>Ga0209542_10002692_pt1 | contig 39328 bp, 41 predicted proteins | sample RifCSPhighO2_01_FD_184028 | JGI IMG/M metagenome (GOLD analysis project Ga0209542, IMG submission 184028) | Soil microbial communities from Rifle, Colorado - Rifle CSP2_plank highO2_0.1 (SPAdes) (version 2) | ecosystem: Environmental > Terrestrial > Deep subsurface > Rock core/Sediment ... | reverse complement strand
TACTCTGATTTTTATTTTAGGATGGTGCGGGATATTTCTTTCGCAAAAGATCGATCTTTCGACTGCTGACATCGGACGGCATATTGCGAATGGCCGAGTTTTGGTCGAGGCGCCACTTGCCGAAAAACAAGCTCTTCTTCACACCAACTTTTTCTCTTACACCATGCCGGACGCTCCGTTTGTGAATCACCACTGGGCAAGCGGCGTGATATTTTATGTTGTCGAGAAAGTTCTCGGCTTCACCGGACTCTCCATGCTATATGTTTTGGCAAGCCTCGCGGCAATACTTTTGTTTTGGAACGTAGCACGACATCTCTCCAACTTTTACATTGCATCATTTTTCGCTATTATCCTCACACCTCTTTTAGTTTCCAGAGCTGAAGTGCGCCCGGAAGTGTTTAGTCTATTGTTGAGCGGAGTATTTATTAATATTTTATATTTCCGAAAATATGTTTGGGTTCTGCCTTTTCTCATGATGTTTTGGGTTAATCTTCATATCGGATTTATTTTCGGGTTTCTGATTTTAGGAAGTTTTATTCTCACGGATTTTAAAAATCTCTACAAAATCGGCATTGTCACCGTTTTGCTCAGCCTCGTTAATCCATTTGGATACAAGGTTCTCTTGTATCCATTTCTGATATTTAGAGATTACGGATACAGAATAGTAGAAAATCAATCAATATCGTTTCTCGAAAATCTTGGCTTCGGAGTTGGCCAGCATTTTCTTTTGTTTAAAATTATTGCTGTCGCGGTTATCGTCTCTGTAATAATGCTCGCATATCGTCGCATTAAAATCCCAATATCAATTTTCTTGCCCACCATCATCACTCTCGTCATGGCATATCTTGGTATAAGACATTTTCCGATTTTCGGACTTTTCGCTCTCGTTTTTCTTTCTTATAGCGTAAGTAAGCTAATAATTCCAAAATTAAGTACTGAAGTTGTGGGTGCCGCTTCGGCCATAGCTATCGTCTTATCGATTGTTTTCGGCATCTAGGATATCTCGCGCATTAAACCAGTGCTCGGTTGGGGACTGCGTCCAGACGTTCTTTCTGCTCGAGAATTCTTCGAGATAAATGATCTTAAAGGTCCGATATTCAATAACTACGATATTGGCGGATATCTTATCTATGCTGGCAAAGAAGTCTTCGTAGACAACAGGCCAGAAGCATATTCGAAAAAGTTTTTTGAAGAAATTTATGTGCCGGCCCAAGAAGACGAATCAGTCTGGCAAATGCTAGATGAGAAATATAAATTCAACACCATTATCTTCTCTCATCGTGACTACACGCCGTGGGGGCAGAAGTTTCTCCTCACTCGCGCCAATGACAAGAACTGCTCGCCGGTTTTTGCCGATGATTACATCATCATTTTTACTAAAAAATGATGCAACTTTTTATCCTCTGGAAGAGTTATAATAAGTGAAGGGAACAATATTATAATAAACGTGGGAGCGCGCTAGAAGTGCGCTCCGTTCCCTTAGACACCGATGGAAGTCACAATGCTCTCTGATGCCGAAGTGCTCAAGAATTCTCAAACCTCTCCATGGATGTTTGGTATTCTTGTAGATAGGTACGAAGAAGCGTTTATAAGAAAAGGTGAATATGTACTGCGCTCTAGAGAGGATGCGGAAGATGCGGTGCAAGATACTTTTCTCAAAATTTACAAATATGCGTCTAAATTTTCCGAGAGGAAAAATGCCAGCTTCCAGTCCTGGGCATATAAAATCCTGACTAATACTTGCTATACCCATCTATCCAAGAAAATGAAAGAAATTGCCCGCACCCAAATGCTTGATTTCGCCGAACTCGATGTCGTGAACGGCCTGGATAATAGCGAAGAGGGGAATCGGTCATCGGTGGCGCAGTCCATTCTCCTACGGTTACCGGAAAGATTATCTAGGCTTCTCTCGCTCTATTTCTTTGAAGATAAAAGCTACGCGGAAATTGCAGATGTAGAGCATATCTCTATTTCCGCCGTGCGCTCCGGCCTCCATCGCGCCAAAAAGCAATTTAAGGAACTGGGTGTAGAAATATCATGACCACAAATATCAAAAATAAAATAATGTTCGGCGTCTATCTTATGTATTGTACGCGCAAACTCAAAAGCCCTTTTGTTGGAGAATCTTTTGCTCTGGTATTACTCATAGGATCTCTCTTTATCTTTGTCTCTGTACCGAGTGTGCTCTCAAATATGTTTTCTGCTGGAAACCTATACAATTATTTCATTGTGGCTTTTTCCAACACCGACTTTTTGGTCCAATCCATAATAATATTGGCTGGCGCTATAGCAATTTTCTCTTTACGTAACTTTGGTAATATACTGGAGTTAAGCCGGAGTAACTCAGCTGGTAGAGTAACTCATTCGTAATGAGTAAGTCGCGAGTCCGACTCTCGCCTCCGGCTCATGGCTTCTAAAGAAGACTTACAAAAGAAAATAGAAGAACTTGAAGCGGCCATGGGTGCGGCGGATTTTTGGAATGATAAAGAAAAGGCGCAGAGAGATATAAAGGAATTGCAAAATCTCAAAGACGAACTCGCGGTAGTAGGGAAGTATGATAGAGGTTCGGCGGTCATGACTATCTTTGCTGGAGCGGGAGGAGATGATGCGGAAGACTTCGCCCATATTCTACTCGAGATGTATTTAAAGTTTTTCAATAAAAATAAATGGGGTTACTCTATAATCCATAAGAATGAGAATGATCATGGGGGATATAGAAATATTACATTAGAAATTGACGGTAAAAGTTCTTACGGGATACTCAAAAACGAATCCGGAGTACATCGCTTGGTGCGAGTTTCTCCATTCAATGCCAATGAAAAGCGTCACACCTCTTTTGCGATGGTAGAAGTGATACCGAAGTTTGAGAAAACTGATGAAGTCAAAATTCCGCCGGAAGACTTGAAGGTGGAACTTTCAAGAGCTAGTGGTCCGGGCGGACAAAATGTGAATAAGCGCGAGACGGCAGTTCGCCTCGTCCACATTCCTACTAATCTTTCCGTCCACGTCGAGTCCGAGCGTTCACAAGCACAAAATAGAGAAAAGGCTCAAAGAATGCTTGAGGCCAAACTATACAAAATGCTCGAAGAAGAACGAAAAGCCAAAGAAAAAGGGATGTATATTTCGAAAACCACGCAAATCGAATGGGGGAACCAAATCCGCTCTTATGTCCTCCATCCATATAAACTGGTCAAAGATCACAGAACCGACGTGGAAATTCGCGATGTCGAAAAAGTCCTAGACGGCGGTCTAGAGGAGTTTCTTGAAGCTGAAAAAGAGTTATAGGGAGTTGGACATTGACCCCAGATTCGTTATAATGCTTATATGAATAAAGTCAATCTAAAAAACAGGGTCGTTGCCCTTGAGGCCGAGGTTAAACTTCTTAAAAGGAAGGCTGTTGGAGAACCGAATTTCGGTGTCGATGACCTAAACTGGAGAAAGATCTTGCCACTTCTCAAGAAAGTACGCTCGACAGCCTATAAGAAGGTTTATGGGTAAACCTAGAGTCTTCGTAGATTCTAGTGTCATTGTCGCGGCATTATTGTCTAGTTCTGGAGGTTCTTATTACCTTTTAACTCTTTTACGCGATCAATTTGAATTTGTTACCAATCAATACGTATTACTGGAATTGGAGGAGTTATTGCAAGGTAAGTTTTATAAGCATATCGACATGCAAAACAAACTTTTTCTACTTTTAGGCGTTGCCCATATCAAAGTGCAAGCTTTTCCTTCCCGAAAAGAGATAAATAAGTTGGGCAAGATAATATCTAAAAAAGATGCCCCGATTTTGGCTGGAGCACTGGCCGAAAGTGCTTTATTAGTTACTCTCGATAATGAATTTTTGACTGCAAAAGTGTCTGGATATGCCCTCAAACATGGCTTAAAGATAGTAAAACCTAAAGACTTGATAGAACAGCGCAGATGGTAGTAAAATCTTGGGTTTCCGACTTTCCCAAGTAAAACATAAGAAGTCTCCTCAAGAGTGGTGGTCAACTCTAGCCCGGACAGCAATGTCTCGGGCTTTTCTTTTGTCTAAATTTTTCATACGATTTAATTCTACTATCGGCAAATTAAATCGTACTACGTTACTTTCCTACACGTGTAGAAAATAACGTAGTGTTATTCTAGAATAATAATGGCTTTTCCCAGCCAAAGCATGTTTCTACGCCTTCAAGTTTCTTAAAAATCTTTCTAATGTCTGGAACTGATTGCTTATAGTTTTTAAGCACTCTTACTGTTTCTTCAATAAAATTACCCACTGTTCCGTTGGAATCATCAACGCCACTGTTACAGAGTTTGTCGTCCAGTCGGAGTAATGTACTTATAAGCAACTCGGCACTCGTTTGACCAATTGGTAATTCAGAAACAATAGTAGATAATCTGCTTACTCCTTCATCTAAAGAGTTTTGATACTGAAACCAATATTTAGAAGGCATATCGTAAGCCTTGATATAACGCATAGCGGCAGTTACATTCTTTTTGTACTTATTCAGTTCTTCTTTCGTTAATTCTCCAACTTTTCCACTAGAAGTTGGCGTAGAAATTTTTTGCTTATCTTTATCCAAAAGTGGTTTGCCATCCATAACCGCATATAGCGCCACTGCTACCATGTGTTTGCATAAAATGTCTGTCTGGTCCAAATAACATTCACAACTGCCACGATCATAATGGCGCGCAGATACATCCACATTATATAGATGAGTGCTTTTGACGATAGCAGAGAAGCCGCTTAAATACTTCTTGAATTTAGTTACTTTTCCACTCTCGTACAAGTTAATCGCTTTTTCAAAAGTAGCGGTATCAGTGGCAAACTTAATCTTGTCAAAATTATAAGCGGGTATCATAAGTTTATATTATTCTTTTTATCCAAATTCTCAATACATTATAAGCAAGCGACCGCTTTGTTATAATGTATTGCCCGAACATCGATGTTTGTGGTAAGGTACTAGCCATGTTAATGATGAGATTACAGAGAGTGGGGAGGACACATGAGCCGGCGTTTCGGCTTGTTTTGACCGATTCTAAAAATTCGACCAAAAGCGGCCGCTTTAAGGAAATATTAGGTTCTTATGATCCGAGGAAATCAAAAGACTTTTTTGAGACAGAACGCATCAAATACTGGCTGTCTCAAGGGGTTACTCCGACTGCCACTGTAAACAATCTCCTGGTATCTCATAAAATCATTACTGGTCCTAAGATCAATGTCTCGTCCAAGTCTAAAAAGACTTCTCCGACTCCAGGTGATAAAATATCATCATGATCGACGACGTAGGATTTCTTGAATATATTGTAAAGGCTCTCGTAACTCATCCTGATGACATCAAGATAAAGAGGACGGTAGATGAGATGGGTGTATTGATGACCCTTGATGTGCACCCAGATGATATGGGTAAAATTATCGGTCGCAGTGGCAATACTGCCAAGGCTATCAGGATTCTTCTGCGCGTGATGGGGATGAAAAACAATGCTCGCATCAATCTCAAGATAAACGAGCCGACTGTAAGCTTCGGTCGTCGCGCTGCCGACGGCACATCTACAGGCGCTCCATCTAAAACTCTCGATGAAGCGATGGAAGATTTGAATTTGGAATAAATAGTAGATGCAGTTTGATATTGTCACGATTTTTCCCAGACTATTTGAGAGCTTTAAGAACGAGGCTCTGATAGCCCGTGCTCAAAAGAAGAAAATTATTTCCATAAACGCTCACAATCTTCGGGATTTTGCCGAAGACAAGAGAGGTACCGTGGATGACAGGCCGTATGGTGGAGGTGTTGGCATGGTTTTATTGTTCAAACCTATTTATCAGGCGGTCAAAAAGATAAGGTCCAAAAATTTAAAGAAAAAAATTTGGGTAATAGCTTTTGGTCCAAAAGGTAAGAAGTTTACGCAAGACGTGGCAAAGAGATGGTCCAAGTATGACCAGCTGGTTATGATATGTGGGCGCTATGAGGGGATAGACGAAAGAGTTATAAAGAACGTAGCGGATGAAGAGGTATCAATAGGCGATTATGTTCTCTTCGGTGGCGAGGTCCCAGCTATGGTTGTGATGGAAGCGGTGACAAGGCTTCTTCCTGGCGCCATTGCCAAGCAGAAATCTTTGGAAGACGAATCTTTCAAGGTGCCGGAGTTTTTGGAATACCCGCACTTTACCAGACCGGAAGTAATTGTTGTAGGAGGCAAAAAGTTGAGGGTGCCCAAAGTTCTCCTCTCTGGCCATCAAGCCAAAATCGAGGAGTGGAAAAGGAAAAAAGCCTAGGGGTTGCATAAAAAACAGGGTGGTGTAATATGGTCTTTAACTTCGAACGATTGAGTTACGGCGGTAACGAGGTTTTAATAAGTTAATATTTTGGCTCTAAGAGACGGGAAGAGTATCCTTGTGTCTCAATTTTTGATTTTTAATGCTCAAAACAAAAACAAGGGTAAAGAAGTACTTCGGCCGCTTCAGGGAACCTCTCGCAGAGATTCCTAATCTTGTCGTCTCTCAAGTCGAGTCTTTCCAGCGGCTTATCGATCAAGGCCTTAAAGAAGTATTCGCTGAATTTTCGTCTATCAAAGATTTTTCCGAAAGGAAGTTTGAACTTGATTTCGTCAGTTTCGAATTGGCGGAGCCGAAGATAGACGAATATACCGCCAAAGACAAGAAACTTTCTTATGAGGCTCCGCTCAAGGTCCGTGTCCGGTTAAAAAATCTAATTCAGAAGACCGATAAGGAACAAGAGATCTTCATGGCTGATTTCCCGCTCATGACCTCTCATGGCACATTTATCATCTCCGGTATCGAGCGCGTAGTTGTCCCACAGCTCGCTCGCTCGACCGGAGTTTCCTTTACCGAACAGGAATTAAAAGGCAAGAAAACTTTTGGAGCCAAAATTATCCCTGCCCGCGGCGCTTGGATAGAACTAGAAACTGATCTAGATGGCGCTATCTATATCCGCATTGACCGCAAGAGAAAGTTCCCCGTAACCACGCTTCTGCGAGCCTTTGGAACCGAATCAAATGACAAAATTCTTGCTCTTTTCAGCTCGATATCGGAAGCCAAACATTTTATTGAGAAAACCTTGGCCAAAGACCATACCACTACTATCGACGAAGCTTCTATAGAGATACATAAACGCCTACGCGATGGCGACTTAGCTTCATCGGAGAACGCGCGCGACTTCGTCAAATCTATTTTCGACAAAGAACGCTACGATCTTTCCCGAGTTGGACGCTTTCGATTCAATAATCGTTTCGGTATCAAAGAAACGAGTAAAGAAATAGAACGCCGAACCCTCTCGCTTATCGACCTCGTCATCATCATTTCCCATATCGTTCGCCTCAACACAACTCTTGGTTCTCTGCCCGACGATATCGATCACTTGGGTTCACGCCGCGTGCGACTTGTCGGAGAACTTTTCCAACAGAAGATACGCGTTGGCATGGCCCAGATCAAGCGAAACATCCAGAACCGCATGTCGACTATCGATACCGATGTAACTCTGCCGGTGCAATTTATTTCTCCCAAGCCTTTGCAGGCCAGGATGAAAGAATTTTTCACCACAAACCAACTTTCGCAATTCATGCAGCAGACCAATGCCTTGGAAGAGCTTGAGCATTTGCGCACAGTCTCTGCTTTGGGTCCTGGAGGTCTCAACCGTGCTCGTGCTGGCTATGAAGTGCGCGACGTTCACCCATCTCACTATGGGCGCCTTTGTCCGATCGAGACTCCGGAAGGTCCGAACATCGGTCTCATCTTGCGTCTCTCAACATATGCCCGCATCAATGATTTCGGCATGATCGAGACTCCTTATGCCGTGGTCGAGAAGGGCAAAATCACCGGCGAAATAAAATATTTAAACGCTCTCGAGGAAGAAAATTTCAATATCGCACATGCCGCTACTCCGGTGGAAGAAGATAAAATTGTGCCGGAGACAGTGGAAGTACGCAGCAAAGGCAAGCCACAAACTGTTCCAAAAAACGAGGTGCATTATATGGATGTGGCTACCAATCAAGCTTTTTCGATCGCTACTTCCATGATCCCTTTCCTGAACCACGACGACGCTAACCGCGCCCTCATGGGTTCGAATATGCAGAAACAGGCAACGCCATGTATCGTGCCGGAGGTACCCTTTGTCGCCACAGGCATTGAAGACGTGGCTATCCGCGACACAGGCCGCATCATCTTCTCGCCTGTAAACGGAGCAGTTTCTTACGTAGATGGCAAAGAAGTTCGTGTCAAAGATGACAAAGGCAAAGAGCATAAATTAAGTCTGGTTAATTTCTCGATGACTAATGGCTTTACCGCTTTTCATCAGAGACCTTCGGTAGAATTGGGAGAAAAAGTTAAGAAAGGGACGGTGCTTGCAGACACCTCGTCTTCAGCCGATGGTCAGATGGCTATAGGACAGAATGCTCTCGTCGCCTTCATGTCCTGGTCTGGAGCCAATTACGAAGATGCCATCATTATCTCTGAACGTCTGGTAGAGAAAAGCAAATTCAGCTCGGTTCATATCGAAGAGTTTGAAGTTACTGTTCGCGATACCAAACTTGGGCCGGAGATGACTACTTGCGATATCCCAAATGTTGGCGAATCAAAATTGAAAAACCTTGCGGAAGACGGCATTATCCGTGTTGGTGCAGAAGTCCGCCCAGGCGACATCCTGGTAGGGAAGATTACTCCGAAAGGCGAGTCCCAGCTTACTCCAGAAGAGCGCCTACTCCGATCGCTCTTCGGCGAGAAGGCTCGCGATGTCAAAGATACTTCTAAGCGCATGGAAGGTGGCAAGCGCGGACGTGTTATTTCGGTACAAATATTTACGCGTGAAAAAGGAGACAAACTCGACTCCGGTATTTTGAAAAGAATTCATATACAGGTAGCGCAACTGCGCAATGTTAGCGTTGGTGACAAACTTGCTGGCCGCCACGGCAACAAGGGGGTAATTTCTAGAATCTTGCCTGCCGAAGACATGCCATATATGGCCGATGGCACTCCTATCGATATAATCTTGACTCCGCTCGGCGTGCCGAGCCGCATGAACCTCGGCCAAATTCTTGAAATGCATCTTGGTCTTGCTGCCCATACTTTAAACTATCAGGCTATAGTGCCGCCTTTTGCAGGCGCGACCGAAGAGGAGATAAAAGAAGAGCTGGTAAAAAGCGGTCTTCCAGAGTCAGGCAAGGTCAAGCTTTTTGACGGCCGCACCGGAGAGACTTTCGCCCAACACATCGCCATTGGCTACATGTATATCCTCAAGCTTCATCACATGGTCGAAGACAAAATCCACATGCGTTCGATTGGTCCGTATTCTCTCATCACCCAGCAACCTCTTGGCGGCAAGGCTCAAAACGGAGGCCAGCGCTTCGGAGAAATGGAAGTCTGGGCTCTTCTTGGACACGGCGCGTCATATACTTTGCGGGAAATGCTGACCATCAAATCCGATGATATCTTGGGTCGCTCCGCCGCTTTCGATGCGATAGTGAAGGGAGAGAAAATCCCAGAACCACATTTGCCGGCATCGTTCCATGTGCTTTTGAATAATCTTCGTGGATTAGCGCTTGATGTTGAGTTGGATAAATTGGGTAACCCTCCTCGCAAACACCATGAATAATGAAAGCAGAATAAAAACTTCACACGAAGACAGCGCTTTCGAATCAATCTCTATTCGGCTGGCTTCGCCTGAACGCATCAAGGAGTGGTCTTACGGCGAAGTTACCAAACCGGAAACCATCAACTACCGCACACAGAGAAGCGAAAGGAACGGACTTTTCGACGAGAAGATTTTCGGCCCAGACCGCGACTTCGAATGTTATTGCGGCAAGTATCGCGGCATACGATACAAGGGCATTATTTGCGAGAAGTGCGGTGTCGAGATCACGCGCTCTATAGTGCGTCGCGAAAGGATGGGCCATATCGAACTGGCCACTCCGGTTTCCCACATCTGGTTCTTGAAGAATGTGCCATCGAGAATCTCACTTGTCATGGGTATTCCGGTCTCTGACCTGGAGAAAGTTATTTATTTTGCCGGCTACATCGTCACTCTAGTTTCAGAATCCGAGAAAGAACGAGTACTTAAAGATCTTGAGTCGGAATTTAAATCTAAGTCGAAAGCTTTGCAGGACGAGAAGTCGAAACTCGCTCTCAAAGAACTGGCCTTGGCAACACGGCGCGATATCGAATCGCTTGTCCCAGGCAAAGTCTTGGATGAAGTAGAGTATCATCGCTCGTCTGTAAAATATCCGACAATATTCGATGCGAGGATTGGCGCTGAAGCAGTTTTTAATATTTTGAAGGGGATAGATCTCCATAAACTTCAGAAGCATATCGAGACAGAGATAGAAAAAGCTCCTGCTACAGAACTTTCCCGCCTCAACAAGCGCGCTTCAACTGTGCAGTGGATGATCAATTCTAACGTCAGGCCCGAATGGATGTTTATGACCCGTATTCCGGTCATCCCGCCAGCTATCCGCCCAATGGTTCCGCTTGATGGCGGACGTTACGCGACTAGCGATGTCAACGACTTGTATCGCCGCGTCATCAATAGAAACAACCGCTTGAAGAAGCTCAAAGAAATAAACGCCCCGGATGTTATCTTGAGGAATGAAAAAAGAATTCTCCAAGAAGCTGTCGATGCTCTTATCGACAATACTATTCGCCACGCAAGCGCATCCGGCAACCAGTCCCAGCGCCGCCTGCTCAAATCTCTTTCTGATAATCTCAAAGGCAAGCGCGGCCTCTTCAGGCAAAATCTTTTGGGCAAACGCGTTGACTACTCCGGACGTTCTGTTATCGTCGTTGGTCCAGAATTGAAACTCCACCAGTGCGGATTGCCGAAGCATATGGCGCTTGAGCTTTTCAAGCCGTTTATTATCTCCGAGCTTCTACGACGCGAGCTTGCATACAATATCCCAGGTGCTCGTCGACTGATTGAGGATGCAATACCTGAAGTATGGGCAATTCTTGAAGAGGTGATCAGCGGCAAGTACGTGCTTTTGAACCGCGCGCCAACATTACATCGCCTCGGCATCCAGGCATTCCAGCCAGTGCTTATTGAAGGTAATGCTATCCAGTTACATCCACTGGTCTGTACGGCTTTCAACGCCGACTTCGACGGCGACCAGATGGCCGTGCATGTTCCTATTACTGAAGAAGCACAGTTGGAAGCAAAACTTGTCATGGCTGCGGATAAAAATATTCTCAAGCCCGGTAACGGCGAACCTGTGGTTTCTGCAAAACTTTTGGATATTGTTCTCGGCATTTACTGGGTAACCCGCACTCTTACAGGCGAGAAGGGCGAAGGTCGCTATTACTCAACTCCAAACAACGCTATAACCGCGTACGAATTCGGCGTTGTCGATTTGCGCGCCAAGATTCAAGTCTTGCCAACCGATACAGAAAGGTATAAAGCATTTGATGGCAAAATGTTTGAGACGACAGTCGGACGCCTTCTTTTCAATGCCGTTTTGCCGCGTGATTATCCGTTCCTGAACCAAGAGATGACTAGAAAGAAAATGTCCGAACTTGTCGACGATTTGATTTCTCGATATGGCATCGAAAACATCCCGGCAATTATGGACAAGATCAAAGAATTCGGTTTTCGCTACGCCACTGTTTCCGGAGTTACTTGGGGATTAAGCGATGTAAAAATTCCGGAAGGCAAGGCCGCCATCATCAAGAAGGGCTGGGGACTAGTAAACGAAGTGGTCAATCAATATCGCGAAGGTCTTCTCTCTGACCAGGAACGCCGAGTGAAGTCTGTCGAGATCTGGCAGGGCATCAAAGATGAAGTAGAAAAGCTCATGCCCGCTACTTTGGGAGAGAAAGATTCCGTACATGACATGATTTACTCTGAAGCTCGCGGTGGATTCGGCAACTTATCACAAATGGCCGGTATGAAAGGAGTTATCGCTTCCATCTCTGGCGAATCGCTCGAATTCCCGATTACTTCTTGTTACAAAGAGGGCCTCACTCCGCTTGAATATTTCATCACTACTCACGGCTCGAGAAAAGGTCTTACCGACACAGCCCTCAACACCGCCAAAGCCGGCTACCTAACTCGCCGTCTCTTCGACGTCGCTCAAGATGAAATTGTCACCGAAGAGGATTGTGGCACGAAAGTTGGCACCATCATCCATAGGAAAACTGCTTCCGGCATCGACATTCCACTTTCAAAAAATATCAAAGGCAGATTCTTGGCTACTGATCTTCTCGACTCTAGTGGTACGGTTCTATATAAGCGTGGCAGTCTCATTAATAAATTAGACGCAGAAAAAGTGGACAAGCGAGGAGTAGAATCTGTACACGTCCGCTCGCCATTAGGCTGCGTCTCCATTCACGGTCTCTGTATTATCTGTTACGGAATAGACTTGGGCAATAACAAGCCGGTCGAGCTTGGAGAAGCTGTCGGTACGGTAGCAGCCCAGGCTATCGGTGAGCCGGGAACTCAGCTTACGATGCGTACTTTCCACGCCGGAGGCATCGCGTCTGTTGGTGGTGACATCACTGCCGGTCTTCCGCGTGTTGAAGAAATATTTGAAAAGAGAAAGCCGAAAGTGCCGGCAGTGGTAAGTCATGTAAACGGCATTGTTACGGAGATCAAGGTGGTCGGTAGCGACAGATTGATAGTGGTTACTCCTGAAGCAGGGGAAGTGAAGGCTAAAAAGCTCGACAACGAATATCTTGCGCCAATCTCACGCTCATCTCTTGTACGTATTGGCCAGGAAGTTAAAAAGGGAGATATCCTAACCGATGGTTCTGCTGATCTAGACGAACTCTTCCGCTATGCGGGCAAAGAAAAAACAGAAAATTATATCATTCACGAAGTATCAAAACTCTACGAACTGCAGGGTGCCGCTGTCTCGCACAAACATATCGAACTCATCGTGCGCCAAATGTTTAGCCGGCGCAAAGTTAAAAATCCTGGCGATACCAAGTTTACTAGGGGAGATGTAGTCGAACTAGCAGATCTTGTGGAAATTAATGCTCAAGCGAAGGAAAAGGGTCTCAAAGAAGCCGAAGCAGACTCTGTCATCATGGGTATTACAGAAGTTTCGCTCTCGCGCGCAAGTTTCCTCTCTGCCGCTTCCTTCCAACACACTCCGCGGGTGCTTATCCAGGCAGCTATCCGTGGAGCACGAGACAGCCTCTCTGGGTTGAAAGAAAATGTTATTATCGGCCGCCTCATTCCTGCTGGAACCAGTTTTAAAGGAGGTTTCAAAGAAAAAATGATATGCGAGGCAATGTTGAAACGATCAAAGGGCGTCTAGATTTGGCCGAGGTTATCTCTGGCTACGTCAAGCTGGAGAAAGCCGGAGCGAATTTCAAAGCGCGTTGTCCTTTCCACAACGAGAAGACGCCGTCATTTTTCGTCTCTCCGGTTCGCCAGAATTTCTATTGTTTCGGATGTGGAGCAAAGGGCGATATATTTTCTTTCGTAGAACAGATGGAGGGTCTCGACTTCCGCGCCGCACTGAAATTATTGGCGGAGAAGGCGGGGGTGGAGATCGAATACCAAAAAGCTGATTCGAAAATGGAGAAGGGGAAGATTCTCAATGTGCTGGAAGAAGCAACGTTGTTCTTTGAAAAACAATTGAGTGAAAATAAGCTCGCCGAGAAATATATCAAATCTCGCGGCATAGATATTGAAACGGTAAAAAAGTGGCGTATAGGTTACGCGACAGATGAGTGGCGCTTACTCTACGGACATCTTCTAGGAGCGGGGTACGAGAAAAATATTATTCTCAAAGCTGGGCTTGCTAAAATTAGTACCGAAAAGATAAGCGAGCCATACGATGTCTTCCGTGATCGCATCATCTTTCCTCTCTTTGACGCCAATGGCACCGTAATTGCATTCTCCGGTCGAGCGTTAGCGAAAGATACTGAACCGAAGTACTTGAATAGTCCGGATACAAGCGTCTTTACTAAAGGTGAAGTGCTCTACGGGCTCGATCGCGCCAAGGAAGATATTAGGAAGAAGAATTATGCTGTACTGGTAGAGGGGCAGATAGATCTCGTACTTTCTCACCAGGCAGGAGTTAGTAACACAGTAGCATCGTCTGGCACAGCCTTCACTCTGGCCCATCTCCAAAGGCTTAAACGTCTCTCATCGAGGATAATACTCGCGTTTGATGGCGATAAAGCAGGCCTCATCGCGGCGGAGAAGGCGAGCAATCTCGGTATCTCGCTCGGATTTGAAGTGAAGGTGGCGAGTTTGCCGGAAGGTTCAGACCCGGCGGAAGTGATAAATAATCCGCCAGCCCCGAGTAAAAGTGCGCAAGCTCCGGAAGGCGGAGCCGAAGAATGGAAAAATATTTTGCGCCGAGCACTTCCGGCTATAGAATTTTTCCTCAACAAGCTCGAGAAACTAGAGAAAGATTCAAGAAAGCTCGGGAAACTTATCGTAGAAAGGATCCTGCCGATGATAAAACTTCTCTCGAGTTCGATAGAACAATCACACTTCATCTCGATGCTCTCAAAACGTACCGGGCTCAAAGAAAATGTGTTATGGGAAGATTTGAAGAGAGCTAAAATTCAGACCTCACCCAACCCTCTCCTTGCTCAAGGAGAGGGTGGACGCAGTCCGGGTGAGGTGAGTGAGGTAAAGAGTCAGAGAGAACGGATTGAAGAACGTCTTGCAGAGATAAAACTCTGGAAGAAAGAAATACCTCTGGAACGCGAAGAAGCCGAGCTCCAAGGACATCTTGATACGATAATTCTCAATGACGAAATGCAAAACCTTCTCGCCGTTCTCGCGAGAGCTGAATCTCTGAAAGATAATAAAAAGATAGAAACAATAAGCAAGAAGATCAAGGATATACACAAGAGAATTATCGGGCTCGAAGAGAAAAAGAAAATAATGTAGTATTTAATACTGACTTGAAGAAAGCAAAAAAACACAAAAATATAAAGAAGACTAAAAAAGCGGTTAAAAAAACTGCTAAAAAAGTTCATAAGGCGGTCAAAAAGACCAAAGCCAAACTATCGGCGAAGCCGAAAAAAGTTACAACCAAAAAGAAGGTAGACGAAGTGCTCAAGATGGATAGACTGACGAGTCGCGGCAAAGAGCGTGGCTTCGTTACTTATGATGAGATATTGAAAGAATTCCCGACCATTGAGACCAATATTATTCTTCTAGATGAACTCTACGACAAGTTCAACACTCTCGGTATTGATATTTTGGAAGGGGGTGGGCTTTTGGAAATGCCAGAACTTGAGTCTGACAAAGCACATACTTACTCACGAGGCGATTCGTCTTATGACTCTATCCAAATGTATTTGCGCGAGATCGGCCAGTACCCGCTTATAGCTGGCTCGATGGAGAAAGAATTAGCCAAAAGAATTGAGACTGGAGACATGGATGCCAAGAACTTACTGATGAAGGCGAACCTCCGTCTCGTGGTTTCCATTGCCAAAAAGTATGCTAATAGAAGTCCTGACCTGACGCTTCTGGATTTAATTCAGGAAGGAAACTTGGGTCTGCATAAAGCCGTGGAGAAATTCGATTGGACCAAAGGATTTAAGTTTTCTACCTATGCCACTTGGTGGATACGACAGGCTATCACTCGCGCGCTCGCTGACCAGTCGCGCACTATCCGCGTGCCGGTGCACATGGTGGAGACTATTGCTAAATATAAACAAGTGGTAAGAAGGCTTACTCAAGACTTGGGTAGAGAGCCGTTGCCGGAAGAAATTGCTCTCGAGATGAATATCGATGTAGAGAAAATTTATCAGATCGAGAAGATCGACCAGTCGACCGTATCTCTTGAGAGTCCTGTGGGGGATGAAGATGATGGAAAGAGTAAACTCGGTGATTTCCTAAAGGATGAGAGCATTCTTTCTCCGGACCAGGATTCTTCGCGAAGGATTATTTCTGACCAAGTACGAGAAATTCTCGGCGACCTGCCAGCTAAAGAAAGAAAGATTTTAGAAATGCGTCACGGATTGCTCGATGGCTACACTCATACTCTCGAAGAAGTAGGCAAAGTATTCGGCGTTACTCGTGAGCGCATCCGCCAAATCGAAGCAAAGGCACATGAGAAAATCCGCCAACACGCGAAAATAAATCGCTTGAGAGGGTATTAGAAAATTTCTAATTATTCTAATTAACCTAATTGTTCTAAAAACATACATACATTATTTTTACGCTGCAGCGTATTTATAACGTATACGTTATAAACTCACCACAGGAAAAAGATAACGTATTGATAATTTAGACAAAAAGAAAATCGCTCACATTTCTGTGAGCGACCGTGCTAATCGATATTGTAGCATACCCCTGGGTCTCTTTGGAGAGAGTTCTGCTACCGGCTTTTCTCTTTTGAAATAATACCCATCAGTAGCATACCCCTGGGTCTCTTTGGAGAGAGTTCTGCTACAGCATTTTGGGGTTGTCTCGCTTCAAGAGCGAGCTTCATCCTAGCTTGCTGAAGACTAGGCGGCCCTGCTACTGGGCATAAATCCTCGGAAATCCGAGAATCCACAAGGAACTTTTGGAAAGTGAGAAAAATATCTTAGACCGGCCCTATAGCCTGGATATTTTTCTCACTTTCCGATTTTAATTCTGGAACCAAACTATCACTTCTAATTGTTGAAGTCAAGTCGCATCGGCTCTCATGCCTTGCGGGCAATTTCAATGGTTCAAACACTTCTTTGTGATTAACTGCTTTAACAAATTTAAGAATTTGCACCTCCATATAGTAGCGATAGCTATGGCACATCTTGAAATCTTTCAGATAGTACTTTTTCTCAAGTCGCTCGTTAATTTCGTGGAGAAAATGGCGGTGAGTAAATGGATTTACTCACCGCCACCATATCAAACAGGTATCTCGACAGTTTTGAGGAAACTCTCGCGGAGTTTCCTCGCTATCCAAATTTTGTTAGTCTCTCCAATCCCGGGAGGCAGTTCGTCGAGGACGAGCTTGTGTTTACGCACCGATCCGCCTCTTTCCTTCACTTTCTCCTCCAGTTGGAGCACCAGTCTACTGAGACTGCCAGTATTTTGAGCAGCCCAGTTGAGACCGAGTCTCCCGCCCCGTTTAGGCTTCTCTTTATCTGCGAGCTTTCCATCCTTGGAGCGGACGATAAGTTTGGTGATGACGAAATGTCGGCCGTGATTATCGAGAAGATAGTCCACAACTTCTCTTTCGTCTTGCAGTCGCTGTCGGGCAGAGATCATCTGCATCCGACGGCGCGCAGAATGGAGCTTGTTCCAGCCACTCGAGTTTTTGAGGCGTTTTTTCATCCGCCTTTCAACCTCGTCGATCTTCAGCACCCAATGTTTGTCGGAGCGCCAAAGAGGAATCACTTCTTCTTTGACGCTAGAGATAACACCAAGAGAAGATGCTCCGAGCGCGAGATAAACCGCTTGCTCCGGCTCGAAGACCGTAACAACTTGAGCCGGAAGCTCGTAAGCAACCGACACCCAGAAACGTCCGCGCTTCGAGAGATCCGTCTCGTCTCGATAGAGCTCAAATTTCTTGAACTTTACCGCTTGACGCAATCGCTCACCCTGATAATCAGGGATGGGGAAGACGAATTTCCGATTCTCTCCAGCAGACAGGAAGAATTTCCTGTCCACAATTTTGAAACCGTATCTTCCGGGAATCTTGTGGAAGAATCCTTCTTCTTGCGAACGCGGCGGCCGTGCATCGTAGTCGCCATTCTTGCGAAGAGTGATGAATGACTTGTACGCGCCATCGAGTTGGTCGAGAGTCTCTTCCTGCCAGTTGCGTGGCACGGAAGAAAATGTCTCTTCCTCTCGACGCTTGGAAGTTAGAGCATTGATCTGGTCGAAAAGGGTCGCGGAATGTTCCGAATACGCTTTCCGAATCTTACCTTTGATATCTTTGATATCATCTCCATTTACAACCTCTTTCAAAGTTGCGTAGAGCGGTGCCAGATGTTCATTGAAGATTTGTTGCCTTTCGGCAAGTGCTTCGTTAAACACCCGATGCATGACCTTGCTTACCTCAAGTAGAGAGTAAAACTCGTCTCGAGTAAGTCTGATCTCAAACTTTTCGGTGCGATAGAGTTTATCGCTCTTCTCGCCTAATATTCTCTTGGCCATAGGTCTCCTTTAAACCCAGAATTTAGGGGTACTACCTGTTTGAAATTATAACATATGTTATAAAAAAGTGCAAGTTCACTAGAGATATGATAAAATTTAGCCATGAAATATCCTGTAGTTATTTCTAAATCAGAGTTTATGATGTTTCTGAAGCATCCGGCGTGGTTGTGGCTCAAAAAGTTTGATAAAGACAAACTGCCTATACCAGACGAGGGACTGCAAGCGCTTTTTGATGAAGGAACTTTGTTTGAAGGTTATGCGGAAAAGATTTTCCTTGACGCAGTGAAGCTCGGCTACAAAATTAATGGCAATGAGTTCAGCGGGACGAAATATTATTCACTTCCCGCAACTACGGCAGAAGAAATTAAAAAGAAAACAAAAGTAATTCTTCAAGGGCGTCTTGAGGTTGATAATTTAACATCAGTATTCGATGTATTAGAGCGTGTTGGCGACAACGAGTTTGATCTATATGAAATCAAATCTTCTACTTCTGTAAAGCCGGAGCATATACCGGACCTCGCGTTTCAAACTATCGTTCTAGAAAAGGCTGGGCTTTCGGTTCGCAAAATGTTTGTTTTGCACGTGAATAATAAATACGAGAGAAAGGGCGAGATAGAGCCGTCGAAAATTACCGAAAAATCCGATGTGACGGAAGAAGTGCGTGAAAAGATGGTGGAAGTGGAGGCGAAGATCTACGATGCTTTTGAAGTACTGAAGAGTAAAGAGTGTCCCGACATGTCTCCGCGCCATCTGAATGGCGGTTCGTCTGTGATGGAAGAATGGTTTGGAATAATGCAGAAGGTGAAGGGAGAATTTCCTGAATATAGTATTTACCACTTGTGTACTCCTAACGCGGCTACTTTCGGATGGCTCGAAGATAATGGCATCGAAGTTCTGAACGATATTCCGGCTGACTGCCCGCTAACGGAGAAGCAGTTGCGCCAAGTAGAGGCTATGCGGACAGGCGAGCAAAGTATAGATAAAGATGAGATTAAAAATTTCTTGGATGAATTGAAATACCCTCTGTATTTCTTGGACTACGAGACGTTGGCGGGAGTAATACCTGCTTTTGATGGCTATAGGCCGTACCAGCAAGTGCCATTCCAGTATTCTCTCCACATCTTGCCGGAGCCTAATGACGAATTAATTCATAAAGAATATTTGCATACCGAGAATTTTGATCCGGTGCCAGCTCTTCTAGAACATCTCTATAACGATTTTGGTAAAGAAGGAACAGTTATATCGTGGTACATGAGCTTCGAAAAATCTCGCAATACTGAGATGGCTAAACTGCAGACGAAATATGAAAAGTTTTTGCTCGGTGTAAACGACAGGATGGTGGACTTGATGACACCTTTTTCCAAAGGGTGGTTTGTGGACAAAGATTTTTTCGGCAGGGCCTCTATCAAATATGTTTTACCAGCGCTTCTGCCGGAGTTGAATTACAAAGAATTAAATATCTCAAACGGGGGAGATGCCCAGCGCATATGGATGGAAACAATTCTTGGCGGCAAATCCGCCAGCTGGCGGACAGAGAAAAAAGATCAAATTATGGCAGATTTAATAAAATACTGTGGCCTCGATACCTACGCAATGTATGCCATCCTCCAGTATCTTATCAGGAAAGTTAGTCCAAAAGAGCGTCAATCTTCGCCTTTACCATCTCGATAGGTTCGGCGCCATTTATTACAGCCTTCTCTTCTCCACCTTTAGAAATAATGATGGAGTAGGGTGTGCCGCGTGCCCCTGATTTTACGGCTTCTTCGATGCTCTTATTTACAAATTCAGTATATTTGCCGCTAGAAAGACAATTATTGAAAGCCACGGCATCAAGTCCTACAGCAACTGCGATCTTCGGCAATTCACTTGGATCAAGCGAGTCGTTGGAATTGGTAGTTTCAAAAAGTTTATCAATATAGTTCCAGAAAGCCTGGTTGCCGCCGAGTTCATATGCGCATTCTGTAGCCTCCGCTTCCTTGGGGGCTCTGGAATGCAAGTTTTTGATCGGGAAGTGCCTGTAGACCCAAGCGACGTCATTGCCGTAAGTTCTCAAAATCTCTTTCATGATGCTATGAAAACTTTTGCAGAAAGGGCATTCGGTATCGGAGTACTCAACTATCATAATCTCTGCATCGCGCGAACCAAGGACATGATCTCTTTCAGTAATAGGCGAAATGTCTATTTCTGTATTGGTTGCTTGCCCTGAGCTTGTCGAAGGGTTCGATTGTTTCGCACCCCCAAAATATATGGCTCCAGCGATAAAGGCGCCGGCGATGACTATCGCAATCGGGACGAGAAAGTTGTTTTGGCTAGTTTGATCCATTTAGTTTACGTATTCTAGCATTTAGAAAGGCAGGGAGAAAGTAAGTTTGTGCTCTTTAGCTCTTTTCCATTCGGAAGTATCAAGAGTTATTTCATTTAGCGCTCCAGCTTCTTTGAATATAAGTTTATTATTTGCGAGAGCATAGTCATAAAGCTCTTTCGTCAGCCTGACGTCATTAATGCAGTAAGAGCGTACTCTCTCTATATCTCCCGCTTTCCACCACTCTACAGCATCGCCTCCTTTGCCTGATTTATTTTTACCTAATGTACCTTCAGCTAACTGGTCTAATCGCATTCGCCTGCCATAAGCGTTTTTTATCTCCCTCAATATATCGAGACTTCTGATCTTTGAGAGATCGCCCGGGTAATATTTGTTTAGGATTGGAATGTCGAAATGGTCGGAGTTAAAACCGATAATCATATCCGAATGCTCAAATATCGGCCAGAGCTTCGGCAAATCCTCTTCAAGATAAGTTGAGTACGCATCAGTTTCGGAATCATAAATGCCAACAAGCGAGAGATTGATCTTCTCCAGGTCGTTGTAGAAATCTTTGGTTTCTATATCTAGGACAATTTTTCTCATCTATTTGTTAATGGCAGTTTATGAGTCTCAAGAAAGTCGCGAATAGTGATATCTCCCATGCCAAAGCCAACCGCCGGCACAGGCTCGACGTCGAAGAGTTCTAGAAGATTGTCATAGCGACCGCCGCCGCAAAGAGAGCGATTGTTGTCCGGATTAGTATCGAAGAGTTCGAAGACCGTACCTGTATAGTAGGCTTGTCCTCTTGCCAGAGTTTCGTCTAAGACAATGTTCGGGGCGATGTCTTTGAAATCATTCGGATCCGCATTGTTTATTCTTATCTCAAAATCTTCATCTTTGGCGCCGAATTCTTTCATCACAGCTACTGCTAATGACATCATTTCTCTATCACCTTCGATACCAGCTACACCCAAGAGATCACAATTTAATTGCCAGTGTTCGCGCCTCCTGCCTTTCTGCGGACGTTCATATCGAAATAGGTTTGGGATAGAGTACCATCGCAAAGGAAACTTCAGAGCTCTGCGGCGGGCGGCGACCATACGCGCAAGTGTCGGGGTCATCTCCGGGCGGAGAGCCACTTCGCGCCCGCCGCGATCTATAAATGTAAACATCTGCTCGTTTACAATTTCATCTCCGGACTTTTCTTTGTAGATCTCGGCGAGCTCCAATGGGGAAGCATTGTATTCTTCGTATCCAAATTTTTCAGACACTTTTCTCCACACGGAGAAAATATATTTCTGCACTGCCATATCCTCCGGATAAAAGTCCTGGACTCCCTTGTATGGAGCTGTGTCTAGTTTCGACATGAAAGCATTATAACAGACGTCTTATTTGATACATAGATAGAAAAGTATTATAGTGAGAAGGACAATCACATGACTACTAAAACTACCAAAAAACCCATAAGCCCTTTGGCCCTTGAGGAAGCTAAAGATGCTGTAACCAAGCTTAAAAGTATTAAGCCTTTCTTAACGCCCGCCGACGAGGAAACACTAGGTATCCTTATAGATAAAGAACTTGTGAGCAATCTCTCCAAAAGTTTGATCGAGGCAAAACTTGGAAAATACGAACCCGTTTTATAGAAATCCACTTTGCAGATGTACGCGAGAATTTCTACCAAAAATTACGCAGAATTTTTAGATAAATCTAATTTTCAAATACGGCAAATACATAATAAGAAAACGACTGTTTTCTTATTATGTATTTGAGTTTTAGACAAAAGAAAAACCCGGACCGCTGGAGCATGGCCGAAAAGCGATTCATACGCTTTGTCAACTGGATTCATCCGAGTACCTCCACGACCAGTCTATTGAATTTCTCGCCTCTGTCAAACTCATTCTTGAATTTCTCAAAACTCTTTGAAGACGGAGAAAATAAGATAACCCCTTTGTCTTTTAGATCCCCAACTCTTTTAATAGCTGCCTCCAAACAACTTTTTAAATCTTCGAATTCATTGTAAGTATTCCAGCCTAATGCTAATTTCATCTTTTCCGTCGCGCTACCACTTAAGAAAAATAAACTTTTTGGATTGATATATTTTTTTACTGTTTCAGCCCATTCTTGAAAATCAAGCTCTCTGTCTGTTCCGCCGGTTATTAAAACTAAGTTATCTTTCTTATAGTTAAATCTCATTATAGCTGCGATGGTAGCTTCCGGGGAAGTGGCGGTTGTATCATTATAAATTTGTATCTTTCTGTTCTCGTAAACCTTTTCCTGGCGAAATTTAATTTGTGGAAGCGTCTGTATAGAGTCTATTAACTTCTCTATTCTTATACCATGTAAATAAGCGGCGAGAAAAGAAGCCATGAGATTGTATGTATTATGTCCACCCCATTTATTTTCAAAGTCCGCAACATTTATTGATTTCTCTTCCTTATTGTCTACGCGGAAGATTAAATCACTGTGTTCATTTATATAAGCACCGCTATCCTCCAAAGGCAAAGTCTTTTTTGAAAAGTATAGAATTTTTGATTTAGGATTTCGACTAACAAAAAAATGCGTCCACTCATTATCCTTGTTTAATATCAAAAAGTCATCTTTGTTTTGATATTTAAAAATGTTAGCCTTTGCTCCGGCGTATTCTTTTAGGCTTTTATGTCTGTTTATGTGATCGCGGTATAGGTTGGTAATGATAGCGATACGAGGCGCGTACGAGGCGTTATTCAAGAGCTCAAGTTGAAATGATGATGTCTCCATTACTATGTTGGTATCTTTATCGAAATTAGAAAAATTAGATAAAAATGGTTTATCTGGTGAGTTGCCAAGGACGAAAGTCTTGGGGTTAAAAGATTTTAAGAAATGACCAGTCCAATTCGTAATAGTAGTTTTACCTCTTGTTCCTGTGACAGCTACAATATTCTTACTTGGGCAGAATTTATAAAACAAACTAAGTTCATTTTCTATTTGCTTGCCATTATCTTTAGCAAGCTTTACAAATTTGTTGTCCAATGGTACATCAGGATTCAGTATCACCATATCGTTATTCAGAAAATCTTCTTTCCTGTGAATTCCCAGTACCAGATCTATTTTATCCACTATATCTTTCAGTTTCTCTATGGAGGGTTTTAAGTCATTGGCACTTTTTAGATCAGTTATAGTGAGTTTGGCCCCATGTTCAAACAGAAAGCGAGCCGTGGCTACCCCGCCTCCTAAAATCCCAAGACCCATGAGTAATATTTTTTTACCCCTTAACTCCATACTATATTTATACCGTCTTTCTCTGAGCTTTAGAACGCTCTTCTTGGGTGAGGAAAACTTTGCGGAGGCGGACGGAAGAAGGGGTAATTTCTATATATTCGTCGTCATTCATAATTTCCATGGCGCGCTCGATATCTAGTTTGAATGCAGGCGCAAGGTAAACCTTGTCATCTGAACCGGAGGCGCGCATGTTGGTCAGTTGTTTGCCTTTGGTAGGGTTTACATACATATCTTCGCCTTTGGAAGAGTTGCCAATGACTTGTCCGGCATATACTTCATCTCCAGGCTCTACATAGAGCACGCCTCGCTGTTGCAGGTTGTCGAGAGCGAAGGCGAGACATTTTCCAGGTTCCATTGAAATCATTGCTCCTACATTATGATGATCTATCTCTCCGGCATATTTTTTGAAAGCGATAAATCGCGAAGAGAAAATGCCAAGGCCCTTGGTAGCCACGACGAATTCTCCCCGGAAACCCAAGATGCCTCGAGTCGGCGCTTCGAAGATGAGGCGGGTATGATTCTCCTCGTTTTTCATATCGAGAAGTTGCGCCTTACGTGAAGTGAGAGTTGAGATTATCATCCCCTCATATTCTTTCGGCACGTCTATCACAACTTCTTCAAATGGTTCAGTATCGTCTTTCATAATTACTTTCGGCTGGGAGACTTGAAGCTCGAATCCTTCGCGCCGCATGTTCTCGCATAGGATAGCAATGTGGAGTTCGCCTCGTCCATAGACGGTGTAATAGTCTGAGGTAGAGAAATCGACTCTGAGTCCCACGTTAACCTCGAGTTCCTTTTCTAGTCTCTCTCGTATTTGGCGGCCAGTAACAAATTTGCCCTCGCGTCCCGCGAAAGGCGAGTTGTTGACCAAGAAGTTTAGAGAGATGGTTGGCTCATCGATGTTGATACTCGGTAGTTGAGGCGCATCCGCGGTTGCCGCGATAGTGTCTCCAATATAGATATCTGGAATGCCTGCCACCATCACGATGTCGCCGGCAACTGCTTTGTCAACCTCTTTTCTCCGCACGCCTTCGAAAGTAAATAATTTTGTTAATTTATATTTTTTGTCTTTGACATAGACTTCCTGGCCGACCTTAATCACTCCTTCGTAAATGCGAGCGATGGCCATGCGCCCCAGGAAGTTGTCATACGCAAGGTTAAATGGCTGGAGCCGCACCGGCACATCTAAGTTTTGAGTAGCAGGAGGCACGTGTTCCAAAACGACATCGAGAAGCGGATTGAGATTCTCTTTAAGACCCTCTGCCAAACTCGCCGTAGCTTGGCCGTTTCTGCCAACGGCATAAACGGTTGGGAAGTCTATCTGCTCATTGTTAGCTCCGAGCTCTAGGAAAAGCTCCAAGACTCTCTCATGTACCCACTCTGGGCGAGCGGCAGGCTTGTCAATTTTATTTATAACCACAATAGGTTTGAGTCCGAGCTCGAGCGACTTTTTGAGCACGAAGCGAGTCTGAGGCATCGGTCCTTCCTGGGCGTCCACGATAAGGAGTACTGTGTCTATAGAGCGAAGTACTCGCTCTACTTCTGAGCCGAAATCAGAGTGACCAGGAGTATCCACAATATTAATTTTTGTATCTCGATAAAAGAGGGAAGTATTTTTGGAATAAATAGTAATGCCACGCTCCTTCTCAAGGGCGTTTGAGTCCATGCTTTCACCTTCGGCAAACATCCCGTTCTGACGCAAAATAGCATCAGTAAGAGTGGTTTTACCGTGGTCAACGTGAGCTATGATGGCTATATTTCTTATTTCCATTTAAAAATCCGCGTTAGCGGAAGAGACACCATTAAAGCACATTTTTTATCTTTCTTCCAGTGTTCCGTTCGAGAATATAAGTTGTTTGGATACTGGAACAGTAGGTTCAGCAGCGAAACCCTCATCGTTGCGTCGATCAAGATACTCTACGGTTACCACACCATTTTTAATAGAGATATCTTGGGGAGAAATTCTGTCGCCGAGAAAGACGACATTGGAGCCTTTGTAATTTAGAGGACCGGAGACAAAGGCGGCGGCGTATATAAATGTGCCCGAGCCTCCGCCGTAGCGCGCCAGGAATACTGCGGCATCATTTTTATTATCACCGTTAACATCTCCATAAGCTCTCGTGTCTAAAAGAGTTACTTCTTCTACGATGCCACCTTCTTCTTTCTCGCTCTTGCCTTGAGACAGGGTAACTTCTCCATCTTCAAAGATGAAGGTAGCATTCGACGGATCAGGTTGGAATGTTTGAGAATCAGGCCGATTAAAACCGAGCTCCGGAACTGGATCTCTCGTAGCATATATAACCGCTCCAATCACAATCGCTAATAAAATAAAAAAGATAACTTTTTTCATTAGATATAAGTATAACCTTTCGACAGGCTCAAGGTAAACAAAAATCACCGTACCTGACGGTGATTCTTGTTTGCTCGGTCCGCTCCATTTTCGTGGAGGAAAGTTCCGCATTTATACATTTTGGGCTAAAATGATGGAGGCTCATAACACTCCATTTGTCTGCCCTGTAATTTTATTTAGGGAACCTCCTCGTAAAGTAGACCTGCTAATATTTTCTTCCGAACGTTTCCAAAAGTCAAATCGTATTTTCGAACAATTTGGGGGATATTCTGTGGATTATAGGGGATAACTTTTAAAATTTATCCAAGGGTTTTCTCAAGTTGTCGAAAAACATGGCGTAAAAATATATAAACCAAGATTCTCCGTTAGAAATATTCTTTACGGATTAATTAATACTCCGTCCTGATAGACATCCATTTTTCTCTTACGCAATTCTTTGAAAAATTCTTGTGTTGGCACCACTGGGCCAGGCGCGTGACTGCCTCGAGCGGTAATGCGTCCGTCTTTTATCATCTGGGCGATAATAGAGGCTGGCATGCCGGTATCGATGTTACAACCAGCATCTTCCCATCCTGGCAATGTAAATACGATTGTTTCCATGAGCATTTCTTTAGGTTCGCCGTTCTTCGTCCCAGTAACTTTTACCCAAAGATTCTCTTTCTCTGTGTATCCGGGAGGAAAAGGCATGTTGCGTAAAGATAAGGAAAGCTGTTCTAGTGGAGTCACTTTTTTGCCGTCTACAATGATAGTATTCTTGTCGTTTGCCTGGCCGGATTTTATAAATTCAACAATTTTATTATAAGAATGGTCTGGGAAACCAGCATAATAATGGACATTTTTGAGACCGTCATTTTGGTTATAAATAAAGAAGGTATAAGTTTCCGGATGGCGTACCAAGAATATTTTTTGCTTGCCGATTTCTCTGAATTCACGTTCCTCGACTGTGTCAAGTGGTTTTTTCGTATACCATTTTCCGTCCTCAATATATGGGGCTGGGTCGGTAAACTCGCATACAATACTCATGATGGAAAAAGGCACTACAAATTCCTTAATATTCGAATCCCAAACGAAGCCAGCCTCTACACTCTCCAGTCGATCAAAAAAACTATGTGCGTGATGCAGAGCGATATTGTTGATGCCAGGTGTTGAACCGCATCCGGTGATAGCAATGCGGTCAATTTCGTGGAAGTACGGCCCCATGGCCAACTGCTTTTTAGTCATAGGAACGCTTGAACCGAGATCGATGACATGTACGCCGGCTTCTAGGGCGGCTTTGTAAACAGTAAAGTTACATTTCGCTTCAGCGCAATTTATCACTACCGAGGGACTCACTTTCTTGATAAGCTCGATCGTCGGATAGAGATTCATGAGATTGATGTGCTCGAATGGAACATTAGGAAATCTCGCTTGTATAATCTTTGCCCCGTCGTCAAAAAAGTCGGCGAGATATACGGTATGGCCATTTTCCAATAAATCACGAGCAGCGATTTTGCCTTGCATGCCCGAGCCGCCAAGAATTAGAAAGTCGTAGGCCATATTATTTCTTCAGGCGTAAAACTTTATTCCAAAAGTTCGGATGGTCAATTACAAGTTCGGTAAGTATGGCGAAGGGTACGACTATTACGAGAGTCACAAGAAAAATTCTTAAATTTAATTCCGCTTGCGTGGTCAGTTTGATGGAAATTATATTCTCGACAAGGTCCAAGATTATTCCAGCCACCACAAACTCCAAGATTCTGATTTTCGTATTAAATTTCACTGGCATAATTACCTAAATAATCATAATGTAAATTATATTTATTTAAACCACTCTTTAAGAGATTTAGGCCAGCCAACTATAAGAAGTAAGGCCAGCGGCGCTCCCCAGTTTGCCCAGCGTTCTACAAAATCCCAGACTGGCATTCCGACGATTGGCCGTAGGAGTGCTGTCCAAAATCCCCAGAACACCATCCAGAGAAGCGCGAGACGTACCGGCTTAATAAGAATTAGAATTGCCAATGCAATATCTATAATTCCTATAATAAACAATAGCTGAGTTGCCATGCTTAGATCGGAGACGCCAAATTTAGCAAACCAGCCGATCCAGTCCTTTTTACCTTGTAGAGCGAAAACGCCATGGCCAATGAACTCACCGGCAACAGAAACCCGCAAAACCCATTCAATAAGTTTTGTATTCACAATATTCTTATATTAGCATTATTTAAAGTGTCTGTCTGCGTAGGAGCATTGCATTGAGTGCCACGATAATAGTCGCGATAGAACTCGGGAAAATGATTTTTCGTTGCAGATAGTCAGTTTCCTAAAAGTCAGATCGTATTTTCGAACAATTTGGGGGATATTCTGTGGATTGGTGTGGATAGCTGTTATCAACTCTTGCTAATCTCTCATTCTCTTTTCCTAGGAGTAAGTGTTCAGAAGCCTCAAATTTTTTGGAGTTGGGATTTGGCATTGTAACGTATAAAAGAAGGTGGAATTATTCTTGAAATCGGAGTGTTATATGTAGGCAAAACTCTAAAATTTACATTTACACCATCTTCCTCCTGTTTTAACACATGGCGCTGTAAAATCTTAGCTTGAGTACTATAAATCCGATTGAGAAAATTAGAGTCATCATCTCTATCGATTATAGTTAAAACATTCACAGTATCTCCGCCGTTTTTATAGTAAATACGGAAATCCTCGCCTTTTTCAAGTTTAGATGACAGGCTGGATTCATAATCCATAAGTATTTGTTGGGTTTTTCCCTTGTAAATCTCCATTTGCCTCTTATTGTACTCCATATCAATAAAGACGCTAGTAAGTGCGTAATTTTTCAGTTGTACTAATTTATATTCAAATAGCCGAAGTAGGCGAAGATGCCGATGTCGATGATTACCGAAAGTAGGCTGATCCAAAAGTATACCAAATAGGAAACGCGGTAGCTTTACATCGTAAAGCTACCGCGTTATTCAACCGCCGCAGTTTTCGCACAGCGTCGTGTGGCACGCCAACTGGCGGAGCCACCTGCGTTCTTTGTACATATGCACCCCCGATTTCATTATACCAGCCGTGTCAAGCGATTCGGCTTATTCGTAGCGGAGTTCTATTTTAGCTCCATCTTTCATTTCATAGTCTCCAAGTTGAGCATTGGGTTCGCCATTTACTATCATGGATACGTTTGAGCCAAATGAATTGATGTCTTTATTCCAGCTATCAAAAAATTTGGAGAGTTTGGTATCCTCCTTTCTTACAATGCTCTCAAATTCCATATGAATTATTCCTTGGTTTGCGTCATCATGCGTATGAATTGGCGCCATGCCCATAGGATGTGATGTGTACTCGCCTCCTATGCCAATATTGGGAGGTATTACTTGTTTCTCTCCCTTTACATAAATCTCTAGGTACGGATGCCAGTGGAGACCGCTCCTTGAAATAATGTCCGGGTCATTCTTCTGCATACTTTTAGACCACCAGATGCTTCCTCCAAAGAGGATGATAATAATACCAATAATAATTAAGGCGTTTTTCATACTAAAACCCAGACTTTTATTGTACTGGAGAATTTACAGTGAATGAACTATCACTAATATCGGTATTTCCATTTATATCTTTTCTACTTTCCCAAATCGAAAAGTCACCCTTATTATTCTTACCAATAATAAGAATTTTGTATGTACCAGCTGGTATGTTCCAGCTCGGCCCATTCTCTGTATCCGTAGAAATTGTATATCCGTTCCACGCGTAATTGTGGACTAGTGCGACTCGATCAGGTTGATCTTCTATCCAACCGATGATCAGACTAGTTGGATCAGCATCGTCTTTTGCAGTGTCTTTTACTAATGCGATTTTGATTCCGCCTTTACCGCCTGACCACTGGATTGAATGATTGATTCCTGATTGCCAGATCTCCCCTCCGTTTGGAGCTACCAATTTGACTGGGATACCCTCATTGACGCCCGGTTTTAAATATGTGTTTAGATCAGAAGTCCACACTCCAATGCTTACCACCGTAATTACCCCTAATAATAGACCGTGCTTTGGTTTTATTTTCATGGTTTATATATTTCTAATAAACAAACTTATCAAAATAATACCACAAATAATATATCTAGTTTCTTGGCTCCAGTGGCTGGATACGTTAAGAACCCTTAATTGGTCTAGCATAGCACGGGAGCTTGAGTTTAGCGGGGTATTAATCTCCTTTAAGCGCGCATTTTTAATAACGACTAGTTTCCGTACCACACACTATACTATTCGCGCAATAGTGTTAACTATAAATTATATTTATTTAAGCCACTCTTTAAGAGATTTAGGCCAGCCTATCATAAGGAGTAAGGCTAATGGCGCTCCCCAGTTAGCGGAGCGTTCTACAAAATCCCAAATCGGCATCCCGACAATCGGCCGCAGGAGTGCCGTCCAAAATCCCCAGAATACCATCCAAAGAAGGGCAAGACGTACCGGCTTAATGAGAACTAGAATTGCCAATGCAACATCTATAATCCCTATAATAAGTAGCAATTGAGTTGCCATGCTTGGATCGGAGACACCAAATTTAGCAAACCAACTGATCCAGTCTTGTTTTCCCTGCAGAGCAAAGACGCCATGGCCTATGAACTCACCGGCAACAGAAATCCGTAAGACCAATCCAATAAGTTTTGTATTCACGTTCTATTTTTTAATTTGTCGCCAGAGCCAGATGCCAAGGAGTACGAGATCGATAAGCACCACGATCCAAGTGATGAGACCGAGCCCGCCAAATTCTCCCATCATTCCTCCATATCCATAATTCATCATGTTTTTATATTAGCATTATTTAAAGTGTCTGTCTGCGTAGGAGCATTGCATTGAGTGCCACGATAATAGTCGCGATAGAACTCTGGAAAATGGTTTTTCGCCGCAGACAATCAGTTTCCTTAAAGTCAGACACAACTATAAGTTCGTATCTAGTTTATTCGGGCTACATTATACGACCCAATCCGAACCTATTTCCAGCAGAACAATTGACCGCGCGCCTTCGGCGCGCTAACGCCTCGCTTCGCTCGGCGAACCTCGCTCCCTTTCCGCTTTCATGCTTTTATATTTTCGCGGTGATAAGACTTTTTTGAATGGAATGAGCGGAAAGGAGCTCCCAACGGCTCAACTAGTTGAGCCGTTGGGAGAATTATGACAAGTTCCAAAAATAACGATTTTATGCCAGTATTGGATCATGTTGAGATTTTGGGTGGGTGTAAATAGGGGTATTTTACTGAGCTAGCATATGCTTTCAGTAGCGAACTTTTGGAATAAACAAACAATCACATAAGAGAACATGCGTATCACATCAACACTTAAAAATCGCTCGGGGCAAATTCTCAAGGTTATTTATATGGAAAACGATCCACTTGCTAATCTTTCCGGAAAAATACTGCAAGCTGTACACGCTTTTTGTTTTTACGGCGACAAGATGGTCGTCGTGTATTCCAATGAGAAAGGTTACTGGACTCCTCCTGGCGGCGGCATAGAAAAGGGAGAGGCGATTGAGAAGGCGGTTATTCGCGAGGTAAAGGAGGAAACTAATATGGAAGTCCTGTATCAGGAACTGATCGGCTACCAAGACATTTATGAGCTGGATAGGATTGTAAGACAAACTAGGTCGTTTTGTATCATCAAGCCGTGCGGACCATTTATCGCTGATCCAGACGGGGATGTTACGGAAATAAAACTAATTGATCCTGAGGATTACATGCATTATTTCGACTGGGGTGAAATTGGCGAAAGAATAATGAAACAGGCGATTGATTTAAAATCACGCTATGACAAAAGGAAATAATCTCACCAAAACAGCGCGCGGGTGGAAAGAAAAAGCAATCACATTGCTTGAAAGGACGGAACTTATTAAAGATCTGTCACATTATGGCGCGGTGCATACAACCGGCGCGTACACATACGACCTTATGATGCATGGAGATATTGATATATCTGTAGTCAGGGAGCAGCCATACACGGCTAACGAGGTCTTCGATATTTTTAAAGAACTGTATTTCAAGGGAGCCTTCCGCAGCTATTTTATCGGCGGCGATTGGGACGATCCACGCAAGGGTGCGGAGTTTCCGAACGGATATTATATCGGACTCAAGGAGAAAATAAATGGCGAGCGCTGGAAAGTGGACATCTGGTTTATAAGCCATGCCGAATATGAAAAACGAAGTGCTCGTCAAGAAAAATTACAGGCGATAACAGACACAGAACACACTCTTATTCTCGCCTGCAAGGAGTATAGAAATGCCAACAAACTGTCTATTACCAGTCAAGAAATATATGATGGGACTCTTAGCGGAAAATGGAAATCATTGGATGATTTTAAAAATGCAATAGAAAGTCTATAAGGCAAGTAAAATGGATTCGAAAGATAAAAAGTATTTTTATGAAACGTTAAACTTATTGCACTATTAATATATAAACAATGCGTATTGTTGTAATTTGCCGTCCTGATTTGCCCGTCCCGCCATTATCGGGATATGGCGGTTTACAGCGTAATATTTATGATTTTGTGCAGGAAATAGACAAGAGAGGGCATCAAGTTTATTTATTTGCTTCTCTTGATTCTGATATCACCACACTAAAGAATGTTCAACTCTTTAGTAATTTGAAATGCGCCACTTGGGCGAATCTTGTAGAAAATATCGGGTTTGAAAATAGAAATGAGTCAGAGATTACATCTCAAGCAACAAAAGTGCGCCTTCTTGAATCCGAGTATGTAAACTTTGTGATCAAACAGTTGGGGGCTATTGAGTTCGACGCTATCTTGGTAGCATACGACAACCTTAATCTAATCAAACTTTTAAGGCCATACCATTCAAAAACCGTTTTCTCTATTAGAGATAATCTTTTTCCTGAAACTAAAGAATTTCTCAAATTCCACCCTGCACTACGCGCTACAGACATGGCAGGCCATTTGGTTGAGGAGAATCCAGAGCTCAAAAATATTTCGAAAGTGATGTGGGGAATTAATCTGAGCAACTATGGATATTCAGAATCATACCTGAGTCTTAGTATAGAGACCCCGCAAATTCCATTATTGAAAAAATGGCAGAGCCAGAGATGGGATTATTTAGTTATGATTGCCGGAATAGGCGAGCACAAAGGTCAATCTACAGCTATAAGATTGCGGAATGGGCGGGTGCCCCTTTGATTATTGCGGGTACTCCCCAAGATCATGTGACACTGAAGAAAACAAATTATTTCAAAAATAAGATCAAACCGTATTTGTCAGATAAAATCATCTATTTCGGAAATGCTAATGAGGTCCAAAAAATGGAACTGTTCAGGTTTGCCAAGGGTTCTTTAGCCATCTCCGGTTTTGAGCTTCCTGTATTTCGCGAACCGTTCGGAAGATCAGTGGTTGAATCTTTAGCCTGCGGGACCCCTGTGATTGCATATGAATATGGCTCCTTACCGTTTTTGATAAGTCACAATATTTCTGGATTCTTATTCAAAGACGTAAAGGGAGCGGTCGCGTCTGTGGAAAGATTGGGTGAAATATGCAGAGAAGAAGTGAGGAGATGGGCTGAAGAAAATCTGTCGATAGAACGGGTGGCGGATGAATATCTTGCATTATTTGAGAAACTTAATCCCCTAAAATAATAAGTTTCAATTATTATGGTATCATAATTTTATAAATCAAATGCAAACAAAAGCTGACTTTTCTACCAATTTAAAGATCGTCTACAACAACTTGTACAAGCTTCATCCTCAGCTTGATAATGAGGAATTTCGCTTTCGTTATCTGCGCGTAGATTGGTTTTTCCCCCAACATATTCACAATGTTTTGGAGCAGATTAAGAAAATCAAGATAAAACACTTTCCCGAAGCTGATCTGGAGGTAGCTCTTTTTGCGGGGCTTATGCATGACTCCGGACTTGTTTACAATAGAGAAACATCTTCACCCTTAGGTCACGAAGAAAGAAGCGGTGAGTACGCAAGAAAGGAGCTGGATGCTCTCGGTTATTCGGAAGAATTTATCGAAAAAGTTTGCGAATGTATTAAAGCGACTGACCCCGCATATCAATCGTCTTCCCCTGAAGCGTTGCTTGTTCGAAACGCAGATGCCTATGCGCATATGATTTCCATGCACTTCTTTGCTAAGTCAAATTTCAGCAAAGATATCGACTCTTTTATCAACTGGTTTTCCAATAAGCTTGGTACGACTTACTCGAAGATCACGATTCCAGAGCTCAGAGAAGAACTAAGACCTGCAGTTTCTTTCTATGAAAGTTTAATCGAAAACTACAAAAGAAATAAAAACACACCGGACTTTCTAAGCAATCTGTTGTAAATGAAAATAGCGTTTTTAATACCGAGCAAAGACAGTGGTGAGGGTTACCTTGGGGTACTTGAGTCCATTGAGCGAAATGTTGATTATGCTTTTCATGCTGGATTTAAGTTTGAATATAAAATCATTTTTTCCATCAATGGCGATCCAACGAAACCGCTCTCTTTTCTAAGAAATATTTTTCTAAAACCACACGTTGAAGTTCTTACAACAGATCGCTTGGGAAAGGTGCGGTCGATCAATTTGGCGCTTGAGCAGATTCATCCGGACTTTCTGGTGATTTCTGACGACGATGTTACTTTTAGTGACACTCTTCTTACCCACGCCCTGCAGGAACTGACGAATAACAATGATCTGCAAGTTGTTGGATTTGAGAATCTGGCTATTCCTTATCCGGGGCGCAACATATTTAAACAATTCTCATATGACATCATTAATATTCGCTCACTCAAGGATCTTTTCGAAGGTATAGATCCGTTCCTTATGGGTAGGTTTCTGGTAATGAGGAGAACTGCTTGGAATGTCCCTAATGAGATCATTAATGAGGATCAGTATTTGAGTCTTGTTCATGATGGGAAGTATAAAATTCTTAAGGAAAGGATATCCTATGAGGGAGCCTCGTCTCTCCGACAACACATCAGAAGAGTTTTGCGTCTTGAAGCGGGACGTAGGCAACTTGCCAAATTATTTAAAGAACAAATCTCAGTAGTGAGAACTATCAATAAACAAAAACTAGCTTCTCTTGGTCTATACCATAGGACTTGTTATTATCTCTACGGTATATTACGTTTTTTCACCAACAAAATTACTCCATTTTTTATAACCCATAAAACTAACTACTGGTAAGATGAAGTTACTAATCACCGGAAGTGCTGGTCTTATCGGAAGCGCTCTTCATAAGTTTTTTCAGACACGTTTCAATGTCTGTGGACTAGATGTTTTAAAGACAGATACGGTCGATTACGTGGTAGATATCTCTTCTGTTGAGAAGCTTCGCATTGCTCTTGAAGAGATAAAGCCAGATATTATCATTCATGCCGCTGTAATTAAAAGCCTTGTGGCTTGCGAGAAAGAAAGGCAATTATGCTGGAGTGTTAATACGGAAAGTACCATTGAAATAGTAAGATTTGCAAAAGAGTCTGCAGCAAAAGTTATATATATTTCTTCGGATATGGTCTTTGATGGGAAAAAGGGTGATTATTCTGAAACTGATGAACCACACCCAATCAATTGGTACGGCACAACCAAGCACTCAAGCGAGGAGGAACTGGCTCGACTTGAGAATTCAGCAATTTGTCGTACTGCTTTCGTTTTTTGGGATCTGACTGAAAAAGATAAGGACGTGCTGAAGAAAGAGATACTCTCAGAAGTTTTGGATAATCAATCACTCTTTCCTTACTATGTGTTTGCAAGATTGATGCAAGGAAAGTTGGTTCGATTGTCTGACACTACTATCTCTTCCCCAACTACCACCTTACTTCTCCAAAAAGGAATCGAAAGAATCATCGACAGAAGCCTTGCTGGTATTTTCCATATAGCATCCTGCGAATCAACCAGTCGCTATAAACTTGGTCTTGCTATAGCCACACTAGTCGGCGCAGATCCGTCACTTATTATTAAAGACGAATCGGTCGTATCAGAATTGCGTCCAAAAGACTTGAGTTTGAATGTTGGTAAAACATATAAATTGTTGGATATTAATCCGAGCGACTTGACGATAGAGAAGTTGCTTCTAAGTCTTAATTTGGACAATAATATAATCACCATATGATGAAAATCGGAGTTGTTGGTGGTAGAGATATTGCAAAATACAGCATAGCAAATGTTGTGTGGGAGAAAATAACTTCAGCCACTAACCATGAGCTTGTTTTCAGGTTTTTTCCGATCGAAAGTAAAGACGAGCTTCTTCAGTTTTACTCCATGTTTTCTGAGGATGTCGATTTCTTGGGATTTAATGTGGCTGTCCCTTGGAAAGAAGAAATTGCTACTCTAGTCGGTAGGACAGAATCTCATATTGGGTTGACTGCTATGAATACGATTTATAAAACCAAGGAGGGAATTTTTTCCGCCAATACCGATGTTATCGGAATGGAACAAGTTTTCAAAAAATTCGCGGGCGATTTATCCCATAAAAAAATCTTGATTCTAGGTGCGGGAGGTGCCGGTCTGTCTTGTGCCGTTTATTTGACTCAGAAACATGATTGCAAAGTATATATTCACGAAATTAATCAACAGATAATAATTCCGCAAGAGATTGTTGCCGTCCCAAATCTTAATCTATCATCTCAAGCTGGCAAATTCGATATCATCATAAATGCCACACCTGTCGGTAAATATTATTTGAATCATATACCAGTAAAACCAGAAAGTCCTATTAGTTCCGATATTCTCGCAAAGATTGTGCATCAAGATACAGTTTTAAATGAAGCGCTCTCTCGCTCGCCGAGCGCTCTCAAAAGAATTTTACTCTACAGAGAACTCCTCATTCTATACGGGGAAGATTACATAAACTCTTTGCAATTCCAGGTAAAAGAACAAGAAACCGAGAGCGATCTGATATTCCAAAAAGAATTCGATTTGAGAAAAGAATATCTACAGAGACATGCCAAGGAAAACATTCGACAATTTACTCTTTCTAGAGAGGAACACGAAAAAATGTTTCCAAACTTTCTAAAGTTTATTGTGGGAAAATTGCAAGCCGGATTCCCTAAAGACAGAATAAAACTTGTATACCCACAACCGATGGAACTCAAGGCGATAGTCGATCGTTCCTCCGGTATTGTTAGAGAAATTGATTAAGGCCTTGTCATTCTAAGAGAGGAGAAAAATCAATAACATGGAATACGAGGAAGAATATTCAAAAATCTGCGATGACCTCAAAGAGTTAATCGAGAAAACAGGCGAATTATTAGAGGGCAATTGCGTATATCGCCATATGTCATTTGATAAGTGGGATGTGTTGTTGAACAAAAGGATAAATTATCAGAAAGCGGTCAAAGGAAAGAAGTTTATATGCGAAATTGGATTTAATGCCGGACATAGTGTTCTCGCCATGATCATGGCAAATCCTAATGCCCATTATGTCCTGTTTGATCTCGGAATACATGCCTACACTCGACCATGCTTCGAGTATTTGAAAAAGACTTTTCCACAAACGACAATGGAGATATTCTGGGGAGATTCTCGTAAGACACTGCCTGTTTACCATAAGAAGTATCCGGAAGTGGTGTTTGATCTTGTACACATTGATGGAGGTCATAGAGGCGAGATATACACAATAGATTGGAAAAATTCACTTGATGTCACTTCTTCCGGTAGTCTCATTATCTTTGATGACACTGATAATGCCAAGATCAATGTTTTTACTGATAAAAAGATCGAGAAAGGGATCGTAAGCAAAGCGACAGGATTTCTGAAGACATTCGGCTACGAGCATCGTATTTTAGAGAGAAAGTAAATGTCTAAGATTACATAATGTCTCTAATGCTATTAAATTGTTCAATCCATAGCTGTATCGCTTTCAATTCTAATCGCTTATCTGGATCGCTTGCCATTTTGTCCAGCTCATCGTTTTTGATATTCCATGGCTTAAGATAGCTTGCATAATGGATGATACTTATTGGTTTTGGGCCATCCTCGATAGTATATCCAAAGAGCTTGCTGTATTCATCAAGATGGTAATGGAAAATATTGTACTTATGATCGAGATGCAATTCTTTTTGATTCGGCCAATCATGAAAGTATGCATTGATGAAATCTTGGTCACTTCCGTGTTGCGGTTTCAACATTGTCCCTCCGGCTTCTAGAGTTTCTATTTTACCTATTCTGGCAAGCATGTTCTTAAATAATTCCTTAGAGGGCTCAACGACCATGAGGCCACTATTCATATGCGTCCAGTGCCGCTTTCGTGGTAACGCTCCTCCGGCATTAGTCGCTGAGAGATGCTTGTAAGTAAAAAGTTCGTCGATATTTCTTAAAATCAGCATATCCACGTCGAGATAAACTACTTTGTCATACTCTGTTTGACCAAATGCAAATATCTTTGAGTAGGTAGAAAACCAGCGGTGCTCTTTATCTACGTTTGTGGGATTAATAAGTTCGTAATCAAGAACTTTATAAGCTATTCTGTGCGAATCTAAGGCATTAAGTGTTTCAGAGGAAATGTTGGATGTTAAAAGTACTAGGAGCGGTAATTTTGTTCCTGTTTTTTGAAGTGAGTATGCTAACACCAATAAGCCTGGTAAATAATCATCGCTCGTAAGTATTGATAAAAAAGTGTATTTAGGGTCCATGAGGTTACATACATTATAAGAAACAAGAAGACCTGGCACCACTCAAAAAAATGTTGCCAGGCCCTAGGGAACGATCATGTTGTTCCCAATGAGTACCGAGTACTCCCAACGAAATCTTTCCTCATTGCTTGAGCAGTGAAGCAGGTTCTGATGGTTACCAGTGCACATACTCTTTCGGATGCACCATTTGATCTCCATCATTCTGACAACCACATCCTGCCCCTCGACCAGCCAGAGAGGAATAGGTCTCGAACAGAGATACTCATGTACCGTCTCAGGCCACTCAACCTTCTCCCACTGGTAGAACTCGCGCACCAGGTCGAGAGTAAAGATGGCCTAACCGATAGGGATGATAGTGAAGCCAGAAGCTCGGATTTCATTTCTGATCATTTCAACCAAGCCTCTCTCAAAGGCATCTGGTTTAATCATGACCAGCGTCCGTTCCGGGGTGGATGTTTGCACTCTCGACCTCCTTTCTATTGTTAGTAATACCCTAATGCAAATCTATTTTAATCCTACCAAACTTTTCCTAAAAAGTCAAGGATTCCTTAACCTGATATGCGAACATCCACCTCGGGCTGTTACCGCTAGGGCGTCTGTGACTAAAGACGAGCGCCGACGAACAACGAAGACTCTTACTTTCAAAGCGAAAGCGACACCACACAAGTAAATATGGAAACAAGGAGAGGGGTTGGCTGAGCCGGGTGGGGCGAGTCCTGTCCAGCTCTGCTGGATGCGGAGCGAAGCGGAGCACGAGCCGAGGCGAAGCTGGGGAGAGGATCTTTTCCTCTCCCC
>Ga0209542_10002691_pt1 | contig 39333 bp, 31 predicted proteins | sample RifCSPhighO2_01_FD_184028 | JGI IMG/M metagenome (GOLD analysis project Ga0209542, IMG submission 184028) | Soil microbial communities from Rifle, Colorado - Rifle CSP2_plank highO2_0.1 (SPAdes) (version 2) | ecosystem: Environmental > Terrestrial > Deep subsurface > Rock core/Sediment ... | reverse complement strand
ACGGTTCTGGCGCTTTATCATGGGGCGTGGGCCTGGCTTCCAATTCTCTGGACTTTGACGAACTTGTTGACTCAATGACCTTGGATGCCAACTTAACCATCAATCGAGGGGCCAACCCATACTTCATCGGCATCGGCTCTGCTCCTTCCACTGTCCTTGAAGTCCAAGGCACTGCTTCTGCTTCTTACTTACTCACCGGCAATACCCTGCAAGTGGGCGGTTATGCTTCAGCGGCTTACTCTCGTTTCGGCACCGCTGACACCGGCCATGCCGGCTCGATAACGACAACCAACGATCTTTTAATCAGCGGGGACTTGGAGGTTGACGCTTCTGCCGCTTTTGACGGCATTCTTTCTTTCTACGGAGAAATTGCTCCTGACGGGGTGACTTGTTCTAACGGCCAAATTCTAAAAAAGACCGGGGCTAATGACTGGGACTGCGCCACCGACTCCGGAGGAGCCGCTTCCAACTCTTTGGACTTTGATGAACTCGTAGCTTCAATGAGTTTGGATACTTTTACAGACATCACTTTTGGAACCAGCCAGCTTTCTTTTAATCTTGATTCTACCGGCGACTTTCTAATCCAAGACAATGGAGTGACTAAATTCATCTTTGATGATTCCGGCAGGCTGGGTTTATGGACAGCCGCTCCTTCCACTGTCCTTGAAGTCCAAGGCACTGCTTCTGCTTCTTACTTACTCACCGGCAATACCCTGCAAGTGGGCGGTTACTCATCAGCCGCGTATTCAAGATTTGGAACGGCTGACACCGGATATACAAACTTCATCTCCACTACAAATGACTTGTTAATTTCCGGAGATTTGGAAGTAAACGCCACTGCCCAATTCGACTCTTTTTTCAGAATTTCAAATAATAACACGCGTTCTTTAGTAGTCACTGATACCGGTGGCGTTTATGATGATATTTTTGTGGTTGACACGACCGCTTCATCGACAAATTCCGGGCTCACGATTACCGGCGGTCCGGCCCAGACCGGTCCCCTGCTTGAATTAAAAAGTTCCGGCGGCACAGTGCTTTCCAAATTTAGCGACGAGGGCGGTCTTTTGGTTAGCATAGCGTCAATTTCGGCATTTACGGTAACCGGCCCGGATTTTCCCTCGGCCTCCATTTCTTTCCAGATTAATACCCTTGATTCAGAAACAAGGATATCTGCCTTGTCAACCAAATCTGTCGGGTTTGAGGTCTTTGGAATCGCTTCAATATCGCACACGCTTCTTGTCGGACCTACAAAATTTAACCCCATAGCCAGTTTGTCAAAATTCTTCGGCAATGGGGGGGTATGGGTCACCGGCGCTCTTTGTGTTGACGACGGCGAGACCTCCACTACCGACTGCGGCGACGCCAGTAGGGCGGCCGGCACGATCTATTCTTCTAATGTAAGCGTTGATATAGGCGACTTAGCTGAAAATTTTCCGACGACAGATAGTTCAATTGAGGCCGGCGATGTTGTCATGCCTCATTATCTGCCTGCCCCGGCCGATTTATCGTCAGAATCAAGCGATAAATATCAATTTGAATTTGTGAAAAAATCAAACAAAGACGGATTGCCAATGGGCGTTATTACCGACAAACCCGGAGTTCTTCTTGGCGGTTTAAGGGGAAACCCAGATCCGCGGAGCGTTAAAAAAGTGGCGGTGGTTCTGTCCGGCCGGGTTCCGGTAAAAGTGTCTCTTGAGAACGGACCCGTTAAAGAAGGAGATAGATTGGCGCCAAGCTCTATTTTGGGTATTGCCGCAAAAGCTATTAGACCCGGAATTGTTGTCGGTATTGCTCTTGAACCGATTACTTCATCCTCGCTTGATTTCAGTGTTTTGGCTTCAGATTCTTTTGGCGGAACCGCCTCTGTTTCTTATGGTAAGGCTCTTAGTTTTATAAATTTGAGCTACTGGGTGCCACCACCGTCCGAAGCTAAAATCGATACCGCTCAAAAGGTGGAAAAAGGGCTGGATCCGCTTCTGGACTATTTACTTACATTTATAAAAGAGGCATTTGATATCGTCTTTGAAAAGGGAATAATTCAAACCGTCAAAGGAATCTTTGATACGGTTGAAGTGAAAGACGGCATTACTATTTACGATAAAGTTACCGACGATCCTTACTGTATAAGTTTTGAAAACGGAATAATGGTGACTACTGCCGGCATTTGCGGCGAAAGCAAGAGTGCAACAATAAACCAGACCTTGATGTCTACTCCTACACCAACACCTGACCCAACTCCGCCTCCAACACCAGAACCTACACCTACGCCGACTCCTACACCTGACCCAACTCCGCCTCCAACACCAGAACCTACACCTACGCCGACTCCTACACCTGACCCAACTCCGGAGTCAACACCCACTCCCGAACCCACTCCCATAATTTGAAATCTTAAATCATGAATTTAAATCATAAAAAAATAATTCCAATAACCACAATCGCCGCAATAGTTTTATTAGCGATAATTTGGTTTTTAAAGTTTTCTAAACCAGACGGCAATCTTGAAGTTGTCTCTTTGGTTCTTGACGAACGAACTATTCAATTCTCCCACACCGACGAAAATAAAGATGAGACGTTAATAATAAAAACCGACAGTGAAATTTACGAAGGCGAGGATTCGGCTGACATATATGCAAGCATCACCAATACAACTAAAAAACCGGAAAAGTCAGTGGTCCTGTTCTATTTCCCCAAAACTCCCGAGGGAGAAAGCGGGCCCCAGCTGGAAACGCTTGAACAAAGAAATAGAAATGACTGGGAACTCCTCACGCTTTTCAAAAGCAACATAAAAATAAACGAAGAACTGCTTAAAAATGCTTTGAAGAAAAGAGAACTGATTCCCGGCGAGCAGGAAATAAAAGGCGGGAGCCAGATTGAAATTCCGGCCGGCCAGACCGCATATTTGAAATTAAAAATAAGTTTTCCGGTTGGAAGCACTGGCGAGTTCTGGGTAGAGGCAATCGGCCAAAATGGCGGCTACGGCCTTTTAGATCCAATGTTTGTATCAAAAGGAGGCACCAGGATAGGCAAAACCACCACCTCCACCGACACCACTCCGGGCTGGTATTCCGCTTCAGGCAATAACTGGTCTTACAGAAAGAAGATAACCATAGACAAGAATAAAGTATCCGGGACAAGCAATCATTCTAATTTCCCGCTTTTAGTATCAAGAACTGATCTTGATTTCAAACACACTTCTTTCGGAGGAAATGTGGCTTCTTCATCTGCTGGCATAACCGGAGGAGGAGGCGATTTTGTCTTCACCTCGTCTGACGGAACAACCAAGCTTGACCATGAGATTGAAAAATATGCTTCGTCTTCGGGAGAACTGATTTCTTGGGTTGAAGTGCCGACTCTCTCTGTTTCTGCTGATACGATCCTGTATGTATATTATGGTGGGCCCAGTTCTGGAGCGACGAACCAGAATGTGACCGGGGTATGGGATGCGAATTACAAAGGGGTGTGGCACATGAAAGAGAATCCGGCAGTAAGCAACTGCTCAACTTTTGAAGTTTGCGACTCAACCTCTAATACTCAAAATGGAGATTCAAACGGTTCAATGACTGCTGGTGATCAAGTTAATTCTAAGATTGGGTTTGGGTTGGACTTTGACGGAAGCAACGACTATATATCCATAGGCGACCTGTCGGCGATTACTCCCCCGTACACCGTCAGCTTATGGTTTAATACAGCATCTATATCAAGTGGCGAAAATGATATGCTTTTTGGCAATGCGGCGGATTTTGCGACTGCTCCTAAATTTAAGATTTCAAATAATCAAGCTCCCAATAACAACGGCTTACAATCTGATCTTGGCGCAAAATTCAGAGTCGCACATACAAGTTTTAGAAGGGAATCAAATATTTGGCGATATGCGACTTGGGTTATTCCGGGGACTGACGCCACTGCCTGGCCAATATATCTTAATGGCACAGAAGAAGCATATGATAATATAGACAACACCGGGACGCAAACCGAGTTTGGCACGAATAATGGAATCGGCGGAGGGGATGATTATGCTGGGTTTGCTTATTGGAACGGTAAAATCGATGAAGTCCGCATCTCCAACTCCGTCCGTTCCGCCGCCTGGATCAAAACCGAATACAATAACCAGTTCAAACCGTCTACATTCGCCGGATTCGGAGGCCAGCAAAAATCAAATCCATAGCTCGATATTGTCACTATCTTGTCAGTTTTATCAGATAGTAATCAGAATGGCAGAAGATTATTAAATTATATAAAAGGTTTAAAGTATCAGCAATAAAAATTATATAAAGTTTAATAGTATGTTTTTAAAAACTCCTCCTAATAATAATCAGTATCAAATAGTCAATACCAATAAGTTTTATTTATTATCAACAAAATATTATGAATAACTACAAATTAATATTAAAATAATATTAGATGAAAATAGAAGTCACTAAAACAATAGTTCCATTATCCCTGCTGATTTTGACTTTGGCGGTTTTAGAATTTGGCTTTCCTTTTTCTGCTAAAAGTATAGGCACTACTTATTATGTTGATGATTTATCTACAAACTGCACTTCAGCCGGAGGCAGTGGCACCATCGATGATCCATACAAAAATTTATTCTATGCTCTTAATGCGCAAACCTATCAACCCGGCGACTCTATAGTTCTTCGCGACGGCACATACCGCAATTTGTACAATGGGTTTCAAAGTCCCTGTCAGATAGATGGTCAGAAAAATACAGTCCTGCCTTTAAAAATATCAGGGACTCAAACGGATCCGATCATCATTGAAAACTATCCGGGCGAAACGGTAATTCTTGACGGCACAGACGCTGATATGGATTCAATCACATGGACGGCCTGCGGAACCAATGCCTGGCAGACAACCTCTCTAAATGCAGGAAGTCAGGATACAAATCAAATCTGGGTAAATCCTTCCGGACCTGATGACCCGGGAAAAAGACTGCGTTTGAGGTCAGGCGGTTCCTGCACTGGTCTGCAACCCGGAGAATTCAGTTATAACGGCAGTTCCAAAACTGTCAGTATTCGTCTACCCGACAACAGTAATGCCAATAACGCTGATATCCATATGTCCTGCCAAGGCGGTGACTGCGCTTCTTATCCCATTGCCGTGGCCGGTCCAGCCAGTTGGATAACTGTCAGAAAAAACCCAAATGGCGGCGCGTTCTACGTCAAGTATGGCTATTATGGCACGCGTATCGAAGGCGATGCGCAGCATCTCACCTTCGACGGCCTCCGATTCGTGGCCCACGGCGGTAGTGACTATGGCAGTTGCTTCCGTGTCAGCGACGGTGATTTCATAACTTTCAAAAATGGAGTGTGCCGAGAAGCAATGGGTGAAGGAGTCCAATTTTACGGCGGCGGGCCGGGCGGCCAATGGCCCGGTGTTCAGATTTCCAACAATATAATTGAAAACTCGCTCGTTGAATACACCGGAGCGGCTTGGGTGGATGAAGGCGATCTCGGACAAAACAATCTTGGCTTTGGCATTATTCTTAAAAACTGCAACGACTGTATTGTCCGCAACAACATTGTGAGGACTACTTTTGCAACGGGAATTAGCGTTACGTCATCTACCGATATCGGAGAGTCCAACAATGTCATTACAGAAGGCAACGAAGTTTATGATTTTGGCTATATCAATACAGCTGCCGGCAACAGGACTCGTTCATGCATATCATATCAGCCCCAGCGGTCTGTTCCGAACGGCGCGGTGCGCAACGGAATTATTCGAAACAACATCTGCCACAATTCGATGTTTGGCTCCGACGCCACGTGGCCGGCTCAACATGGCCCGTCGTCTGCAGACGTATTTGGAATTTCTATGTCGGATGCCGGACATACTCCAATGACCGGCAATGTAGTTATTAATAACAGTTTTGATTATCTTGGCGGCGCGGGAATTAATATCATGGAAGTCAATCAACCCGTCACTTTCCGCAATAATGCGCTGGGCGGACACCTGTCAACATCCGGCAGATCATGCAACGGCAATGGGCGATGCGATGTAATGCTGAAGGGCGGAGTATCGCATATCCACGATCACAACACTTATTGGGCAATGAATTCCAGCGACCAGGTAATTTACACAAGCGGAGGCAATTCGTATACACGAGCAAATGTCACAAACTACGAACCAACAGCAGTTCAAGCCGATCCGTTATTCATTTCTTCAACCAATCTTCGTTTACAAAGCAGCTCGGGATTGATAAATACAGGGACAAATACAAGCTGTCCGGCGACAGACAAAGATGGTAACGCAAGACCGCAAGGTCCTACCTGCGATATCGGCGCATATGAATTCGGAGGTACGACCCCCACACCCACACCAACTCCCACTCCCACCCCTGCTCCTCTTCCCGACACTACCCGTCCAACAATCATCTCCTGGGATGTCCAGCCAAGAACAATAACCACTGCAACCAACGGCACAGTTACTGTGTCCTGGAACATATTTGATACCGGAGGTTCATATTTGAGCAGAATTGAAATTCAAAGAGCGCCGTTTGATACATCAAATTGCAATGATTCAATTAAAACTGAATGTACTTGGGATAATGTTGGTTCAGTAAATTCTTCGTCAGGCAGTAGTTTCTGGATTTCAAGTACAACCAATACTCTAAATATCGGTACTTACTGGTATGGAATTCATGTTCTGGATAATGCCGGCAATAGGACAATTGAAAATGCTCCGATAAAAATCAGCGTGATTCAATCATCTCCGACTCCACCTCCTCCCGCACCAACTCCAACTCCAACTCCAACTCCAACACCAACTCCTACCCCTACCCCTCTGCCATCAGGAGCTATTCTTTTAGAGGATTTCTCTTCCATGCGTATCAACGGCGATGGCGGCAATTTGTGGTTTGCTTATCAAGGCGAGGGTGACTCGCAGACGCTGACTTTAGAGAACGGACAGCTTAAAGTCATCACTGGCGCGCCGAACAGCGGCATCTACCATGATTTTTTTCCCAGAAACGGTGGGTATTCGTTTCCTCAAGGGTATGCTCAAAGTTGGATAAAAAGCGGTGTCTGGGACCCTAATGTTAATCGTTTGCGGTTTAACGCAAAATGTAATGTAAATGTTACTCGAAATTCAACTGGTTCGGACAATTTTCAAGTCGGCACTTACATAAAACCGCATAATTCCTCAGACCCTGCCTGGCAAGGAGCCCACTATTATCACCTCTTAAATCCGAATTGGTATGCAAATCGCTGGGTACAGATTGAACTAAATCGCGTACCCCAGCATCAAGTTAGCAATGATCCAAATATAAACTGGCCGGAAAATCCCTCGGCTCCGGGCGTTAACTACTTTGATGGTCTGACTTTATTCTATCTTGATACGCAAAATGGTTCGTCGGCATTTTCCAATGCAACTTGCTATTTTGATAATTACACCTTCGCCAAGGTTGAAGGCGAGCCCGATTCTTATGTCTCTTCCATTGCTTCTCTTTACAGTGGCGCGCGATACGAAGTTACTTGGGCGGCGCCAAAGGATCAAACCCTAACTTACAATGTTCGGTATCACACCAGTTCCATGAAGGGTTCTGCTTTTGGCACTCTTGGCACCAGCGGAGGCACCGCGCAGAATCCGGGCAACGCTTATACTGGAACTTTCTGGGCTTCACCCAATATGGCGGAAAGTTCAGCGGGTATGTACATAGCAATACAACCCCAAGGCCAGACTGCCTTCACCGAAGTCTATATTCCAAATTTTGCCGCTCCTTCTCCAACTCTCTCACCTACCTTCCCTCCAACCCCTACCCCTACACCTACACCGATACCAACACCAGCACCTACTCCAACATCAGCGCCAGCGGTTCAAGTTCCTTACTTTGGTCAGCCAGCTATCTTACCAGGCACAATAGAAGGGGAACACTTTGATAGAGGTGGCGAAGGTATAGCTTTTCACGACATAGGCGTAGGAAATATAGGAAATACTCAATTTCGTTCCTCTGAATCAGTTGACATTAAAAACTCTACAGATACCGAAGGAGGATATGCGGTGGGATGGATGAGAACTGGCGAATGGCTTGAATATACAGCTAATTTATCCACGAGTGGTACTTATCGACTTGATTTAAGGGTTGCCTCCGCCTTAACCAGTGGCAAAGTCCATGTTGAGTTCAATGGCGTTGATAAGACAGGAATTCTTACTGCTCCTTTGACCGGAGCGTGGGATACTGCTTATCAGACTATTGGGACTGATGTAATCCTCTCTGCTGGCCAGCAAGTCGTGAGAGTTGTTGTTGATTCAGAGTATCTAGATTTAAATTATATTAAAGTTTCGCCGATCACCGTCTCTCCATCCACTCCGGCTATCTCCAATCTGAACATTTCAATCAAGCAAGGTCTAGCTACCATTACCTGGTCCACCAACATTCCGGGAACTTCCCGAGCGGATTACGGACGCACTATTTCTTATGGTCTAGTATCGCCCACACACTCCACTCCAACCACCGTTCATACTATCGTTCTCCCCCTACTAGCTCCAGACCTTTACAATTTAAAAGTAACGTCAGAAGCTTCCAACATTATCGGCACATCCGATAATGTCACCTTTGAGATCAGACCCAAGCCTCCAGCTATTTCACTTATCACAGCCACTCCCGGTTCCATCATCTTGAACTGGTCTCAACCGAGCTTCCCCGGCTATGTCGGAGTGACTATTCTTCGATCCACAACTAGCTTCGTCAATAGTTATGATCCGAATTTAGAAATTGCCAGAATAACTGCTAATACCTACACTGATAATAATGTTACTCCCGGTACTCTCTATTACTATTCTTTGTTTATCTTTGATGACCAGGAAAATTATTCTGATCCAGCCAACGTAAGTTTTACAGCTCCCGAAACTGCTCCAACTCCAACTCCTACTCCTACTTCTTCTGGCGGCGGAGGTGGTGGTGGAGGAGGAGGAAGTTCTGGCGGTGGCGGTGGCGGTGGTTATACTCCTGTTACTCCATCTGCACCTACGTCTATCCCTGCTACACCAATTGCTCCTACAACTCTTCTACCTCCTAACTTTAATTCTTTAAGTCCAAGTCAAAAAATTGCAGTCATTTCAGCTAAGATTGCAGAATTGCAAAATCGAATAAACAGTTTGATTGGACAAACCAGCCAATTACCTGCTCAGGCATCCTGCAATTTCGCCAGAAATCTTTATCTTGGTCTAACTGGAGAGGATGTCAGATGTCTGCAAAAATATTTGAACTCAAAAGGTTTTACAGTTTCTACTTCTGGTCTTGGTTCTTTTGGCAATGAGAGCACTTACTTTGGAGTTAAAACAAAAGATGCAGTTTTGAGATGGCAACAGACACAGAATGTCACCCCTTTTGCGGGTTATTTTGGACTAAAATCTAGAACAAAGTATTTGGAACTTGTGAAATAGGCTACTTTGCTTCTTTTTCGAGAAACTCCAAAACTTTCTGATTGAGCAGTACTTGCCCGATTTGATCGGACAGTTTTGCTAAATCAATATTCTTTTCGGCTTCCTCAATGGTGCCAAAATTCTGCACAAACTGACTGATTTTTTCTTTTACTTCTTCAGCTTCAACTTTTATATTCTCATTTTTGGCTACTTCTTTAAGGATCAGGGCTTTTTTAACCAAGCCTTCTGCTTTTGGTTTCCACTCGTTTCTTAATTCATCGCTGGTCTTTTTAATTTTGGCCAAAAACAAACCGAGTTCCATCCCCTGTTGATGCAAGTCAGCATCAAGATCAAGCATCATTTGATCCAGCTGACGGTCAATTAAAATTGGCGGTATTTCAATTTTTGTATCCGTCGCGATTTTATCTAAAATTATGGACTGAATTCTTTGCTTTTCTTTTGCTTCTTTCCCCTGTCTTAAGCCATCGCCAATACTGTCTTTCAGTTGAGCTAAATTTTGAAAATTTCCCAGACTCTTTGCAAAATCATCATTTAATTCAGGCACAACATCATTTATTTTTCTTGAGTTTTTTATAAATTCTACGGTTTTTTCAATTTCTTCTGAAGAAACCGAAACACTTTTCTTCTCAATTTTGATGTTTTTATAGTTTCCGAGTTTGAGCTCCGGGAAAATCATCAATAATACAGTGTAAAGCATCTTCTCAGCCGAATTTTCTTTTACTTCAAATTTGTCGGCGCTAATCAGCTCGAATTTTTCTTTCATTAAAACATCAGAAAAACTTTGCTTAAAAGCAATATCAAAAGAAATTTCTAAAACTTCTTTTTTATCAAGCTTGTCTTTAGCGATTTCGGTTGGAACTTTCCCCTGTCTAAAACCTTTAATTTTCAGATCATTAGCTAAATATTTTTGAGCTTCTTTGATGTAATACTCTAAATCATTTTTATCCAGAGTGACTAAAAGCTCCAATTCATATGAATTAATTTTCTTGAGGTTGTAATTCATTTTTTGATTCTTGATTTTCTATTTCCTCGGCTTTCATTTCTTCTTTTGGCGAACGAACATCTATTTTCCAGCCGACTAGTTTGGCGGCCAAACGAACATTCTGGCCTCGTTTGCCTATAGCCAGAGAAAACTGGTCTTCGGCTACTTCAATCAAGGCATACTTTTTATCCTGGCTTAAAATTTTAACATCTAAAACTTTGGCCGGGGACAAGGCGTTGGCAATAAATTTCGCCGGGTCATCCGACCATTCAATGATGTCTATTTTCTCGCCTGAAAGCTCATTGATCACGGTCTGAACTCTTATCCCCTTCTGCCCTACCAAAGAGCCTATCGGATCAACGTGAGATTCTTTTGAGGCTACTGCTATTTTTGAACGGAAACCAGCTTCACGACTAACCCCCTTAACCAAAACCGATCCGGCTGAAATTTCAGGAACTTCCAATTCAAAAAGTTTTTCTAAAAGTCTGGGGTGGGAACGGGATAAAATAATCATCGGCCCTTTGGGCGTTTCATCAATTGATAAAATTAAAACTCTGAATCTTCGGCCAACCGAATAATCATCCAATAGGCTCTGCTCTAAAAATGGCAGGAGGCCAAGGGTGCGGCCAATATCAAGATAAACCGCCCGGCCCTCCCTTCTCTGAACTGCTCCCGAAACTAAAGAACCGGTCATTTTTCTGTATTCATCGGCAATTGATTCCCTCTCGGCCTCGCGAAGCCGTTGAACGACCACCTGCTTAGCGGTCTGGGCGGCAATTCTTCCAAAATCAGCCTTTTCTTCCAAGGCCAGGGTTAATTCGTCGCCAGGCTTTAAATCCGGATTGATTTTCTTGGCCTCTTCAATAAGAATGTGTTTTTCCGGATTAAACTTTATCTTCAAATCTCCGGATTCATCGTCTTCGGATGACCTGATAAAAGGAATCTCATCATCTCTTTTTATGACAAAGCCGGTGATATAACCTTCATCATCAACTCCTTCAACCGCATATTTAACTTGCCAAACCAAAATCCGGCCGCTTAAAGGGTCGAGCTTGGCCCTGATTATCTGGCCTTTTTTGCCGTAATCTTTCTTGTAAGCCGAAGCGATTGCCGCATCAATGGTGTCTATAATCCTTTGTTCGCTGATCCCTTTTTCTTCGGCAATCTGCTTTATGGCTAAACTAAATTGTTTGATGTCTAACAACATATTTAAAAAATTAAATCCGCTTAATAACGGACTGCTTTAAAAATCATCGTGATCATTATCTATTATATCAAATCAAAAAAATGAGTCAAGGGGATAAAAAGTTATTCACTTATATTCTAATAATTTTAATGATAGGTTGTCTAATAAACATGCCCAGTAGTACAACTCCGAAAGTGCGCTTCTGGTATACTTATGTTTTACTTAGTAAATACGAAGCGTGTTTAAATAAACAAGATGCTATGAGAAGAGAAAACTACCTAAAATCATCAGATGGTCATTTTTACATTAAACGCCGACTCCGAGAGTATTTAACCAAATAATCTATCGGAGTTGTACTACTGGGATGGCTGGCCAAAATTTAGAAAACAAACTGAAAGAAATAAGACAGCGGGAACTTAAAGAAAAAGGTGTAAAACTTCAAGAAAGGTCTTTAAATCAGGGAGATAAGGTTCAAATCAAGGAAACAAAACTCGGCGTTATCGAATTAAAAAAAGATAAAATAAGCACTACTGAAAAAGAAATTAAAAATCTGGCTGACCTTAAAAATAAAATATCAAAAACAGCAACAACCGAAGCAGTAGAAATAATGTTTGGCGGAGCAATGTCAGTTAAGGCTTCGGATATCCATTTTGAACCAGAAGAAAAAAATGTCAGATTGAGGTTCAGAATCGACGGAGTTTTGCAAAATATCTTTGATTTTGAAAAAAAAGATTATCCGGCAATCCTTAACCGGATTAAATTGATTGCTGGCCTGAAAATAAATATCCATGATGCTCCTCAGGACGGCCGGCTTACCTTAAAAAGCGAAGGGGTCGATATCGAAGTCAGGGTTTCGGTTCTGCCCGGAGCTTACGGCGAAAGCATCGTTATGAGGTTGCTTGATCCAAAAACATTGAAAAAAGATCTGGAAGAACTTGGAATAAAACTTGAGCTTCTTGAAGAAATAAAAAAACAGCTCAAGAAAACGACCGGCTCAATTTTGACCACCGGACCTACCGGATCCGGCAAGACAACCACTCTTTACGCTTTTTTGAATTTTGTTAACAAGCCCGGAATAAAAATCATTACCATCGAGGATCCAATCGAATACCATATTAAGGGCGTGTCCCAGACTCAGGTTGAGCCGGAAAAAGGATATACCTTTTCCAACGGCTTAAGATCTATTGTCAGACAAGATCCGGATGTGATTCTAGTCGGCGAGATCAGGGATGCCGAAACTACCGAAATAGCCATGCACGCCGCCCTGACCGGCCATCTGGTCTTTTCAACCTTGCATACAAATGATGCCGCCGGAACTATTCCCCGCCTCATTGACATGGGAGCCAAACCTCAAATTATTGCTCCGGCAATAAATCTGGCCATGGCTCAGAGATTAGTCAGAAAATTATGCGATAACTGCAAAGAAAAAATTGAAGCCGCCAATGAAGAATACAAAAAGATAAAAGAATCGCTGAAAAATATCGGAAAAAATGAAATCTGGATTTTCAAAGCAAAGGGTTGCCAAGAATGCAATTTTACCGGTTATCAGGGGAGAATCGGAATTTTTGAGGCATTTACGATAGATGAGGAAGTTGAAAAATTGATTCTGAAATCTCCGGCAATCAGCGAAATAAAAGAATTGATTATAAAAAAAGGTATGACCACTATGCTTCAAGACGGTTATTTAAAAGTTCTGGAAGGAATAACTGATATGGCAGAACTTGAAAGAGTTCTTGGAGAATAGCTGATATTTAAAAGTTTAAATGTTTGGGTTTCTGACAGGGTGCGGGTAAAGCCTCGATCTTGGGAAATGCGAGGATAGAATAAATTCTAGGAGTAGCCCAGAAAGAGAAAAACTCTTCCAAGCTATCCGTAGATTGAATATTCCGGTAAGGTCCGTGGTTTTAAATCAAAGACCAATTACCCGCACCCTGTCAGAAACCTTTGCCAAATTAAAAGACCCATATTTGGGTTATTAATACATTATATATTGATAAAATAAATTTGTCAAGTCAAATATAATCGTGGAATAACTTGGTATAAACTGTTATTTAAGTGTTGATAAAATGAAAGAACAAAATCCCAAAAGCGTAATTGAGCCTCAATTAGAGGACAAATTACTGGATCAAACCTTGAGACCATCAAGCTTTAGCGACTTTGTCGGCCAAGAAAAGACAAAAGAAAACTTAAAGATAATGATCCAAGCCGCCAAAACAAGAAAAGACCCTCTTGAACATATTTTAATCTATGGACCGTCGGGGCTCGGTAAAACCACTCTGGCCCACATTATTGCCAAGGAAAATCAAGGTAATATAAAAATAACTTCTGGCGCCGCCTTGGAAAAGGCCGGCGACATCGCCGCGATTCTGACTAATCTTCAGGATGGAGACATATTTTTTATTGACGAGGTCCACCGCTTGAATAAAATGATCGAAGAAGTCCTGTATCCAGCCATGGAAAGTTTCAAACTGGATATAATTATCGGCAAGGGCGCTTCAGCCAAAACAATCCAAATTAACCTCCCTCATTTCACTTTAATCGCCGCGACCACCAGAATCGCTCTTCTCTCATCCCCTTTCAGGTCCCGTTTCGGCGGCCATTACCGGCTTGATTTTTATAATCAGGAAAATATTGAAAAAATAATTGGCCGCTCCGCAAAAATTTTAAGCATCCGAATAGAAAATGAAGCCCAAAATATGCTGGCCAAAGCCAGCCGGTATACCCCGAGAATCGCAAACAAGCTTCTTAAAAGAGCTCGAGACTTTGCCCAAGTCAAAGGCGAAAAAATTATCACCCCGAGAGTAATGACGGAGACTTTGAAGATGCTGGACATTGATGAGCTCGGCCTTGAAACGACTGACCGGAAAATTCTTCAAACCATTATCTCAAATTTCAATGGCGGGCCGGTTGGGATAAAAACTATTGCCGCTTCGATTGCCGAAGAAGAAGAAACCATTGAAGATGTTTTTGAACCATACCTGATGCAGATAGGATTCTTGGCTCGGACGCCAAAAGGCCGAATTGCGACCAGGCTCGCCTTTGATCATCTCGGGATTAAAAACCAGCCGGAAATAATATGAATTATGATTATTCTTGGAATTGACCCGGGTTCTACTCTTATCGGATACGGAGCAATAAAAAATGAAGTCAGCAGACTGGAATGCCTTGATTACGGCGCAATTAGAATTAAAGAGAAAGAAGACTCCTTGCGCCTTCTGGCTGTTAAAAAATCTTTTGAAGAATTGCTTGCCAAGATAAAACCGGAATTAGTTGTCCTGGAAAAATTATTTTTCTTTAAAAACAGAAAAACAGCAATTCAGGTTTCCCAGACAAAAGGAGTGCTGATTCTTGCTTTAGCTGAAAATAAAATTCCCTTCATAGAAGTGGCTCCGCTCGAGCTTAAAAAAGCTCTGACCAGTTATGGTCGGGCATCAAAAGGAAGTATCCAAAAAATGGTCAAAATGATTCTCAATTTAAAAGAAGAGCCTAAGCCCGATGACGCGGCTGATGCTCTGGCCTTAGCCATTTTGGGCTGCCGGGGTTGACATAAGTTTCTATATGACTAGAATAAGATAAAATTATCAAAAATTGATAACGTCTAGTTGTCGCCTGGCGACAACTAGACTGAGGTCGAAAGATTTGAATTAAAAACGGAATTTGCTCTTAAAAGCAAGTTCTTGAATGAAAAATGGAAAAAGATTTATTGAAATACCTTCTTGCAGATGAAGAAGAGGAGGAAGAAGAAAAAGAGGAAAAAGATAAAAAAGAAGACGACGAAGACGAAGAGGAAGAAGAGACAACAGCGTAACTTAAATCAAAATCCCGCTTTAAGCGGGATTTTGATTTACTTTGTTATTTTAGCAAACTTTCTCGGACCAACTTGAATAACATCCCCTTCTCTTAATTCATAATTCCGTTGGTCTCCTATTTTTATTATTTCTTTATTTATGCGTACGGCGCCTTGTTCAACTAGTTGTTTAGCTTCAGAACGGGATTTAGCTAAGCCAGATTTAATCATAAAATCTATAAGCATCGTGCCAGTTCCGGAAAATGAAGGCATTTCAGTTGGTTCCTCTTTGTTAGAAAAAACTCTTACAAACTCTTCTCTAGCCCGGAATGCTTCTTTTTCTTCATGATATATTTTCGTAATCTCATGGGCCAATTCATGCTTAGCCGCGAGGATACTTCCTGATTTTAAATAACCGATTTTCTCAAAAGAAACTTCGGTGCATAATTCAAACATTTCAAAAACTACTTCATCTGGCAGAGCCATCACCCCGGCATACATTTCTGGCGCAGGAGCCCGAAGAGAAATGTAATCGCCTGCGGTCTTACTCATCATTTTTTCGCCGGTTTTGGGATTGATTAAAAGCCGGGTGATAAAAACGAATTTCTCTTTACCTAAGTAAACCTTTTCTAAATCACGACCGACCAGCATATTAAAAGTCTGGTCAGTCGCTCCAATCTCGCCGTCTACTTCCAAAGCCACCGAATCAAAACCTTGCATCAAGGGATACATAAACTCATTGCCTCCAATCGGATCTCCTTTCTCAATTCTCTTTCGAAACATATCCCGATCCAAAAGCTGCTGGACCGTTTTCCTGGAAGCTAATTCTAATACATCTTCGAACTTAAATTTACTCAGCCACTCGCTGTTATGACGAATTTCAGTCCTCTTAAAATTTAAAACTTTCCCAGCTTGTTCTTTGAATTTTTTTTCATTTTCTTTAACCTGTTTTTCAGTCAAAGGCACTCTTTTCTGATCTCGCCCGCTGGGATCGCCGATCCGGGCAGTAAAATCACCAACCACTAAAATTGTTTTATGCCCCAAATCTTCAAATCTTTTAAGGGTCAAAAGCTGGACCGAATGGCCCAAATGAAGATCTGGCCCGGTCGGATCAATGCCTAAATAAATTTTAAGCTCTTCTCCGCTTTTAAGCCTTTGTTCCAAAAACTCCTGGCTGGGATAAATTTTTTCTACACCCCGTCTTAAAAGCTCTTTTATTTTTATTTCATCAGTTAAAATTCTAGCCATAAGCCCATAATAACCTTTTTATTTATTTTTTGAAAATTTAGACAAAATTGAGAATTTATGACAAAATATTAAACTATGAAAGAGAAGAAACAGGGAAAATACAAACAATTAATAAAAGCGGGGGGAATGATTCTGCTTTGGCTTATAGTTCTTGGCATTATTGGTTTCCTCGGCGCATTCGCTTATTTTGCTCCGCAGATTCCAAATCCTCAAACTATTATCACTAGGCGGGTGAATGAAGCAACTAAAATTCTTGACCGCAAAGGCGAAACGGTCTTATTCAATGTCCATGGCGACGAAAAAAGAACAATTATCCCTTTCGATCAAATGCCTGATTATCTTAAAAAAGCAGTTATTGCCGCTGAAGACGATAATTTTTACAACCATCGGGGCCTGGACATCAAAGGAGTGATAAGAGCTGTTTTGGTTAATATCAAAAAAAGGGGCTTTTCTCAAGGTGGTTCAACAATAACCCAACAATTAGTCAGAAATTCTCTACTGGGTGTTCAGAAAACTTTTTCCAGAAAATTCAAAGAAGTAGTTCTTTCTCTGCAGGTTGAGCAAAAGTTTGACAAGGACCTGGTCCTCTGGATGTATCTGAATCAAATTCCATTTGGCTCAAATATTTTTGGGGCTGAAGAAGCAGCCAAAGGATACTTCAGCAAGCCGGCGAAAGAACTTACCCTTAATGAATCGGCAGTCTTAGCCGCTTTAATTAGAGCACCGAGTTATTATTCACCCTATGGTTCTCATAAGGATGAATTAATTGCAAGAAAAGACCTGGTCTTGGAAAAAATGCTTAAACTGAAGCTCATAAACGAAGAGGAATTTAACCAAGCAAAGAGTGATGAATTAAAATTTGCCACGCCTAGCAACGGCGGGATTCTTGCTCCTCATTTTGTAATGATGGTTAGGGAATATTTAGTTGAAAAATACGGCGAGGATTTAATTCAAAATGGCGGATTAAAAGTATATACCACATTGGACTGGGAAATACAGCAAAAGGCCGAAGAAATTATTCAAAAATACGCCGAAAGGAATGAACAAAATTTTAGAGCCGGGAATGCGGCCTTAGTCAGTCTTGACCCAAAAACTGGAGAAATTTTAGCTTTAGTCGGCTCAAGAAATTATTTTGACATTGAGAAAGAGGGAAACTTTAACGTTATTACTGCCTTCAGACAGCCCGGCTCTGCTTTTAAACCCATAGTCTATTCAGTCGCCTTAGATAAGGGACTGACCGATAAAACAGTTATCTTTGATGTAAAAACCGAATTTAATCCCTATTGTTCTCCTGAAGGAAATCAGGAAAAAGACCAATATGAGTTGGAATGTTATCATCCTCAAAACTCTGATGAAAGATTCCGGGGACCGGTAACGTTAAGACAAGCGCTGGGAAGTTCATTAAACATTCCTTCGGTCAAAATTCTGTACTTGGCCGGAATCAATGAATCCATTGAAAGAGCAAAAGATTTGGGGATAAAATTTTTAGGCGACACTGATAATTTTGGTTTATCGCTGGTTTTGGGCGGAGGGGACGTCAGACCTCTTGATTTAGTTAGCGCCTATGGAGTTTTTGCCAACGATGGAATCTATAATCAGCCAAGCTTCATCCTCAAAGTTGAGGATTCAGAAGGAAAAATAATCGAGGAATTTAAACCAGACCCTCAAAGAAAATTATCAGAGCAAACTGCCAGGACAATAAATGATATTCTATCTGATAATTCGGCTCGAGGCTTGCTTTTTGGATTAAACAGCCTGCTTAATATTTCCGACAGGCCGGTAGCCGTAAAAACCGGAACTACCCAGAAGTTTCGCGACGCCTGGACAATCGGCTATACCCCTTCTTTGGCTATCGGCGTCTGGGTAGGCAATAATGACAATGCAGAAATGACCCGGGAAGGGGGCGGCATTTCAGCTGGCGCTCCAATCTGGAGAGGATTAATCTTGGAAATATTAAAAGACCGGCCGATGGAAGAATTTCAAAAACCAGAACCAGTGTTTGTTGATAAAATAATGCTTAATGGCAACTACGTTGATGAAAATAGAGAAACCCATGCGATTCTTCATTACTTAGACAAAAACGATCCTCACGGGCCGATTCCTTCAAATCCAGAAAAAGATCCTCAATATAACAACTGGGAATGGGCCGTAAGAAATCAACTAAACAACTAACAACTTCACAACTTACGACTACTAAAATTATTGGTCTCTTTAGCTGCTTGTAGCTCTATATTTTGGAGTAATTATCTTATCGATTAATTTAAAAATGGGGTAAAGCCTTGACATCGGCAAATCAAAAGCCTCGATATAATCAAATCTTTGGCCATTAAAGGCTTTTTTAAAAATAGTGAAGCCGTACCAAGGATGATTCTTGTCTTCGTCCGGGCCCAAGCCCCAAAAATCAAAAGTTTTGACGCCGGAATTTTTCAAATCCATAAGCATTTTCCAGATGTAGCCATAGTTGAAAAATTTACTGTAATATTTATGACGGCCCGTCCCTCCCCAAATATAAAAAGCCTTATCCCCTAAAACTAAGACTATCCCGTAAGCTAAAATCAACCCGTTGATTTTAGTAATATAGAATTTAATATTTCCCGTCTCGGTCATTTCTTTTAATAAAATTTTGAATTGCTTAAACGGCCTCAAAGGAAAAGAGAATCTTTTTCCAGTTAGCCCGTAAAGATTATAAAAAGATTTTAAGTTTTCTTGGGTTATTTCTTTTCCGCTTAAAGCTTCTAAGCTAATCCCCTCTCTCTCTGAACGATTGATAAGATTTCTGGCCGTTCTTCTTAGTTTTTTAAATAGCTCTTCTTTGGACCGGCTTAAATCTATTAATAAAGTTGAGGGTGGCTGGACTGTCTTAAAATATTCCTTAAAACTGAGGCTTTTGAAAATTTTTACTAGTTCTGAATTTTTAGGAGCTGGCGGCTCGAGCCGCAGAAAAAGACATTTTTGTCCCTTTTTATTTTTTATAAAAAACTCGCCGAGAGAACTTATGATTTTATAACTTAAGTCTAAATTCCTCCAATCGGTTACGGGGCCCCTGGGGACATAAAACAATGAAAAACCAAAGGGTAATTTTTTTCCCAGCACTTGGCATATCCCCTTCAGTTTACCCTCTTCGAAAAAACCGATCCGGCTGATTTTCCAATTAAAATTCGACTTTACCTCGCCCCACTCCCAAGATTGAAGAATATCTTTATATTCAGACTTTACTAAAAAATCGTTGTATAGATTTTTATCCTTGTCGTTAAAAACATTTATCTCCATTAGCCTTGTAGATTTACCTGTTTTTTTTGATTCTTAGGTTTTAAGGGGCATAATCAGATAAGTAAAGTTGAGGTCCGTATCTTTTGGTTTTAAAATCACTGGCGCCCCTTCCCCGGTATATTCAAAAATTACCTCTTCTGAAAATATGTTTTTTAATCCGTCGACTAAATAACTGTAATTCAGCAAAACTTCAAATGGCTCTTCAACTTGAATGCCCGAATTATTTTTAACTCTTGAGTTAAATTCACCTCGATCAGAATTTTTTGAAAAAATAACCACTTCTTTTTTATCAACCCTTAGGCCGATATCGTTAATATTGCTTGAAAATAGTCCTGCTAATCGGATATTATTCTGAAGGTCCTCTTTTTTAAATAAAACGTGGGATAGTGATTTAGCCGGAATAACTTTTTGATAATCTGGGTATCGCCCATCGATGAGCCTCGAAATAATTTCAAAGTCATCAGAAGAAAATTGAATCTGGTTTTCCTCGACATTAATTGAAACATCTTTCTCATAATCAGATAGAATCCTAATTAATTCCGCTACCGTATTTCTTGGTATAATTACTGAAAATTGCCTATTGCAGTTAGTATTAATTATTTTTTCGGTTAATCTAAAACTGTCAGTTGAGGCAAAATAAATCTTTGTTTTATTGAAATTAACAAAGACTCCTCCTAGTTCCGGCCTCGTTTGAGATAAAGAAACTGAATCGAAGACTGAAGTTAGGCTATTTTTTAATAATCTGCTTGGTAAAATAACCACTGGATCTTTTTTTAATTTAGGTATTAATGGAAAATCTTTTGGATCAAAGCAAATTAGCTTTGTTTTAAAATTAACACTTTGAATATTTAAAGTATTGTCTTTTAGTAAAAATTCTATTTTTTCATCTTTGATGTTAGAAATAAAATCTGAAAATATTTTTGCCGGGATGGCTATTATTCCTTCATTTTCGATATTCGCATTGAGATGGTAATTTATACCCAATTCCAAATTAGTGCTCGAAAGATTTAATTTATTATTTTTTGAATCTAATAAAACAGTGTTTAAAACTGGTAGGTTTAAATTTTTACCGACGATATTTTTAACTATATTTAATCCGAGCTGAAGATTTTTTGTCAAAACTGTAAACTTCATAATTATTATTCTTTTTATTAATTAAATAAGATAATAGTAATAATAAGAGTGTTGAAAAAGTCTGTTTTTAAAGTTTTATCCTTATATTAATTGAATAAATTCAACTTAATAAACTATTAATAACTCTGAATAATTTTGTTGAATATTTTTTAGTATCTAAGTTATTTATAAAATTATCCCAAAAAATCTTCAAGCTATTATATATTAATCAACAGACTTATCTACAACTCACCAACTATATTTTTCTAAGCTTTATTATAAATTCTTTCCCTGATTAAATTTATTTCTTGTTTCAAACTTTCATTACCTTCAGATTCTTCAACTATTTTTCTGTAAGCATGAATTACAGTTGAATGGTCTTTGCCTCCAAGACGGCTTCCGATATCAGGGAAGGACGCTTTGGTGTCCTCTCTTAAAAGATACATTGCGATTTGGCGCGGTTTGACCAAAAAAGTTTTCCTGCTTTTTTTAAGAAGGTCATTTAAGGTTATTCCATAAAAATCACAGACAGTTTTAATTATTGTCTGAGCGCTCGTTTTTCTGTAGCTTGCCTGAACATAAGCTTTTAAAAGTTTTTCTATATCTTTTAGGGTTGGTTCCCGGCCAGTCAGGTCGATTACGGCAATAATCCTATTTAATGCTCCTTCAAGCTCTCTTATATTTTTTTGGATATTAACAGCGATATATTCAAGTATTTCATCGGGTAAAGCCAGGGGCTTATTCTTCATTTTCATTTTTAGAATAGCTAATCTAGTTTCATAAGCCGGTATTCCAATATCGGCAATCATCCCGCCCTCAAATCTAGATTTTAACCTTTCTTCTATTGCAGAAAGCGCCTTTGGCGGCCTGTCAGAAGACAGAATTATTTGTTTATTCCGATTATAGAGGTTATTAAAAGTGGCAAAAAATATTTCCTGAGTTGATTCTTTGGCGGCCAAAAACTGGATATCGTCAACGATTAAAACATCTTTTTGAGCGTATCTTATTTTTACATCTTCTATTGTTCTATTCTTTATCCCTTCAATAAGCTCGCTGACCATCTTTTCGGCCGGCAGATAAATAATTCTTTTATCTGGATTATCATTTATTATTTTATTGGCAATTCCTTGTAAGAGATGGGTTTTCCCTAGGCCGACGCCGCCATAAATAAAAAACGGGTTATAGGTTTTACCTAAATTCTTGGCCACCGCCATACTGGCCGCATAAGCCAGTTCATTATTCGACCCAACAACAAAATTATCCAGAGTATATTTTCTGTTTAAATTAGTTTTGGGATCAATGTCTGTGTCTGAAGAGGTCTCCTGAATTTGCTCTAACTGAATCTCTTTGGTAAAAACCTTTGGGTCGGGGTTTTTAATGAAAGGATTTCCAACCACATAATTTATCTCCCTGATATTATTATCAATTTGCTTGAGATGCTGGAAAATCTGTTTGTTGAATTTATTCTGAATCCACTCCTTAACAAAGCCATTAGGCGCGCTAATTACAATTTGACCGTTTTCTTTAGAGACGATTTTAGTGTCTTTAAACCAGGTAATAAAACTTGCCCGGCTCAAAGATACTTCCATTTCACCAAGAACACCTCTCCAGATCTCTTCATTAGTAAGATTGGTCATAATTGAGTAATTTATAATAACACTAATTCTATTTTATAAATACAGAAAACAACAATTTAACTAAGTTGAAAATTTGTTGATAATAAGTGATTTAGCAAGACTACTATATTTCATTTTGTCAATTTGGGCAATTGACCAATTAAAAAAAATAGGATAGTTTAAAGTAATATGACAAAGGCAAAATCATTAACATTTCGGCCATCTAAAAGAAGAAGGAAAAGTAAGCATGGTTTCAGAAAAAGAAGTTCCAATAATGCCGGCAGGAAAACTTTATTAAGAAGAAGAAGAAAGGGTAGGAAAAGACTGATTCCATAAGATACATGGTTTTACCTAAGAAATATCGATTGGCCGACAAGCTAGAAATTGAAAAAGTTTTCAAAAAAGGAAAGATTATTAATTCCAACCTCTTCTTTATCAGGTTTAGCCGTAACCATCTTTTTTTCTCTAGATTCGTTATTATGGTCAGTTCGAAAATCTCAAAAAAAGCAGTTACGAGGAATAAAATTAAAAGAAGATTAAGTGAAATAATCAGATCGGGAATTTTAGAAAATGGGCCGGGCTACGATTTGATCATTGCTACTAAGCCCAAAGTCTTAAATCAAAAATACGACGAGCTAAAAGAAGCGTTGATCAAAGAGGTAGATAAGATTAAATAAATGGGGGAATTAGTTATTAAATTAATTAGGCTTTATCAAAAAACTCTATCGCCGAACTACGGCCTTATTTTTTTAAATTCTTCAATTGGGTGCCGTTTTTATCCGTCCTGCTCAGAATATTCGATTTCAGCCATTAATAAATACGGTTTTTTCGGGGGGCTTGAAAAATCATTGATCAGGATTTTAAAATGCGGCCCCTGGTCAAAAGGCGGGGTTGATTTCCCTAACTAAACAACTAATAGCAAACAACCAACAACTCTTATTGTAAGTTGTAAGTTATAAGCTGTAAGTTTAATTACCGGAATTTTCAATACAATTTTATATGTTCCCTTTTTTAATCTTCTTGTTTTTTTGTATAACACCATTGCTTTTGGTGATTTTGGAGCAGCAATAATTCTATTAACTCTGATTATCAGACTATTTTTAAGCCCCTTATCAATTAAAACATTCAGATCCCAGAAAGCTTTAAGCGAACTCCAGCCAAAAGTAAAAGAAATCCAGAGTAAATTTAAAAACGATTCACAACAGCAAACCAAACAAATTATGGATTTATACCGTCAACATAACGTTAATCCCTTTTCTGGCTGCCTGCCATTGATAATCCAGCTTCCTATCCTGATAGCTTTGTATAAAGTTTCAATTGCCGGATTTGGAGGCGATTCTTTATCGGTTTTATATAGTTTTATTGAACATCCAGTTTCTTTGAATTTAATTTCATTAGGATTTATTGATTTGGCCGAAAGAAGCATACCCCTGGCTTTAATTGCCGGAGTCGGCCAATTTCTGCAGACTAAATTAAGCTTATCTTCTTCAAAAAATCAGATTCTTCAAAAAGATCAAAAAGCCAATCCCCTAACATCAATGAATCAGCAAATGTTGTATTTTTTACCCGTGATTACTATAATAGTTTCGATGAGTTTTCCGGCCGGATTGCCGCTTTATTGGATAGCCACAACGATATTTTCAATCTTTGAGCAAACCTACATAAACAGGATAAAATCAAAATATGGAGAATCAAACAGAACAACTGATCTCACGGATCGTTAAAGAACTTTTTAGAAAAGCAGGTTTTTATTTTGACAACTTAAATATAGAAAAACAAAAAGGACAGGAAGAACAAGATTTGTTCATCGTAAAGATTGATTCTAAAGAAGATCATCCGTTATTATTAGACGACAAAGGCAGCAGTTTAAAAGCTTTTGAACATATTGCTAAAAACCTGGCTAGTAAAGAATTAAATCAAAAAATCAGCCTGATTATTGATTTAAACAATTTTTTAGAAAAAAGAAATGGGAAAATATCAGAGTTAGCCAGGCTTGTGGCAAAGAAAGTCCAAACTTCTCAAAAATCATATGTTTTAAGACCGATGTCGGCCTATGAAAGAAGATTGGTCCATATTGAATTGGCTGACTGGCCAGATATTATAACTGAAAGCATTGGCGAAGAGCCGAGAAGAAGGGTGATAATTAAACCGCAGGCCTAAAATTTGCACAACATCTACAAAAATTTTTTTATTGCTTCTGTTTCAAGACTCGTCACGGCAATAATCGGATTGATTATAATCGGATTTTTAACCCGCCATCTGGGACTTGCCGGCTATGGTTCTTATGAGACTGTTCTTTCTTATCTTTTCATTTTCACTGTTTTGGCTGATTTTGGCTTCCACATAATCCATGTCCGGGAAATTTCCCGCTATCCAGGAAAAGAGAGATTCATTTCAGGCAATATTTTTACCCTCCGCCTTGCCTCGCTTTGCTTGGTAGTTATTTTAGCTTTTGCGGTCGGCCTATTCCTCCCTTATTCCGGAGAAATTAAAAAAGGGATTTTGGTTGCTTCAATTTTTGTTATTTTTTCGTCTTTGAGCCAGATTTTGGCCGGCATTTTTCAAAAATACAATACCTTTTATTTTGTTTCGTTCTCTGATATTTTAACCAGATTTATTCAGCTTGGTTTGGTTGTTTACGCGATAAATAAAAATTTTACGCTTTTGGCCTTTATCTGGATTCTCTCTTTGACTGCCATCATCCAATTCGCAATCATTTTTTTTCTCTCTCGCCGTTTTATTAAATTTTCTTTCGGATTGGATATTCCTTACGCCAAGAAAATTATAAAAGCATCTTTGCCTGTTGCAATGTCGATTTTATTCACCGCAATTTACATAAGGACAGATGCTTTAATGCTCTCCTTGATGAAGCCGCAGGCCGATGTTGGGATTTATCGCTTAGCCGCTAAAATTTTGGAGACAATCGTATTTTTTCCGGCGCTTCTGGTTGAGCTTACAATGCCTTCTTTTTCTGCATTAGCCAAAACAAGCAGTCTTTTCAATTCAATTTTTAAGAAGACCTTCAATATTCTTTTTTTAATGGCTATCCCAGCGGTGCTCATTTTATTTTTTTTAGCAGAGCCGATAGTTTTAATTCTTGGAGGAAAAGAATTTATCTCTTCGGCCGCGCCTTTAAGAATAATGGCCTTAGTCGTTGGCATGGTTTTTTTGAATAATTTAGGCGGCAAAGCCTTGATTGCTTTAGATCTTCAAAGAGTCGGAATGTGGATTTATTTTTCTGGGGCAGTTTTAAATATTGTCTCTAATCTCATAGTTATTCCAAGATATTCCTACATCGGCGCTTCTCTCACTACCCTAATGACTGAAATCATAGTTACTGTTATGATGTTTCTGATTATTTACAAAAAAGCCGGTCTTAGTCCGGATCTCAAAAGTATATTTAAAGACTTCAAAGAGACATTAAAGATTTAAGGAATATAATTTTCCGTCTTTTGCGTTTATAAATATTAAGTAATCTTTCAAGGGGCTTAATTTAGCGACTAAAGCCTCGATCCCCAAATTTTTAAGAATTTCTTCTGGTTTTTTACCGAAATAAATAAGATATTTGGTTTCTGACAACTTTCTGAATTCTTTCCCATTAGACTTTATTGAAAATGCCAAAATTTCATTATTTTCAGATTCTAAGTAGAAAATGATTGCATCATTTTCCGGCCATACTAATTTTAAATTACTGCTTCTCGTTTTAAAAATATTTATAAAATCAGAGCCATCCGGACTGGATATGGAGATATTCCCTTCACCAGTTCTTTCATCATAAAAAAGATAAGCTATTTTCTTGCCGTCAGGAGAAAAAGCAATGCTCCCTATCCTTTTATCCAGTCTGACTTTTTGGTTATTTTCTAAATTAATATAAGATTTTCCTAAACCATTGATATCTTTGATTGTGGCTATGAGCTCTTGGCCGCTAGGGCTGAATAAAACTTCAGAAGCTCCCGGAATTCTGGCCAGTTCTTTTTTATTTTTCCCGTCGAGCTCAGCTTCGTAAACCATCGAATCAATTTTTTCGTAAAAGAGCACCTTATTCGAATTACTCTTAAAGTCAAAGGAATTTATTGACCCCTTGCTTATTTTAACCGGCAGATTGTTCAAATTCTTGTCAGTTTCAAAAATTTGGGCCTCTTGATTTTTTCCAAGTTCTTGGAAATTTAAAACTAAAAGTGAAATTAAAGTTCCGCTTAAAACAAAAGCCAAGATAATTAAATTTTTTCTGATATTGGCCATATAAAAGTTACTGTGAGCCCGTTTCTTTTATCCATTCTTTTTTTGCTTCCTGAATTTCCAAGATTTGTCTTGGGTCAGATGTTATTATTTGGTCTTCGGTATACGATGCCACCACTCTTACGGCGGCATGGTTTGAACCGGCAAAAAACAATCCATGGCCCACTCTGGAGGCAAGTAGAGTCAATTTTTCAGCCTCAGTAAGATTAAACGTTTCTTTGACTGATTCGATTGCGGCCGGACTTTGACGGGTTAAAAGCTGAAGAGCGGAATTAGTGACAATCGGTTTTCCGTACGGCGAATTTATAAAGTCTGGAACATCTTGAGAAATAGTAGTTAGGCCGAGAAAATATTTTCTGGCTCTTTTAGCGGTATTCAGTAAAAAATTTGCTCCGGCCTCGTTTTTTAAAAGCCACCAGGCCTCATCTACTACCAGAATTCTTTTCCTCAATTCTTTTCTGACTCTGGTCCAGATGAAATTTAGTACAAGATACATCGCTATCGGTTTTAGTTCGTCTTCCATGTCGCGGATAGAGAAGACGACAAGTTGGTTATCCAAAGTGACATTGGTCGGCCGGTTTAAAAAACCGGAAAATGTTCCTTCAGTGTATTTTTTGATTCTGATGACTAACGACTGAGCGCCTTCCATATTTTCCAAAACATTTTGAAAATCGCCCATTAATGGCGGTTCCTTGCCGGAAAAATCACGGTCAGGATAAATATCCTTTATTGCATAAGTTTGAATTAAGGCTTCATCCAGAACTGATTCTTCTTCGGCTGATAGCTGGCCGAGCATCACCCTCATTAATCCGGTTAAGTCCAAAATATGGCTTCTGAATACGTCTTCGAGCCTTTCGTCCTCGCGCGGGGAAGGCAAGTCAAAGGGGTTAATATGGGTTTCCGAGGCGATCGATATTTTAATGAATGAGCCGCCTAAAGTTTCAGCCACGTGTTTATACTCGTGTTCAGGATCAATTACGAAAATCTGGGTTCCGAAAAGAATTGAACGCAGGATTTCAAGTTTAACGGCATAGCTTTTGCCTCCGCCTGAAGTTCCAAAAACAACCTCGTTGGCATTTTCTAAACTGAACCGGTCAAACAAAATCAAGGAGTTATTATGCAGGTTAATTCCATAAAGAATACCCTGATCTTGAGTCATATCATAAGAGACAAACGGAAAGCTTGAAGAAATCGGTTCGGTGTTTAAAGGAGAAAGAATTCCTAGCTCGTCTTTGCCAAGAGGGAGGGTCGAAGTGAATCCTTCCTTCATTCTGAAGGTCGCCGGTCTTACTGAAATTAACTGAGCTTCCATAGAATTCCTGATTTTTTTTTCAACTTCATCCAGCTCTTTTAAGTCTTTGCCTAAAATAGTGACATAAAGACCAAAACGGAAAAACCGGTCAGTTCCAAGCTGGAGCTTGTCTCTTAAGTCTTCAATGTCGGCAATGGCAGTTTCGAGCACTGGATCTCGAACTCTGCCTTTCTCTTGTTCTTCGATGGCCTGAGCCTGAAGCCGGGCCAGTCGGTCTCTTAATTTTTTTAAAATGGCAGCCGTGTCTTCTGGGTGGATATGGAAAGCGATATTCAGTTCTTGGTCCAGATTAATTACATTGGAAAACCAACCCGAATTAAGAAAACGCGGGTAATTTGAAATAAAAATAGTCCGGCTGAATCTATCGCCAACCTGAATGTAATTCGAAGAAACATTCACGGCCGACGGAGCTAAAATTTCATCAATAAGTTGATTCTCCTCCATAATTTATGTTTTTACTCCTTCTATGGATTCTGGATTATAGAAACGATAAAAAAGATTGACCAGTTCGTCTTTTTCCATGATTTTCGGCGTCAAACCCAGGCCGAATAAATTTTCAAATACCAAATTAACCCTTTGATTTAATTGAAGTTTGTAAGCATCAAACTCTTCAGGGGTGAGTTTTTTTACTATTTCCGACGGCTTGAAAAAGCTTTTTAATGTATCTCCAATCCCTTTGCCTGTTCTTGGTCCGAGATAAAACGGCACAACTGTGAAAAAATCTTTAGCCATAATATTGGCTAATTGGGTTAGCTCTTTTATAAATTTAGAGTAATCAATCGCCTGTATTCTCATCAGTTCGTTTTGCTGGTTTTCAATAAGGCCGTCAATAAAAGCCAGATAGCCGGAGATATTGAGTTTTCGCGACATTACCATTATCTCCAAAGAAAAATCCAAAGCGTTAAGAAAATTCCTGAAGCCCTGCAAAATTGCCAACTGCTCGTCCTGCGATTTCAATTCAAAATTAATTGAGCCGACTTTGATAATCTGGCGAATAGAGCCGTCTCTTAAGACTAAGGTATTGTCTCTGATTTCCTGGATTTCAATAAATTGTTTAGTTGATGCATCAGCCATTAGTAGTTGGTATTTTGATCTTTTTTAAACAAGTATTTTTTGGGACCGAAAGTATAACTTAGTGCCTTCATTAAGTATTCTATCAGAGCCATTTCTTCTATTCTAAGAAAAGCCAAAGCTCCAAAAATGGCAATAATGATTATCGAGACAAAAATCAGCCAGAAGCCGGTCAGGAACCGGATGATCATTAAAAGCAGGCCGACGCCTATGGCCACCCAGATAAACTGTTTCCAGGTTAAAGGTCCGACTATTTTGGTTTCTGTTTCAATAAATTGGGGGACTTGGAATTTCATACTTTAAATTCTTTTCTTAGGTCAATAACACTGTCATCTCCGCCAGGGACTTTGTCTATTTGCTGTTTGAAATTTTGTTTTGGCGCCATTTTGGCGAATTTCTCGATATGTATTTTTTTAAGTTCATCCAGAATCGGAGCGAAAAGTTCGGCAACAATTAATCCGGCAATGATTTTGGCTTTTTGTTCGTCAACAATAACTCTTTGTCTGATTTGTTCAATTATATTCCCTAAGTAAGAATCAGCTACGATTATTTCCATAACTATTTTAGCGATTTCTTTTGATTGGCTTTGGTTAAGGTTCAAAGGAATTGATATTCGGTCTTTTATGAAATCAGCTGGCCCAGTACTAAAGACAAAATCTAGAGTGCTGTCTAAAGATTGTTTTAGCTTATTATGAAATTCAATATATTTAATTTGATCACTTTTAATTTGATCTACGTAAACACTATAAGGGTTATATGTTTTTGATTCGCCTAAATTTAGCATTATAATTTCTAGCGAGACCGCAATAAGTATTAATACTTATTGCGGTCGAACGAGGTAATTTCGCACATGGTGCTTATATTCCGGCCATAGTGGCCGCATCATTGAAGACTCTAAGCTCGTCCACGTCTTTACTTTCCCGGATTAGCCATTTTCTAACCTCTTCGGCATATTTCCTTGCGTTGCCAATATCTGTTGTTGCTTTATTATACAGTAAATCTCCCAAAGCAGATTTAAAGTCTGGATTATTCCAAATCTCTTTTCCATATTTTGTAAAGTCTTTAGAGCCAGTTTTCTTAATCTGTTTTAGTATTGCATCGACTATGTCTGTTGGGTAATCAGCAGGGTCATCAAATTCTGTAGTTGGGTTATTGAAGTTATATTCACCCGTGACAACCGGGTTGATTTCGCCGACAAATTTCTTAGCTTCTCTTCCGGCTTTTGTATTTCTGCCGCCGAGTGTCTCATACATTGTTTCAAATGCAGCAGAATCAAAGGATCTGTCTTGAATAACTCTTTTCCCGTCATCAGAAGCAGCGAAGTTATAACCGATTCTTTTAGCTTCAAGCGGTGTTCTCGCGTCTCTAAGTATAGGAATTAATTCCTCCGCCTTTATGCCGCCAAACTTGCCTTCTTTCCATTCGGAGAATACTTTAGTTAAAGCAAGGGGCATATCTTTAAAATTAGCTACGGCTTGATTGAACAATGTCACATCTAGCTGTCCTTTCTTAGCTAAAGCATTAATAGCAGCAAGAGTTTCTGGGTCTTTTGCTCCCCTTGCAACTTTAGTTCTGAGTTCGTCAATAATTGCAGTTTCTTCAGCAGTTGATCTGGCTTGCTTGAATCTGTTTTCAATATTTCTAGTTTCTTTTTCAGCTTTATCAACTGTATCCCTTTGAGCTACAAAAGTTGGCCCTAGGCCGGCTTGAGTTCTAAGCCAATCTTCAGTTTTTGCTTCTCTGGCTTCTCTTTGAGTCGCTCCGAACATTCTCCTTCCGAAAATAGGGATTCCCCCTTCTTTGAAATCTTTTTGGACCTTGCCGACTGCGCCAGCTGCTCCCGAACCCGCATAGAGAAAGTCGGTCGTGGCGCTGACACCGCGTCTGACTCCTTTCCAGGTTCCGAAGAAGCCAGCAGTTATCCAACTATACATACTGGCAGAAAGACTTTTCATATACATTAATCCGGCGAAAAAAAGACCAACTGTAACTATCCAAATTACAACTCGGCCTAAAGGGAGTCCTAAGCCGGGCACAGCCGTGGCTAGATTAAAAGCAGGACCTAATCCATCTACAAATGCTTTCAGTCTTTCGTTGAAAAAGATCACAAAATAGATTAGTGCAAAAAGAGGTATGGGGATTGAGGCCCAGGAAAGCAGTTTCTGCCACCAGGCGTTCCAACTCTGTTTTCTGATGGCCGGAAGGGTTAACCCAAGCCAGGCAATAGGAGAAACGAGGATTAAGCCTATAAGCATCGGAATTCTTACCCAGATGATTAAAGCGATCCATGAAAGAATAAAAGCGTTAATGATGCTATTGGCGCCCCTGAATGCTATTTCCCTGAAAAAAATTTCTGTTGTTCCAGTCGCGCCCTTAATAAGATCAAGCGCATCTAAAGAAAGGTTCTCAACACTAAATAAATCTTGAACCGCCAAAGCATTGGCTATTTTTTCTGAAATTCCTTGGCCAAGAGGATTTAAAAATATTGATGCCGGAATCCAAAAAAGTCTTATTATCTCGCTAGCAATAACCATACTGAAATTTATGAGCAAGGCCGCGATAACTAATTTCGGCAGTAAGTCGCTGGCTTTATAATCTTTAACATTGAAAATTGTGGCGAAAGCAATGACCAAGAGAATCAAAATAAAAAAGATATTCACGAAGTCGCGCATCAATGTCCAGACAGTTTGGATTACTGTAACCCTCTGGGGATCTAAGAGAATATTTTGGAGATCAATGCCCGAACTAATAAGTCCGCCGGCAATAGTATTAATGCCAACTGAAATTGCTACAAATGCGCCAACGGAAAAAATCCCTTTTAATAAACCCAGAATTAAAGGAATAAGAGCTAATACACCAGCTATAATTAATGGCATTGCAGTCTATCTTTTAAAAATTATTATCTGTCATTTACTAAATTTATTGGACACAGCTAAGCGGAATATCGCCGGTATAATTGCTCTGGGCTGCTTGTCTGATGGTGCGATTTGCGTCTCCGGCCGCAATCACCGCATCATATCTTTCCATTGTCGGGTCGCCGCTGGTCCAGACCGCGATAAGGTCACCGTTATTAGGATTATCATTTCCATTCAGAACACTGGTAGTGGCGTTGAATCCGGCTGACTGCAGTTCTTGGGCTACCAGATTAAGGAAGGTAAATGAGTTGGCTGTTGTATTGAGTGCATCAGCTATTCCATCGGGGTTATCCGTGATTACTGTATTGATTGCTATATCAAGGTTTCCTTCGTAATTTGGAGTTCCGCCTTGGTCAGAGCAGAATCCATTCCCTTCACCGCCGTTATTCTCTCCAGGAGGGCCTGCATAACAAGCGTTAACACAGGCATTCAATTCTGAACCGGCGTTTGAACAGTTATAGCCGTCGTCGGCCGGCGTACAATATGTTTGGGTGCAGTTTTCAACACAGACATCGGCTGGATCGGGGGTGTAATCTATTGATCCTCCCACATCCGGCAGTTCTACCGGCGGAGTGGCGGCATCCGGTGCGCCAAGATTTTTTAATCTTGCGACAACAACGTCAAACATATCAATGAGGAGTTCATTTATTTCGTCTGTACTGACTATCCAGTCAAGTTCAGAACCTAAGGCTTTATTCGTGCTTTCTGCGAGAGTAAAACCGGGAGTTTGGATATTTTTATAAACAACGCATCTCCCCACGATATCAAAAGAAAGACAGCTGTCTGAAGCATTCTCTCCTCTTTTACCGGTAAAGCCATGAGCAGTAGCTTCATAGATATTAATTCTTTCTTCAATCGCCCGTTGTTTAATTAGTTCTTCATTTGCCAATCCGATCGCTCCAAAAATGTTATTTTGCGGCTGGAGCATTCTTTCCCACATATCCCAGCCGCCTCCTTGGCTGAAATCTTTGGCAAAAACAGCATAGTTGTTTTCAACTATCGGATCGCACCTTGCGGCAATCAGATATTCTTGAAGAGAATCAACTCGTCGATTCAGGCCGCTTTGAACTAATCCGCTGACTGGGGTCGGTTGCAACAAATTGAAAACTGAGCTTTCTTTGATATGGCTGCAAAGCAAGGGAGGTATGCTGCCATCCCCATTCGCCGCAATATATAGAAGGCCCCGCCAGATATTTTCTCCTCTTTGCTGGCCCTGAAGAGTGAAGTCTCTCCAGTTTTGGACATAGACCGGTCCGCCATCTCTGCCTTGGTCTCGAACGATGTCCAGTATTCCTCCAATCATTCTTGTAAGTGCTTGCCTGGCTATGCATCTGGCTATCGTGTCTTCTATTGTTTCTTTGGCGATATCTTGTGAGGGAGGACCTTCAGCTATTACTTTTTGCGGACAATTAACCAAGCCTCCTGTAAAATATGATATACCCGCGCAAACAGCCGCCCTGATAGCCGCCTTTATAGCCTTAACCACTTCGTTAAGGACATCTTTCAAGAATTGCTTTAATCTATTTCTAAGAGCGCATTTGCCTATGTTAGTAATATCGCCTATCAGAGCGAAAGCAGAAAAGTAGGGCAATATAATTCCGGTTAGTACAAGAATAGTCAAAAATTTTACAGATTTTCGATTACTCATCGATTTTTATTCAGTCTTGGCAGCTCCTCGGTGAATACAGTAAGAATATTTCGGAAAGACATCATTGCTTGAATGGGATCAGAATCAGCCTTGGTTAAGTGGGAATAGCTTAATGCCATACTTTTAAAAGATTTGATAATAAATTTATGTTGTTCAGACAGCATTTTTGGAACTGGGCTTGTTTCGAGTATTGATAGATTTTGAGTTAAATCAAAAACTCTTTCCGAAGCAAAACTGCGAAGATTTTGAAATGATTTATTATCGGAGCGAAGTTTAGACTCTTCAAAAAAATTAGTATCATCGACTAGATCCACCAAATTCAGGATGCTTTCTCCTTCTTTTTCAGCCATAGACATAATAAGAGGCGATATTTTATTTTCGTAAGTTTTAATTGTCTCATAGCTGTCGGGAACGACATTCGCTGATATTTGATTGGGGGAAAGATTAATTTGGGATTGATAGAGAATTTCATCGACCACCAAGTTTAACGATTTTACATAATCCGGGCTGTCGGGTTTCAAAGAGCCTTCAGCAAGGCCGGATAAGGCCAGTTCCGAAAACCTTTTTGTCAGATTTTTAATTAACTCGTCGTTTGGCCCCGAAATGGTTGGGTTTCGGTTAGAAGTGATTTCTTCTCCGTCAAGGAAGCCGTCACTATCGGTATCCGGATTTAAAGGATCAGTTCCATAGAGCGGTTCTTCATAGTCAAAGAGGCCATCTTTATCAATATCGCTTTGGTTGAAATAACTAGAGTTTTTTTTGTCAGTTTCTTGGCCTCCTTCTTCAGCTGATGGATCTGTCGGGTTTAGGATGCTTGCTTTTAAATATGAAAGACTATTTATATTTATAAAAAAACCGATAATGATAAAAGCTGCGACTGCTGTCATTCCCCCGAGTAAAACTTTTATTTTTGCAGGAATTTTGTTCATTTAAATGCAAACAAATCTACTTTTGGTAGTCTGTGTATATTTTGTTACTATTATACCACTTTTTTGTGAATAAATAGGTAAAAAACTGTGTATATCTAGTTCAGTAGTTTTTCGAGGGTTATCCAGGCTTTTAGCTCGAGTTGTTCTGGTCTAGATTTTAAATTAATTTCAGCTTTTTTTAGAGCTTTTTCAATTTCGATTTTTTCCTTTTTAAGATTGATAGAAAGAGAATTTATTAATTGTTTTCTTTTCCCTGAAAATCCAGCTCTGGTTATTTTGAATAACTTTTCAGGATTTTCGCTTGGCAATTTTTCTTTCGGCATCAGTTTTATTATCGCTGAATCGACTTTTGGCCGGGGCCGGAAATTTTCTTTGGAGATGTACCCGACTATTTTTGGTTCTGCGAAAAACTGGACTGAAAGGGCAAGTAGATTCATTCTCGGTGATTTAGAGATAATTCTTTGAGCCACTTCTTTTTGGATGGTCAAGACAATCAATTTTGGTTTTGGCCATTTTTCCAAGATTATCCTTAAAAGATTCGAAGTAATATAATAGGGGATATTGGCAACAATTTTATAATTTTCAATTAATGTTTCAATTTTCAATTTTAAAACGTCAGATTCTACAATTTCTACATTTTTGTTTTTAAATTTTTCTTTAAGGCTTTCTATGAGCCGGCGGTCTTTTTCAATGGCAATTACTTTTCCAGCTTTAATAGATAATTTTTCAGTCAGATTTCCGGTTCCCGGGCCGATTTCTAAAACTGTGTCATTGTTTGAAATTTCCGCCGCCGCGACAATTTTATCCAGTATTCGCGGATTTATGAGAAAGTGCTGACCAAGCGATTTTTTAGGTATAACTGATAATTTCATCTTCTCCTAAAGTTTCTAAATTTGAGGTAAAGTTAATTGTTTCTTTTGGCAGTTCTTCTAAAAACCTTGATTGTACGCCCTGCGAAGTGGTTCCAAAAATCATTCGTGAACGGGTAAAAGTAATAAAGACCCTTCTTTTTGCCCGGGTAATTCCGACATAGCAAAGCCGTCTCTCTTCTTCCAGTTCAATCGGGTTATCCAAGCTTTTTGAGTGAGGCAATAATCCTTCTTCTATTCCGACTAAAAATACAGCCGGAAATTCAAGGCCTTTCGCCGAATGCAAAGTCATCATGTAGATTACATTTTTATCTTCTTCTATATTTTCTGTTTCTTGAATCAAGGCCACTTCTTCGAGAAATTTATTAATCGCTTCGTCAGTTTTGAATGAATTATATTTTCTGGCCACGGTTAGAAGTTCTTTTACGTTTTCCCAACGCATATATCCTTCTTCGGTTTTTGTATCAAGATGGGTTTTATAGTCAATTTCATTAACTATGTATTTCATCAGCTTAGTTAATTCAAAATCATTTGTTTTCTGTTTTATTTTTTCCAGAGTTTTGCCAAAAGAATATATGGCAAACTGCGATTTTGCCGGGAGATCATTGATTTCTTTTGCTTTGAGCATTGATTCAAAAAGATTCAGATTATTTTTTCTTCCGAATTCCGTCAGCCGTAAAAAGGCCACCTTTCCTATCCCTCGAGTCGGGACATTATAAATTCTTTGCAAACTCACGAAATCATTTGGGTTAGCCAAAATTCTTAGATAAGCCAGGATGTCTTTTACTTCTTTTCTCTCGTAGAATTTTAAGGCCCCGATAATTTTATATGGAAACCCTTGGGTTAAAAATTCTTCCTCAATCGGCCTTGACTGGGCATGAGTTCGGTAGAGAATCACAAAGTCGCTGAGCTTGTATCCTTTTTGCATCAGCTGTTTCATCTTTTCAATAATAAATTTAGCTTCTTCTCTCTCATCCTCCAGCTGGGCAATCGATATTTTCTCTCCTTCAGTATTCTCTGTCCAAAGTTCTTTTTCATGGCGGTAAACATTATTTTTTATCAGTCCTTGGCCGGCATTCAATATTATTTTTGTTGAGCGGTAGTTTTGCTCTAGCCGGATTATTTTTGCTTCCGGAAAATCTTTTTCGAAATTAAGCATGTTGCGAAAATCCGCATTCCGCCAGGTGTAAATTGACTGATCAGTATCGCCGATGGCAAAAAGATTTCTGTATTTTTGAGACAGCATTTTTGTCAGGCTGTACTGCGAAGTATTGGTATCCTGATATTCGTCGACTAAAATATATTTGAACTGGTTTTGGTATTTTTCCAAAATTTTTGGGTTTTCTTCGAAAAGCTTGGCAGTCAGCATTATTAAGTCGTCAAAATCCATGGCATTGGCTTTTTGAAGTTCTCTTTGGTAAGCGCTATAAATCTGGCTTACTGTTTTTTCATAGTAGCTTCCTGCTTGATTTTCAAAGTTTTTTGGATCAATTAGTTGGGATTTTAACCTTGAAATCCGGTTCAGGATTGAATAAGTGTTTAGTTTTTTCTGGCCATACCCCAGATCTTCCGCTACTTTTTTAAGTAGACTTAACTGGTCATCTTCGTCATAAATGGTGAAATTTTTTGAGAAACCCAAAGTTTTAGCTTCATTTCTTAAAATTTTGGCGCAAGTCGAATGGAATGTTCCGATTAGGGGTTGGTTTGAATATTTTTTCAAACCAAGAATTTTTTCAACTCTTGCTTTCATTTCCTGTGATGCCTTATTTGTGAATGTCACAGCCAGAATATTTTCCGGTTTGATTCCGGAGTTAATCATATAGGCGATTCTGCGGGTCAGAGTCGCTGTTTTTCCACTGCCTGGCCCGGCAATTATTAAAACCGGCCCTTCTGTGGCCTTGACTGCTTCAATTTGGTTTTGGTTTAAATCTTTTAGAATTTCTTCGCCCGACATTTATGGACTCGGGCAGAATCGGACTGCCGTCTCCGCAATGCGAATGCGGTGTGTTACCACTATACTACGAGCCCCAAAAGTGAATAAATAGCATTCTTTACTTTCTAAAAATACGCTATAATTTAAAGAATGACAAGCATTTTGGATTTAAAAGATCCAAAGAATCACAAGGTTAATAATAATCATTTATTTAACGATATTTTTGACGAGAATCCAGCTGATGGTGGAGGGGCTGGGATGATGCCGATTGAACCTACTCTAAAATCAGAGAATGAGCATCATTTGAACGATTTTTTAAATAAAATTGACAATGATAAAGAAATTCCAGATAATCCAGGAATTATGCAGGATGCCACGGGATTGCCAGCGATTTTTACCTCCTATTCATGGACTTTGCCGGACAGACACCACGAACTTATCAGTCATGCCTGGAGAAAGGCGGTAATTGTAATTCTGGTAGGAATGGCTTTTCTAGCTTTGTTCTGGCAGGGGAGTGTTTTGACTGCCATGACTTTTTTTGCTTTGGCTTTGGTGACTTCAATGCACTTTTGGCGGGAAATTCAGTATCATAAATATGAAGTTCATCCCCACGGCATAGTAATCAGCGATAAGTTTTATCACTATCATGATCTGGATTCTTTTTGGATTCATTATCATCCGGAAGGCTATCACGAGTTAAGTCTTTGCACTGGAAAGTTATTAAACCACTATATTAAAATTCCTCTTCTGGGCCAGGATCCTTTAGAAGTCCGCGATGCCTTAGCTATGTATCTGCCGGAAGAGCGCCACGAAGAAGGATTGGAGGATTTATTGAGAAGGAAGTTGGGACTCTGACTTTTAATGTTGGTAAAATTAAATTGTATTTTGATTCGGATTGATGTAAGAGAGTAATACCGATGTCAATCCGAAGTTATAAGAGATACGGCGATAAAGTTAAAAAAAGAGCCGAAGAATTAAGAAAAGGCGGGAAGAGTTATAGAGAGATTTATGAAGTTTTTAAAATTCCTAAAAGTACTCTTTCTACTTGGTTTGGTAAGAAGTACCCGGGTGTTTTTGATAAAAAAGCTCAATTAAACCACCTTGAAAAGATAAGACCGTTAGCGTTGAAAGTTTTAAAAAAAGAAAGAGAAAGATTAGACGAATTGCTAAAAAAGAGAGTCTATCAAGAAATTGAGGAATACCCTTTTAATAATATCGGTTTTTATAAATCGATATTGGCAATATTGTATTGGGCTGAAGGTGGTAAATATAATAACAGTCCGGTAAATTTTGCTAATACCGATCCGAAGTTAGCAAAATTATTTATAACCTTATTAAGGAAATGCTATAAGGTTGATGAAGATAAACTTAGGGTACGAATTCATTTGCATTATTACCATAATATTAAAAAATCAAAAAAGTTTTGGTCGTCTACTTTAGATGTTCCAATAAGTCAGTTTGGCAAGATTTATATTAAAAAACGCAGTAAGACAAAAAAATTTAGGAAGAACTTTATGGGTATTTGTTTTATTCGATATCATAGCAACGGGATGAGAAAAGAAATAATGGAGTTAGCCTACTAATTGCACGATAATATTATTAAGCCCTTGTCGTCTAATGGACAGGACGCGACTTTGCGGAAGTCGTAATGTAGGTTCGAATCCTGCCAAGGGCACCACTATCAAACTTTCCGATTTTTGCCCGACCGATTCGGCCGCGCGAAGCGCGGAAAGGTATGGAAACACTGGCTCGCCGCACACGGCACGGCTCGCCAAGCGCAGGTTCGAGCCAAAGATTTCTTTGGCAGCAACCTTTTTTCTCCAAAAGG
>Ga0209542_10002690_pt1 | contig 39347 bp, 48 predicted proteins | sample RifCSPhighO2_01_FD_184028 | JGI IMG/M metagenome (GOLD analysis project Ga0209542, IMG submission 184028) | Soil microbial communities from Rifle, Colorado - Rifle CSP2_plank highO2_0.1 (SPAdes) (version 2) | ecosystem: Environmental > Terrestrial > Deep subsurface > Rock core/Sediment ... | reverse complement strand
AAGCAGGGCAGGTAACCTGAAAACCACCTTCCTCTGAGTCTGGAGAAAGTAGCAGAGTAAATTCGTAAGTTTTCATGACTCCTCCTGGAGTATCCTAGTCTAGCACGTCTTTCACCACTAGCCAAACCTCCTGAGATATCTTGGTAGGAGTTTTGAGTTTTTCCTGCTCAAAAGATTTGATCAGAGGATATTTGAAAAATTTAGCCATTTCTAGATAGGTCTTCTCAGCGGCCTTCAAGTGTCCCAGATCTTTTTCATGCAGGTCCCTTTTCTTACCTTTTACATATTCTCGATGACCTTTCCGATCCACCAGCTTTTGAGCGAGTCTAGACGGCATATGCAGAATGATAGTCAAGTCAGGTTTGGGTATCCCCAAGATGCCGAACTCCATCTCGGACAGCCATCTGAAATATTTTCTTCTCGCCTTCGCATTCGTTATTTTCCCGCCCTGATGCCCCATACTGGCACTCACGTAGCGATTCGAGATCACGATATACCCTTGCTTCAACTTTTTTTTCATCTCAAAGGATGCTTCGAAGCGATCAAGAGCGTAGAAGTGAGACGGAATATATGGACCGAGGTCCTTTGCGGTTCCATATTTTTCGTTCAAATATTGCTCCACAAAATATGCTGAACTTTTGCCGTATCGAGGAAAGTCAACTACAAAAATCTTACGTCCGGTTTTTCTGAGACGCTTAACGAGCAGTTGAGTCTGCGTTCCTTTGCCAGACCCGTCTAATCCATCTATTACAACAAGCTTTCCTTTTTTCATGGATATGAATATTTGTTTATCTACTGAGTTAACTCAGTAGATCTTGGCGCAAGCAGTTTTTCAATCTTTTTATACAATGACTTCTCGTCACGATCGTTTTCTAACTTGTAGTCAGCCATGTCTCGCACTTTTTGCAGTTGTTGGTGATTGGGATCATCCGAATGCTCACTTTTTTCCTGCTCTTGGAACTGATCATAGCTTACTTCGTCCTCCGGCCTCATTCTTTTTTTTGCGCGCTCGTACCGAATTTCAATAGGCGCGTCCACAAACCACATCTCAAATTCCGAATTTTCTTTCAAAAATTTTACTTCTTCCGGATTTCTGATACTCACCACCACTGCGTTCTCCGATCCATCTTTTTTGATTTGATTCACTATTCTTCTGGCTAATTCCTCCGCTCCCAAGCTCTGTCTCAACTCGTTGCCCTTAACTATCAGATTGTCCCGAGATAGGGATTTCCCTTGTTTTACCAACTCTTTCCTCAAAAGATCAGACAGAGAATAATACGCGAAGCCTCGCTTTACCAAAAAATCCGCCACTGTATCTTTTCCAGCGGCATATGAACCTGTAAGACCAATGATCATAAATGTGAACTACATTATTTCCTCTCCCATTGGGAGAGGGCTGGGTGAGGCTGGGAGCGTCGATCAAGTAAGAAATATAGCAATGCTAGAAAGCCGTTTTCCTTGCCTCTCCCTTAGTCCCTCCCCGTGATCGGGGAGGGAAATCATATCCCCGTACTCCCAAATCCTCCTCGCGATGACTTGGCGATTAAGTCTACTTCTTCCCATTCCGCGCGATCGATAGGCAGTATCAGTCCTTGCGCCAGCCTTTCGCCTTTCGCAACGCTGACGGGATCTTCAGAAATATTATAAAGCAATAATCCAATCTCGTCCTGTGGCCCGTGATAATCCTCATCAATTACACCGATGCCGTTCCGCAAAACCAAATTTTTCTTTTTCGCGAGACTACTGCGGGCGGCCAATACCAGAGCGTACCCTGCCGGGACTTCTATTATCAGGTTTGACGGCAGAATCTTCATGGTCTGCGGTTCGATGACTTCATCAATACGCGAATACAGATCAAAAGCGACGGATCCGCTCGTCTCGTACTTTGGCAGTGGCAGGGTTTTATCAACTCTTGTTATTTTTATTTTCATTTCGCCTATTTAAAATCCATCCAACTATTATTTTTCTGGAAATTCTTATAGAACTGGCTGGCTTTTGGCTTTAGCGAGCCGTAATATTTGCTGTTCAATTTGTCTTTGCCGTACGCGTGTTCGGCCTTTGAGGACAATGGCGTAAAAGACATCTGCGCGATCGGCATTTTATAGTAGAGTTTTATCGGCAAATTTGACACGTTGTGAAGTTCCAGTGTCATCTTCAGCTTGTTGCCGGGATCCAGGTATCCGGCAGTAGCGTGGATGATCAATCCCATCCGTCCTATGGAAGATTTGCCCTCAAGCCGGCCGACCATATCGTCCGCAACTCCCGTAATCTCGTAAATCATACCGAGAGCGAATTGTCCGGGATGGATTACAAATTGTTTGTGATCCGAAATCGTCACTTCATCCATCATGTCATCTAGTGGCTCTTTAGGGTCGATCGCCGTATGTTCATCAGTCCGAAAAATCAAAAAATCCGCCCCCAAATGCAAATCAACTGAAGCAGGTTGAATAGAATCCGGAAATAATGGATCGATGGTTATTCTTCCTTCATCCATTGCTTTTTTGATGTCTCTGTCAGATAGAATCATAAATTTAAAATCCTCTCCCCTTAAGATAAGGGCAGGTAGGAGGGGTTATGAAAATTCAAAGCGTGTCTCCTTTAAAAACCACTCTTATCTTAAGATGAAATAAGATGATGAAATCCCATTTAGTATAGCGTAAAATATCCGCTTTCCAAAATGTGGAAAATATGATATCTTCTTCACACAGGAGGAAACTATGTTAATAGCGATTTTGGGGACCAGTGGGTTTGTACTGGTAATGGGAATCATGCTCTACGTGACGTTGAGAAACACATCAACCTTCAGAGCCACGGCGGTATTGTGGGCACACCGTGACGATAAAGTTTCATTCAATCCCACCCAGGCAACTCTCACAAAAGTCAGTCCGAACGGTTCGTGCGTCACTATTGAAGCACGGTAATATTTCGCTCCGAGAAGCTACCAAAAAAGCGCGAAGCCGAATCGGCCCGCGCCTTTTTTTATTTCTTTAACCTATCACCTGAAACCTAAAACCTGATTTTTATTCCCGGCCCCATGCTTGAGGCGATTGAAACATTGGTGATATAGTCTCCTTTGCCTCCTTTTGGTTTCGCTGACTTCACGCTCTCAATCAACGCCACAATATTTTCTTTCAACTTTTGCGCGTCATAAGAAACCTTCCCAACCACTTGATGTACATTCCCGGCGTCATCGGTTTTGACGTTTATTTTTCCACCTGCCAAATCTTTTATCGCCGCGCCGATATTGGGCGTGACGGTTCCGGTCTTTGGTGAAGGCATTTTCCCCTGCTGGCCCAAAACTTTCGCGATCTTCGCGAGGTCGCGCATTATGGCCGGCTCTGCCACAGCAATATCAAAATCCAATTTTTGACTAGTTTTTATTTCTTCAATCAGCTCCGCGCCCCCCACCAGCTCCGCGCCGGCCTTTTTTGCTTCAGCCTCTTTTCCAGGCGTCACAAAGGCCGCGATTTTTAATTTCTTGCCCGTTCCATGAGGCAACGTCACCGCTGTCCTCATTACCTGATCACTTTGCTTTGTATCCAATCCCAGCTTGATATGCGCCTCTACAGACGCGTCAAACTTAACCGTTGAAGTTTTCTTAACTAAATCAAGAGCCTCATCCAAAGAATAAGTATTCTTCAAATTCAGCTCGTGAATTGAATTATTATAACGTTTGCTGCGTTTTTTCATAATATTTTGTGGTTCAAACCGGCTAGTCTTTGCTTCTTGCAAGCTTACCGTCCCACTTGAATTTAGTTATAAAGTTCGTAAAGTTGAAAGTTTAAAAACCCATTCGGACCATTAGGATGAATTCGTGGATTAGGATCGCTCTAAGTTTCTTTCCTCGCTAACTTAAAATGAAAGAGAAAAACCGGTGTTGCGACCACAAGCATAGCAATATTCTGCGCCAACTCTCTTTGTCTCTGCGCGGACTTCTGTTCCGCTTGTCTTTGCTTTTCGTCTTCTGACAGTTCATTTTCATCGCATTCCTTCTGTGGCATTCCACCTTCGTCCAAAGGACACGCGACTCTAACACTATAATAATCGCTATCAGCCTTTGTAAAAACCCAAGCCTTCAACGCGGTATTTAGAAGGCTGACAGACGCAAACACGATCATGATCAAAGTGATCAAGGACACAAGATACAAATACGTTTTTTTAATCCAACCCATAGTAATACGTTTGACAATTTACATGTGACTTTTTACTTTTGGTCCAATGTTAAATGTCAATTGTTAATTGTTATTTTTCCACGTCCACTCCCATAGATCTGGCCGTACCCTCGACAATCTTCATGGCTGCCGTGATATCATTGGCGTTTAAATCAGTCATTTTATTTTCCGCGATTGATTTTACTTGAGCACGAGTCAGCTTGCCAACCTTCACACGAAGCGGATCTTTCGCTCCCTTCGCTAATTTTAAAGCCTTCTTGATGGCGTCAGATACCGGGGGCTTTTTGTATGCCAAGCTAAAAGTTCGGTCTTCAAATACGGTAATCACTACAGGAATAATCACGTCCCCTTCGCTTTTTGTCGCATCATTAAAAGCCTTGCAAAACTCCATTAGATTCAAACCGTGCGGACCCAAAGCCGTTCCGACAGGAGGCGCCGGGTTTGCTTTGCCAGCCGGAAGCTGCAACTTTAAAGTGGTTTTTATCGCTTTTGCCATATTTGATGCAAATATACTAATGAATACTAATTATAACGGTTTTTGCCTTGGATTTCAATTCGGAGCATTAGAATGCAATTCTCGGATTCGAATCGCTTTAAAGTTTTTTTACCTGCAGAGAATCAATCTCAACAGGCGTCTCTCGACCAAAAATCGTAACCATGACCTTTATCTTACCTTTCTCCTCATCAATTTCCGCCACCTTGCCCTCGTACTCTTTGAAAGGCCCGTCGGTAATCCTCACCAAATCATCAGCCACAAAATCAATCTTGAATTTCGGCTCCTGCACTCCCATTCTTTTTCGAATGGTCTCCATCTCCTCTTCGCTAACGGGGGTGGGTATTGTTCCGCTCCCCACAAAACCTGTTACGTTAGGAGTATTTCGCACCACATACCAGGAGTCGTCATTAACAATCATCTGCACCAATACATACCCGGGAAAAATTTTTTCTTCTACCACGGTTCTTTTACCTTCACGTATTTTAATCTTTTTTTCCTTGGGCGCCAAAACATCAAAAATTCTTTCTTCCATACCCAAAGACTCGGTGCGTTGCTTGAGTGCGGCGACCACACTGTCTTCATATCCCGAGTAGGTATGAAGCGCGTACCAATTTTTTTCACCTGTCGCTACTTGTCGTGGCATAATGCGAAATCTTGATCAATTAATATGAATTTTACGTCGAGATGAGTTTACTAATTTCCGAGTCCTGCCCTTCCGTAGTTCCGATTAGGATCGGAACGAAGGAGGGTCTTGGCATGTCGTTGAATCATTATTAATAAAGTAATCTTTATTGCAAGTCTATGATATTCGATATTCCGAGTCCCGCCCAGCGAAGCCCGAGAGGGCGGAGTTGGGTCGAGGCATAATTTATGAAAAAACAATTTAACTTAATTACGAACGGTCGCTAAAAATTCAAAAATACTACCAACGCAACCGCAATGACTATAAGTTCCAACCAAAACACCAAATCCTTTGAATATATTTTCAAAAATTCCAACCAATAAGCGAAAAACTTGGTCTCTTTTATCTGAAAATCCTGCTCGCGCGCTCTCAAGGAAAACAGTCTGGGGGTAAAAGGCCACAACCACATTATGCCGTAGCCAAACGAATCGAACACAAAATGGGTCCAGATGCCTACTACGTACAAAACAGAATACAGTTGCCAGTCTTGCGAACCCAAGATATTTGCAATCAAGAAGGCAATAGCGCCGATTGCCAGATGCAGTAAAGGTGAATGAGAGATAAATTTTCTGTGGGGAACTTTGTTATCTCCGGTCAATCTCCCAACCTTATAGAAGACTACGAATTCGTCGAGGTCGGGAATAACCGAAGCGATCAAGCCGATTGCCCAGAATCTTGGATCAGATGCTTGCGGAAAAGTTGCAATCAACCCTGCAATAGTCAGTCTTGTAGTTAGGTATCCAGCGGCAAAATGTCCTGTTGGTAACATTACTTGATATTAATTTATATTCGCATCATTCGAATTACTACTTAACCAGAAAAAGAGGAACCAGTGATTAGCATTAAACAGAGCAGGAGTTAAAAAAGAAAATCATATGCTATCCCTGCTTTTAATTAACCAAAACTTCCAAAACCTTAGTAAGACCGAAATCCACTCCACCTAAAAATAAGGCTACCAAAACAGAGAAAACTATGACAATCAAAGTCAGTCTGGAGGTTTCTTTAAGAGTGGGCCAAACCACTTTGAATAGTTCGGTTTTCACTTCTCGAAGGTATTGAAATATTTTGTTCATAAGTTTTGCATCCTGAGCGTGAGCGAAGGATTTGCTTACATCTCAGAGCTTTTTTGGCATAAATAAGGTTGGGAAAGACAGTTTTGTCCAAAATTTAGTCTTTTTTAAAAGGCCTTCGAGGCCTTCAAAGAAAGTATAGGATTTCGATACTTTCCTGTCAAGCCCAAATTCCTCCTTTTTAATTGACGTTACGCATCTAAAAAGCTAATATAATATAATAACAAAAGGAGAGTGTATGACTTGGCAAGGAATTTTTGTAATGGTTTGTGGAGCAATCGTGGGTGCTGGGGTCTTTCAGATTGTTGCTTCCTGTGATCCTATTCTGTTTAAAGTCTCTCAGAGAAAGGACACTTTAGAGTCTGATAAGTTGGCTTTGATGAGACTACGGAAGATCGAAGCAATAATCGGGATAATACTTTTTTTCTTTGGCATGGCCGGCTTCGGTTTGCTTGCTTACCTTGATCTCCCGAAGTTGTAGACTCTTACTGACGCATTAAACATGCTTCAGTTTTTTTTGCAAAAACTAAAACTAAACATCCAAATTCTTTACCTATTCGACTGGCTCAAGGTCAAAAACCTAAATGTCTAGATTTTTGACCAATCTGGAATGCGTTGTGATATATTTTTTGCGCATTTCTTGTCAAGCGTTAAAATTTTATAAAAAAAGAGTGTAGCAAGTATACTCACTCTAGAGGAGAAAACTTGAAGTCCCAGTGTACCGCACTCCTAAGTTTCCAGTCCCTGTTGTTCAAAGCTATCCCGATAAAGTCTGATACAGAAGATGAATCTCCGCTGGCTTCGAGCCAGACTACGTTGCCGTTGTCGGTAGTGCTGAGAGAGACTCCAGTCGGCTTAATCACGTTGAGGTTTCGCAGCTCATAGCTTATTGCTTCAGGGGTTTCAAACGACCTGCAAATTACCGCGGTCAAGTGTTCCATTCTGCCCTCCGATTTATCCTTCTTGATATACGTAAGTTACATCTATTACAATCGAATGTCAAGTAAAAAAAATCCGCCGAATAGACGGAATAATGTATCGCCACTGACGGTAAACGCTACCAAAAAACATCAATCATTCAAATAGAAAATACCCTTGCTCTTCTTGGGTCCAACATATGCATTGATACCTTTCCACGCCACCTTCAAACAAACACACTCGAGCGGGCGGTCATGATAGTGAAGTCTTTCAACTAACAGTCCACACCCCTCCAAATGTGTGGCGATCTCCTTCGCGCATCGAAGCAAGTCTGCTGGTAATGCTTCGCCAAAATCAGATATAGGAACTCCTTTCCATGGAGCCCCCTCGATTCTCGATTTCAAACTCTCTTTTGTTCCCCACACAGTCAAACCGGCAGATATTTCCTCCTGCCTTTGTTTGACACTCTGAAGCCCGAAGAGTCCGGTAGCCCCGCCTAAGTTGAGCCGAACAATGCTTTGAAGTTCTTCCTGTCTCGTAATGGCGTTTGCCTGTTCTGTGGTGATAAACATGTCCCCTCCTCTTTACTTTACACATTTAAGCTATAGTGAACCCAGCCGATTGTCAAACAACTGATTCTTCAAAAAATGCGTAAAGCCTTGGCTACAAGCCCCGTAATGAACGTAAGAATTGCAAAAGCCAGTATAGTAATAACCCAATCCAAAACTAATTCAGGAGCAGAATTTCCCAAAAGCAGCGTTGGTAGCAAAATCAAACCAGAAGCGACTATACCATTCAGATAATCAGCTGGCATGCCTGCAGTCCACTTCACATGCCAATCTATCCCGCCTTCTCGAAAATCATTCATCGAAAAATGCGGGTTTAGAACAAACCAAAGAAAATCCCATACTACAACGAAAATAAAAATCAAAGACAAAGTCTCAAACCAATTCACCCAGGCGAATTCTCGACCCATAAAATAGGGCAAATGAAAAATCAGTAGCACAAAACTGAACATAGCTGTATGATAACCGGTCATCTCCTTGCCTGACATAAGCTTCATGTGCAGACGTGCGTACCATTTCTCAGAATGCGGACGCCAGGTAGGTAAATTTTTTGCCCAACCGGCGCCAGCCTCAATCTGTATTTCTAGGAGAGCGAGAACAACAGCGAGAATAAAAATATACAGACTTGTTACCAATTGCGTGCTCTCAATCATAAAAAAAATATTTATCCAAATTCTTTACCTATTCGACTGGCTCAAGGTCAAAAACTTAAATGTCTAGGTTTTTGACCAATCTGGAATGCGTGGTGATATATTTCTTGCGCGGACCGACATCGTCGCCCATCAGGGTTTCAAAAATATCACCCGCCGCTTCCGCGTCCTCCACTCTTACCTGAAGCATATGCCTGCTATTGGGATTCATGGTGGTCTCCCAAAGTTGCCCGGGGTTCATCTCTCCCAAACCTTTATAGCGTTGGATGTTTATGCCTTTTGTATTTAATTCAGGCTCCTCTGTATTCTCTTTCTCAACTTCTGCCTCGTCTACAACTTCGGACTCCACAACTTCCACATCTTTTTTCTTTGCTCCCCTGACTATTTTTTTCATTCGCTCCAAAATTGTTTCCTTTTGAGCGTCATTATAAGCGTACTCGGATTCTTTTCCGTAAGAAATCTTGTACAAAGGAGGTTGCGCTATATATAAATAGCCGTTTTGGATAATCTGAGGGAAATACCTGTAATACAGCGTCAAAAGCAAAGTACGAATGTGAGAGCCGTCCACGTCGGCATCAGTCATGATCACGACTTTATGATATCTCAATTTTGAAATATCAAATTGCTCGCCTATCCCGGTCCCCATGGCAATCAATAGATTTTTTATTTCATTATTGCCAAGCATTTTGTCGAGTCGCGCTCTTTCCACGTTCAAAATTTTTCCTCGTAAAGGCAAAATAGCCTGAATTTTTCGATCTCTTCCTTGCTTCGCGCTACCTCCCGCCGAATCACCCTCAACTATAAACAACTCTGACTTGGTAGGGTCGGACTCGGAACAGTCAGCGAGCTTACCCGGCAAAGACAATCCGTCCAGCACTCCTTTGCGAATTACGGAATCCCTGGCCGCTCGGGCGGCAAGTCTTGCTTTTGACGCAAGAATCACTTTTTCGATTATTTTCGCGGAATCTTTGGGGTGCTCTTCCAGATAAATCTCCATGGCCTCGCCCAGCAATTGTTCCACCGCGCTTCGCACTTCAGGATTTCCCAACTTGCCTTTGGTTTGTCCTTCAAATTGCGGATTCGGCAGTTTGACGGAAATAATCGCCGAAAGACCTTCGCGCATATCGTCGCTCGTTAGCTTTTGATCGTCTTTTACGTAATTATTTTTTGTCGCGTACTTATTGATAGATCGGGTCAGGGCGGTTTTGAATCCTGTAACGTGCATCCCGCCTTCCGGGGTATAAATATTGTTGGCAAATGAAAGCACGTTTTCATTGAAGTCGTCGGTGTATTGAATCGCCACCTCAACTTGAACTTTATCTATAGTTTTATTTACGTAAACCGGATCATGTTTTACCGCCCGATGCCTGTTGACTTGTTTAATATAAGAAACGATGCCACCTTCAAAATAATAACTAAAAGACTGCCCGACTCTTTCGTCCACTATATCCACGCGAGTACCCGGCGTTAAGTAGGCTTGCTGACGCAAGTGTTCTATTATCGTTTTTAGTTTAAATTCAGTTGTTTCAAAAATAGAAGCGTCCGGCTCAAAAGTAATCTTTGTACCCTTTTGAAAACTATCGTTTCTTGGCACCTTACCTTCCTTCTTTATCGAGTGTTTGGGCTTGCCAATCACATATTCTTGCGAATAAATATTGCCGTCTCTTCGTACCTCCGCGCGCGTCCACGTAGAAAGCGCGTTGACCACCGAAACGCCCACGCCGTGCAGCCCTCCGGAAACCTTGTACGCGTCATTATCGAATTTACCTCCGGCATGTAACTTCGTCATCACGGTTTCCAGGGCGGATTTTTTGGTGACCTTGTGCTTGTCCACCGGAATGCCACGGCCGTTATCTGTGACGCTTAGCTTGCCATCGGAATGAATAAGCACGGAGATATGATTTGCAAATCCGGCCATTGCTTCGTCAATCCCGTTATCTACCACTTCCCATACCAAATGATGCAATCCGGTTTCCGATGTAGACCCGATGTACATGCCCGGCCTTTTTCGTACGGGATCCAATCCTTCAAGCACGGTAATTTGAGCGGCATCATATTTACCGATCTTATCTTCTTTTTCTTTCGCCATAATTTATCTAAATTTAGTTTCTTGTATCTTTTTCAAAAACCGAACTTGAAATAATTAAGATTATTTCTAAAATAATTGTCCACATCGCATCTTAATATTAACATATTTTAGCAAATTTTACTACCTTACTTCCGCTCCAAATTCCTCTGCCGTTCGCTTGTAAATCTCATTTTGAAGCGGGTCAATTTCTTGGGTTTCCAAAGTTCTATCATTACTGCGATAAATGATTCTAAAAGTATAACTGGTTCTGCCTTTACCAAATTTTTTTTCATTTTCATATTTATCTAGAAGCTTCACTTCTTCAATAAGATCGCCACCCACTTCGCGGATCATGTCAAAATAATCATTCGAGACAAAATCATTTTTCACGATAAAAGACACGTCCCGAGGAATAGGCGGATACTTGCTAACCGGGACAAATTTTTTCCCTAGCTTGAGTTGTTTTATGACTCGCTCGTCTTCCGACCAGAGTAATCTGATGTCCGGCAAATCCATGCTGATTATGGCAAGTCTTTCAATCCCAAAGCCGTACGCCCAGCCAGTATACTGTTTTGGATCCACGCCCAGCTTTTCCAGAACAACCGGCTGTACCAACCCGCTTCCCAGAACTTCCACCCACTGACCATTTTTATCGATTTCCATCTCCAAGCTAGGATCCGTATACGGAAAAGTGTCCTTGTTGAATCGAAATTTAATTTTGGGGCCGAAGATAGCTTGAGCGATCTTGCCCAGGATGTCTTTCAAGTCGTCAACCTCAATTAATCTGTCCGAAGTTGGGTGCAAATACAGCCCGTCCATTTGATGAAAAACATTCATATGTTGCCGGTCTATCTCGTCTTTGCGGTAAACCTTGCCGAAACTGATCAGTCCCAGAGGCGCGTTTTTTTTGATTTGCTCCAGGATTTTTTCATCGAGTAAATAATAATACCACATCACTGTCGTGTGAGTGCGCAGGATATTTTTTTCATCTACGTAATAAGTATCGGACCGGCTCCTGGCCGGATGGTCGGACGGAAAATTAAAAAGATCAAAGCTGATATCGGCAGGCACCATTTCCGGGGCTTCAATTTGATCAAAATCGGCAAGCGCCGGGATCTCTACAATCCTGTCAATCATTTCTTTGATTGGGCTTCCTTGTTTTCTTGTCAAATCCGGCATGCTCAAATACCGCTTGATCCTTTTCGCTTCGAAATCATCCCTTTTCTCCAGGGATTTGATCAACCGTTTTTCTTCGTCTGTGCTTATCACTATTTTCTTTCCTTGCATGTTCGTTTGGACATAAGAAGGCTAAGAGAAGGTGCCCTTCTCGTAAGAAGGGCACCTTCTCTGGTTCAATTATTTGCTTATATAATCAGCGAATTTCTCACCCGATCTTGCGTCTTCATCAAGCACCTTTATACCATAGTGATTCTCACCCAAGCCCAACTCCATGTCAGAGCAAATCATTGCTTGCGACTCGACTCCTCTGATTGTGGCCTTTCGCAAGGTCATTTTCCGCTTCTCGGGATCATGGGAGTCTATCAGATTTGCGCCTTCAAAGGCTACCGCGACTTTCTGTCCCACTTCCAGGTTCGCCGCGCCACAAACAATCGGACCAATCTCCTCTGCACCAACTCTTACTTTCGCAAGTCGCAAACGGTCGGCATTCGGATGCTTTTCAATACTCAAAACTTCACCCACAAAAATCCGGTCAAATTCACCAGGTTTATTTGCAGTCTCTCCCTGCTTATCGTTTTTTCTGAATAACCTCCCAAAAATCTTTAACCAAATACCCATAGTTTATTAGAAAGGCCAGAGACGAACACTTCGAAAAGTTTCCAAAATCTCTAATTTTTTGGTCTCATCATACACGTCTCCGCTATAGTTTAGAGAAAACTTTTGATTCCCCACAATAAACTCCATTGTGACACCGTAAAGGTTCGCAACTTGCGAATCAGCAACTTCACCAGTTTTTGAAAGATCCACTTCGGAAATATATAAAATCAAATCACTTACGTTTATTTTATATACCGATGCATATGCATTGAGTTCCAAATCGACCGCCTGATTGTCATAGTCCGAAATCGTTGTCTCAAGTAGGGTTCTTATCTGCTCTGGATTCTCTACCAGATAAGTATCTAATGTAATTATTGCACTTTGATTGTCTGAATCCTGGAACTTGAATACGGAGAAACCAGTGATACTGATACCCTCAAGCGATTCTACCTTTTCAGGTCCGCTCGCGTAACTCCAGCCTTTAGGTAGACTCAAATAAACTTGTTGGGTATTTTCTCCAAGATCAAAGTTTGATATATAAGGTGTCGCTTCGAGAAATCTTTTAGTGCTGGGGGCTAATCCATATTTCACGATATTTTCATCAAAAATCTGCAGTTCCAAAACCGAAGCCTTCTGTGAGCTAGCGCTATTCGGACTAAAGCCGTTTCTGATTTCTATCCCGTCCTCAAATCCGTCCCCATCAGTATCCGCCATTCTCGGCTCGGTATTATAGACTTTGATTTCGTCGGCGTCCGCGATCCCGTCGTAGTCAGTATCGTATTCATTAGGGTTTGTCAGGCTGTTGAGTTCTTCAAAATTTGAAAGCGAATCGCCGTCCGGATCGGCATTCGCGCCGCAAACAGTAGGATCACAATTGGACTCAAAATTCGATTCAAGCCAGGCTACCGGTAATTCCGGCTGCTCGTCCGTATCGACGGGCTGATTATTTTCCAAATCAACTACGTTATTATCTTTTAGAAAAAAAATAAAGCCAAAATACCCACCCACTCCCAAAATAATTACAGCTAAAAGAATTATGACGATTCTTTTGTAAGGCAAATTTTTGAGTCCTGAAATGCCCGATAGTAATTGACTTGCCGGGCTATTTGATGGCTCAGGATTTTGGTTTGGACTTTTTGCGTCTACATCATTTACCGGATCTTTGGTTGAATTATCCACGCCAGAAATTTTTCCCAGCCAGCTTTTGGCAACTGGTTTAGTCTCTGGATTGGCGCGATTAGCGGAATCAAGATTTGGCATCACATCGTATGACACCTCAATCCCATCTACTTTTTCTTCTTCGTTGTTGCTCATAATTTTGATTTTGTCTTACAATAAACTGTAAATTTTATGTTTGCTTAATTGTTATAATCCTAACATGTTAAATTCTTAGCCTATTTATTCAAAAAATATAATTCCAAAATTCCAAATACCAAAATCAGTAAGACAGCGGTAAAAATATTAAGCAAACGCAGGCTTTGTAAAATAAACCCCGATGTTACCAGTAGTCCCAGCCAAGAAGACTGTCTTAATACTACATCCCGCTCGCTAAAAATTCCAATGCGGGAACTGAAAACATATCTTACAAATGATACCAGCAAAGTGGCTATCCCAAAGGAAGCAACGAAAATGGAGAAATACAAAGCCGCGAATACATACCAACTTGAAGTTTCAGGATTAAAAAGATTTATCAGAAGAAAAAAACCGGCCAGACCAGCCAAAAATATAACCAAATAAAGGGAAATCAAAGATTTAATCGCTCTCAACATTACTTTAAATTATACCATATTTTATATATTTTGCTATACTTTCAAAGGAGGCGCCACATCGCCAATATCCTATTGATTATATGAAGTATCTTAAGATATTTTTAATCGCGGCACTGGTTCTAACGGGATTTACCAGGATTTTCCTTGGCGCTTTTACTGTGACCGCGTCATCTATAGAATCCGCAAGCCTTATGGAAAAGGTAAACCAAGAACGACAAAATAGAAATATCCCGCCGCTTTTCTCATCCTCTAAACTCAACACAGCCGCAACAACCAAAACTAATGACATGTTTGAAAGAGACTATTTCGATCATATAAATCCGGACGGTAGCTATGTCTGGCCGTTAATCAACGCGACCGGCTATGGTCCATACAAATTATTAGGAGAAAATCTAGCCATAGACTTCTCCTCGGAATCCGGCATTGTCAGCGCTTGGCTAAATAGTCCCTCTCATCGAGACAATATGCTCAATACCGAGTTCGTTGACCAGGGCATGTCGGCGCAATTTGGCGACTACGAAACCAGATATACCTCCATAGTGACTAATCTTTTTGGTACTCTCATCGCTGTTATTCCGCACATAGCGCCTGCTCCAGCGCCACAACCTTCGCCCGCGCCCGCGCCTGATCCAATCCCCGCTCCAACCTCGCCCCCAACCCCCGCGCCCGCTTCTGAACCTTCACCGACTCCAACTCCAGAGCCTCAAATCGTCGAATCGCCGGTTTCAAAGTCAGTCAGAGCCAACGCCGATCCTGCGATTCAGTTAGAATCTGTCCCCCCTGCTTTCGACTCAATAGCGCAGGCGCCACAAACATTCTCGGTTACAGTCCCTTCAGAAATAAAAAAGCAAGACGCCGATTTTCTGACTGTAATCAGAGCTATTTTCATCATTCTGTCAATTCTCCTCGTGGCAACAATTTTTATTGACATTCTCACACATAAACAAGGAGCCGGATTATGGAAAAATGATTATCATTTACCGATGCTCTTGCTATTGATGTTTGTTTCCGTAATGACTTTTAGTTTTTATTAATGCGCGTAGAGAACGACGAACGACTATCCAATTCTCGCGCCAAAATTAGTCGTGGCCAGAACAAAAAACAACACAACCAAAAAAATCAAAACTAATTCAAAAGCGCCACGCCAAAACAGTTTTTTTTGTATATGTAACATCGCCATTCCCCAGTATGAATAGGCGATACCGGCCAAAAGCAATCCGGCTGTATAGAAATTGACCGTCCAAAGTTCTGAGACAACGAACGCGGAAACAGAAATTACTACCGCGCCTAACAACACAAGTCCAATAGTCTGTAATGTCACCAAATCGCTGTGAAAGAGTGATTGATAAAAAAGTAAAAAACTTACCATCCCGACAAATAAAACAAAGAGACTGCTTTCGATTCCAAAATACCATGACAGACCTAGAGATGTTGAGTAGGCGATAAATGCGGTAATAATTGTCGTACTAAACATCATATAGTTCAGCCTAATGCTGGCTTTTTTGTAATCCGTAAAAATCATTTTTAAAAACCAAATCACTACCATCAAAAGCAAGCTGCCGGCAATTATTATCAGTTGTTTCCTCCAAAAATCAAACGGATTCAAAAAAAGCAATGCGACAATCCCCCAATACAAAATACCAGGCAGTATCAAATAATTTTGGAAATGTCTCCAATGTTTCCAAGTATACAAATAATGAAATCTCAAAGATAATGCCTTTCCGAAAATCCTAAACCAAGTCAAAACCCCCGAAGGGTGCGACTTGTGGAATTCGGTGGATCTTTCCCATGATTTGGCGCCCTTCAAATTTAGATCAAAAATGAAAGAAAACTTTACCTTGAGATGCAAATACAAAACTATGGCAACTAACAAAAATCCGCTAACAGCGTTGATTCCCAGCAAAAAGGACATGATTTCGAACACGACAAAGTTGCTGATACTGACAATAAGTACAATAATCAATTTCCTTGTTTCAATGCTAGCTATTTTTTGGTCGAGTCTCATACTTATTCGAATTTGCAATTTTGATGCTTCTTATGATACTTGGCAAAATCCCCCGTCTTAAAAGCGTCCTCGATTTGCCCCATCATTGTACCGAGAAAGTCTTTCGTTTCCAAGATCTGTTTTTCATCAGCCTTAAAATGCGCGATATCAAGTTTGTCTGTCAAAAACCAATACTGTAAATCCGCCACTTTCTCTTTGAAAAATTCTTGAGAAGCTATCTGATAGACGACCAATTGTCTTTTATCCAAAGTTTTCTTTTTTGGTACAGTCTTGTAATCAATGATTATAATACCATCTTGAGTGACATCCGCGCGATCCAGTCGGCCTTTAAAAAGTCTACCGCCAATATCCAGCTTGAATTCATCTTCTATATATTTTGGTCGTGGGGAATTTTCTTTGAAATATTCAAAGAGTTCAACCAAGATCATTTCACCCTGTTCCCAGTAAGCCTGCTTTTGCTTTGAGTCTTCATACCAGTCGTCCACCCAGGCTTGCTTATAAAACTCTTTAAGCTTGCTTATGGAAGGAAGAGAGATCTTTTTTGAATTCTTGGAAGGTGAAAACAAGTCTCCTTGGATATCCTCCTGTTGCTGTTTGTATAGTTTCAGATAATTTTCAAGAACTTTATGAATAGTCTGTCCGTAAGAAACTATTCCCGCGCCCGGTTCCGGAACCTTCAGAACATACCTATTAAAAAATTCCAGAGAACAGCGATCAAAAGACGCGATCTTGGAGTAAGAATACCATCGTAAAGGCGGATATTTTGGTTTTGAAATCACTTTCTTTTCTTCTTTAAATTCGACTTTTCCGGTTGGTCCCGGTAATTCATTGCTGGCTAGTCCCAAGTCTTTCAGAAACACAGACGGCTTCCGAACGGTGGAGCCATTGTAGTCTAGGGCGTATGTTAAGTATAGACCGACTTTGGCACGCGTCATAGCGACGTAAAAAAGTCTTCTTTCTTCCTGAATATGAAAATCGCCCGTCGGTAAAATGTCTTTAACCAGCTTATCCGGAAGTTCTATCGGCTCGGAGCGAGAAATGCTGGGAAATTTTTTTTCCACCAAGGCGACCACAAAGACATATTTGAACTCTAATCCCTTAGCCGAGTGTACGGTGATAATTTTGATGGTTTCCGGTCCCAAATCCGTATCAAAATCCAAAGTGCCCGTTTCCCCGCTAGCTAGCTCCAAATCAATTTCTTCCATAAAATCTTTCAAAAGCTTTTGATCTGATCCGGCGATAAAATCTTGAATTTTGCGATGAAATTGATTTAGATAGCTTAGATTTTGGACTTCCAACGTGGTTTCCGGACCGCGTTCGCTTTCTTCGTGAGCGATCTTCAAATCACGAACAATATGCACAAAAACTTCGTTTACCGGCTTTGCGCGCGCGAGCGCCGTATGTTTTTGGACCAATGTCAAAAGTAAGTTCACAGACTTTCGACCTGTTTCTGAAAGGTTGTTCTGCAACGGAATTTGTTTTATCGCGTCGTACAAAGAATATGCCTTGCGGTTGCCATACGAGACAATTTGCGCCAAGTCCTCATCAGAAAAACCAAAAATCGGCAAATTCAAAACCCGATACACAGAGCGTGACTCATGGTAGTTATCAAGTAATTTCAAATATGCCAAAACCTGTTGGACGATCAATTTTTTATATAGCCCGCTTCGCGACAGATGAATATATGGCAATCCCGCCCGATCCAGAGTGTCAATAAATATCTCCGCCGAATCGTTACTTCGCACCAGAATGGCAAAATCATCCCAAGCGCTCTCTTTATCAGCTTTCTTTATGGCAAGTATTTTCTCCATCACTCCTTCCGCCTCTTGGAAATAATCCGGATATTTCAAAACTTTTATCTCACCCGGGTCTTTAAAATTTGATTTCAGCTTTTTCGAAATCTTTAGCTTTTCTTCCAGTCGTTCAGGGTTGTTCAGTTTAACAAATTCATGCGCCATATCCAATAAATTTTGCCGTGACCGATAATTTTGGATCAAGGCAATTTGCTTTGCCGATTTGAAATCTTCTTTGAATTTCAAAATATTACTCACGGACGCCCCGCGAAATTTGTAAATCGACTGGTCATCATCGCCCACTACGGTAATATTCGAAGAGTCGGGTGAGGGAGAACCGAGCAACCACCTGACTAACTCATACTGGGCGTAATTTGTATCTTGGAACTCATCAACCAAGATGTATTTGAATTGTTTTCTGTAATGCGCCGCGATGTTTGGACGCTTTCTGAATAGCTCATAAGTATAGTTTATCAAGTCACCAAAATCCAAAGCATTGTTTTCTATCAGTAAATTTTGATAAACCGCGAAGGCATTCGCCACCTCCTGGACTTTCTTCACTTCCATAGCATCGATCTCGCCTCCATCTTGGTCTTTTTGTCTCCTCACTTTGTGGGAGGGTTTCTTGGGGGAAGAACTTATCCCTAAATCGCTGTCTGTGTCAAGAGACAAATTCTTCGCGTACTCCACATACTCACTCGGCGAGATCAGTTCATCCTTTGCTCTAGAAAAATGCTTGAGTAAAATTTTAATAAATCTCGAAGGATTTCCAATGGGACGAAAATAATCCAAATCGAATCTTTCCAAATTCTTTCGAATCAAAACCCATTGCTCTGTCTCGGATAGCAATTTGAAATTCACAGGTAAACCAATCGCGATTGAGTGGGAATCCAAAATTCTTTGACAAAAAGCATGGAAAGTCGAAACCCAAAGATTTGTGTATCCATATGGCAACAATTTATCCACTCTCTCCTCCATCTCCAAGGCGGCCTTTTCTGTAAAGGTCAAAGCCAAAATTTCGTCCGGTTTAGCAAAGCCTTGTTCAATAAGCCAGGCAATCCTTCGCGTGATTACGGTCGTCTTTCCCGTGCCCGCCCCGGCCACTATTAAAAGCGGTCCGTCTTTATGCGTAACGGCATCAATTTGTTCTTTATTTAATCCATTTAATAACTTTGATTCTTTGCTTGACATTTGTGAGTTACAAATATATTATTATAAGTCAAGAAATGGAGGAGCAATGCGATACACAACTTATTTAACCTTGGGTGTTTCTCCTGGGGGTGGTAATGAATTATCAGCCTTGATGGTTCAGGGACATATCCCGCTTCGAGTAGTGTTCGAAAATGAAAGCGATGCACTGCTCATCATTGCGAAAGGTCAAGGTACAGACGCAAAGAGATCTCTGGGCAACCTCGTGACGGAGCTTCGAACGAAATCTAAGCTGATACAAGAGTCAACCGTCATGAGCCTGACAATCCACTTGTACTTCCTTACCGATCGGGGTACAATAGCTGATCTCCTTCCTGTAGAATTAGAGGGACAATTCGACGACGATAAAAGAATGTACTTTCCTATAGGTGATCGTATCATATCTTTCGAATCAGGGAACTAGTCCTGCTTTCGCGCTGTCATCTCAAATATGGCAGTTTTTTTATTCAACGAACAGACTATATTTATGTCATTTTATAAAATCCCCAATCCATTGATTCCATCCTGATCCGGATTCTTCCTCATACAAATTTACAAACTCCTGTGGGCGAACCATTTTTACGCCTTTATAGCTTTCCAGCTTCAGCAAATGTTTGTCAGATGAGATCAAAAACTCCGCTCCAGACGCAATCGCGGACTCCACCAACTTGTTATCTTCCTTATCCTCCACCACATCTATACTGTCCAATCCGTACGAGTTGGTCACTTGCACTTTCTCAAAATATTTTTCCAATTTCTCCGAATAATCAAGGTCTTTGACTTTTTTTCCCGCTATCAGTTTATTTTCCCGCAAAGTCGCGCGGTTTGCGAATGCCTGGATTTTTCCGGCCAAAACCAAATCAATGACCCTATTGCCATAATTAAAGTCATCTTTCACACCGTCTATTAACAAATTGGTATCGATTACGACTCGCATGTTTCAATTTCTCCCCTTAAGACCTGTGGTGAGCCAGTCGAAACCATAAGGGGAGGTAGGAGGGGTTAGAAAGTAGGATCTAGCCTTGTCTGATTAGTTTTTTGTACCTTGTACTCTTGTACTTCCCCGACTGATAGGACGCAAGTCTCGTTAGTCGAACTTTGAGCTTCCCTGATTTGATATCCGCGCGTAAGTGTCTCTCATAAGCTCTCTGATCATAGCCAAGCGCTACGATGTCGGGTTTTAGCTTCAGAGTATGCGCAAGATAATGCGACCTCCCGCCAAGTACAGCTTGGTCTACATATTTGAGAGAGCTGACAATCGCAAGTCTCTCCTTCTCGCCAAAAACAGGATAATAGCCTTTGAATTTTTTGGCATTCACGTCACGCGACACAGAGACAATCAAAAAATCACCCAGTCTTTTAGCCTGACGCAAAAAATTCAGATGTCCCGGATGCAGGATATCAAATGTCCCGTAAACCATGACTCTAATTTTTCTTTTATTCATTCCCAAGGTCTAATGCACTAAAATTACACTTATTGAGAAGGTCTTTGCAGCAAGACTCGTCTCGTTTTTTTAATTTTTCACTCCTACAAACTGCCAACTACACACTACAAACTACTCACTACCAACTGCCCCCTATCTCCTTATTGGCATTGTAACTTTGGCGTGGTAAGCATCAAGATCCACAAAGTCATCCACCACCTCTTTGAGCTTGGCGCTCGTTGACCTGCCAAAAGCCACGGCCTCAACTCTCGTCCCATTGGCCTTTAGGTAATTAATCGCGTCCACATAGTCGCCATCGCCGGAGACCAAAACAATCGTATCCAATTTTGCCATCATCTGTACCATGTCCATGGTGATGCCCACATCCCAGTCACCTTTTTTCGCGCCTCCCGGGAAAATTTGCAAATCTTTGCTCTTCACCTCATAGCCGGATTTTTCCAGAGCTGCAAAAAACTTTTTCTCCTCCGGAATCGAGGCCTTGATCACATAGGCGATAGCCCGCACCAATTTTCTCTCACCAACTACGGCTTTAAGTATATTTCCAAAATTTACGCGAGCGTTATATAGACTCCGAGCGGAATAATATAAATTTTGTACGTCCACAAAAACTCCTACTCTCTGATCTGGATTTTTAGTACTCATAATATTGTATAAAGTATTTAGTATTTTGTATTTTGTATTAAGTATAAAAGATATCGACCGCCCCCCTTTTTTGTCATCCCCGATCAAGTCGGGGATCCAGTAATTATTATGTCATTCCAAAAGTTTTTCCTCAATTTTTTCCTTACCTTCCTCTAGCTTCAGCGTGGCCGCGTTTCCGATGCTGGTTTTCAATTTCAGATACTCATTTGATACCGTACCCATGCTGTTGCCGGCATTTTTGATATGGTTGGACAGGGTTTCCAAATTTCGGCCAAATTTCTCGCTCTCTTGCTTGATCCCGGCAATCATGGAAAGAATCTCGTGCGCGGCTTCGTTGATTTTCTGTCCTCGCAGTGAAAGCAATATCACCTGAAGGTGATGATAAAGCGTGTTGGGGCTGACAAAATAGACTTTCTTACCGCGCGCGTATTCCAGGGTTGTGGAGCTGTCCAGGACTTCGCTAAATACTCCTTCAGATGGAATATACATCAACCCGAAGTCAAAAGTTCCTTCTTGTGGCAGAATGTATTTTTTGTGGATCTCGTCAATGCGTTTTTTTACGTCCCTCAAAAAAGTCTTTTTTAACCCCTCGGCCGCGTCATCAGTTTTGGCTTCTTTGTAGAGTCGGAAATTTTCCATGCTGAATTTGCTGTCAATCGGCAGGATCTTCTCCCCTACAAAAATCGCGGCATCCACCATGTCTCCCGAGCGAAATTTGTATTGCGTCTTAAAAGTCGAGCTTGGCAAAACCTGGCCAAGCAGTTGCTCCAGCATTTCTTCGCCAAAGTTGCCACGCAATTTCGGACTAGCCAAGGTCTCGGCAAGCCGTCGCAGATCCGGCCCGATTTGCGACATCGATCCCAACTCTTTTTGCAAGGCTCCAATCACCTTACCGGCGTTATCCAGTCGCTCATTGATAGACTTGTTAGTCTCATCAATGCTTTTTTGCATTCCCTCCCGAGTCCGCTCGGATCCTTCCTTGATGTCCTTCATCCATTCCATCATGACTTTCATATTGCTGTCGTCAGTGGGCTTTTCTTGGTTTCTTCGCAACCGATTGAGCATTATTAAATTGCCGACAAACCCGCCGACGAGAATAATCAGTACGATATATAGAATGTAATCTGCCATGAATTAATTATAGCAAATAATCCACAAACCAGAAATTTACTTTATTGAATGGATTTTTTATAATTCATTATCAGGCACAAAAAAAACTGGGAGGAAAAATGACACACATACTGGGCATCCGTGAATTTGTCAATATTCCGGGGGATCAAGTCTACGAGCTTCCTCCTTTGATCAGAAAGGAGTGGCCACGAGAAACAACAGACGAACTGTTTAATCAGGCGCAATTCGTCGTTGCGGAAGACAATTTGGTGCTGACCCCGCCTCTTTCCGGAGACAGCACCTTCGAACACAGACAGTTGGGGCTCGCCGAGAATCTCACTATGGAGTATCTCAAAATTTTGAGGTTGTGGGTTTGGGGTGACTCAATCAATCAGTGGATAAGACAATGCGAGATCACCTTCGACGACAATCGCAATCTACAGAGCATTCTTCAAGGAGGCGTAAGGCTCTGGCCACAAGTCAGGCTGGACCACTGGATGCTTACCTTGCTTCAGGACAAAAAGGTCACATTTGCTGACCTGCCGGACAACGACCCCAATCTCGCTTACGCCTGCAAGCTCATTTACCGCGAACTTCCACCGATGGTATACTTCACCGAAGATTTTCTAATGCTTTTGCAAAGACATCTGCTCTGGTCGGCCCAAAACGCGTGGAGAGAAAAAATTCCAGACCCCAGGGTCAGTCTTCCGCCGGAACGGTTCACTTTCTTAGTCTATGGAGACTTAAGCGGTAAACTGGATTAGGTTAGTCAACTTCCTCTCGAGGAAGTTTTTTTTATTTACAAAATCCGATAGCAATCATATAATGATAGTAAGTAGCGTCACAAGGAGGCCAATATGTACCTAGGACCAAGAATTACTTTTCTTCTGGTGTTTTGTATGGCTAACGGTTTTAGCGCTGATCAATCTGAGAAACCGCTAATGACCTCGGAGTCGTTCGTGGAATACTCAATGAAAGTGGCGTCCAAGTATTCGGCGACAGACTCTAAATGGGATAGGCTCGCCAAAAACTTCAACGATGAATGGACTGTAAAAATACTCTCACCGGGTCAGTCGATAAAGATTACTGACCATCCCAAAGGTAAATACATAGTCCTTACTAGTGATAACAATGTCATCCTTGATGGTTCAAAGAGCTCTTCAATACCCAAGGATCAATATTGGCATCCCTGGCTCAAAGGTGACAGGACTGACTTGCTATTCGCAGCAGAGCTGATGTACCACACTATAGTTGGTAACAGCTTTCTTACGCCAATGCAAAAAGATGTGAATAAACGCTTAGCACTCGGCGATTTAGCTGCCTTAACGAGTTTGATGAGTTTTATGAACTCTCAGACTAATGGCCAATTCCAAGAGAAGCTTCTTGAATTTAACAAGAAACGCGCGGGCCAAATCCTAGAACTTCTTCCATCGGAGATGGGAGAGCTAAACGCCTTACTACCACCCTCGAAAAGCTCGACGGAAAATCAAGGACGGTGGAATTTCTTTCAGCAGCTGTTCAACACCGTACGTTTTACGAGGGAAGACTTCCTGTATTTGCACCAGAAGAACAAAAAGAATTTCCGTGTTCCCCTGGCTCCGCGACCGGTGCCGCCACGTCGGAAAAATCCGACTGGAAGAACCCCAAGCCCAATTGCTTAAAACAATGCATGGGGGCTTTTTTTAATTTTAAAATTACTAAAATAGTTTATTACAAAGTCGTAATTGGACGCGATTGGGTGATGTAGAATTTCCCACGAGCATATGCCCACTCGATGTCACAGGGAAAGCCATAGTGCTTTTCCACCCGCGCGCAGAGTGTGGCAAGCTCCAAGATCTGCTTTCCGGCAAGCTTCTGCTTGCTTGAGGCAGTTTTTTTTACTTTGATTGTCTTGTTCCCTCGGCTCGCCCGCACAAGCATCGTCCCTTGATTAGCTACATTGATATCCATGATCACTTGGTTTTTTTTGTCAATAACATAGCTGTCAGGCGTAATACTCCCGGAGACAATCGCCTCGCCCAGACCATAGCCCGCCTCAATAATCATCTGATTTTTGTCCTGAATCACCGGATGGACGGTAAAAGTAATGCCGGAGATTTCGCTTTGTACCATCTCTTGCACCACCACAGCGACCGAGACCTTGGCTTTGTGCAAATTTTTCTCCTTGCGGTAAAAGATAGCGCGCGGAGTAAAAAGCGATGACCAACATTTTTTTACATTTTTGAGCAAATCTTTTTTTGTAGTGTTCAAATATGTCTCCAGCTCCCCTGCCCAGGAGGCGACTTTGGAATCTTCAGCGGTAGCAGACGATCGTACCGCCACCAGCATCCCCCTCTCCTGGCGAGGAGAGATCCGCCAGCCGGCGGAGGGAGAGGTCGAACCTTTGTTTCTAGCAAATAGCTTGTGGTAAGCATTAGTGATCTCCTCCCCCAGATCTTCTGGAAACTCCGTCTTGGCAATCATATTTCGGATTACGGCAGACGTTTTACTTACAGAATTCGTATCATTGTAGTTGACTTTCTTAAGTTGCGCGCCGATATCTTGGAGTAGATCGGTTTCCTCCAAAAATCGATCAAAAGCCACGGCAAGCACCACAAACCCGGGCGGAACCCGGATCCCTCTTTGGGTCATTTCTCCGAGTGAAGCGCCTTTTCCTCCTGCTATAGAAACGCTTTTTTTATCAATTTGTCTAAACGTTTTTATGAACATAGTACGTTTTATCACTATACCAACGTAATTTACATTAACTAAGCTCGATATGCACCAATTCCATACCTGTCCGCCTCGGGAGGAGAATTAGTCAATGTAATTCTATATAGAGACACAATTTTTAGTCAAAAACCCTCACCGAGTTTCCTGTTGGTTGTTCACTTCGGCTTCTCTCTGATTAACTAGGGACAGCCGAGTAATGGCAAAAAGTAAAATTATTCCACCGGCGATTTGGATCCAGGTCAGTGGCGCGTCCAAAAAAACCCAACTGACTACGACGGAAGACAGCGGAAAAGCCAGTTCACTCATTGTCGCGATACTTGCTCGAGTATCACGCAAACCTCGATAGTAAATAAATAATGCTATAAAACCAACCAATATAGCAATTATGCAAACATACAGCCAGTCTTTTGTTGACGCTTGGCTTACCTCGGAAAGCGTGCCGAAATAAATATTCAAAAAAATTAAAAAAACCAGAGCTACAAGAAATCTAATAGCGGTCATAGCTTGAAAACTAACCTTTCTCAAAACATATCGTCCAAAAACAGTCGATCCACCCCAGAAAAACGCCGCTAAAAGGGCAAAGAGCGCGCCTCGCGTTTGACCGTCAAGATCAAAAGCGGTTATTCTTGCGTCGGGGAAAGTCAGCAAATATCCACCGACAATTCCTAATAAAGCCCAAACCCAAAATTGTTTTGTCAATTTTTCTTTGAGAAAAATACTGGCGAAAAGTATGGCGAAGAATGGCTGTATCTTTTGAAGTAATATCGGCACGGTCGGCTTGAAGTTAAAAAGAACAAAACTTTGCGTAAAAAACACCGTTGCCAGAGCGGATCCGCCAATGGCAATAAAGGCAACGGCTAGCCATTCTCTCCAAGACAAATTTTTCAGCTCTTTTAAAAATTTGCCAAGAAAAACAAAAACTAAAACAGCAATCAACAAATGTTCCATTAAAACGATGGTGGTAGAGCTCAACTCTGTGGTAAGAAATGTTCTAAACGGAGCATCTACAGCCCAAAGCAAAGCGGCCAACACAATCAGCCAAGGAGCATATTTGTATTTATTCATATTTCATAGTCGCTTAATTATTTATCATCTAATAATACTCTGGTAATTTTTTCATCCATTCGCATCTGGTTGAGCATTTCTTCCGGATCGTAAAATTTTCTTGCCTCTCGAATTTTTTTCACCGCTTCCAGTTTAATCTCGATGCCATACAAATCATCATGAAAATCTAAGATATGCGACTCCGCGAAACGCTCTTCGTCGCCGAAAGTTTCCGCTTTCCCCACAAAAAGCATAGACTTGTGCCTTTTACCATCGATTGTTGTATATCCCGCGAATATGCCGTCGGGAATGTCTGTAGGTGCCTCCAAATTGGCCGTCGGGAACCCCAATTTTTTCCCACGACCTTTATTTTTTATTACTTTACCGGAGATTGAAAAAATTATGTCCATAAAAAAACCCTGTTAAATTCAGGGCATAAGAAAAAAGCATAACCTTCTTTCATCCGGACTATACCGTCGGCCACGGAATTCTTTATTGTCATCCTCGACTAGATCGGGGATCCAGACAATTATAGTCACCGTGTCTGTCCGGCCAACTAAATTGGACGGACTCGTGGGCTCGCTTTGACAAATTTGTGGTAGCGTGCCGATTTATCGGCTGTATTTGACAAAGTCACCACCGGTCGGGAATATCTAAAATCCTTGTCATCCCGGACTTGCCTGCCCGCCATCCGGCCGGAGCCGTTAGGCGACTGCAGGCGGGATCCGGGACCCATTCATTTAGATCACCCTGCCCTGAAGGTAAATATATTATAACAGACTTTACTTCCTTGCCAAAATGGCAAAAGGCAAAAAATATCGCTCGAGCTGTTTGTCTGTCACCTGATACGTCTCCGGCGCAAAAACTCTGCTACAGAGAAGCTCGCGGAGCCGTAAAAGTTCTCCCAGGTTTTCCTTTTGAAGTGATTGTATAATAGTCTCATCCAATAGCTCCAAAGCTCGAAAGAGTGCTTTTTCGGACTGATCCTGATCCCCTTTCTTAAGCCACGACAAAAGCCGACTAACTTCCGCGCCGATAGTGCCAAGCTGAAAAGCCAAAGAGTAGTTTCTCCAGTCAGAAGTCGTGATTTCCTTATGAATTAGCATACAGGCAACAAAGATGACCCTTTTTGTAAGATTAATCTTTTTAGGACCTACACGCTAACTTAATTTATCTCCATTCGGGACATTCGCATTACTCAAAAAACCACGAAAAAGAGCAATGAGCGATTCGGATCGGACAGAGCAGGAGTGTAAAAAGATGCTAGCGCGTAAGTCCTGATTTTATTAAGCCATTAACAATTTCAGCTATCTTTCCTCTAAGCACGGGATCCTGAATTTCCATGGATTGGTTATTTTGCCGGGGGCGAATATTGATTAATGACTCATACTGAATCCGATCTTCTGGGGATTTATCCGGGTAAATATTTATACCCCAAATATCATCTTGTGTACTGCCAGAGGCAAGCAACGCCTGTTCTGCGTCCACGTGCATACTCCCACCCAGTACCATAATTGCTTTTTCAATATCCACCGCTCCCTTGACCATATCAATAAAAGAATCCAGCGCCAGCTGTTTTATTTCATCTATTGTGATTGGATCTTTTACAGTTTTTAATTCCATAAATATCTATCCCTGGCCTAAAGATGTTTATATTATAACAGACTACACCTTCTCGACCAGCAAGACTACTTCTTGATTCGACGAACGACTCCCTTATTCGCGTCCACTTCCACAAAATCTCCATCTTTGAGGACTTTGGTAGCTATTTTGGTGCCGATTATGCAGGGCGTTACTGGTATATTGAATGGTCGCCGATGTCAATAAAATCCACACTGGATTTTCCCCTGAACTGAAAAAGCACTCGATGTGAATGCGTAAGAGAAAATGACCAATAATTTTTTAGCTTACCCAAAAGTTTATGAGTTTGAAGTCTCGGGTCAAAACAGTTTTTTCTAAATATCGTGATACGGTTGTTCACTGTTTTTTTCAAAGTTGCTGATAGCTTTCTCAATGATCGTTCAAAATGCGACGAATAACGAATAATTTGAATCTCCATGACTCATTTCATTAAGTTCGACATGCGACCGCGCAACACTTTGAGTTTACCTGCTCGTCTCTCTTTTTCAGCTATTCGAATCGCCTCTTCCGCTCTCAATTCTTCAAGGTAACGCCGGAGGGCTAAACGCAACAGTTCGGAACGAGTCATCCCTTCCTTTTGGGCAACCTTTTTTGCTTCAGATAAGATTGAGTGCGGGAACGAAACTGTGACTAATGCGGTTTTTCTCATATGCAGAATTTAATACTTAGTATTAAATTCAGTTTAAACCATGACAAATAACCTGTCAAACGGCTTTCGAAACCCCCGCGCCAGAAAACTCACTGATCTGTAGTCTAAACGTACTCTTCCTAAAATCTTACTTTTTAACATACTTCTTGATTCGACGAACTATCCCCTTGTTAGCGTCAACCTCCACATAATCCCCGTCTTTGAAAACTTTGGTGGCTATTTTGGTGCCGATGATGCAGGGCGTGCCCATTTCTCTTGAGACAATTGCCGCATGGGAAGTTATACCGCCTTCATCCGTCACTATCGCGACTGCTTGTCGCATTGCTGGAACGTAATCTGGACGAGTCATTACTGCTACCAAAATATCCCCTTGCTTCACCTTACCTATTTCATTTACCGATCTGACTATACGAACAACACCAAATGCGCGACCGGAACATGCCGTGAGTCCGCGTACATCTGAAATATCATCATAACTTTTATTACCAAGCATAATATTTTTCACCTGGGATACAGTGTTTTTTCCGGTAATAAATTCGATCTTATTGTTGGTTGCGATAAACATTGAACACTCGCGCCGTTTTTTTAGAGTATTTTTGGCAGGTGAACCTTTCTTCACTATATCTGGTATCTCGACAGAGACTGCGTATTTCAAATCACCGATCGCATACCCTGTCCTCTTGGCTATCTCCGATAAAATCTTAGTGCCAATATGAATGTTGTAATAAGTTGCTTTTTTTCGTTCATCTTGCCACCAAGTAAAATCCTCAGAAATCTTTATCAAATTCCGTATATGCTTGGAAAGATTAAATTTAAGAAAAATTTTCTGCTTGAGTCGTTTATTCCTTCTAGGGGTTTCTCTAATTTTCTGCAATTCGAACTCTAGATCTTTGCCACTTCTCTGCCAATTTTTAATTTCCCTCTCAAAATACTTTATATCAAGTTCTTGCGCGGTAATGTAGTTATTTTTAGTCCAAAAATATTTTTTTCGATGCTCAGCGAGTTTCAGTTTGGATTTTCCCAAAATAATATTTAATAAGTCAATCTCCGCGAGGTTTATAAAAGACTGATGCACTGGAGCAGTCGCAATGGAAAAAATTCTGGTGAAGTCTGTTTCTTTTAAACTTACCTCTACTTTTAGCTCGCGTTTTAGCATTTTCTCTATCAATTCATCAGTACCTAGCGCGAAGTGGTCAATAATCGAAGATGATGTAAACCGGGCAACTGCGAGCCTCCAATATCTCTGCCATAACTTTACCAGAACTTGAGTTGAGAGCCCTGATAGATTGATTTTTGGAAATTCACCCCAAAAAAAATTATCGAATAGTTGCTCGTCTTTTTTCCAAACACGAAAAAACTTTTCGGATAATTTGGGATCACTCTTTGCCTTGAGGACTAACTCTTTCGCTCCTGACATCACATCGTTCATGTCAAGATACCAATCACAACTTCCACCTTCAAAGAAACCCACGCGAACTTTTGGGATGCATCCAGTCGGCTTGCGAGACTCCTTTCTTGTTTCCGCTTCCGCAATAGCTCCTATGAACATAGGACAACCATCAAACCGTTGATGATACCATTTTTTACCTTTCAGGAGTTTCAATAAACTTTGTTGCATGTTTTTACTTAGAGTATTCTATTTGACCTTTATTCTCATACATTTACAATATTATAATATTTTCATTTTAACTTTAAAACTACTCCACGTGTAGTATCTATTTCTGCATAATCCCCGTATTCAATATTTTTTCAATAAATGCGAAAATATCAAACCTAAACTGATTCCAATCGAATCCGCCGTAATATCATACCAGTCAAAATGACGCAGAGGCAAATATTTGCCCTGGATGTATTCTACCGCAAAAGCGTAAGACAAAAGCAAAACAATTCCCAAGACTTTCCTACGAGTAAAAGCAAGAAACGCCGTGATCACCAGAATAAGAAAAACTATCGCGTGTAGGACTTTGTCCAGACCAAAGCCGTCCTTCCCGCCAACATCAATCGGAGTAAAAAAAAGCACAATGCTTGCAGCAAACGAAACCCAAAAAATTATTTTACTCTTTGACATATTTAAATTATAGCACTTTAAAAAGCAAAAAAAAACCGCTCATTCGACTAAATCAGGGTCATCGACTTTTGAGACGATTTTTGATTACTTAAATTTGGAAAGGAAAATAAATCCTGGCTCGTTGATCCGATTGTGCGTATATTTGTGCTGCCAAATATTACCGATGGCATATCCTAATATTGCCATCATTAATAGGCCGGAAGTAAACGCAATACTCATCACCAAGGCAACGACTCCCCAGGTACTGTGGTGAATCTGGTATCCCCTGATGATGACGCGTAAATTTCTGGTCCAATTCCTCGTCAGTTTTTTCTCGACAAAATGATGAGCAAAAAAAGCGATAAATGTCGAGCCTAGTAATGTTAACGCGTATGTCATATGTAAAATTTTTCTCAAATTTTACTGATCAAAGAACCGATAAATAGTATTTAAACCAAAAAATCCAGTGCGTAATAAACCAAAAACGCCGGCCAAACCAAGGCTTTCAAAACCCCAAGAACTCCCAACCAGAATGTTGTAGCGCTACCTACAAAATATACGGCCGCGCCAATTAACCCTAAGCCATATACCGCTGAACCACTATGTTGACTATGTTGATGCATAAAAATGAGTAATCTTACATTAATTATTTTACTAATAAATTATACTCCTCCTAAGAAAGATTTGTAAATCACCAAGTCGTGTACTCTCCGATTCGGACGAATTGGAAGTATACACAAAAAAATCGCCACAAAGAAGATTTTAGAATACACATGTAATTCAGCTCTTTTTCTCTAGCAATCCAACTCTTTTCTCCAATACTTCAAACTCTTCAAGGTCAACCTTACGCTTAAGCCCGCCTTTAATCAATCCAATATCCATTTTAATCACTCCAAGATCTTCCGTGTTCTTGACCACCATCTCGCGCAGGATTGTTAACTGCTTCTGAAGATCTGATGTGCTCTCTGCAATAAATTTTACATTCGTGTTAAAATCTTCTACGACAACACCAAGGTACCTTTGGTACTCCTGTCTTTGCTCTGCCAGGATTATTTTTAGATTATTATCATCCATACATTTTATTAACCAATTTTATCTATAAATTGATTATATCACTCGCTGGAGTTTTTGGCAAAATCCGGAATCACCTTGTCGAGGAAACAAAAAATTCCAGTATTTACTGGAATTTTTACAAAACGAGCTCGATCCCGCTTACAAGCAGAACGATCTTCTCTCCGCCAGAGGCGGACAGGAGTGCCCAGTACAAGGCGGGCCCGACCGGATTTGAACCGGCGGTCTTCTCCGTGACAGGGAGACGTGTTAACCGGGCTACACCACGGGCCCGCTCTGTACTGGGCAGGCATAGAGAGATGGATTATATTATTTTGTGTAATTACGTGCTTGCCCTCATATTTTCTGTGCTGATCTGCCAGGGGTCGGAATCCCCGCCAGCAACGCTTTGCGTAGCAATGCGGGCTGGGAACCGACGATGTGGAGGTTCGCTCTTACCTTATATTTTCTTTACGGATCTGCCAGGGGTCGGAATCGAACCGACGACCTGAGGCTTATGAGTCCTCTGCTCTAACCAACTGAGCTACCCTGGCAAGCTATAGTCAATTTATAACTTTCTTAAGGAACTCTCTGCCCTTGCCTGTTTTAAAAAATTTTATTATTTTCGTGGTTGCGGGAGGGGGACTCGAACCCCCAACCTCAAGGTTATGAGCCTTGCGAGCTGCCAATTGCTCCATCCCGCGAACTGCGGTCGAAAGGTTCGACCTCAATTCGCGAGTTGTTGCTTTTTAATAACTTTTTGATGAACTCTCGCCCTTTTCCAGTTTTATAATATTTCTCTCTCAGCTCTGCTTCTTTCCTTGTTCGGAAACATTCATAATAAACCAGCTTCCATGGACCCTTGCCTCTAGTGTATACAGATTTCCCTGTGTGATGATAGTCCAGCCTTTTCCTCAAATCAGATGTAGAGCCTTTATATAAAGTTCCTTTTTCGTTTTGAAGTACGTAGCTATAAAACATAATAGCGAGCTGCTCCGCCTAGGCGGACTCCATCCCGCGAACTGCGGTCGAAAGGTTCGACCTCAATTCGCGGAGTAGAAATTTAAAAACAGGCCCGGATTCCTTATGTCACCTCGGAACTTGGAGTCCTGTACGCCACTACATACTACCATGTCATATACAAAAAAACAAGTCTATAAATAATCGCCTCAAGGGCGTTTTTTTGATTGTATCAATCACATAAAGTATACTAGACGTAAAGCAAGTAAAAATTGTATTGCCTATAAAAATATGACGAATCCTGAAAGAGGAAGTTTCGCGGAACAAATATCAGACAAGGAGGAAAAAAACCAACTAGACGGTCGAGCTAATAAACCGTCTGATGACCGTGTTAGCAGAAGAGATTTTCTGAAAATTATAGGTAGAGCAGCAACCGCTATGTTTTCGGAAAAACTCAGCGCCCAAGAGCCGGAGACCCCGCGACCTGAAGCGCGGTTTGAGAAAATCAAACAAAATTTGGTAGAATCTTTCAAGCGGAACCAAGATTACGTTCACGAAATCGGTGAAAATAACCTGGAGCTTTTGAGCGAAACGTTGCAAAATCTGAATTTAGAAAAAATTCGCTCTATAATTTCTGAAGTTGCCGGTAAATCAATTGCTAACCCGGGAATCAAGAGCCTTTCTTTCGTTACGGAACGGCAAGCCAAAGAAGTTCCAAACTTGAGTTCTGTAGCTGTAGGATACACTGACGGAGAAAATATTGGTATCAGTTTGAAGGGTTGTCTAGACGACGAAGGAAAATTCGATCCAGCAATTTTCTATAGAATTTTCGTTCATGAATATACCCACCTTCTTACCGTAGATCAGCAACGTCCCAAAAGCGAACGCACGCCTTGGGTTGACGAACACGGTTTGCCAGCGGACTTATACGAAGGCATGACAGAGCTACAGACTATAAAAATTTGCGATAAGCTCGGCTATAGGCCGGAAAATTTTTACGGGTACGCGGGTGGCAATCTTATAGCGGCGTATTATATTGACCGAATCACCGAAGGCCAAGCCACGCAAGATTTTTTTGATACCGGCTCGGCAAATCTCAAAAAATCATTAGAGAAAAAATTAGGACGAAATAGCTGGAATGAATTGTTTGGATCCAGAAAAGAAGTGGCAGCGGAGGCTCTCGCGATAGGTGAGATAAATGATCTTGATACGATATTCAAACTTCTACGGATGAGCGAGCAAGCGAAGCTGGATTACGGCCAAATTTTGACTGACGCGAAAAATCTGGGCATAGATGAGCAAGTGGAAGTAATATATGGTAAGCCAAATGAAAAAAAAGATATTCTGGGCATAGTCGACAGTAAAGTATACAAGGAAGGACTCGCGGTATCGGGTATTATTGTTGATCCAAAACCTTTACACAAACTTTTACCTAAATTTAGTTTCTTTGTGAGCGCCGGACGTGGAACATCCTACACAATCTCTCCAGAGGGTTTGAAAGAAGCGGACAAATCGTCAGATGATCTGTTCGCCAGATACCTGAAATTCGCAAAAGAGGCTGTTAGTGATATTGAGAGCATGAAAGCGTCAGGTATGAGTGAAGAAAAGTTATTGCAATACGGTCAAAGAATCCATGGTTTTGCGTTTAATTTTTATCTTCACTCAGAGTAAAGAGAAGAAGCGTAGGAATATTACCACTGACTTTAAGAATGAAATGAGCGAAATCATTTCAAAATTTCAAAAAAACCGGGAGGAATAAAAAAATATGAAATGATATAACCTTTCTCTGAACGTGACTTTTTCAAAAAAAAAACTCACTCTTTCAAAGGAGCGAGCTCGAACACCAACACGCCAAGCTTACTGACATCACCGCGAAGATTGTGTTTGAGTAGTTTGGTCAAATCCTTGGCGGCTTTTTCACTTCCTTCAAACGGCGGCCAAATTTTTGCCAAGTCCTCGCAAGCAACAGCACTCTTAATGCTTCGGTACCGACGTATGTAGGCGATTTTTCTAGTGAATTCCTGATTGAAAACAACCTCGTCCCCTGCTTGAATAGTCGAAAACCAAGGATGTCCGAGCCGGACTTCCAAGGTTTTTTTTTGCCTTAACTGCTCAAGCACGGACGGCTTCACTTGAAGATCGTGTTTTGCCATTATGCCTCCTATACTTCCTTTCGAAAAAGAAGCATATCAAAACTTGCGTGCCATGTCAATTCCTACTTAAAAATACAGCAAGGGCTCCCCTCGTTTTGCGAGGGGATCCCTTGCTTGCGGTTCGTTAAAGCATTCAAACTAATTTAAAATCTTTTTTAAAAATGCGAGAGCATCTTTTCTGGTCTTCAGCTTCCCGGCGTACTGCTTTTCTTGCACGGCGCGCAGGACCTCGCCCACGCGAGGACCGGAATCTATTTTTAAAATCCTCATCACGTCCTCGCCGGTCAATAGTTTTTTCTTCAGCACTTTCGTAATACTTACCCGTCGCCAGATATTCTTGCTAAAATTATAGCTCTCAAGCGAAGGCTTGTGTCGCCTACCCTTCTTGTCGGTAGGTATTGAAGCCAGTGAATCTGCCCGATAAATCTTCAGCAAATTCTCAAACCGCGAATCCAAAACCCACCTGACTTGTTTGCCTTTGCGCATCTTCTGCAACGCATAGGGTACATGATGATTTTTTACAAACCAGAGGATATCCGCGATCTCGGCATTAGAGAATCGCATTGGAACGGAAATCTTGCCAGTGATTTCCGTTCCAACGTTCTGATGATTATAAAATGTGGTATGGGGTCGCCCGTCACGACGAATCCTTCGCATGGTCTCTGCTTTGCCAATATCATGAAAAAGCAAGCCGTAGAGAGTTCGTAGATCCGCGTCGTGCTGAATCAACCCCAATGCCATAAGTGTGTGCACCCAGACATTCCCCTCACTGTGATAATTGTCCGATTGAGGGGTTCTATCCAGTTTTTCCAGCTCCGGGCTGATATGTTTCAGCAAATCCGTCTTCCGCAAAAGCGCCAGTCCCTTGGCTCTGTGTTCTGAAAGCATAATCTTGTCCAGTTCTTGCTTGACGCGTTCCGGCGAGATTTCCTTGATGAGTCTCGCGTTCTTTCTGATCGTGGCCAGATCACGTGCGCCGATACGCAACTCCAAAGCGGAAGTAAACCGTACCGCCCGCATCAAACGCAACGCGTCTTCTTTTATCCTTTTTTCCGCCGTGCCCACAAATCGCAAGACTTTTTTCTTGAGATCCGCCTGCCCGTCAAAAAAATCGAGTAATTCTCCTGTCACTGGATCCAGATACATCGCATTGATGGTAAAATCTCGTCGCCTCGCGTCCATAAGCGGATCATCGATGAATTTTACGTTCTTCGGCCGACGAAAGTCAGCATACTTGCCTTCTGTGCGGAAGGTAGTGATCTCAATATCGCAAGCGCCCTGATGCACTGTTACGGTCCCGTGCTTGATGCCGGTGGGAATGACACTATACTTCTTGTTTCTAAAAATCCTTGTCACCTGCTGGGGACTGGCCTGGGTAGCAATGTCAATCGCCCCCGTATCTTTTTTTTTCAAAAAATAATCCCTTACATAACCGCCGACTATGTAGGTATGCTTATGACCTTTTTCTTTCAAAATTTTTGTCAATTTCAAAGCCAACTTCTCTTGAGAGGTCTTTGGCTTCCATTGTTTAATTTTTGGCTTATGATCTTTTTTCATCAGATATTATTATTGCTTTGGCAGACCTGGCTTTATGAGAAAGTTCCGGGTCGTTTTTTACCAGATTGTTGAAATGCTCAATTGCCTTAATATTTTCCTGTGCTTGGCCGTCGGGCTTTATCTTGATAAATTCTTTTTCAATCTCCTCCATCAAATCCAAGTGATCGTGAGTCCGCAGTACCTCCAAGAAATTATCAAGAACACGATCCTGATCTTCCGGCCTTACATGGTGAAGCGCGTCATATAGACCGCGAGCGTAATTTTGTACGATTCCATTCATATTCCAAACGGGGAATAATATCAATTGCCGGCTCCTCCTCTCATTTCCCTCTCCAAGACATGGGGAGGTACTAAGGGAGGGGTTGAAAGTTTTTACACCTCCAATCTTGGTATAATATCTATTGCTGGCTCTTCATAAGGATGAGCTTTCCTTACCGCTTCCACCACTTGCTTAACCTTGTCTTTATGGCAAATGGTTTCGATTACTTCCTCCACGACTTCTTCCAGTACGCCGACTTTACCAATCGCCGGATAAGCGCCTTTTTTGGGTCGGAATCTCCCGGTCTGTAGCCAAGAGCCTGACGTAAATTCGTAGTTGCCAAGGACTCCGGCGCCTGTTTCGCCCAAAACTTGCCGGACTTGCTCTGCGTGGTCCAATGGCACCGCGATTCTGATTTTTACAAAATTTGAATTTTTCAGCATAAAACTCATTCTGGAGCCACCTCCCGGAGTCGAACCGGGGACCTTCACTTTACGAAAGTGCTGCTCTACCAGCTGAGCTAAGGTGGCGACTTAAAATTATCATAAGCGAACCAGCTTATACAAGTGTTATTTTAGCATCACTTTCCCAAATAGAAAAGCCGTTGACTATAGTCGCATAGTCGACGGCAAAAAGTGATACTTCGTAGTCCTCCTATAGACTTTGAGTGTTGGAGCACGGTATGGGATTCGCCCAGTCATACGACTGGGCGCCCGATCGAATGATCGGGCGAACCTCACCTTCCACTTACAATTACTGGGGCAGTGTGGCAGCGATGAAGCTATGCTCGGACCGTTTGTCCAAACACTGGGTCAGTGAAGCACTCCGTACGAGACTCCATGATTCCTCAGGCGGAACTCTTCTGCCGAAACAAATGTCCATCGCCACCACCAAGACAGTCTATATTATCCAATTCCACCTGTCAAATATAAAATTTGCCAACCTCAAGGGGCATCCTTGTCTTACAAAGATGCCCCTTAAATACAAATTATTTATTTTGCCATAGCGGGTAACGGTCCCGCCACAAGGCGGGATCTACGCTTCGCTCCGAGAAACTTAAATTTTGACCTATCTATTACCTGTCAAAGCGGGTAACGGGAATCGGACCCGTGCCTCAACCTTGGGAAGGTCGCATACTACCACTATACGATACCCGCTCCTTGATATTGCATACTACGAAATTATCAATTTTACTTTACCGCGAACTTCCAGATCGTGGCTGAATCCTTCTGCTCGTTGATCCAGTCTAAATAATCTCTACCAGAGAGCAGAATATGCCTCCCGTGTACCAGTACCACTTCACCATCTTCAACGTTCTGCTCCAATGACTCTATAATATGCAAGCCAAACTCTGTAGGCACTATCACCGATCTTTGACCGGACTCCAAAGAAAACAACGCATTTTCAAATTCCGAGACAAAATACCCTCTCGGCGCCCACCCCAGATCACCTCCCAATTGGTTATTAGATACATCATCGCTAAACTCCTCCGCCAAATCTTCAAAATTTTCTCCATCATTCAATCTTTTCAAAACTTCGTTTGCGCGCTTATATGCTTGCTCGTTCAAATCCGGACTTGCCGACAAATAAAGACGGAGCTTCTGCTCGTAAAGTTGCGGGACTAAAACCTGATCTATAAAATCCTGCTCGTTCCAGCCATAAACATTCGACAAAACGATATTGAAATCGGAAATATTTACTCCTGATTTCATTGCGACGCGTTCAAACTCGTCTAGTATCTCTGAATCACTGACTGTCAGACCTTTTTGTTTTGCCGAAATTTCCGCCACTTTTAGCTCGATCATTCTATCAAGAAGAGAGGTCTTTTGCTCCAAGACAAGGCCGGCATTCTTGGGATCAGAAAAATCAAAACCTTGATTATAAACGATCGCTTGCTTATAAGCGTCGAATCTTTTTCGAAAATCAGACACCGACACCAAATGATAATCTACCATCGCCACAGGGTACGGGATTACCGCTTCCACCTGCCGGATAAATTGACTTTGCCAACCAAACTGATAGATACCGGTTCCCACGATTAGTACAAAAAGAATTGGGATTCCTACCACCCAAATGATTATATGGCTATAATGGATTTTTCTTTTCTTTATTTGTTCTTCCATAAAAAATTCTAAACTTTACTTACTCTCCAAAAAAATATCCCCACCACGATCGCCAATTTTTTTGCTCGTCTGCCAAATCTGTTTCAAAATTCCCTGCGACAGACTCATTTTGGGCAGTTGCCCCACCCGGAAGCGCGACCACATGCTCTCCCGGTTTCTGGAGATTTAGTTTACCCCTTACTTCTTTCTCCTGAAAACTTTCGGTTTTAAAATATGCGATCAAATCACTCAACCCTTGATTTTTATCTTCTATTTCCACAATCTCTTGCTCAAGTGTGGTAATCTCTCCCTGAATTTTGTATTGACTGCCTAGTTCTCTGGCAAAAAAGTATCCAAACGCGCCCAATGTTACCAGTAGCGCGAACATAAATAATTTAGATTTTATCAGCTTGTTCCAAGTCATCCGCTTTACTTTACTATTTTACCAGAAATTTTTTTTGTGCTAATATAAATTAATAAATTATCTCACATAACATGTTCAAAAATCGTAAAAAGTTGCAAAAAGCAATGATGATATTCTCGATTATTTTTATCCTTAGTATGCTCGCCTTTACCTTGCTACCACTTATTATAGCAAGACAGTTAAACCCTTCAAGCGCTAACCCAACTATTCCAGTAAACGGCAACCAAGAGGAGCTTGCCCCAACACTCTCACCGCCTGCGGGAGAAAAGCAATCTCCTTCACCAAACCCATCTTAGCATAACACATCACTCACTTTTGTGAAAAGCAAACACTTGCGAAACTAGTGTTTTTTACTTCTTAAAAACCTCGATGAAAGTATCTTGTGGAATATTGACCTTG
>Ga0209542_10002689_pt1 | contig 39355 bp, 53 predicted proteins | sample RifCSPhighO2_01_FD_184028 | JGI IMG/M metagenome (GOLD analysis project Ga0209542, IMG submission 184028) | Soil microbial communities from Rifle, Colorado - Rifle CSP2_plank highO2_0.1 (SPAdes) (version 2) | ecosystem: Environmental > Terrestrial > Deep subsurface > Rock core/Sediment ... | reverse complement strand
TACATTTGCAGGCATGAAAGGCGACAGGGCACTGTTTATAGTCCAGACACTGGAATTAATCCTCGAAAAGAACTCTTTTCTTCCGAGGGAGCCAGTCATTGTTCGCGCCAGAAACACCGGAACAAGGCCTTTGGTGATAACAGAGGGCGGCAAGTGCAATCCGGCATATTCAATCTTCAAGGGCGAAAATTACCTCAAGCTGATACCACAGCGGTTGTGCCCGCCCTCAATAGGCAGGATTTTGCTAAGGGAAAATGAAACCAAAATAATCGGCACATGGGATCAGAAGTATTACGACAAATGCAAGGTGCTTGAGTGCGATGGCGATTACGTTGAGCAGGGTGATTATTACCTATTTGTAAACAAGATAAAGAAGAAAATCTCAATTTACGACCCGAACGACATATACATTGTTGCCAAAAAGATAACCCAAAAAGGAACGCCCATCACCATCGCAGTCCAGAACATGGGAAATTCCATTGTGGAAATTGAAACCTCTCCCGGCTGCATTTCAGGCTTCAAAATAAAAGACAGCAATGGAAGGCAGATAATCCTCAACCAGCCGGGAAAATGCGTATCAGTATCATCGGTAAAGCTGATGCCGGGCCATTATCAGGGGCTCTCAGTCTGGGAGCAGCTTTCATACAACCACTGCGAGCAGGCAGATTGCGCAGGAAACCCTGTATTGGAAGGAACCTACACGATAGAGCTTACCACAAAGGACGGCAAGCTGATAGACAAAGACATAATCATCTCTCCCGCTCCAGAAGCGCCGGCAGAGCCCGAGGTAGTGGGAATAGTGGAAGAGAAGGGGTTCTTCGCAAGACTATGGCAGCTAATCTTTGGATGAAGCACGGAAAATTTTCTTTATTCGCAGTCTTGGTGAGCCTTCTGCTGTTTTTCATTTTCGGAGTTGTAACTTCAGTCCTTCCCAACCCATATTTCAGGAGAATGACCCCTGCTTCTGGATTGGATTATCTTTTCCTCGCAATAACCTCCATTTTGCTTGGCGCATTCCTTGGAATCTCAATCTTAAAAGACTCAAAGAAATCATGCATGGCATCTGCATCTTCCGGCGGCTTTGCAGGAATATTGTCTTTCGCCTGCCCGGTTTGCAATAAGCTTCTTGTTTTGCTGCTTGGAGTGGCAGGCATAATGGCATTCATAGAGCCTTACCGGCCGCTGTTTGGTGTTGTTGGAATTTCCCTGCTCAGTTACGCAGTCTACAAGAAAGGAAAATCTGTTGCGTGGTAATCATTCAACAGCATTCCTTGTAATCTCGACATTGCATGAATGGTGCTTCCTGCACCACTCTTCGCATTTCTTTGCAATCGGCTCGTCTTCGTATTTCATGCTGCATTCTTCGCACATGAACACCTTCTTGCCTTTTTTAATCTTTTTTACCATATTATTTATATAGCGGGCGGGATTTATAAAATTATGGAAGCAAAAAGATACTTTTTAGTGTTTTTCCCGCTGCTTTTCTTTTCATTTCTCCTGAACTTCATATGGGAGTCCATCCATGCGGTGTATTTGTATGAAGGGCACAGCAGCTTCGCGGCGGAAATGTACGTTTCAATGGTTATTTATGCATCTTCGGTTGATGCGTCCCTTATTTTAGCAATATACCTTATCGTTGCAATCTTTTTCCAGAATGTACTCTGGCTTAGAAAAATTTCCAGAAGCCATTTGGTTCTTTTTTCGGTCTCTGGCATAATCATTGCGGCATTCATTGAGTACCGTGCTGTTTTTATATTTGACAAATGGGCTTACTCAGAACTCATGCCCACTATCTTTGGCATCGGGTTGTCGCCTTTAATCCAGCTGGCAGTTACAGGCATGCTTGCAGTTTACCTGGCAGGAATTTTTGGCAAAGATTTTAAAGTCTGAAAGGATAAGCTTGCCATGGTCATTTACCTTCAGGCAAGCGAGAATTTGGAACTGCAGGAAGTGGGCAATTTGATTCTTGGGCGAAATGAGAAACTCGGTAAATATGGCTTTGTTCTTGAGTGGGATGGCTTTTCGCAGTTCTTATATTTCCGTTATAATGGCTGTAGGGGCTCAGCCCTATATTTGGATTACGAACCTTCGTTTATTTGTGGCTTGCGCAAGGTGATCGGGAACGAGGCGACGAACCCAGACCCTTCAGTAGGGTTGGATTCTGTATGCGAAAAGCAGCTTTATGAAATGAATTTCACTCCAACTAAAAAATTAGTGTTTTTAATGAAAATCGAAAAGAGCTATCTAGGGCTGGAACCTCCGGAGCATCGGGAAAGCAAGCTTCTAGAGAGAATTGCAAGGTACCTTCTCATAGATTCGGAGAGTGTGGAGCGCGCAGCAATAGTTTCTACTCTGAATCGCAAATGGGTTGTAAAAGAAGTTTTCAGAGGCACCGTGACATACCTCGAGGAAGCAGTAGCATCATTAAGGAACAGTCCACATAGGCGCTCACCAGGAACCCGCAAATGAAAGTAACATTTATATCCTATCAGCACTTCTCAGCATTTCATGAAGTTTACAACAACAAACCCCTCAACAGAGGAAGTAATCGGCGAGCACGAAACTGATTCTAAGGAACAAATATCGTCAAAAGCAAAAAAAGCGAACAAATCGTTTTCAGCATGGAAGTCTCTTTCAATCTCGGAGCGCGGAAAGTACATGCTGAAACTCGCTTCTGTGATAAGGAAAAACAGCAGGAGATATGCGGAGATTGCAACATTAGAAATGGGAAAGCCCATTGCGCAGTCTCTTGCAGAAGTTGAAAAATGCGCCTTGACAGCAGAAGTGTATGCGGCCAGCTCAGAAAAATGGCTAGAAGACGAGATTGTCCAGGCTGACGGCAAAAAGCATTTGGTGACATTCAAGCCGATAGGCACAGTATTGTCCATAATGCCCTGGAACTTTCCCTACTGGCAGGTTTATCGCTTTGCAATTCCCGCGCTGATGTCAGGAAATGTCTCGATACTGAAGCACTCAAACATTGTACCTGAATGCGCTCTCGCAATTGAAGATTCGTTTAGCGAGGCAAGGTTTCCGGAAGGGGTTTTCCAGGCCGTAATTTCCGAACACGGTTCTGTCAAAGAGCTTGTTTCATCGGAATTTATTCACGGAGTGTCATTAACCGGCAGCACCGAAGTAGGCTCAAGGATAGCGGAGCTTTGCGGAAAAAACATCAAGAAATGCGTGCTGGAGCTTGGCGGCTCAGACCCGTTTATAGTCTTAAAAGATGCAGACGTTGAAAATGCGGCAATGAAGGCCGTGAAAGCAAGAATCCTTAATTCCGGCCAGAGCTGCATTGCAGCAAAAAGAATCATAGTTGAAAGAAGCATAGCGGATGAATTCACAAAGAAGTTTGCCAATTACATGGAAGCCCTTAAAGTTGGCGACCCCTTTGACATGGAAACTGAGGTCGGCCCACTGGCAAGCAAATCCCAGCTTTTGAAAATCGAATCTCAGGTTGCAGATGCCGTATCCAAAAGAGGAAAGATTCTTGCAGGCGGGAAAAGGCTTCCTGGAAAAGGATATTTTTACGCTCCAACTGTGATAGCTGATACTTCTCCGAAAATGAGGGTTGTCAGCGAAGAAGTCTTTGGTCCAGTTGCGCCTGTGATAGTGGCAAGAAACGAAAAAGAGGCATTGGAAATCGCAAATGACACCGAATACGGATTAGGGGCAAGCGTCTGGACAAAAGACGAGAAAAAGGGCATTGAAATTGCAAAAAAGCTCGAGGCCGGCATGGTCTTTGTCAACGGAGTCGTAAAATCAGACCCGAGAATGCCCTTTGGCGGAATAAAGAAAAGCGGCCTTGGAAGGGAATTGTCCAAATACGGCTTGATGGAGTTTGTTAATATAAAGACGATTAATTTGTATTAATCTTTAAATACCAACCTACATCCCCCCTCAAAATGGCAATCTATCTTCAATATTCTCTGCAGGGGGAGTTGCAGCCCCATGAGCTCAGAAGTCTCCTTGTCAATGCATCTTACAGTTTAGAAGCCAAACATTTCGAAATTACCCCCAAGACTACCCGGTTTGAGGGCTCAAAAGTTTTTTCCGTTGCGGATTTTTCTTATAGGAAGGGCAGGGATTTCAAAAGAGGCAGCGTAATATGCTGCGGTATAGAGAAACTGGAAATTCCGGAAAGCATGCCGGTTTTGGATTCTATTCTCTCAAGCCGCGATTATGTTGGCCAGCTTAAGAAGATTGGAGTAATGCCGGATGCTTTTATTCTTTTCCTGCGCAATACCGGGGGATATTTTGGCGGTGATGGCTATAACGACATTCAAAGCAGGCTGGTTGAAAAAATTGGCCGATATATTCTGGCAAATTCAGAAAATGTTGAAAGGGCAGCGATTCTAACAAGGGAAAAAAACAGGGGAGTTGTTAGAGAGGTTACATTGGCAGAGGTTATTGAGCTGGAATTTTACAGAAAACTCACCATTCCTCAAGTAACTGGATAAAAGTCCTGAGGCAAACTCCTGTTCCGCCTTTCTTCCTGTAATGCCTGTCAGAAGGGGAAATTCCGGTAGCCCCTATGTCTAAATGAACCCAGGGAGTCTTCTCAACAAAATTCTTAAGGAAAATTCCCCCTATAATCGTTCCGGGATAATACATCTCCTTCGGCATGTTCCTTAAATCTCCAATTTCGCCTTTAATCATGTCTTTGTAATCCTCAATCATCGGAAGCTCCCACATCATTTCGTCTGTTTTCTTTGAAGCGTCAAGAACTTTTTTCTTAAGCTTTTCATCGGAAGCAGTCAGCGAAACAATGTCATTCCCGAGCGCAATTATGCTTGCACCGGTCAAAGTTGCAATGTCAATTATTGCCGCCGGCCTAAAATTCTTCTCGGCATAGCTTAGTGCATCCATCAATATCAATCTTCCTTCTGCATCTGTGTTCCACACTTCAACTGTTTTGCCGTTGTATGCTGTAATAATGTCTCCCGGCCTGTATGACTTTGGGCCAAGCATATTCTCGCAGCTCGGAATTATTCCAACAATGTGCTTTTTTATCCCAAGCTCGTGCGCTGCTTTAATTGTCGCTATGACAGTTGCAGCGCCTGCCATATCGCATTTCATGTCTTCCATGTTTGGCGCCGGCTTAATGTCCAGGCCCCCGCTGTCGAATGTGATTCCCTTTCCAACAAAAACAATTGGGGGTTCCTTGCCGGAATTGCAATCAATCACTATAAACTTAGGCTCTTCGCTGCTTCCTTTGCTTACAGCCAATAAGCCACCCATTCCCATTTTTTCAATCTCGTCTTTTCCGAAAACCTTCACCTTCGCATTCAGCTTTTCCGCCTCTTTTGCGAGATAGCTTGGGGTTGCCTTGTTTGCCGGTTCGTTGACCAAATCACGCGCATAGCAGACTGCTTCTGATATTATAACTGCTTTCTTAACAGATTTATCAATACCCTTCCCAAGAACCGTAACAGAGTCCACAACTTTTATCTTATTCTTCTCCACAGTTACATATTTCTTGAACTCATACAATCCCAAAACAATCCCTTCAACAACTGCCTGCACGTTGCTGTTAAGCGTGGTTGAAAAATTCTTTATTCCCTGCTCCCTGATTGCCTTTGCACTTGCAGCAGAAATTCTTCTTAATCTTTCATTTGTGAATTCCCTTTCTTTTCCCAACCCTGCGAGAACTATCTTCTTTGCCGGAATCCTTCTCTGGGTGCTTATTATCTTTATCTGCCCATTTTCCCCCTTGAACTCCTTTGACTTGATGAGGAAAGAAATCTCTCCGTTAAGCGCACCGTCAATCTTCTTCATCTCTGCATCTAGCTCCTGCCCCTCAAACAGCCCAAGAACAAGCGCATCACATATATGCCCGGAGGGCCTCTCGTCTTTTGCAAAAATATTGGCCATGAATCATCATCTCAATTCGGCTATTATAAATCTTGTGATTATACAAACTGAAACATCAACAATCTTTGCTAGGGCCCGGCTTTCATCAACAACTGGGGATTACCTTTCAAACTTTCTTAAACATAATTACCGCTAATCTAGGGTAAAAGATAAAAAGTTTTAAAACCCCATAAATTACTCCTGATTGAGGGGGATACAAAGATGATTAAGCCGTTAGAGTACTCGTTGCAGTTGGAGAATAGGGGAGCTCTTTTAAGTTGCCTTGAAGAACTTTCAAATATTGGCACTGAAATATTGAGCAAATCAAATGACCCGCATGAGTGGTGCAATGAAGTTTACCACATTGGCAGTTCTACGGTAAAAGTTAGCCACAACCTGTCATCAGAGGCTCCACCCTATTATTGCGACATCGCGGTTTATGGTAAGGCTGATGAAGAATTTCTTAGGTGGGTTAAAAATAAAAGGGAACATTTGCAGGATATCCGCACATCCTAAACATGCTCCCACACATTAACATCCCCGCCGGACTTGACTTTGTAGATGCCTTTTGCGGTGTTTAAAACAACTTCAGCAACCTTCTCCGGAGCTACGCCCTTGAAATTAGTCATCCTCGTTGCAGTCATTCCTGGGTTGACAGAAAACACATTTATGCCATGCAGCTCCTCAGCCAGTGCCTGCGTAAATCCTCTTACTCCGAATTTTGTCGCGCAGTAAGTGGTAAGGGTGGCAAAGCCGTTTAATCCTGCGCCGCTCGCAATGTTTATTATTGTTTCCTTTACATAGGGCAAGCAGTATTTTGTTGTTTTTATGAGGCCTCTAAGGTTTGTATCAATCTGGCTGTCAATCTCCTCGTCACTTTGCTTTTCGAGACGTTTCCATGCAACAACCCCGGCATTGTTAACCAGAATGTCAATTTTGCCGAATTTATCAGCTATTTTCTTTACAGCATTTTTTATGCTTTTATCATCTTTCACATTCAGCTGCAGCAGTATGCAATCAGAAGCCCCCAAAGCAAGGCATTCTTTGCTTGTTTTAACGCCCTCCTCTTTATCCTTATAATATGTTATTGCTAATCTGCATCCTTCCCTTGCAAACTTGAACGCAGTTTCCCTGCCGATTCCCAAGCTTGAGCCGGTTATTACTACTACCTTTCCCTTCAGGGCAATTTGTGGCATTTTTTAGGTTCCCATCTCAACTTCAATCTTATTCTTCGAAATCGGATAGATCCTGACATGTTCCTTATACCTAATTCCTGAGAATTTTGCGATTTCCGGAGGGATTCTTATCACCAGCGAGTTTCCTGATTTAGTGACTTGGGCATGCTTTTCAAGGCCAAACAGCCTTTTTTTCTTCACCTCGTTCTCGATTTCAGAAAGCACCTCGTCACTTAGGTATTCTGAGCCGCAATTTGTGCACACTTCACAATCCCTTACGCCAAAATCAATTCCAAAGAACTCAACCTGGGTGTGGGCCCTTTTTAGGTTCCCGCCGCAGCTGCACTTGTAAGGCAATATTTCTTGTTTCATTTTCATCACCACATTTTTACAGTAACTGGGTATATTTTGTGAATTTTTTTCTGTTGGAAAAAATATTCATCATAAACCACGCTGTAATACGAATAAAATGACTCGACCAGACCGCTTTTCTTTTGCCTTACTTTTTTTCCTCTTTGGATGGCATATGCAATGTCTTTTATTGAAATGCCCCTTAACCACATGCGCTCTATTGCGTGCTTCACCCTTTTGTGCTCCCAGTTTATCTTTAATTCCATCAGAATACATGTATTCTTTATAATATTTAAATCTTTTGGCTAACCTTTAAAAACCAAACCCAAATCCTAATGTCGATGGAAGAAGTGAAATGCACAGAATGCGGCAATGTGTTTGCCTCTCAGGAAGCCCTGGAGATGCATTCAAAGGCAAAGCATCCCAGGGAGGAAGACAAGCCATCGTTCTTTTCGGTGCACAAAAAGCGCATAAGAAACTGGTCTATTGCAGCCGTGATAGTAATTGCCATCATAGCAGGAATTTACGGCCTTTCAACTACTGCACTTGACTGCGAAACTGCCCCTGTAACCGAAATGAACATCGGCGGGCATTCAAAGATAATGATGCATGACCATACCCAGCTTGATATCACAATTCTCGGCAATAAGGAGTTTATTCCGCCGGAAATCGGCCAGGGAACAAATTTCATGCGGGGATTGCACACCCATGAGGCAGATGGAAACATCCACGTAGAAGCCCCGTGCGTAAGGGAATTTACATTAGGCGAGTTCTTTGCGGTCTGGAACAAAACATTCAACAAGGATTGCATCTTTGATTACTGCGCAGATGGCAACCATACTGTTAAAATGCTTGTAAACGGGAAGCCCAATACAGAATACGAAAATATTATTCTAAGGAATGGCGATAAGATAGAGATTATATACGAATAATCCTTTCTACCCAAAGATTTAAGATTCGGATAAGCTACCAAACGATATGGGCAGCGCAATAAGAAAGAAATTCTCAAACAATGAAAACCGGCTTGAGGATTTTGTAGGTATGCTAGGAGCTTTTGAGGAGAAAATTCCAAGCACGAAGCTCCAGCGAAAGTGGCGTAATGAATTTGCCAAGAGGAATACTTGATTCATTCTTTCATCAAAAACTTCGCCAACTTCTCAAACTTCATGGTGTTGATTATGTCCTTCTCACCACACCATCCCCTTCTTGCCTGAGCAATTCCCAGTTCAATAAACTTAAGGTGGCTTGTTGAGTGAGAGTCTGTGCTTATTGCCATTTTGACACCCTTTTCAACCGCTGCCTTGATGTGAATATCCTTTAAATCAAGCCTAGAGGGAAAGGAATTTATCTCCATCGCAACATTGTTTTTCTTTGCCGCTTCAAAGACGGCATCGAGGTCAACATCGTATGGATTTCTCTGGTTTATCAGCCTTCCAGTCGGGTGGCATAGAACATTAATTTGTCCGCTGTTTATTGCCTTGACAATCCTCTTTGTCATTTCATCCTTAGGCGTCTTAAACCCGGAATGAACTGATGCAATAACTATGTCGAGTTCCTCCAGAATCTTGCCGGAATAATCAAGGGAGCCGTCTTTCAATATGTCGACTTCAGAACCCTTCAGTATATTCATTTTACCCCTATATTTTCTCTGCAAAACCCTTAATTCATCCAAATACTTCCTAAGCCTTTTTTCATCCATGCCGTTTGCAACGTGCTCGCTCTTGCTGTGGTCGGTTATTGCGATATATTCATAGCCAAGTTTTACTGCTTCCTTAACAACCTCTTCCGTAGTGTTAAACCCATCACTCCACCTCGTATGAAGATGCAAATCTCCCCTGATTGAATTGTATTTTATCAGATTAACGGGCTTTTTCAGGGCAAGGGCAGAGGTATCTTCCCTCATCTCAGGCTCAGCATAAACCAATCCCAGCTTTGAAAAAATCTCCTGCTCGGTTCTTCCGCAGATATAGCCCCCTTTCCTGCTGAACAGCCCGTACTCCGAAAGCTTCATCCCCTTTTTTATTGCAATCTGCCTCATAGCAACATTGAAATCCTTGCTCCCGGTAAAATAAGCAAGCGCAGCCCCGTAGCTTTTCTCCTCAATAACCCTCAAATCGCAGTTTACGCCTTCCCTCAGCACAACTGAGGATTTTGTCTTGCCCTTTGCAAGCACTGTTTTAACATCAGGAAGTTTTGTGAAATAATCCATTACCTTTTCAGGATTCTTCGAAGAAACCAGAATGTCGATGTCCCTTGCAGTCTCCTTTCTCCTCCTTATCGAGCCGCCAACCTCAATCTTTGAAACCTCCTTCCGTTTCTTCAGCTCATTTACAATGGAGTTTGAAATCTCAAGCGCACTGCTGAGAAGAATCCTTTCGCGGCCTTTCTTAACAAGCTCCAGCCCCATTAGGATGTCTTCCTCCGATTTCTCCCCAAATCCCTCAATTTTTCTTATCTTTCCGGCCTTTGCGGCAGCTTCAAGCTCTGGCAGCGATTTTATCTTCAGCGTCTTGTACAGCCTTGCAACCTTCTTCGGCCCCAATCCAGGAATTTCCATCATGGAAAGTAAGGTTTCTGGGACGGATTTCTTTAATTTCTCCAGCTCTGTTATTTTCCCGGTGTTCAGGAATTCAGCAACCTTTTTTCCAATGCTCTCCCCAACCCCCGGAACCTCTTCCAGCCCTTTAATCCCGGATTTTTTGTAAACCGCTTCAATGTCTTCAGAAAGAGACTCTATAGCCCTGGAAGCTTTTCTGTATGCAATCGGCTTCCATGCAACATTTTTTATCTCGAGAATGTCTGCTATCTCATTTAGCAGTTCAGCAACTTCCTGGTTTTTCATCAAGGGAGAATTTAATTTGCGTGTTTAAATTGTTTTCCCTATTTCCCAAACAGCTTTCTTATCTTCTTCACTTCCTCAATAAGCAATTCGCATTCCTCCTCTGTGTTGTAAAGGTAGAAGGATGCCCTTGCGCTTCCCTTGATGTGGTTTGCATTAAACCAAGAGTGGCAGCAATGGACGCCGGAGCGAATCATGATGTTTGCAGAGCTGTCTAGCATTACCGAAATGTTGTGGAAATCCATGCCCTTTATATTAAAGCTGAAAATCCCTGCCCTCTGCTTTGAATCTTTTGGCCCAAGAAGCTCAACCTCTTCCGCTAGCTTATCAGTAACTTTTTTGTTCAGCGCCATCTCATGCTTTTCAATATTCTCCAGCCCAATGTTTTTCAGATACTTCATCGCTTCTGCAAAACCAATAATTCCGGCATAATCCTGAAGCCCGGCCTCGAACTTTGCAGGCGGCTTTTCAAAGTTTGCTGAATTGTAGGTAGTGTCTATCACAGTCTCCCCGCCAACCATGAACGTATCAAGCCTTTCAAGAATCTCCTGTTTTCCGTAAAGCATTCCAGTTCCGGTAGGGCCAAGCATTTTATGGCCGGAACAGCAGAAGAAGTCAGCATCAAGCTTTCTCACATCAATCTCCCTGTGCGGCGCGCTTTGTGCCCCGTCTATTAACGTCGTGCTTCCGTTATCGTGGGCAATCTTAACCAGCTCTTTTGCAGGATTCGATGTGCCGTCAAGGTTTGAAATGTGCACAAATGAAACGAGCCTTGTTTTCTTGCTTAGCTTTTTTTGGAAGTCAGCAATATCCCCGAACTTGAAGAAGTTAATTTGTATCTCTTTTTCCTTTGCAAGCTTCAGCCACGGAACAAGGTTTGAATTATGCTCCTTGTCCGAAATCAGCACTTCGTCCCCCTTTGACAGCTTGAATGCATTTGCGACAAGGTTTATCCCTTCTGTTGTGTTTCTTGTGAATACAATCTCGCCTTCATTTCTTGCATTGAAGAATTTTCTTGCAGTATTTCTTGCAAAAGCAATCTCATCAGTTACCTTCTTGCCGAGCTTGTGCATGCTTCTCCCGCCGCAGGCAGGAAATTCATTGTAATACTGATTTATCTTGTCAACTACCTGCCTCGGCCTTAGGCTCTGGCATGCAGAGTCAAGGTACACAATCGGTTTTCCATTTATTTTTCTCTCGAGTATTGCAAAATCTTTCCGTATCTTCCCAATGTTCATTTCTCAAGCTCCTCTTCAATAATCGCTTCAAAGGCCTTTATCGGCTTTGGACCTGTTATGGTTCTGTTATTGATGAAAAACGTCGGCGTGCCAACGATTTTTGCCTTTATGCCGTCGTTTATATCTTTCTCCACTTCTTTATCATACTTACCTGAATCAACACATTCTGCAAATTTCTCAAAATCAAGCCCAATCCCTTTTGCTGCGTTGTCTACCATTAGCCAGTGGTCTTCGGCTGCCCTGCATTCATCCTGCATCTCGAAGAATTTGTCGTGCATCTCCCAGAACTTTCCCTGCTCCAGTGCGCAGTCTGCAGCAACTGCATGAAGCCTCGTTTCTTCGTGCGATGGAAGCGGAAAATCCCTGAACACAAATCTTATCTTTCCTTCATACTCCTTCAGCAGCTCATTCACAATTGGCTCTGCTTCCTTTGTGTATGGGCACATGTAGCATCCAAACTCTATCATTGTCACTTTTGCATCTTCAGGGCCTATCGCAGGGTCATCGTCAGCAGTCGGAAAAACCATCTCTCCAGCGTAATCAGACTCAAATCCCGAATTAGTCTCTCCGTCAAAAGCCGCAAAAGGGCAAAAGCTTGTGCTGTCTTCAGGGCCATAGCAATTGCCGTATTGGTAATAGTTGTAAGCTCCGTATGCTCCATAGCCCAAGCTTGAAATCGTGAGCAGAACCAAAATCCATGACAGCAGCTCAAAATGCCTGAATACAAGGGCTGCAGTTTTTGGGCTTTTTGTCATCAATCTGCCCGCAATCTGCGATCTTAATCTTTCATTCAATCCCGATTCGCATTTCCTGAGCGTAATTCTCCTAAGCACGCAGTCCCATGCTTCCTTCGCAAGAGGCCTGTAGCTTGCTGAAAACACCGCCAGTATCCCGAAAACAATCAGTGCTATTACACAAATCAATCTTAACTCACCCGCGCATCAGAATTCAAATCAGACTTTTAAAGGTTTGGTGAAAATTAAAAATATCATTTCTTCAATATTATCACATTTCCTCTTCCTTTCTTTATCTTCTCAAGATAGCCCTTATGCTCAAGTTCTGTGACCATTAAAGAAATCTTTGCCTCAGATTGCGGGAAGTTCTTCCTTATGTCTTTCTGGGTTGCCCTTCCACCTTCCTTCCTGACGAACTCTAAAAGCTCGTTTAATTCCTCATCAAGCTCTCCGCTTTCAATTGCCTTCTTTACTTCAGCAGTTTTCTTTTTCTGCCTGTACATGTAGATTCCAAGGGCAGCAATTCCCAAAACAGAAATTCCAAAGATTACAAATGCGGCAATCCAGGCAAGCCTTATTATCTCGCTTCCATCCACCACTTCATCGCCAACGGATATCTCCTCGCTTTCGTTTATCAGCCCCTGCTCTTCCCCGATGTCCGGAAACATGAAAAGGTCAAGCACAAAAGCCCCTTCCTCCTTTATTGTAACCAGCTCTTCAGCAGAAAGCTGCGTGGCATTTTCCTTGTATGTTGCCGTAATGACATAATTGCCCGGATTTAGGGTAAAAGAATACCATCCATCCTTTGAAATCATCCTTTGCTTTGGCTCGGAATTGACCTCCACAACCACATTATCAAGCTTGTCGAGGTTTAAGTCATAGACATTTCCGTGAATCGTGGCTGCCTCTACCCCGGCCATTAGGATTATTAAAGCAGAAAGTATGGAAATTATATTCTTCAACATATGAGTTCGGGTAATCTAATTACGTTTTTAAAGATTTGCATAAAGCAAAAGGAGCCCAAATAAAGCTTCCTAAAGGGTAAACAGCCCTAATAAATCCTTTTTTCAACACTTTAAAAAGTGTCTTTTTAAATAATATGCCACTTACTAGGGGTATGGCAAAGCAAGTTCGCTATCAGCTAATGATTGGCCTTAACAGGCTGTCAGACGTTATGGTACTGCCTGCTTCGAGCCTCGCGGTTTCAGCGATGTCCTTTGCGGTATCGCACAAACCACTAAGTTTTTTAAGTAACAAAAAAAATGTTGGGAAAACGGAGGAAATAAAATGAGAAAAATAACAGCATTGATTGTTCTGGCGCTGTTTATGTTAAGCATTCCTGCCTATGCCTATAAGGTAGAGGTAGGGGGCAATACGGGGATACAGCTTGAGGTTAACGAGACAGCCTCAACGGACACAGAAGACAACGATGATAATGAGACAGATGACGACAACGATGAGTTAGACGAAGATGTAGATGATGAAACAGATGACGTAGAAGAAAACCAGCTTGAGACCTATGCAAGAAGCAGAATCAAGGAGGCTGACAGGTTAATTTGCGAGAAAAGGCTTAATGAAGCTTTCCCGGATGCATCAAGAGACAGGATAAAAAATGCCTGTCAGAAGCACGAGAAATACATCCTGAGATTGGCGGAAGCGGGCATCGAGCCAAGAACAGTGGCTACCGTGGCTGCAACCGGCATGAGCAGGTGCGTTGGCTTCCTTCAGCAGAACAAAAGCATAGAAGATGCTAAGGATGTCTGCCAGAAGATTCTGAAGAAGGAAATTGTTTGCGTTGATTACCTGACAGAAATGGGAGTCACCAATCCGGTTCAGAAGTGCGACGCAGTTATGGTGGAAGCAGCTCCTGCGAGAGTAATCAAGGCTGCATTGAAGCTTGAAAGGTTCACATTCGAGCAAAGAAAGATAGCAAAGGAGAGGCTTGAAGCGGCCGAAGAGGCATACGAAAAGGCAAAGGAGCGCTTCGAGAAGGCAAAAGATGTTTACAAGGAGAAGAAAGACAAGTTCCTTGATGCAAGAAAGAAAGTGAAGGAGTGCGAAGGCGTTGATACAGAGGAATGTAAAAAGCTGAATGAGGAAATCCTTCAGCATGCAAAAGAATTCCTCACAAACGCCGCTGACAAGGCGATTGAGCACCTCAACAAGATTTTAGAGAAGGTAAAATCTGCAGAAGGAGTCTCCGAGGAGGATGCAAATGCAATCATTGCAGACCTTGAAAATGCAATCTCCCAGCTCGAGGATGCAAAGGCAAAAGTCGCAGCAGCAGCCACGAAGGAAGAGATAGAGGAGGCTGCAAAAACAATCAGGGACATATGGAAAAAGGCCCAGCATAGGGCAGTCCTTAATGCTGCAAGAGTGGTCCATTCAAGGCTTGGAGAGATAATCCAGCGCTCAGTCCACTTGGAAGAGAAACTGCAGTGTTCAATCTCTTCAGTGCCTGAAGGAGCTGACACTACAAAGCTTGACTCGATGACAGCGGAGTTTTCAGCTCACATAGCAACTGCCAAGGAGAAGTATGATCAGGCAAAGGAGCTGTTCCAGAGTGCACGCGAATCAGAAGACAAGTCTTCGGAAGGCCAGGCAAAGGCGCTCTTGAAGGATGCTCATGACGAGCTTAAGAAAGCGCACAGCTTGCTCAAAGATATTGTAGCAGAAATAAAGGCTCTTGGCGGAAAAATCACTTCCTGCCCGGAAGAAGAGGTTGAAGAGGAAGCAGAAGACTCTGAGGAAGAGGCTGAAGAAACCGAAGAGGAATCTGAGCCGGAAAACGAGACCGCAGAGGTGAGCGAGTAAGATGAGAGTCCTCATCCCCTTACTCGTGCTTGCTTTGATCTTGCTGGCAGGATGCGCAAAGCCGCTAATGCCCGGAGAGAAAAAGCAGCCAACTGCCCCGGTGGCAACTGTTGAGCCTACTATTGAGAGCGTTGCAGAAGACATCTCAACAACCGAGCAGATTGACGAAGACTTAAGCCTGGAGGAGTTTTCCGACTTCGAGCAGGATTTAGCCTCACTTGATTGGTGAGGTAATTTTTTCTTTTTTGAGGTTTTCAAAATGGACTTTGGAGAAATAATAAGGAAAAGTGAAATCCCCCTAGACAAAGGCAGAGTGGAGGGAAATGGCGCAGTTTTAGGCCTAGAGCTATGCCTGATTGACTATGGGATGAATTATCGGGTGGCTGTCAGGAGCAAGACCGGCAAAAAGAACATCCCCGACAAAATATACCTCCTTGATGAAATGGAGGATGAAGCGCAGGCAAGGGAAAGGCACACATACCTTTCGAGAAGGCTCGAAGAAGAATTTATACTTTACCTATCTCCTGAAGGCACAGCAAGAGTTGAGTTCCCTAGAGATTTGGAAACGGACAAGGTAGCTAGGTAACAATCAGATTTCTCACATTGACTTTTGAAAGGGAATTTTTAGGTATTCTTTTGCTTGCGTCCAAAATCTCTATACCGAGGAGGTTTCCCTTCTTGTCCAGGTCTATTATTGTAAGGTCATCTACTTTTTTATTTCTAGCAAACCCCCCTTTCCTAAACTCTATATACATTGCGTCCGCTTCTTTGTCGTATGAGATTTCCATTTTACATCCAATATAAGGTGATGACCTTTAAATCCCTTTCTGTCATTTCACATACTAACTCTATTATTCCCCTATCCAGCCTTTTTTGAAAGTAATACTTTCCATACTTCTTGATTATATGGTTTGGATACCTTATTGCATCGTAAACCTCCTCTTCTAAGATTTTTCTCCTACTTAGTTTTTCTTTGGCATGTTCGGTAAAGACAACATTCATCACTTTTAGGAATATCTTTTCCTTAATAAACCCAATAGCTAAATTTCCGGAAATCTTCCGGTTTATCGTAATCTTTTTAACACCCCCTTTATCCCTTCACATATGCTCTCCGAATCAGAAAAACAGGAGCTCGAAAAGCAGAAATACAGGGTCATAGGCAGCCACAGCGCTGTAAAGATATGCGGCTGGACCAAGAAGATGATAAAGGGCGAGGGCGGCTGTTATAAGATGAAGTTCTACGGCATCAGAAGCACCCAATGCCTCCAGATGACAACCTCAATAAGCTGTGCAAACCGCTGTGTGTTCTGCTGGCGGGGCCACAAAGCTCCTGTTTCAAAAGAATGGAAATGGGGCATAGATGAGCCTGACTTCATCCTGAAAAACAGCATAAAAATGCACCACAACCTTCTCGCGGGGCTTAAGGGTTATGAAAATGTTGACATTAGGGCTTACAATGAATCAAGAGCAGTGAAGCATGTTGCACTGTCGCTTACCGGAGAGCCTATAATTTACCCAAAAATTAATGAGTTGGTGGAAAAATTCAACGAAAAAGGCATCTCGACATTTCTTGTTACAAATGCGCAATATCCGGAGCATATAAAGAATCTAAAACCGGTCACTCAGCTTTACCTATCCCTCGATGCACCAAGCAAGGAGCTTCTTAAGAAAGTTGATGTTCCGTTATTCCGGGACTACTGGGAAAGATTAAACAAGAGCCTTGACTACTTGAAGGAAAAAAAGCAAAGAACCTGCATTAGATTGACAATAATCAAGGGAATAAATGATGTGGAGCCGGAAAGTTATGCAAAATTAATCATGAAAGGCTATCCCGATTTTATTGAAACTAAGTCATACATGTTTGTTGGAGCCTCGAGGCAGCGCTTGGACATGTCCAATATGCCGCTGCACGAGGATGTTGTAGTGTTCAGCAAATCCCTCGCAAAGCATCTGCCTGATTACGAAATTGTTTCCGACCACCTTCCATCGAGAGCAGTGATGCTTGCAAAGAAAAAGTTCAAAAAAAGCGGAAAATGGCATACGTGGATTGATTTTGAGAAATACCGAGAATTGGCGCTGTCAGGAAAAGAGTTTTCTTCGGATGATTACCTTAAATTAACTCCAAAAACCGGGCTGAGCGGGAAGAGAACATCTGATTACGCAAATCTGAGAAATAAGGGTGCTTTTGAGGAGCTTGAATTTTTTGGCAAAGGCTAACCTTGAAATAAGAAATATTTAATAACTTAGCCGCATTACCTTCTTGTCGGGTGTATAAACAGTGACTATTGACAGCAAATTTGACCCGAAAGAGCCGATAGCGGATTTTTCTGATGCAGCTTTGAAAGAAAGAGCAGTTATAATTTTCGAGAAACATTTCTACAAATACACTCAGAAAGCGTACCTCACAACAGGTTATCGTCCTCATATACTTTCGAGCATAAGGGAATTTTCAGAAGACAGAAGAAGGGGTTTTGTATCAGATTTCTTTGCTGGATTCCCAAGAGGTGAGAATCTGGGAGATTACGCAAACAGAATTATGGGAATAAGCTGGTTTAAGCCAGTGCAAGAATATGACCTGGCTGATTTATTACCGCTTGTTGGGGAAATTGAAGACGGCTTCAAAATCGATAGGTATCCTCTTGTGGTTGCCAAGGACATTTCTAGTATGTATCATGAAAGGGATGGGGTTAGGATTCTTGTTTTCGATTTGCTTTGGACATCTGCAAGAGGAAAGGCATGTTATGATACCTTGAGGAAAATGGGGGAAGGGGCGAATGGAACCTCTACGACTAGGGTGGGTAAAGCACTTCAAAATTCCATTTATGAACTTGCTTATGATTCTGTATATGCGGCTGCTCACGAGAGGGTTTTGGGTGCAGTTTTGGTTGCAGATCTGATGAAAGCATCTACCTGGGGCATGGTAAAAGCAATCCCCTTTGCTGCAACTGCAAATCCTTTAAGGGTTATAAAAGCGCTGAAGGCTCTTGCTAAGGGTGCAAAGGAAGAGATTAGCAAGGCGGTGGCTCCAGTGGAACAAACCTCAAGAAAGGTTTCCGCAGTTACATTGGAAGACATCTCTTTTGGGTCTTATTTTGGGTCTTCTGATAGCCATCAAAACCCTTTTGAAAATCTGATTGGTTTATACAAGTTAGGCTTGTGGCCGGCAGGAGTTATAGATGAAAAGTTTGTCGTGTGGCACCCTAATGTTTGGAAGAAATAAAATCATTTAACCTTATCAGGATAATTGCTTGCAATGCCGTCAACGCCCAGCTTTTTCATTCTGGCAATCTCATCCTCCTCATTAACAGTCCACACAATCACTTTGAGATTCCTTCTGTGGGCATCTTCAACATACTCTCTATTTACCCAATGGCTTGCCAGAAGGACTGCATCTGCATTAATCTTCTTTGCAAATCCTGAATACTCTATTGGTATGCCCATAAGCAAAGCCCCAACCCTGATTTTTGGCTGAATGCGTTTAAGCTCCTTGAGCCAGTAGTGGTTGAATGATATAGCAATAAAATCGTTGTAATTCCAACCCCTTTTTGTGTATTCCTTAATCAGCTTTGCAAGGGGCTTTACAGCCTTGCCGTCTTTAATCTCGATCGCAATCTTTGCTTTCCTGTCAACAAAATCAAAAACCTCCTGCAATGTCGGAATCGTTTCGCCTTTTCCCGCATCGAGGCTTTTCAGCTCCTTAAGTATTTTCTGCCCAACATAGCCATTGCCGTTTGTTGTCCTTTCAAGCCTATCGTCATGAATGACAACCAATTCCCCGCTTTTGCATTTGTGCACGTCAAGCTCAACCATGTCTACTTTGAGCTCAAGTGCTTTCCTGAAAGAGCGCAGCGTATTCTCCGGTTCATATCCGCACGCCCCGCGATGACCGATTATGAAGACCATATCTGTAAACACTTTTCGAAATATTAAAAGGTTGCTATGTTAGCATTAGAAAAGGATAAAAGCAGCAACCCATTACCCAATAGAGAATGAGGATCGATTTGGGTGTAAAGGGGCCAGAGCAAAAATTTGAAGGAGTATACTTAAAGCTTGGAGAGATTATTCTCTCCATCTACAGTTCATCAGAAGAAACAAAAAAAAGCAGAGAAAAATTTGGTTACATTCCTGCGTTTTCAGCTTTAGAAGAGTTATGTAAAGACAACAAGAACGTTCTCTTTTTTAACGCATTTTTAACTCCGATTGATGGTTATACTGGGTGCGGAGGGATGAAAGAGGGGGTTGTCATAAATTTTATCCCAGAATCGCTTGCGAATGAAATGAGTGATGTAAAACGGGTTCTTGAATTGCCTAGCGATCCTTCTATTGGTAAATATACCCTTAGATGCGATGGCGAAACATCCAGTCGTGATGGTGCCTCTAGTGAGACTGCATCTTGGTATCATGTCTTATTTAACCCCCAGTATAGCGCAGCTCAGGATATCAATCAAGACCTTGTCGAAAAATCCCTTGAAGGTGCTCTCTGGGGGGCCATCTTAGGGAATCTCTGGGGAGATTCACTTGCCGTTATCGGTGGTAAGATGGCAACTCGTGGTGCTGCATTCGACACCTTTTCAGGGGTTATAAGGGGTTCGAACAATACTAATGCATTATACATAATTACAAAAGAAGTTGATCCTGTATTCCCGTGGGCAAAGCGGGGAGAAGACTCTTATGAAAGGGTGATTAAGGTTTTTAATCACAGAGACGAAGCGAGTAAAAAAGATGAAAAATTCATTGTTTGGCATCCTAAAATAATATAGGTCTACTCTTCCTTAAACTCATGCCCCCCAAAAACATTCCTCATCGCGGCAATAGCACTCCCACAATATTTCTTTTTCCTCGTTCTTTCCCTCATAAGGATTGCCTGATGCAATATCCTCATTTCAGCAATTTTCTCCAGCTTCCTCATTTCATCCTCAGTCTCGCCTTTTGGCACTTCACAGGATATTTTCTCCATAAAGCCCTTTATGGAATACGCATAGTGTAGCCATTTCGTCAGTTTTCCGTCGATTATGCTTCCGTTTGCGTAAACTTTCGAGACCTCCATTAAGTCAAACCCAAACTCTTTCCGGTGTTTCTTTATCGCTTCCATGCCCTCATTAATTGCGCCCATCATTCCATATTCAATTCCGTTATGCACCATCTTTGCAAAATGCCCTGCGCCAGATTTCCCCGTATATCCATAACCGTCCTTTACACATAAGTCCTTCAGCAAAGGCTCAATTTTCCTGTAGGCAGCCCTATCGCCGCCAGCCATCATGCATGCGCCATGCCTCGCTCCTCCAATTCCGCCGGATACCCCAATGTCGAGAAATTTGATTTTCTTCTTCTCAAGAATTTTGCCTCTTCTTATAGAATCTTTGAAAAAGGAATTGCCCCCGTCAACCACCAAATCCCCTTTCTTAAGACGGGGCAGTAGATTATCAATAATATTATCAACAGGTCTTCCTGAAGTAACCATCAGCCAGATTATTTTCTGTTTTGGCAGTTCTTGAACCATCCCTTCAATAGAAAACACGCCTGTCGCCCCTTTCCTTGCAACCTCTTTCGTTGGCTCCGGAGATCTGTTGTAGACAACAACTTTGTGGTTGTGCTCCAGCAGATTAAGAACCATATTCTTTCCCATCCTGCCCAGCCCAATGAATCCAATCTTCACGCGCGCCACCTCAGGTTGTGCTTAGCGCTCCACTCTTCAAATTCTTTTGGTCCCCTGCTGCCTTTCGGGTATTTGTAAACCTTGCCTCTTTTTATTCCCTCAATTACCCTCCACGAATATTCTATCTCGTCATTCCTCACAAAAACAGACTGGTCGCCGTTAATCACATCTTCAAGCAGCGTTTCATAGGCTTCCGGCGTGTTAGGGCCGAAATGGCACTTCTCGCAGAAATCCATCTTTACCGGAACTATCAGTGTCTTTTTTCCCGGAACCTTCGAATTCAGCTCAATTGCAAAGCCGTCATCGGGGGCAATCCTTATGGTAAAGTAATTCGTGTCGGCAGGGCAGTTTTGCGCAAGCAGGCATTCCACCATTTTGAACTTCAGGTGTATGCCTGTGCTCTTTTTATCCAGATATTTTCCAGCTTTTATGTAAAATGGGACTCCCTTCCACCTTTTGTTGTTAATCTCCAGATGCAGTGCGGCAAAAGTTTCTGTCTTGGAATTTTTCAATACTCCCGCCTCTTTGGTGTAGCCTTCATACTGCCCCAGCATTGCACCTTTAACCTTTACCTTTTTCAAAACATCTGCCTTTTTATCCCTGACATGCTCCCCTGCAATAAGCTTCGGGGATTCCATTGCGGTCAGAGCAAGAAGCTGCATCCCGTGGTTCTGCACCACATCCTTTAATGCGCCATATTTGTCGTAATATGCCGCTCTTCCCTCAAGGCCGATATCCTCACTCATGATAATCTGCACGGAATCCAAATGTGCATTGCTCCATAACGGCTCAAGAATCCTGTTTGTAAATCTCATTAATGCAATGTCGCCAACAAGCTCTTTTCCAAGATAATGGTCTATTCTGTAAATCTGCTTTTCCCTGAAAACCCTGTTAATCTCTTTGTTTATACTCCTTGCTGACTTCAAATCCCATCCAAAGGGCTTCTCATACACTATCCTTGACCATTTTCTCTTTCTTTCCCTTGCAATGCGGGTTTTTGAAAGGTTACTTGTTATGACATCAAAGTGCTCAGGCATTGTTGCAAGGTAAAACATCCTGTTTCCCTTCAATTTGTGCCTATCTTCAACGTCTTGTATAAAATTGCCCAACTCAAAATACCCCTTACTGCTGTTAAAGTCCATCTGGAAATAATATGACGCATCCTGAACACTCTTCCATGCAGCCTCTTCTATCCTTGGAATAAACTTCCTGGACATCGCAAGAACGTCTTTTGCGCCAATGTCCCGCCTTGCAACTCCGATAACTGCAAATTTCCCAATTTTTTTGTTCTTAACCAGCTCATAGAACGCAGGTATAAGCTTCCTCTTTGCCAAATCCCCTGTTGCTCCGAGAATTATGAAAGTGACATCATCCAATTTTTGCACCTCTTTGCTAGGCTTTACCTATACAATCTTATAAACGTTGCTAAATTTTTTAAGCCCAGCCCAATTCTCTTTCGGCATGCCGCAAAAGCCCAACGGAAACGGAGAAACAATTTTCTTGGACCAAATTCCGGTAGATCCAAGCAAAATCAAGAGCAAGGTCATTACTCCAACAGGCCTGGAGTTAAGCTTGACTGATAATGGCAAGGAAGTTACTGCAGACCTTTGCCTTAGGCATAAGAAAGGGGAGTTTTATGCGAGGCTCGAATCATGGCTTGTTACAGGAGCCGCCGAGAAAGATTACTTTGGCCTTCTGGAAAGATTCAGGGAAGGAAAATACGAGATTTCCGTGCATGATGGAAAAATTGAGGTTGAGTTTATCCCACCATTGCCCTTTAGCCCCGAATACTATCTTTAGTTCTCTTAAGTTCTCCAGTATGTAGCCATCAAATAGTAGTATAAGTCAGAAAGATTTATAAAACTATGAACGTTAACAGAAAATATGGGCAAAAAGAATAACGAGTATCCTCCGGAATACTACCGGCGAGGCAACAGGGCATTCGGCAGCATGTTATTTGAAGAAGTCTTGGAAAGCTTTGAGAAGCTTGCTCTCTACGTTGAAGACAAAAATTTATGCCTGGATTCCCTTCTTTCAACAGTTGAAGGCGCAAGGCTTGGTTTTGAGAGGCGCACGGAAGTAGGAAAGACATTGGTGCAATTTTTGGCAGAATACGTCCAAGGCGCAAAAAGAAACTCAGATTTGAAAATCGAAGTTCAAATCACGCACAGGGATATAGGGGATAAGGTAAGGGAAGCCCTGGGTTATTGCGGGGTTAATGTTGCCCTAGGCGGGAAATCGGCTTTAACAGAATCCTATCTCCAAAAATTAGGCCTGTCATAAATTATCCTTTTTTGTCTCTTCTATCAGCTCAACAAACATCGCGCTGCTCCACGCCATTGCAAGGCATCCCTCTGCCTTTTGCGTTGACGCAGATGAAAGCTCGGAGTGATGCCCAATTGCCCCGTTCCACAGGATGTCCTCGGTTGACGACTTTATGATTGCGTCAATATCCTGCTTGAACTTCTTCTTGTCCACCCCATACATGACCAAAGCAGCAAGGTTGTTTAGCCAGAACCACGAATCACCGTTATGATAGCTCTTTGGATTTTCTCCTGTATGCTCGCTTTGAAACAATGGGCTGGATGTATCTATAGTTGAAATCCCGCCCCACGGAAGCCATAATCTTTTAAGGGCGTTTTCAAGGCACAAGCTCCATTCTTTCTGCGAAAGCAATTCGGGATAAACATACGCCGCAATGAAAAGGTTTGGCCGGATAGTGCTGTCGTTTAATCCGTCAAACAAAATTCCGTTCCTAAAAAATCCTTTTTTTGTTTTTTCCTTCAGCCTTAGTTCCATCTCCCTGAATTTTTCATCTTCTGTAAGCTCATAAGCCAGCTTGTACATGTTGAGCCTTAATGCCTGAAGCTCAATCCTGCATCCATCCCTTGAAATGCTGTCCATCCAGGTTTCCTGCGCGCCGCAATAATCAAAATCATCTTTTGTATGGTGCGTGAGAAGCCCGTCGATTGAATACAGCAGCCAGTCGCTGACCCTTTCGGTCTCCATATCGTCAAGTTTGTCCATGAAATCAGACAGCCTCCTGAACAGCCACCCTATCGAATCTGCGGATTGAGCCTCTGTTGGGGGCATTCTGTTTTGGATTCTTCCGTCAAACATTACTTTCTCAATAAGCGAAAGCAGTATGTCCTTTCTGTTCAGGGCTTTTGCAGAAACCAGCATATCACGGGACCAAAACTGGAAAAACCACGGAAGCCCTGCAATTACCCCTTCTTTCAGCGCAAGCGAATTAAGAGCGTTCTTTGCGCAGATGTAGGCAAAGTCAACTTCACTTTGGGGTTTTTGCATTCCTTTCTTTTTAATCGAGAAGCTCTTTTTGACAAGCTCGCATTCCTTGACAACTTCGTCTTCGCTTTTTCCGGCGCTGATTACAACCCTTTTTCCCTTTACAGACAGCGCCTGAAAAACATACCTTTCGAATGGAGGTGAATCTCTAATCCTGTCTCCGGAATATTCCCTTTTTGTCCACTTGTTGATTACCCTGCAATTCCCGTCAAACGCAATTCCGACAAACATCTCTCTTTTTCCCGAAAACCGGATTATTGCCAAATTCCCCCTGTCTTCAACATGATAATTCCTTCCCCATTCGCTGCTGTCGTAGGATTCCTTGATGTCAAAGGAAAGCATAGCCTCGCATTCCCTGTCGGTTTCGTAGAGCAGGCTGTTTGTGTTGTCAGGAAGAAAGAAAGTTTCTGTTATCTCGCCCCTCTTTCTCTGGACATTCCAGATGTTGTTTGTCACTTCGGTCACTTTGCCCTCGGCTTCTACGCTTTCAAGAATTCTGAACATCTGCATTTCATTGAAAACAAAAAAACCGTCATATCGGGATTCAGGCTTTCCCAAAAGGAGATAGTTGCCAAGGTTGTTTGTCAGAAGTATTTTTTTGTCGTCCTGCGTTTGCGTTGAAATCTTCTTGCCTGCAGAGCAATGCGCAACTTTCATGCTTCTCCTCTGTAGAACTTTGCCGCATCCTCCGGAGAAACAGAGTTAATTATGATATTCGAGGAAAACTCGAAGCCTGCCCACGTCGCAGCTCTTGGAAGCACCTCTATGTGGAAATGAAGGCTTTCCCCGGCCGGAGAATATTGGAGGCAGTAATTGTACGAAACATTCAGCTCCTTGAGCTTTGACAATATCTGCTTCGCTATGCCGCTTATGTCCTTAAATTCACCGTCTGTAAAGTCGGCAAGTGAAACAATGTGCCTCTTCGGAAATATCCATATTTCATAGTTGAACCGTGATGCGTAAGGGGCAAACGCAACCATCGTGTCATTTTCAAAGCATCTCCTGTAAGAGTTCTTCTCGCCTGCGATTATACTGCAGTAAGGGCAGCTGCCATGCCTTTTCGTTGCCTCCGCTTTCTCCTGGATGTATGGCGGCACCAAATTTATTGCCGCAATTTGAGTATGGGAATGCACCAACGATGTTCCTGCATCCTTTCCGTGGTTTTTGAAAACTACCACATGCCTGATTTTATCTTTTATTGCAAGAGCGTTAATTCTTTCATTGTAAACCCTGAATAATTTTTCAATTGTTTCCTCCTCGAGGTCCCATAATTGCTTGCTGTGCTCCGGAGTCTCAACAATAATCTCATGATAGCCGTAGGCGTCAGAAAAGGTGTAGAATGTATTGTCGGTCCTTATTTCCGCATTTCCCTTTGGCTCAACTGCGGGAAATTTGTTCGGGAACCACCTCATAACCCATCTTTTCCCTTCCGAAATCCTTCCAATCTCCGGCGGAGTAAGGTTTTCATTTCCTGCGCAGAAAAAGCATTGCTCTGCCTCTTTCGTTTCCTCCTTCACAAACTCCCTCGGCCTGAACTTCCTTGCAGCTGCAAGTATCACATACCTGTTAAGAATATAGTCTTTTCTTAATTCCATTCAATACCTCTTAGCAACCGCCTTGTTGTGCGCCTCAATATAAAAAGTGATGAAGTTTGACCAGTCTGCGAGGCCTGCAAGCCTCTTTGCCTCTATCTTGTTCTGCACGCGCTCCTGCTTTGTATAGTTTGCGAATTCATGCATGAAACCGGCAAGGTCGTCAATAATCTCATCGTCCTTCTTGTTGAATCTCTGCAGGACAAAAACTCCCGGGTATTTCTTCGACTCAACTTTCCCCTGTATGTAGCGCCCGAATCCTGACAAGTCCGTTGTTACGGAAGACACGCCAAGTGCTCCAGTCTCAAGCGGAGTATATCCCCATGGCTCGTAATACGAAGGAAAGACTCCTAGATGGCATCCCGATATTGCATTGTAATAATCAAGCTCAAGCAAACCATCGGTGCCTGAAATGTAAACGGGGTAAAAAATTATCTTAACTCTGTCATCCTCCATGTTGTCGAGCCCGGCCTGAAGAAGGTGCCGCATTATGATGTCGTTTTCGTCAATGAGGTCGTGAGTTGCCAGTGGCGGCCCTCCCTTCTTTTTCAATGCCGATGACTTCCTTCTTGTTTCAAGGAGAAAATCGTCAGAAAATACGGATACGCTTAATTTTTTTCCGGAAGCAAGCGTGTTAAGTATTTTTTGCCTTATATCGTCGATGCTGTCATCAACAGTTTCCTTTATATCCTTGAAGAATGTCTTGTTCTCGAGCACAACCGGCTTGATGCTTTTTATTGCGGAAGGAATCCAGATGAAAGCAATTATGGTTTTCTTGCTGTTTTCCTTCTTCAGCATGTCATTAAGCTTGCTTAATGCGGCGATGTAAATGTCAACCCCCTTGTCCCGGAATTCATATCTTCCAGAGAGAAAAAAGATCAGGGACTCTTCAACTTCAAAGCTGTAATAGGGAAAAAAGTATGACATAAGGAACTCATGAATCTTTTCGCGGTTCTTCCTGTGCGCAATTGAGCCCTCCTCGAATGTCGGGAATTTTGCAAGGTCCAGCCCGTTAAGCAGCAGGACATCCGCCTTTCTGCCGTGTATGTATTCCGCTTCAATGGAGGTAATCTCAGAAACGGTTGTAAAAATGTCTGCATTTTCAACGCATGCATGCTCAAGGAGGTGTTTTGGCTCCATCCCGTATTTGTATGCTGTCTTTGGCTTGTCTATTTCTTCAAGCTCGCACATGCCTCCCGGCTTGACGCAGTACAGGTCAACGTTGTCAGATGCAAGGGTCCTGCCAAGGATTGTGGCATGGGTGGTAAAAACGGTTGCAATATTGGCGTTTCTGCTTTTCAGGTACAATAAGCCTGCCCCGGCAAGCCATTCGTGAAATTGCACCACAATCTTCTTATTGTCCTCTATCTTTTCAATCAGCTTGCCGACTGCATACGCCCAGACAACGGGCTCGTCATAATCATATCCTGCGCGAAGGCTGTCAACCCTGAAAAAATCCCAAAGCTCGCGCTTTATCCTGTTGACGTTGCCCATAAATCCCCCGAAATCCAGCAGGATTACATTCGGCATCGAGGGTATCATCCACTTTCCAAAATGGCACTCTACGCCCTCTTTCTTCATCTCCTCAAACGCCTTTTTGTAGTTGTCAGGCGCCAGCTGCTCGGAAAATTCCCCTATGATGCGCTCTGGAATGTAAGGCCCGATAAGAACATAATTTTCGCCGTAATACTCTGAGATGTAGGTTGCCTTTGACTTTATTACGGTGTATATGCCCCCTACTTTATTGCAAACCTCCCAGGAAACCTCAAAAAGTGATTCTGCGTTTGCTTTCATTCTAGAGGAGAAGGGACAATAAAAGCCCTGCAAGTATCCCTACCGAAATTCCAATCAGGAAATTCTTCATGCCGCAAAGCATGCAGATTTTGTGCTTGCACTCCTCTTCCTTTTTTGTTTCTGTATTCTGCAATACTTCAATCGGGATAACAACGGTTCTGGCTTTTTTGCTGTTGCTTTTCTTTGCCGCGGGCTTTTTGGAGATAGTTTTCTTGGAATCCAGATGCCCCTTTATCCGGACCGCCATCTCTTTCGGAGTTTTAGCTTCCGCAACCAGCTGAGCAAGAGCCCCATTCCCGTGGACGTCCTTTACCCAGTTGTGAAAGTCATTCCTGCTGCTTGTTACATGGTGGGAAAAAACTTCATTGCCCATGGCGAGGGAAGCGCTGTAAAGCTCCTCCAGGCTCTTTATGCTTTTTCCGTCCTTCAGGTAAAAATACTGCTCTGGTTTTATGTCCATCTCACTTCCCTTTCTTTGCTGTGCTAATCCTCCTCTCTATAATATTGATGAGGGCGTTTTTCTTGGTTGTCTTCGCAATCTCGTCAGCAAGCTTCGCATCCCCAACGACATCCCTTATCCAGTTCGCGAAGTCATTTTTGTCCCTGTTGACGTGGTGCGCAAACTGCCCGTTCTTCATCTTACGCAGCGCATCAGGCAGCTGCTGAAGGTTGTTCACCACCGGTCCATTGTTCACCCAGAAGCTCTTTTCCGGGTCAACATCATCTAATATACCCATTTTCCTCACCTCTTTTTTAGCCTCAATTCCAAATCATTCACAATATTCATGAAGGAAATAAAAGCATCGTAAGGGGAATCGTAGGGGTTGAAGTATTTGTGGACATCCCCGTCATTAAACCACTTGGTGCACATATAGTAAAAATGGTCTGAAATCTGCAGCTTTCTCCAGTCCTCTATCAGCTGAAGGTCTGATGACTGCACCACCTCTTGCTCCATGTCGTACACCTTCTTTATCGCGGACTGTTGCATGGAGTTTCCAACCCACGCAGATACATCCCTTTCGACATCCGCCCACGAAACCACATCCGGCACATCCAATTCAGCCACGGGTTTATAAGTTTTTATGAGTTCGGATGGCGTCTTGAAGTCGTTGTCAGGGTGCTTCAGTATCTCCTCAGGAAGCTTTTTCAGGAAGTGAAATATCCCGGTTTCCTCCCACTGGTGCTCCCCTATTGTTTCATAGTCCATGAAAAGGTTTACGCAGTTTCCATTCCCATTGTAGGCGCTGACCCAGTTGGAAAACTTTTCCGCTGTCAGTGGCCATTCATTCCAGGACCTTTCTGAGAACCTGAAGGCTATGTCGTCTGAAAGGCGGTAATTCTTAAGCAATAGGCTTACATTTTTTGCAGAAACCGGGGTGTAAAGGAAGTTTGGCGACCGCCAGCCGAGAATCTTGTCTGCCCCTTCCGCAAGAATTCCGCTGTAGCCAAGCTCCTGTACATGCTTTGCAAGCTCATTGGAATAGACAAGCTCGGTATTCCTGAACACCTTTGGCTTGACCTTGAACATTTGCCTCATCTTTTTGTGGTGCTCTTTTATCTGCCTGTCAAACTCCTTCTTTGAGTAAAGGAATGAAAGGGAATGGTGGTATGTTTCATCAAGAAGTTCCACATTTCCGGTATCAACCAGTTGCTGGAATGAATTAATCACTCCAGGGAATTTCTCCTGAAGCTGGTCCAGTAAAACGCCAGAGAAAGAATAGCTCACCTTGAAATTAGGAATCTCTTCAATCAACTGCTTTATTAGCGAATTTGCAGGGATGTAGCACTTCTTCGCTATCCTGCCGAGTATTTCGGAATTTTTGCTTTCATCAAAATACGCCCTACTGTTCCCTATGTCGAATACAGAATAGTTCCTTAGGCGGTAGGGCTGGTGGACCTGAAAATAGAAGCAGACGCTTACCATTATCCCCCCCTCGCAAGATGGTACACGCCAAGGCATTTTCTTGCACTTTCTTGCCAGTTGAACCTTTTCACTTCGTTATAGCCGTTTGCCATCAGCTCTTTCTGGAGCTCCTGATACCTTAACACGCTGACAATCTTGCTTGCCAGCTGGTGGACATCCCAGAAATCAACCTTTAGGCAGTGCTTTATCACCTCCGAAACCCCTGACTGCTTTGAGATTATTGAGGGTGTATGATTTGACATAGCCTCAAGCGCAGTCAATCCAAAGGGCTCTGAAACAGAAGGCATTACATAGACATCCGCCATCTTGTATGCCCTTGCAATGTCATTTCCCCTGAGGAAGCCGGCAAAAAGCATCTTGTCTGCTATTCCAAGCTCTGCCGCCTTCTCAATCATGAACTGCTGCATGTCGCCTGAGCCGGCAATCATGAAGCGGACATTTTTCTCCTTCTCCAGCACCTTTTTTGCCGCATAGAGGAAATAGTCAGGCCCCTTCTGCAGTGTTATCCTTCCGAGAAAAAGCACAATCGGGAAGCTGTTTCGTATTTTGCTAAAATCTTCCTCTTCTATGTCAATTGCATTGTGAACCACATGAACCTTTTTTTCATCAATCCCGTAATGCTCCACTATCTTTCTTTTTGTGAAGTTGCTGACTGCAATGATCTTGTCTGCTGCGTTAAACCCTTCCCGCTCAAGCTCATAAACAGCCTGATTTGGATTTCCACATGTCCTGTCAAATTCCGTTGCATGGACATGGGCAACCAATGGCTTTCCGGAAATCCTTTTTGCCTCCATCCCTGCGCGGTATGTCATCCAGTCATGCGCATGGATTATATCAAACGATTCCGACTTCGCAAGCTTTCTTGCCTGCATCGCATACCTGTAAACTTCTTCAAAGAGATTTTTTCCGTATAAGGGTGCAGACTTTTCTTTGTTTAGAATTTCAAGATAAGACGATGATGTCATATAGGCAGTGAGCGGAGAACTTACCTCGTGTATGCTGACATTCGGTATTTCAAGAGACTTTATCTTTGCATATCTTGACTTTGGCCCCTTTCTCGGAAGCACAAAAGTCACTTCTATACCGTTGCCGGACAGCCCCTTGACTAGCCCGTGGCATGCCGTTCCCAGCCCCCCAAAATGGTAAGGCGGGAATTCCCACCCAAACATTAATACCTTCATCCTCTTTTTCTAGAGATTATTCTATCTCAGAAGCTCCCTTGTAAATGGTGTTTTTAAATGTTGTGGGGAAATCTTTATAATCCCCCCTCTTAAGGGATATCAGGGAATGATAGATGTCCACTATTTCGACAAAACTGTAAAAAAGGGGAGCATAGGGGACCTGAAGAGGCTTAAAGGAAAGCAGCTCTGGGTCGATGTTACCAATCTGACAAAAAAAGAGGCTGAACTGCTCAAGAAGATATTTGGGATACACCCCCTTACCCTTGAGGACTTGTCAAAGACGCACACCAGAATCAAGGTTGAGGAGTTTCCAAACTACCTTTTCTGCGTCTTTTATGGGATTAAGGATATAGAAAATGGAGAACTTGAAGAGCTTGACTTCATTCTCGGAGAAAAGTTCATCATCACCAACCATTACCATGGCATTGCGGCTTATGAGGAGCTGAAATCAAATAAAGACCGCCTGGAGGAGCTGTTTAAGGAAGGAAATGATTTTGTCTTCCACCATCTGCTTGATACCCAGATAGACAATTATTTCCCGGTCCTCGACGTCCTTGATGACGAGGTGGAAAACATTGAGGAGGAGGTTACAAAAGGCGTAAACCCCGCAATTGTCAAAAAAATCCTTGAGATGAAGAGGCATTTAATCCTGATAAAGAAGGCCGCATTGCCGCAGCGGGAGAAGCTTTCTTATCTTTTGCTGAAGGGCAGCAGGCACATATCCAGGAAGGCTGAGCCGTATTTCCGCGACTTGTACGACCATTCAATAAGGGTTTGTGACTCTGTTGACAACCACCGTGAAGCCATCACAAGCGCGTTTGAAGTCTACATGTCTGCAGTCAACAACAGCACAAATGACATTATGAAAATGCTAAGCGTTGTTGCAACAATAGCATTGCCTCTCACAGTAATCTCAAGCATCTACGGCACAAACTTCAAAATTCTCCCCGGAGCAGAATTCCCTTACGGCTTCTGGCTGATGATAGTCTTGATGCTTTTGATTTCCGGCGTGATGTTCCATTATTTCTTGAAGAGGGGCTGGGTGAAGATTGTTAAGTAGGTTTGTCTTTGTGGATACGGGCGAAGCGTCCCTTTTTGCTCATTCACTAATAGCGTCTTTGGGGGGGATACGAGCGAAGCGAAGTATCCTCCTCTTCCTTTGCTCATTTCCTTTGAAAGGAAATGTTAGAAAGCTTTAAATATCTTTTTTCATTAGTTAAGCTCCTGAAAACAGGGTGGTTGCCATTCCAAAAGCAATTAGGTGTCCGTTGTGCGATTTCGAGCTGGATGAGGAGGATGTAGCGAACAATTACTGCCCGGAATGCGGCTGCACCATCGAGAAGGAAGCGGAAATATGAAGGAAAAAAAGAAATCAGCTGAAATCTTTGAGAAAAAGCAGTTTGTATGCTCCAAATGCAGGTATAAGTTCTCCGTTGACCTTATGAGGTTCTCTAACGCTGTCTGTCCTTGGTGCGGAACGCCGCAGCAGGACGTCTAGGAGGCACTAAAATGGGATGCTGTTGTTGCAGAGAGGAAGAAGAAGCCGAGCTGAAAGAAAATAAAAAGAAAAAAAAGGAGTGATTCTGATGGGATGGCCGGATGATGAAAATGGGGATGATGAGGAGTAAGGCAAAACCCTTATAACCTCTTTCTTTTTCTTTTCCAGGATGATTATACTAACGAAAGAAGTTGCGGATAAGATTGTCTCCGCAAAAGGCAGGGTAAATGTATCCTTGGATTTGGGAATTTCGCAGTCAGAAGTTGTGGTTGACAAACAGGCATTAATCGACAACCAAAAGATAGAACTTTCAGACTTAGGAAAGCTAAAGGAAAGAACGTGCTATGTCTTGGAGGATGGCGCGCTAAAGCGAATCGCCTTTTTTTCTAATGAAACAAACCTTTACTATAAACTGCTTCCAACAAGAGACTGGCCAACCATTACATTATCTTCAACCCCTATGCACCGCTTTACTTTTGTTTCTCCAAGGGAAGATACTGAGGCAAAAATCCGCGAAATCTCTCCCGTCCAGGGCAGAATTTTGGACACCTGCTGTGGTCTGGGCTATACTGCGATTATGTCTGCAAAAGACGCGGATGAGGTCCACACTTTTGAAAGGGATGAAAATGTGCTGAGAATAGGCAGTTATAACCCGCACTCTCAGGAGCTGTTTAGCAACAAAAAAATTCACCTGCACAAAGAAGACATAAACAACGCAATATCCAAACTGAAAGATTCTTATTTTGACCGCATCATTCATGACCCACCAACATTCAAGTATGCTCCGGAGCTCTACTCATCGACTTTCCACAGGGAGTTATTCAGGATTCTGAAAAAAGGCGGGATACTGTACCATTACTGCCCGGCTCCCCAAAGGACAAAGGGAAAAACAATGTATCCGGGGATAATTAGGCGGCTAAAGGAAGCAGGATTTAAGGGCGCAGAGTATCACGAATCTTCATCAGGGATTAGGGCGGTTAAACAATGAGCCAAAAACAGAAAAGTATATAAACTAAAGTAAATATATACTAACTATGGTAAATATATATAAACTGAAGTTAACAAATCTTCAGCAGGAAGTCTTGAGGCTTTTATTTGTAAAGGCGGGGGCATCCCTAAATCAGAGGCAGATAGCAAATTTCTTAGAGGTTACGCAACCAGCAGTGATGAAAGCATTGCCCTATTTAGAAAAACAAAGCCTTATCAAATTAAAAAAAGACAAAGAGACAAAAAGATGGTCAGTAGAGTTAAACCGGGATAATTATGGGGTAATGCAGCTAAAGAGGGTGGATAACTTAAGGCAAATTTACGAGTCCGGACTAGCAGATTTTCTTGAGAAGGAGTTTGCCGGGGCAACAATAATATTGTTTGGAAGCTATTCGCGAGGTGAAGACATTATCAATTCAGACATAGATATCGCTGTCGTAGGGAGAAAAGATAAACTGATCGACCTGGCTAAATATGAAAAAGACCTAGGAAGGAGGGTTAACCTAAATCTTTACGATTCTTTCACGAAAATCCACAAAAACCTTAAAGAAAACCTTTGCAACGGAATATCATTGGCAGGAGGATTTGAATTATGAGGGGAATCAGGAAATTTGACGAGTTTGTGAAGGAGAATATTGCAAAGAAGCAGAAGGCTGACGTCTCCAGGGCAGAATTCCTTGTTAAGGAATCGGATAATAGCTACAACAATCTGCTGGAAATGATTGACAAGATTAAAATAGAAGACTACAATGCAAATATGTTTGTAAAATCCTGTTATGACATTCTCATGGAGCTAATAAGGGCAAAAATGCTTTTTGAAGGCTATAATGCGTCTGGTTTTGGAGCGCACGAAGCGGAAATATCCTATATGAGAGTTTTGGGTTTTGACGAGAAAGATGTGCAATTCGCTGACCAAGTGAGGTTTTTTAGAAATGGCATGCTTTATTATGGAACTCAGCTTGAAGCGGCTTATGCAAAAAAGGTTATTGAATTTACAAGGAGAATATATCACAAATTAAAAGAGACAATAAAATAAATGCTCCGCATCCCAAATTTATTTAAACCCCCAATCCAAGTTTGCAGTAATGAAACACACCATCAAAACAGGCCTTAGCTTTGGCCTTACTTCAGGCATAATAACCACTCTTGGACTTATGACGGGCCTTAATGCAAGCACGCACTCAAAGGCGGTCGTTATTGGCGGAATTCTAACAATTGCTGTTGCTGATGCAATGTCCGACGCTTTAGGAATCCACATTTCAGAGGAGTCGGAGATAAAACATACGCGGCGAGAAATATGGGAATCAACATTATCCACTTTTCTGTTCAAGTTTCTCTTTGCAATGACATTCATGGTGCCTGTTCTGCTCCTCAACCTTTCAACTGCGATAATTGCAAGCATAATATGGGGCGCGCTGCTGTTGGGTATATTCAGCTATGTTCTCGCAAAGGAGGAAAAGATAAATCCGCTGGGTGCAGTTGCTGAGCATCTTGTTGTTGCGTTGGTTGTTGTGCTCATAACAAACTTCCTCGGCTCCTGGATATCTTCGGTGTTTGGTTGAGATGGCAAAAGTAAAACTATTGGTGGAGGGCTATCTCGCAAAAGATACCAAAGGCCATACCTGCTCAAATGTCGTTCTTGTTCAGGATGGAAAAACAAACATAATAGTTGACCCCGGAACTTTGCCTAGCCAGGAATTGCTTACTCAAAAACTCAGGCAGGAAGGCCTTGCGGTCGAAGACATAAATATAGTTTTCATTACTCACTCCCACATGGACCATTATCGCAACATTGGAATGTTTCCCAAGGCCAAATCACTCGATTATTGGGGATGGTGGATTGGGGATGTCTGGAAAACATTTTCTGGGAAAGTATCTAAAAATATCAGCGTCATAAAAACACCAGGGCATAGCTATGATGGTATCACCCTCCTTATCAATACAGAAAAAGGAAAAATTGCAGTCTGCGGGGATGTGTTCTGGAAAGAGTACTACCCCCGGATAGACCCCTATGCAATGGACGAAAAGAAGCTTATGGGGAGCAGGGATAAACTACTCAGGATTTCAGATTTTATTGTCCCGGGTCACGGGAAAACGTTCAAAGTGAAGTAAAGTTTAAATACAGCTAATCCTCAGAACCAAATATGGCAGAGAAAAAGTACTCCGAGAAGGGAAAATGGGAGCGGCCCGTAGAAGAGGAGCGCGAGGAAGAGGAGAAAGAGTATAAAGAAGAAGAGGATGTTTACGACGAGGAGTCCCGTGAAGAGGCCTTGGAGGCAGATGCAATACAGCCCTGGGAAGAGGGCTTTATGAAAGGTGCTGAGGGAGCCGGAAAGCTTGGAGGCTGCGCAAACTGCGGAAAGCCCCTAGACCAGGACAAGAAAAAAGTCATTGAAAGGGAAATCAACGACAAGATTTGCTGGTTCTGTTCGGATAAGTGCGCGAGTGAGTTTAAGGAATGAGAAGAAGCTGAAGGATGCGGAAACTTTTCACCGTCAATAATCTTTAAGTTTAGTCCATCCGAAGCGGAAGATTTCCGGTTTTTCTTGGGAAACAGTTAATAAGCAGTTTTTCTTCCCACAGTAGGCCCTAATCAAGAGTTGGGCCATTAACCAAAAAGTTTAAATAGTAAATAATACTACATATATGTAGTAGGAGAGATACATGGTCTATTTTAAAGACATCTTGCCTACCAACCACTACCTTAAGGAGCACAGTAAAACTGTTCCCTGGGAAAGGGTTGTTGAGTTGATCTTTGCCACAAAGAACCCAAGGAAGAAGGATGACAAGTTCGAAATAGAGAAGGACGGATATTATATCTTGTTCACGATAGAAAATAATGTGCTGTATGTAATTAATGCAAAAAGAAAATGAAGCAATGCCCAAAATGCAGATCAAAGATGAAGAAAGTGGAAGTCAATGTAGCTGGAGCCGCAAGCAAGGCAACAAGTTATCAATGCCCCCAATGCGATTATTTTGAGTTCGAGCCGGAGTCTTCACGAAAAGTTGTTGAAGAACTGAGGGAGGCCCCTTTGAAAATAAAGCAGAAGATCGTCAAGCTCTCGCAGGACAGGCTGGGGATTTACTTCAACAGTCACGTTGCACGAAGCCTTAACCTCAGAAAAGGGGAAAACGTTTACATCTCAGTGCCAGATAAAAGGCACATTGTGATTGAGGTTAGTTGAAACTGGTATAACTATTGTTGAACTTAAATAACCTCGACCCCCAAACCTTTTTAATTGCCAATGTTGTTCTAAACTCATGAACAAATCTGATTTTGAAAACTGGATGGCGAAACTTGGAAAAGCATGGTCTGAAAGAAACCCGAAAGCCGCTGCTTCTCTGTTCTCAAAAGATTGTAAATACTACGAATCTGCTTTTGAGAAGCCGTGTAAAAGTTGGTATGGTATCTTAAAATTGTGGCTCGTTGTTCCTGAAAATCAAAAGGATGTTACGTTTGATTTTGAAGTTCTTGCCTTTTCAGGTACTTGGTGCATAGCAAATTGGCAAGTTTCAAGAGCTTTGCTTCCGAGCAACGAGAGACAACTTATCGATGGCATTTTCCAAATTTTTCTGAATGAGCAAAAATTATGTACCTATTTTAAGCAATGGAGAAGTGTGAAGAAACTATAAAAATTGTGGCAAACCACTGGCCACCCCTGCGTGAGATTTAAAAGCCATTTTTTCCATTAGGGCTTGATGATTCTGCAGGAACTAAAGCTGAGGAATTACCCCTACAAGTCGCGCCACAGGCTTTCTGAAAGGATTGTGAGAAACCACTTCCTGAAGAGCGGCTTTGAGGTGTTTCGCGGCACTTCAATTTTGGGCGCAGAGCAGTCAATGTATTACGATCTTTATCCCAATGTAAGAAAAAAGATTGACAGGCTGGAAAGAATACTCTTAGGAAAAATTGGGTTAAAATTGTGGATTCTAAGGAACATAGTGAGCAACGGAATCCCTGATTATTTTATCCACAAGAACGGTAAATCCTTTTTTGTAGAGGTGAAATTGGAGCACGAATCAATAAAAAAGAATCAGCTAAATTGCATGCAACTCCTCGAAAACTTTGGCTTTGATATCTTCATAATAAGGGTGAAGGAAAACCCCTACAGGATAAAGAGCGTTGTGAAGGTTACGGATGAGCGGCTAAATATACTCAAAGTCCTTGTAAAGCAGGAAAGGCTTAGGAAAAGGTACAAAATTATTTCTTCATCAAACGCTTCTTCGGTATCGGCCTGCACGCACAATTCTTCCGATGCTCCAGATGCCACTTAATCCTTTCCTCCATGCTCGGATTCTTAGGGATCCTGTTTCTCTCATGCCAATTTTTGTTTATAACCATTTGAAAATCTCTTTTTCTCTCCCTGATTTCAAATCAATCCCAAGCTCTCTCGCGTAAATCTTCTTTTCAGATGCCCGGGCCATACCTCTTTACCTTTGGATCAATTTCAGACCATTCCCATACGCTGCCCTTGAAGTGCTTTGCATTGGCAAACCCCTTGTCAAGTGCATGCTGTGTGGCTTTGGCGCTTCTGTGGCCCATTCTGCAGTAAAAAATTACATTGTCATTTCTCATGAACCTTGGAAAGCCGTACCTTTTCTTGAATTCATCAGGGTCCATCACTAGTGCCTCCTTCAACTCAGAAAAAGGGATGTTGTGCGCAGTCGGAATCACGCCATACTTTAGCTCCTCCTTCTCGCGCACATCAACTAAAACATACTTGCCTTTGGAACCAATCAGTTTCTTCAGCTCTTCAAGTGAAATAATTTTAACCATGCTAATAGCTGCTTCCCTGCCTCCCAAGCAGAAGCTCAATCTCAGTGATATGCTCCTGCTCCTCCATTAACACATGCCTTATTTCGTGCTCGAGCAAATCAAAATAGTAGCCTTTGCCCTTTTCCTTCTTCAGCTCTTCAAGTATTTTTGAGTACGCATCCACTGCGAACTTCTCATCCTTCAAATTCTGCTCGAGAATCTCCTTTACGCTCTTTGCAGGATGAGTTTCAGAAGTCTTCATGCTCGGAACCCCGCCTAAAAGCCCAATCATGTTCCTGAACTTCTCCTGATGCGCCTTCTCGTCATTTGCAATCTCCTTCAGCCTTGCAATTATCGGCTCGGCATCAGGACCGTCAACAACCTCTGCGTGGCTTAAGTACTGTATGTTTGCGCCATGCTCCAGTTCAAGTGCGCTATTTAACAATTTGATAATAGTCTCTTTTGTCATTTTACCACCTCTGTTCCGGCTATTATTTTTCCCTCTTTAAATATCTTTTTAGCCAACAATCTTATAAATCTAATTCCATTACCTTTACGCAGATGGGGGTAATAAAATACGAGTTCTTGGACGACAGGGTTAGGGTCCACCATACGCTTCAAAAGGGCGCAGATATTGAAGATGGCACGCTTGATATATTCTTGGATCAGGTTGATACGCTTTCAAAACCGCCGGAAAGCGTTGGCTTGGGAAAAAACACATTCGAAGAAATCCGCATCCCTGTGATAGACAAGACAATTGTCCTGGTTATCGACAGCTACCCCGGCAATCCTAGGGGGCCAAACGAGGAAGCGATGTATGGCCCTTATTTAAAGGAATAGCAATAAACCACGCAAAAATTTAAATAACCTCCCTGTGCATAAATCCTTTATGGCAAATGTCTGGGCATATTCTCTGATAAGCGTAGTTATTGTCAGCCTGCTTTCCTTTATTGGCTTGCTTACATTCTCAATGCACCCAAAGAGGCTGAAAAAAATCCTCATTTACATGGTAAGCTTTTCGGCAGGGGCATTGTTCGGGGACGCATTTTTCCATCTTTTGCCTGAAAGCACTCTTGACGGAATGGCCTTCAGAGTCTCCCTCTCGGTTATGTCCGGAATAGTCCTTTCATTCATTGTTGAAAAAGTCATCTTCTGGCGCCACTGCCACCTGCCGACCACAAAAGAGCATCCGCATCCGTTTGCAATAATGAACCTTGTGGGAGACAGCGTCCATAACTTCATAGACGGCATTATTATCGGGGCAAGCTACATTGCAGGGATAGAAGTCGGAATAGCAACAACACTTGCAGTAGTGCTCCACGAGATTCCTCAGGAAATAGGCGATTTCGGAATTCTTCTTTATGGCGGTTTCTCAAAGTCGAAAGCGCTCATGTACAATTTCCTTACAGCAATAACTGCGGTTGCAGGTGCAGTTTTGGCTTTGGTCCTGAGCAGGTCAGTTGAAGGCGTTACAACTTTCCTTATTCCTTTCTCAGCAGGAACATTCATCTACATTGCAGGCTCCGATTTGATACCCGAGCTTCACAAGGAGGCCAACACAAAAAAATCCCTTCTGGAGATTGGGACATTCTGCGCCGGTGTTTTGGTGATGATAGCTTTGCTTCTAACTGGATAGTGGCTAAAGATTTAAAAACTT
>Ga0209542_10002687_pt1 | contig 39370 bp, 29 predicted proteins | sample RifCSPhighO2_01_FD_184028 | JGI IMG/M metagenome (GOLD analysis project Ga0209542, IMG submission 184028) | Soil microbial communities from Rifle, Colorado - Rifle CSP2_plank highO2_0.1 (SPAdes) (version 2) | ecosystem: Environmental > Terrestrial > Deep subsurface > Rock core/Sediment ... | reverse complement strand
AATTCTCTACATCTATAAAACGCTATGGCGTATAGTTAGATGGATAGGGAATATAGAAAGAAAAGGGTAAAATAAGGTGACAATTTAGATTTGCTCAATGACTTTATAGATTGCCAAAGCAAATTCTCCATTGATTAGAGGTTGCCTGTTTTCTTTAACAGAGGTTAGAAAATCGGAAATTTCTGCAGCCACGGGTGTGATCTCATCTATTTCAATTTTTTTAAGTTCCTCTTTTTCTTTATTTATTTCAAAAAGCTCATCATTATTCCAAAGGAATCCACCATCTTCAATTAATACAGTTATAGCCTTATTTTTAAAGGCGCTTACTCGGTTAATATTTGATTCAATATAAATGTTTTGATCATTTTTAAAATCTGTCCAAATAATATCAGTATCAGAAATTATTTTTGTCTTGTGATGAAGGGCGGGGGAGAGTCCTGTAATGCCTAAGCTCTTTAATACAGACACATCATGACACAACAAATGTCTTACTGTATTGTCTATAAATGTTCCCCATTTATACCATTCCAAATGAATACTTTTTATTTTTTTTTCTGAAATTAGAGATCTCAACTTTTGACAGGCAGGGTGATGTGGAAATTCATAACCGACGGCAAACTTTAAATTTTTTTCTTTTGAAATATTAACTAATTTTTCCAAATCAACACTGTTTTCAGTACAAGGTTTTTCTAAAAAAAGGTGTTTTTCTGACTCAAGTACTCGTCTTGCAATATCAAAATGAGTTGATGTTGGTGTAGAAACAAAAACCGCATCAACTTCAGGATCGTTAAAGACTTTATCTAAATCAGATTTGCTATCACACCCGTACTTTACTTCAGATTGATTTCTAAGTTCTTTTAGCAATACAGAACCCCAGCGTCCAATGCCGATTATCGCAGTTTTCATTTTTTTAGTATTCTCTTTATTTTGTACTTTGCAAGGAAAAGCATGTGAGGAAAAAGCATAAAATAAATACCAAGTGATTTTCGTATACCCAAACGTTCCTTACTGCAGAAACTGGCGGCAGCGCGTAAGTAAATTAGAAAGATTGAAAATAGACTAACGAAGGGCAAATCTTTTTCTTGTCGAAGGTAAACTATTAAGTTTTTTTCTTTGGCTGATAATTTTGTGTAGTGCTCTATATTTTGGATAGAGTTGAATGCAGATAGTGTTCTCTTATCCAGGTTTAATGTCTGTGTGAAGGAATGAGGATAAGTACGATAAAGTAAAAGCGGTTCGCGAATATTAGCAAAGTGAGTTTTTGTACTAAAAAGAAGACGACTCCAAAGCTCGTAATCTTCAGAGTTTGATAAACCTTCGTTGTAATGGTGGCTTTTAAATATTCCAATTCTTCCCATAATTGTCGGGTGCATTATGGGAGTAGAGAAGAGGCTCGTAAATTTAATATTTATATGGTTAAGCTGACGGCGGTAAATCCACTCCTTTTTATCATTTTCGTCTATAAAAGTGAGACTTGAGCCGACAATATCCACATGTGGTCTCTTCTTGAGAAACAATAACTGTCTTTCAAATCTTTTCGGTTCACTTATATCATCAGCATCCATTCGGGCCAGATATTCTCCTTTAGCTCTATCAATACCGATGTTGAAAGATTTTGACAGCCCCAAGTTGCTCTCGTTCCTTATATAAATTATTCTTGGATCAGAAAATGACTTAATAATTTCTTCGGTTTTATCTGTGGAACCGTCGTTAATTATTATAAATTCAAAGTTACTGAAAGTTTGACCCAAAATACTTTTAATTGCCTTTGGTAGGTATTTTTCACCGTTATAAACTGGCATCAGTACAGATATTATTGGTTTATTATCATCCCTCATTTTTATTTAGAAGTTCTTTGAATATTTTTTCGTGAATATTTACCCAAGTCTCGATATTAAATCTCTCTGCCGCGTGCTTCCTGGCACTATTGCTCCATTTATTCCAACCTTTCATTATTATCTCCACCGCTTTGGCAACTTCCTCAACTCTAGGGTAGTAAAGCCTTTCTCTAGATAAAGGCACATCCAGAAGAATGCCGGCTGAAGAACTTACCAACTCTATCATACCGCCACTTTTTGAACCTATGACTGGAACACCAGAGGCCATAGCTGAAAGCGGGGTTGTTGGAGAGGGATCCATGTATTTTACATGAATTAATATATGGCCACTACGATAGATGCTCGCTGATTCATCCTGAAGATATTTACCATGAACAGTAACTTGGTCTTTGAGTCCTAGTTCACTGATTTTATTTTGAATTTCTGTATTTGCATTTGGCCATTCTCCAGGACCGTAAATAGAAAGTCTGACATTGTATCCTTTATTAATTAAGGACCTGGTTGTCTCAAGGGGAATAAAGACTTTTTCGGGTGTCATATGAGTTCCAGTTACCAGAAGAACAATCGGATCAAGCGGAAGCGGCGGGTCAGCTGGCCCAAGAATTTCAGTATCTATACAGTTATTTAGAATTGTATATGGGCCCGTATATGTGGCGACCAAATCGTTAGCATCTTTCCGGCAAAATTCACTTTGGTATATTACATAGTCGGCGTCAGCAATTGGTTTCATCAATCCATTTATTTTTTCCCAAATTGGTGTCCAAGCCGGGTAACCTACGCCATTTTGGTTCCAGACAATTTTTATTTTTTTTCGTCTTGCTTCCTCAACCCAAATATCTGCAAAACCAGGTAAGGTACTAGAAACAAGATACAGAATATTGTAACCAGTATTATTTTCACCAAATTTTTTTCGCAGATGTGTCAGCTTTACCTTTCCGCCTCTAATGAATGAACCTGCTGCAGGCAGAACACTAGCAAAACTAATGCGCGGTCCATCAAGTTTGCCAGGGCTTTTCCTCATATCCCATCTTACATACATTCTTACTAGAAAGCGTTTTAAAGAATGAGGTAAAACTCTGCGAAAACTTTTAGGAATCTTATTTATATTCATAACCGGGTATTAATACTTCTAAATATTTTTCAGCAATTTGCGCAATTGAGGGGTTAGAAATCTTAGACTGGTAAGTTGTATAATTTTTTGCCACCTTATCTATTGCCTGCAAGATATCGGATTCATCATTGAATCCTTCTCCGCCACCCTGTACAAGTTCCGGGTGCCCACCAGAGAGCCTGAAGACTACAGGAAGCCCGCAGGTTAGTGCTTCAACTAAGGCATTGCTGCAAGGATCATCAAGACTCGGGGCAATGTAAATGTCATTTTGGCGCAGGATCTGGGCTAATTCTTCTGACGGAACCGGTTCTATCAGTTTTGCACCCCTAAAACTAGCTTTTGTTCTTCCAACAAAAGTAAGTTCATAGCGCGAATGATCTAAATGTTCATCTAGCCATGAAAGAAGCGGCCCACCCTTTTTTGGGTGATCTGACCAGGCAGTTGCAATAAGTTTTACTTTTCGACTACCATCCGGTCCTGAAATTCTTCCGTTTTTATGGAATATTTCAGGGTCAGCGGCGTTTAATATGACATGTGGATCCTTGTATTTAAGACCAATTTCCAAGTATTTATTATAAGACCACTCCGAAATAAAAATCGTAGAGTCTGCAAACTTACCATTCCATTCCCAGATTTTCCTATCTATTTCGATATCAGTTCCACGATACACCCCGATCGGACCTGCCAGGCGCTGAATCATTCTGGGGTGGAATTTGTTATGAAGTCTTTCAAGTTTTTTTTGATCAAATTCAAAAGAGTTGAAAAGGACAGCCCTAGTATTTTTACCAATAGTGTTACTCCCAATATCAACCTCTCTTCGCTTTAATTCTTTAGTTAAAGCCATTAAAAATTGATTGCCGCCGCCGTAAGGCGGCTTTTGAAATTTGTGGAAAATACTGATCTGCGGGCCGCCTAGAAGTTGATTAAGTTTTTGAAATATTCTTTCCATAGTGGTAATTGGGACATATGGTTATTATTTTCTGCTGTTTTGAACCCTTCAATTTTCAAATTATCGGCCAATTCATTATTCTTTAAAATTTCTATTGAATATTTATACAAACCATCAATATCATCAATTGAAGTCATCATAGCATTTTTGCCGTGAACTATGAGATCAACACATTGTCCCACAGCAGTTGTTACAAGTGGAATGCCTTTTGACATTGATTCCAAACATGCTTTTGGTCCACCTTCTTCTCGGGAGGTGATTATGTAGAGATCGATTGCGTCATACAACTCAGATAATTTTCTGAAATCTTTCGGATATTGATGGCGATAGGGAATTCCAATTTTATCAAGCTCATTTTTAACATAACCGCGTGATGGCCCGCTTAAAAGAATCCATAAATTGGGAATATCTTTTTTTAATTTCTCAACAACCTTAATAAAAATATCCGGTCCCTTTATCAGTTTTGGTTCATAACCTTGCCCCCAGCCAACGCCGTCTTTTTGAAATGACCCAATAACCACCGCATCTTCAGGGATTCCCAATAAGCTTCTAGCTTCTAACTTTCGGCTTTCAGTTTGGGGTTTGAAAACTTGCGTATCTACAGCAATGGGGATTCTCATAATTTTTTGATGATCAATGCCGCTAGTTTTTAGAAAATTTTCCATAATACTGTTTGAAACACGAACTTTTGAGATTTTTGAGTGATTGTTTTTCAAGGAATTGAAACAGTTACGAAAACTTTCTTGATCTGAAATGCCGTGATAATAATCAACGGAAATTCTGTTATTTTTCTTGTAAATTGACGGGTCAATAAGGGAAAATTGGGAAGTGTAATGGAATACCTGTGGGACATTAAAACTTTTCTGGCTAAAAGTGGCAGGTATATTGATTTCTGTGGCAATTCTTCCTAACTCTTTAGCGTCCTCATCAATTGACCAGCCGCCGTAATCGCTCAAGATAAATAGATGCGAATAAGGTTTCTCTAACAAAGAGAGAACTTGTCTAACTTTACCCCAAATTTTGTCTTTAATGGCAAACATATTAAATATTTTCAAGAAGTTCTCTTTCTCTTCCCGGTTTGCAGAAAATAATATTATTAATAATAACTAAATCCAGGTCAGTATTTTTAAGCATCTCAAGCCCCACAGAATAATAATTTAGAATTGGCTCACCAGCCGGGTTAAAAGAAGTATTTAAATAAATTGGAAAACCAGAAATTTTTTCAAATTCTTTCAAAGATTCGTAAAGAAGGGGATTTTGTTCTTTATTTATAGTCTGGATTCGAGCAGAACCATCAACGTGGGTGATTGAAGGTAGTCTATCTCTATACTCATCTCTGGTGTAACAAATTACTGACATATATGGAATGGGATCAGTATTTGTAAAATATTTTTGTGAATCTTTCTCCGTAACAATTGGCGCAAAAGGCCGGTACCACTCGCGGTGCTTAACCTTGTCGTTGAGTATTTCTCGCATATCTTTATTTAAGGGATTACAGAGAATTGAGCGGTTGCCCAAGGCTCTTGGCCCAACTTCGTAGCGGCCCTGTATAAGACCAATAATCAGATTTTTATTTACAAGCTGTGCCAAAATCTTTGGCAAACTACTCCATCCAACTTCTTTATTGGGATAAATTTCTTTTAGTTTATTCAAATCATCCCTGTCATAAGGAAGAGACCCTAAATATGGAGAATAATAACTGGAAAGGCCATTGAAATCATTTTTTAAAGTAGAGTAGTAAACATATAAGGCGGCACCAGCCGCAAGCCCGCAATCTGATGGGTTTGGTATTAAATGAACTTTTTCAAATTCTTTACTTTTTTCGATCACGTAATTTGTAATGCCGTTAAGCGCACAGCCGCCCACAACACATATATTTTTGAAATTCTTTTTATTCTTTTTTATTAGTTGCATGACTTCCTGCGTCCATACGTGCTGAACAGTTGCCGCCAAATCTTGCGCGTCCTTATTATCCGGCCCCGGTAATTTTAATTCACTCTGGCTTACAATGCAGAAAAAAAGTTTAATTTTATCCGTAAAAGATTTTATCTGCAGAGGTCTCTCTCTTTTTACAAGGTATTTTTTTAATTCGGGAATATCCTGTAGATAAACTGAATTCATGTTATGACCTGCCCCGTATGTGTCTGGGCCATCTAACTTTGAAACAGGAAGTTTTTTATATCTGCGTACGTATTTTCTTGCGTAAGGAATCCAACTCTCCTTTACTTGTCCATATGCAGCAAGCCCCATGAGTTTGCCTGAGGTTGTACCTTCAATTTCAGGTTTTATGCCGCAAATATAGCCCAAATTATTGTAGCTTTGGCCAAAAGCAATAGGAACGTTTGAGAGATATTCAATTTTATTTCCAGAGCCCTTAAAAAAAACTGTCTTGCCGTCATTGCCTATGCCGTCGTAACTTAAAATAAGCGCCTCATTAAATGGAGAAGTAAAATAAGAAAGAGAAGCATGAGAGAGGTGGTGATTTATATGATGAGCGTTCTTGAAAGCAAATCCATTTTCTTTGAGAAATTTAATCAGGTTTTGATATTCTTTAGTGCGCCCTTGATTCTGAACTGCAATTGCATCAAATTGATTTCCCCATTCTTTAATTATTAAATTAAGAAATAGTCTGAGATCCTTAATATCGGTATATTGGTATGTGCTAAGCAGTTTTCTATCCTCCAGCGTCTGAGCGCTTAATTTGTACCTTTTCTGCCGGAAATATCTTTCAGCTTCCATTACAGCCTTAATCTGACCATTTTCTATAAGGGCAAAATTGCTATCATGTCCAAGTGAAATACCCAATATTCTCATTTTCGTTATATTGTTTGCGACTATTTAGTCATTATAAAACCGTATCCAGTGGTCCAAGCAAGAAGCAGATTAGCATGAGTTTTTGTATCAAGCCACATTAAAAATTTTATCAATGGAAATTGGATGGGTCTCCATGAAATATTTTTAGATTGAAAAAAATGCTGGACCATGAGAGCAAGGACTGCAAACATACTGCCCTGCTTTTCAATTTCTATTTTTTTAAATCCCACTAAATCTTTTGCTCTCTTCCAGAAACTTTCCGTATATCTTCCGTAGTCAAATGGGTCAGCATGTATTGGGTACATAAAAGGAACCGTTGCAAGAACTATCCCATTTGGTTTTAGCAATCTATAGGCTTCTTTTAAAACCGCTAAAGGGTCGGGGACATGCTCAAGAAGTTCTCCCATTATTGCAGTATCAAAGGATTCATTTGGTAGGGGGATAGATGAGGCATCAGCCAAAATATCGGGCTTGTCATTTTTTTCAATATTTACATAAGTTATATCTTTACTGAATTCACTAATATCAAATAAACCGCGTTTTTTAATCTTCTTACCTCCTATATCAATTACCTTTCCATTAATTAAATTTCTTTTTGAGAAAAAAAACTGATCTATAAAATAACGTCTCACTGACGTTGATAGAGAAGTTTTTGTCATATTTTTTTTAATAAACGCCTGATTTCAATTTCCAATATAATAATTCCATACATAGCATTTAAAAGAGAAAAAAGAAGAGACGCAAAAACTAGTCCCCATATTTGCCACATGAGGCCAAAGCTTACAAATAATATTATTTTAAATATATGACTTCCAATATTTAGAGCATAAAAAGCTCTTAACATATTCTGACTTGCAAAAACTCCTCCTATATAGATAGAAACTGGAACAACGATCAGACTAAGAGCTTGGACTTGTGAATAAACAATTGCATCAAGATATTTTGGTAAAAAAAGTTTGAAAAGAATAGGGGCTAGTAAAAAATAAACTACAAATAAGATAGCTCCAACAAAAACAGAAAAACCTATTCGTCGATAAACCATCTGATGAATTTGATAAAGTGATCTTTGGGCAAGATTTGGGAGAGCTATACCCCCCCAATTTTTGACAAGACTCTTTAGTCTATCTGGTCCGGCTATGGCAAGACTATATACTGCAAGAGCTGCTGGTCCTGCCACCTGAAAAAGGACAATTCTATCTATATAAGAGGCGATGACACCAATAATTCCTGCTCCAGTTAGATGAAGAGAAGTACGCTTCATTTCCTTCACTTGCTCTGGGTTGGGCTGCGATTTATCGAGATTTTTGGCTGTTATTGAATAAGCAATCATATTTGATAAAAGAGAAACGACTGAGTACACACTGACTAAGATAAGGACATTCTGTGTCAGTAGAAGAGCAATAATTGTTACGGCTGCTGAAATTACAGCAACTATGCTTGTAATTTTAGTTTGTAAGTCAAAACGCTTTTTTCCTGTCAGGACTTGTACATAAAGGTGGTACGCTTCCGATACAGGGTAGGCAAGGGAGAGCATTGCAAGTGAGAATGCAAAAATTAAGTTACCTTTATAACCGTAATAAATTGCAGTCGCTAAAATAGTGGCAACTGCTAAAAGATTGTATTTCAAATAAATTCGCAAAGCCTCAGGGACTACATTTTCATAACCTCTGGCAACTGAGCGCATTACAGCTATACCTGTTCCAGAGAATGTCAGAAAGCTTAAAGCAGCGCCAAGAGAAAGAAGGTAATTATATGTTCCGTAGACGTCACGCGGCAGAAGGTTACCGTAAGCAGCCACCGTGGCAATTGAAGTTAGTGTCCCAATAAAAAATCGCAACGTAGTCCAAAAACCACCCTTAGCCAAATAAGTCATATTAAGCCCAAAGATTTGATCACTTGAGCGCAATAGATTTGAAACTGCATTTTTTAAGTTTTGCATATATATTTACTATGTTAGGATAGCATACATGAAAAATTTTATTATTGATGTTGACGGGGTTCTTACTGACGGACAGTTCCACTATTCTGCCGAAGGAAAGGTCATGAAAATTTTTGGCCCTGATGATGCTGATGCGATTCTTTTAATCAGACCATATCTAAATGTTGTTGCAGTTACTGGAGATAAAAAGGGATTTCCCGTCACCAAGAAGAGGGTAGAGGATGATATGAAACTGCCGCTCCACCAGATCAGTACTTTTGAGCGTATTGAATGGATTCGCGAGAAATTTGGTCTTGAACAGTCTATCTATATGGGGGACGGTGTTTTTGATGCAATGGTCTTTGAACAAATAGGATATTCCATTGCTCCCGCTAATGCATTTCCTAAAATTAAAGAACATGCAGATTATGTTACTGAAGCTTCTGGTGGGAAGGGGGCCGTAGCTGAAGCCTGCTGGCATTTAATGGAGAAATTCTTCAAACCACTGGATATTTTAAATCTTAAAATCGAGGGGGGAGAATGGGGGAAAGAAAAAAAATGATAAAAAAACACATAGAGGTAATTCTCAAAGAAATGAAAGAGGTCTTGTCTAGTGTCAACGAAGACGAAATTGAAGAGTTGGTCAAGGTTATTTCAAATGCAAATAAAATTGTTTTAGTGGGCGCTGGCAGAGTGGGCCTTGCAGTCAGAGGCTTTGCAATGCGCTTAGGACATCTTGGTTTAACTTCTCATATGGTGGGAGATGCTACAGTACCCGCTCTCAGAAAGGAGGATTTATTTCTAGTAGCTTCTGGTTCGGGAGAAACTGAAACAATTTATCAGCTAGCAAATATTGCAAAGAAAAACAATGCCAAAATTGCTTTAATAACAGGGAATCCAGAGTCGCGCATCGGAAAATTAGCTGATGTAATAGTCAAAGTTGAGGCGCCATCAAAAGTTAAAAAGGTAAAAAGTGTTGAATCAATTCAGCCAATGACTACACTTAATGAGCAAAGTCTGGCAATTTTATTTGATGCTCTGGTCTTGAGATTAATGGAAGAGATGGGGGAGACTCATGAGACTATGTGGAATCGGCATTCAAATCTAGAATGAAATACGCGTTATCGGCATCATTAATTTGCGGAGATCCTCTGAAGATTGCTGAGGAACTCAAGGAGCTGAGAGAAGCTGAAATTGATTTTCTACACTTTGATGTTATGGATGGGCAGTTTGTGCCCAGAATTGGGCTTTATCCCGAAATGCTCTCATCAATTAAGCGCAATACTAATCTGCCTGTTGATGTTCATTTAATGATAGAGAAACCGGAAAGATGTATACCTATTTTTGCCAAGGCCGGGGCAGATTATATTACAATTCATGCTGAAGCAGAGGGAAATTTAAAAGATAATCTTAAAATGATTCGTAATCATGGTGTGAAATGTGGTGTAGCTTTAAAGGTTGAAACAGAATTATCTGTTCTTGACGAACTTTTACCTGAGATCGATTTAATTTTAATTATGGCTATTCATCCCGGCATCTTAGGCCAAAAGATATTACCAGAAACATTTGATCGTATAAAAACAACTTCGGATAAAGTGAAAGACTATCCGAATATTCTTATAGAAATAGACGGCGGAGTGACGCCGGAAACTGCACCCCAAATGATTAAGTATGGGGCGAATCTATTGGTTTGTGGTTCTGGTACAATATACCGCCCACATGAAGGCACCCTTACCCAAAAGATAAATGAGCTTCGCGAACTTATAAAATAACTAATGTATGAAAATATTAATCACAGCCTCTGAAATTGATTCTAATCCTAGAGATGAGACGAAAAATCTAAATAAGGTTTTGTTACGTATTGGCAAGAAACCAGCCGTTGCCCATATCATTGAGTCGTATCCTGAAGATACTAATTTTGTCGTAGATTTAGGAAACTTGACCAATCAAGTTCGTGATCTTTTATCATTAGCTTACCCTAATCGCCATATTGAATACGTAAATCATGGTGATAGTGTTTTCGACACCAAGGAGTATTCAGAAAGACACGACATCAGTAACCCTGATAGTCTTCGAGTTTTGCAACATGGGGGAGACGAATCGCCCGGTGATCTTCCTAAATCAGATGAGGCGCTTTTTATTTTTGATAAATTTGTTATCAAGTTTTTTAAAGATAAGGAAATAGTAAAGAATCGTGTTTCTAGAGGAGAAATTCTTGGAGACTTTGTTCCAAAAATAGAAGGGGTGGCGGGTAATTTCTATCGATACGAATTTATTCCCGGGGATTTGTATGCTCACATTGTCCAGCCGAATGCCGATGATTTTAAAAAATTTCTAGAGTGGGCTCAAAATAGTTTTTGGAGGGAGGAGAACGAAATCAGTCAAAAAGATTTTGAAAATATTTGCCGATCTTTTTATTACGATAAAACTATTAAGCGTATCAATCAATTTTTGGAAGCTAACGGACTTGAGGATACCGAGCATATTATAAATGGTGAAAATGTTCCGACAATAGAAGAGCTTTTAAAGAGAGTAGATTTTGATAGGTTGTCGAATGGTCTACAATCTCGTTTTCATGGCGACTTTATTTTGGACAATATTTTGAAAACAAATACGGGCTTCTGTCTCTTGGATTGGCGTCAAGATTTCGGGGGACAGTTGCAGGGAGGGGATCGATATTATGATCTCGCTAAGCTCAACCACAATCTTACTGTAAATCATAGTGTTATTAATCAAAATCTTTTTTCGGTAATTGTTGATGGTAATAAGATACGTGTGGGAATTATGCGACCGAGCAATCTTATTGAGTGTCAAACTATTCTTTTTGAGTTTTTTCGCAAATACAAATACGATAATAGAAAGGTAAGATTTCTCACTGCATTGATTTGGCTTAATATGTCTCCACTCCACCACTATCCCTTCAATCACTTCCTCTACTACTTTGGTAAACTTAATCTTTGGCGTGCACTAAAGGAAAACGATGCAGCTAGGAAGAAGTAATACTAAACTTTTATTACTAGAGCTTGACTTGTTCCTACAGGCTCAAGGATAATTTCGGGTTTATCTATGAAAAACTCGTCAAAAGCTCTTCTGACACCAATTAAATCTTGGTAATTATGACTAATTATGATTCCACCATTACTCATACGGGGGTAGAAAAATTCTAGACAGCTTAGGGTTGATTCATACAAATCTACATCTAGGTGAATAAAGGAAAATTTTTTGTCTTTCACTGGGCCAGATGTAGAAGGGAAGAGCCCTTTGTAAAAGTAAATGTTTTGGTATTTACCCAGATAGGCTTCCACACTTTCTAGTGAGGCATACAGTTCTCCTTTTTGCCATTTTTTTTGGTTGTCTTTTGAGCTTGTTTCCGGTAGCCCTTCAAAGGTGTCAAATAGATATATTTTTTTCTCTGTTGCCTCACGAATAAGTTTGGCAGAACCGCCTTTATAAACACCGACCTCAGCTATGTCTCCGACAATTTTCTCTGTTTTTCTGACAGTTTTGTATATTAAAAAAGCTTCCTGATCTTTGAGTAACATCTCGGTCTCGCCCTTGATCTGTTTTATTAAACCAAGACCCCTGAGGTCTTCATTATTTTGCAATTTTGCAAATTCACAAATCATTCTCCCTTTTTTGGAATAGTATTGATTCAGGAGTTTTCCTACTAAATTGCCTAAATTTAACATACAACTTGTTTCATAATTTCAGAAATTGTACCATGTCAACATGCAATACAAAGTATTACTGTCGACAGCAGGAACAGGATCAAGGCTTGGTGAACTTACTAAAAGCATTAATAAGGCGCTGATAGAAATAGCCGGCAGACCTGCAATTGATTATATTCTCGATTCCTATTCCAGGGATATTCCAATTGTAGTTTTACTTGGGTACTTGGGACAAAGCGTAAAAGATTATCTGGAAAATAGCCATAAAGACAGGATTTTTGAATTCGTTTGGTTAGATAAATATGAAGGCCCCGGTTCAAGCCTCGGTTATGGAATGCTTCAGGCCAAAAATAATCTCCAATGCCCGTTCATTTTTCATGTTTGTGATGGGATTTTTGTAGAAAAAATTCCCGAGCCGAGCAAAAATTGGATTGGAGGATTTGTAGAAGATTGGAAGAAGTCAGATCTACCTGTTGAGCATTATAGAACACACACAATGAAAGATGGGAAAATCCTTCATCTTAATGATAAAGGTGTAATGGGATTTGATTCCGTACATATTGGACTAGACGGCATAAAGGATTACAAAATCTGGTGGCAGACTCTTGAAGATATTTATAATCGGGATCCGAACGATACAAGTATCGGAGATGTGCCAGTTCTTGATGCAATGATTAAAAAAGAAATAGATTTTGAATGGATTCCATATAAAGTTTGGTTGGATACGGGTAATATTTCCTCATTAAAAAAGACAGAAGAATTTCTTAAAAATTTATAAAATAAATTAAAAAACTGCCAATGATTATGATCTAATCATTGGCAGTTGGTGTTTACCTCACCATCTTGCCCTCTTAGGGATACAGGAAAAGCGAGTACTTGCCGGGCTTCCAGTAACGTGGTTCCACGTTGTGGTTCGCGGGGGCAAACAGGAAGCGGATGGCCAAGAAGAGCAGAAGCCAGTAAAGATAGCTTGCATCTTGGCCTCGTTCGGTGATGAGGTTTCGCAAGGAAACCCAGCGAATACCACCACCCTCCTCGTTCATATGCACGTTTTTGTGGCCGCCGTCCGGATCGAATTCACGATCTTCGGCTTCGAAGACGTAGATAGATCCTTGCCACGGAGTTGATTCCGCCTGTTCGTCGAGAATCTTGAGGAACAATTCGTGATCGTCCTGTTCGACTGTGGCCTTGTGGACCCACGGTCCTGTGTTACCCGCGAATTGGAGTTTCCCCGTGAATTTTTCCCCGAAGAACTCACGCAGGCACCTCTCAACCGCTTGGCGAGCAGATGGATCCGTCGGAGGCCGGATTTGTGTGCCCCACTTACCTTGCCAGCGGCCGCGACAGTCGGCGATGCCCCTGTCGCTTCTCCGTCGAGCTTCCAGGATTTCCCAGTCCATCACCTGCGAACCCTTGGGGCGATGGATTACCACCACCTCGACAGAGCAATAGGTGCTCGCAGAGATCTTGTCAGGATCCCAGCCACGCCGCTCTTCATCGGCTCTCTGTTGACGCAGAGCATAACCCTCAAACATAGTAACCTCCTTGAAAGTGAACTTTTATCTCTTATCCAAATAGCATACTAAATATTATTTGTCAATATTATGAATTAATATGTTATTATAAAAAAATGAAAAAGAAAATTGGCCTGGTCATACAGGGGGCTCTCATGTCTATAGGTAGATCTGGCGGCAAGCTCCATGAAAGCCCCGATCAGTTAAGGCAGAAGGGGGGTGTTGTTAATTTTGATTGTCGGGAAAATATTAAAAAAATAATTAATACTTACGGGCATCTTTTTGATGAGATTGTTGTTTCTGTCTTTGATAATCAACTCGAACCCGAGGATCATTTTCCTGGAGCAAAAATAGTTTCCGGTCCAGATCCAGGAGGTGTAAAGCAAGTTGGCCACTATAAAGATAACAATAAAGCCAGACAGTTTTTGAGCACACTTAATGGTCTAAAAGAATTAGAGAAAAGTGGTATTGAATACACTATTAAAGCAAGGACTGATCAATATTTTAATTACGATAAACTGATAAAGTCATTTCTCCTTGGGATTGAAAAAGTTAGTAACCCAGAAACCATATTTGTCACGGTAATGCATCCCCCAACTTATCTACTTCACGATTTATATTTTGCTGCCAGCACCCGGGCTTTAAAAAAATTTTGTGAGGCAATCTTAGCATATGACCAGTTTGAATTTATAAGTTCAGTACACAGAGATATGGTTTTAAAGCACGCTTACGTTGAATACAAAGACGTAATTAAAGTTCCAGAATGGGCATATTTTCCATTCTCTCCTCCTAATGGAGTAAACTCTGAAACCAGAAAGATTTTTGATTATATGTTTAATAATGTTTATGTCCCAATTGATCCAGATGTTTTCCGATCAACCCTTTGGAGAGGAGAATATTATGAAGAAGATCATGTTTCTCGCCTTATAAAAGGGCAAAATCAAAAGCCAAGGAATTTAAATATACCAGCATTTATTAGCATAGATTGGAGAAGATATTTTGCTTTTCGCAGGCAACAATATGGAGAGAAAGCGAGAGCTTTAAATAAGGTAACTGAAGTAATTGGTCTGGTGGGGTGGAAGTTTTGGAATTTAATTCGTACGCTGGTTAACTCTTTTAGAAAATGATGTCATCTTTTCGTTTTTTTGATATAGTTTTCTTATATTATGGAGCCTAATAAATTTCTTAGAGGCGCAATTCTCGCAGGGATATTTTTAGTTCCCTTTATTGTTTTTCTCATTACACCATCAATGCTTTTTCCTTTTATAACGGGGAAAAACTTTGCATTCAGAATCATCGTTGAATTGATTTTTGTTCTCTGGGCGATTCTTGCTTTGCGAGATGCGCAGTATCGTCCCAAATGGTCATGGATACTTGGCATATTTGGAATATTTGTATTAGTTGTTGGGCTAGCTGATATATTCGGAGTAAGTCCTATTAAAAGCTTTTGGAGCAACTTTGAAAGAATGGAGGGATTTCTTTCTGTTGCTCACTTATTTCTATACTTCCTAGTAATTTCTGCAGTATTAAATACCCAAAAATTATGGAATGCTTTTTGGGGCACATGGCTTGGATCCACTTTAATAATGTGCATATACGGGCTCTTCCAGCTGGCTGGAAAAGTTAAAATTAATCAAGGAGGTGTGAGAGTTGACGGCACTTTGGGCAACGCCACCTATTTGGCAGTATTTTTGTTATTCAATATTTTTATCACAGCAATACTTTTTTCCCGTTCGCAAAATAAGAAAACAAGTGGATGGTTCTATATACCTGCTCTTATTTTAGAGCTAATCCTGCTTTATTACACCGCAACCAGAGGGGCAATCATTGGTCTTTTGGGAGGGGTGTTAGTAACGATTGCGCTTGCATTATTTTTTTCCCATGAGAATCAAAAATTCAAAAAAATTTCACGGTATTCTTTTGTTGGTCTGATAGTTATTTTGATTGGATTTTTTCTTATAAGAAATACTGAGTTTGTCAGAAACAGTCCAGTTTTGGAAAGATTTGCCTCTATTTCTCCAAAGGAACTCCAGACTCAAGGGCGCTATTATGTTTGGCCAATGGCTCTGAAAGGTGCTCTAGAGAAGCCACTTTTGGGTTGGGGTCAGGAAAATTTCAACTATATTTTTAACAAAGACTATAATCCTAAAATGTTTGCGCAGGAACAGTGGTTTGACAGAGCACATTCAACCCCGCTTGATTGGCTGGTGGCGGCAGGCATCTTAGGATTAATTTTATATCTTTTAATTTTCTTTTTTGCTCTGTTTTATCTGTGGAAGAGATCAGGGTGGAGTTTTCTTGAAAAAAGTTTATTTACCGGACTTCTTGCAGCTTACTTTTTTCAGAATATTTTCGTTTTTGACAACCTCTTAAGTTACATTCTTTTCTTTTCTGTAATAGCTTATATTCACTTTGCATCAGGAAAGGAAAAAAATTATCCTGCTGTAATATCAAAAAAATATTTTCAGATTTCTGTAAGTATTATTGTTCTAATTATCGCAGTCTACTCTCTTTTCTATTTCAACTTGAGGCCAATAAAGGGAAGTCAGGCACTTATTAAAGCTCTCATTTCAACCCAGACCGGGCCCGCCAGTGGGCAGACTTTGGATCTTTTCCGCAAAGCATCAGAGATGAGCGCGCTTGGCAGAGCTGAAGTCAGAGAACAGCTTGTTAGCGCTGCCGGTTCATTTTTAAATAATCCGAGTGTATCAGATGAGGTTAAAAAAGAATATGTGGATTTCACCGATGGTGAAATGAAAGATCAGTTGAAGCAAACTCCAAATGACGCTCGATATTGGGTATTTTACGGATTATTTTTGCGAAGCGTAGGAGCTTACGCGGAATCAGCAGTTGCCTTTGAAAAAGCAGTATCACTTTCCCCCAACAAACAGACAATCATATTTGAACTTGGGACAAATTATATTATTACCAAACAGTTTGAAAAAGCATTTGAAATTTTCAAAAAAGCCTACGAACTGGAGCCAGCCTTTGAGGAGGCGAGGTTGAATTATGCTATTGCTGCTCTCTATACGAGCAGAAATGACCTGGCAAATGAAATATTTCTCTCTTTGCCAGAAGCGAAAGTCTTAAATGATGATCGACTTGTTTCTGCTCTTGCCGATTTAGGCCAATATCAGGCCCTGGTTGAATTATTTGAAAGAAGAATTAGGGCAGGGGCTGATAATATTGAAAACAATACCAGGCTTGCTTTGGCATATTTGCGCCAAGGCAATCGTCAAAAATCTATTGAAGTTTTAGAAGCTTTTGCTAACCGTCATCCAGAACAAAAGGGCCAGGTAGAGCCATATATTAAACAAATACGGGAAGGAGTGAATTTTTAATTGCATTTAAGTCCAAGATATGCTATAATTGCGTTTGAGTGCGTTTGGGTTTGTTCCAAACGAACGAATGTCTGCGTAGGAGCCCGCGAAAGCGGGCTTCTGCGTTTCTGGAGTAAATATACTAATTTAGAAATATATACTAATATACTAATTAATGCGAATTTGTTTCCAGTCGTGGGGGGCAGACGCACTCACATATAGACATTAGTTTTTGGAGCTAGCCCTGCTCCCCGCGAGTGGAAGTAAACATACCAATATACGAATTAATACGAATCTACTAATGGCAACGAATAAAGTATTTTGAATTTCTGTTAACAGGCGAATGTTTGTTTTAATTTCCAATAACGAGCGAGAATTATTTTTAAAAAGGCTACAGAGCACGGCGGTGCGAGTCTTGAGAAAATTTTCAGAAGAAAATTATGCGGACTTTTTAAAAATAACACGAGTGAGTAGTTATCCACAATTAAATTGAAAATTTATTGTTGAAAGAGTAAATGTATACGATAATTAAGTAAGGTCGAATGATTGCTCCGAAAAAATTTTGCGGAGAGAATTATTTAGAACTTTTTAAAATCTCAACTCGTTAACGAGAAAAATAAAATGGCAGCAAAAAAAAGAAAAGCAGCAAAGAAGGCCCCAAAGAGAAAAGCATCACGCCGACGAAGATAGGCAAGCCTTCCAAAACCCTCCGACTTACGTCGGAGGGTTTTTGTGTTATAATTTCCCTCTTAACGTTTAATTATGGCCCTAAAATAACGTAATTTTCAACCTTTAATTTACCCGAACAAATCCAGTAAGCTGGATTTAAACAGGCAAGCAATTTTCAATGAATTTTTAATATCTAGACAATCTAATTAGTATGGTTGCTTTCTTAAAAAATTTGTTCGGCGGAAATGAAACGAGAAGAGAAGTTTCTCGAATAACTCCAATTGTAAAAAAAACCAATGATCTGGAATTAAAATTTACGGAGTTATCAGACTATGAGTTGAAGGAAAAGACCCAAGATTTTAAAAAAAGATTAAAAGGTGGCGAAACTCTGGAAGAGATATTGCCGGAGGCATTTGCTACCGTGAGAGAAGCTGCAAAGAGAACACTTAAACAGAGACATTTTGATGTTCAGTTAATTGGCGGGGTTGTTCTTCATGAAGGAAAAATTTCTGAAATGAAAACTGGAGAAGGAAAGACTCTTGTTGCAACACTGCCTGCATATCTAAACGCTTTGGATGGTAGTGGAGTTCATATTGTTACAGTTAATGATTATCTCTCAAGAAGGGACGCAGTCTGGATGGGGCAAATTTACAATTTTCTAGGCATGTCAGTTGGAGTTTTGAATCACGAAGCTAGTTTCCTATATAACCCACAACCAACAACTGACAACCAACAACTTAAAAAAGAGGATGAGGAAAGGGATAAGAGTGGCTCATTTAAGGTAGTTCATGAATTTCTAAGGCCCGTTTCAAGGCGAGAGGCTTATGAGGCTGATATTACTTACGGGACGAATAGTGAATTTGGTTTTGACTATCTTAGGGATAATCTTGAATATGCAGAAAACTCACTCAGACAAAAGGATTTTAATTACGCAATTGTTGATGAAATTGACTCAATTTTAATTGATGAAGCTAGAACCCCCCTTATCATTTCTGCTCCGACCGCAGAATCAGAATCACTTTACAAGACTTTTGCTGGAATTGCTGACAAATTAAAGGATGATGAGCATTATAAAGTCGATGAAAAACTCAAAGCCATTACTGTAACTGACGAGGGAATAACTGAAGCTGAGAAATTCCTTGGAATAGAAAATATTTATACTGAAAAAGGAATCAAATACGTTCATCATTTGGAAACTGCTGTGCGCGCCAAGGCTCTCTACCACAGAGATGTTGATTATGTGATTAGAGACGGCGAAGTGATCATTGTCGATACATTTACTGGCAGACTTCAGCCCGGCAGACGCTGGTCAGAGGGCCTGCATCAAGCGATTGAGGCCAAAGAAGGTGTAGAGGTTCAGAAAGAGTCTAGAACTTTTGCTTCAATTACGTATCAGAATTATTTTAGGATGTATAGAAAACTTTCGGGTATGACGGGAACAGCTATCACTTCCGCTGAAGAATTTTACAGAGTATACGGATTAGGAACGGTTGATGTTCCAACAAACAGACCAATGGTGCGCAAAGATCAGAATGATCTGATTTTTCAGACTGAGGCAGGAAAGTTTAAAGCCATAATCTCAAAAGTCAAAGAATTAAATAGCAAAGGACAGCCTGCGCTTATCGGCACCGCATCAATTGAAAAAAACGAACTTCTTTCAAGCTACCTCACCAGAGATGGAATTAAACATGAACTTCTAAATGCAAAAAATCACGAAAGAGAAGCGGAAATTATTGCCCAGGCAGGAAAGATCGGTGCAGTAACAATTGCCACCAACTTAGCGGGAAGAGGGGTGGACATTAAACTTGGAGGCGCACTTGCAGATAAAGCAGAATACGAGAATGTAAATAATTTGGGTGGGCTTTTTGTATTAGGAACGGAGCGGCATGAAGCAAGACGCATTGACAATCAATTAAGAGGACGCTCAGGCAGACAGGGGGATCCGGGGGAGACGCAGTTTTTTGTTTCACTTGAAGATACTTTAATGAGAGTTTTTGCATCAGACACCATAAAGAAAATGATGGGAAGATTCGGTATTCCCGAGGATCAGCCGATTGAAAATAAGATGATTACAGGCTCTCTAGAGAGAGCGCAGGAGAGGATTGAAGGTTTTAACTTTGATGCCCGCAAACATGTCTTGGAATATGACGACGTATTGAATTTCCAGAGAAAAATAGTTTATGAGAGGCGAAGGAAGATTCTTTTGGGCGGTCCAGATGTCATTGAAGAATATTTAAATGAAATACTTTCAGACAGAAGCAGTGAAAAAGAAACAATAGATAAGAAAAAAGAAGAACTTGGTAGGGAGCAATTTTTAACTGTATCCAGGATTATTATTTTGCAAACCATTGATATGTTCTGGGTAGAGCATTTGGAAATGATGGATTATCTGCGTGGCTCTGTAAATCTGCGCGCCTACGGGCAAAGAGATCCACTTGTGGAATATAAAAGGGAGGGACTAAAGCTTTTTAAAGAAATGGAGACCGGTATTGAAGATCAAATAATAAAACTCCTGCCTCATATCGGGGTTCAGGTTGCTTCGGCAGAAATGAGAAATCTTCAGGAAGTCCAGGAGGGAGCAGTTTCAATAACTTCTTCTACATCATCAACAACCAAGTCAGAAAACATAGGAAGAAATGATCCCTGTCCATGTGGAAGCGGGAAAAAGTATAAGAAATGTGGGTTACTTAATACAGAGGAACATCAAAAGCTAATGGCAAAAAAGTAAATGTATAGACTTCTGTATTTTTTTGCAAGAATATATTGGTTTGTTTTTCGACCCAAAACCTACGGAGTTAAATGTATTATTGAAAATAATGGGGAGGTTTTGTTAATAAAGAATTCTTATGGCAGAGGGCTCTGGACTTTTCCCGGCGGTGGAATTAAGAGTGGTGAAACAGCGGAGGGTGCTGCCAAAAGAGAAGTAAGAGAGGAAGTCGGAATTGAGGTTGAGAATGTAAAATGGCTTGGAAAATTCACCTCAAATTCCGAGTATAAAAAAGATAATGTGGATGTTTTTTATAGTTATTCAGAAAATATGGATTTTAAAATTGATAAATTTGAAATATCTGAGGCGGGTTGGTTTGATCCGGATAATTTACCTGAAGTTTCTGAATACACAAAGGTATGTTTAAATTTATGGAAAGAAAAAAATTAATCTGGATATTCTTTATTATACTTGTTACAGTTTCTTTTTTATTAATTTTTGGTTATAAAAATGAAATTCCAATAAATCAGGACGAGGATGCTCAGACTACAACATTGCTTTTTGTGGGAGATATTATGCTTTCCCGAGAGATTGAAAAAATTGTTTATAAAGAACAAGACCCTCTCTATCATTTTTTGCGCACCGCCGGACTTACCCAAAGTACTGATATAAGTTTTGCAAATTTAGAAGGTTCCGTATCTGTGCGTGGAGTAAACCAGGGGTCAGAGTATTCATTTCGAACTCACCCCGATCTTCTGAAAGGCCTCGCATACGCCGGTTTTGATATCGTATCTGTTGCAAACAACCACATCTTCGATTGGGGACCGCTCGCATTTGAAGATACACTGATGTACTTGAAACAAAATGCAGTTCTTCCAGTTGGCGGAGGAGAGAATTACAATGAAGCGCACAAGCCAGTAAAAATAGAAAAAAATGGAGAAACTTTTTGCTTTCTTGCATATAGCCAGTTTGCCCCAGAATATATTTCAAATAAGGGTTCTTCACCAACGGTGGCTCGGCTCGTGGAGGGTGATATTAAGGACGATCTAATGCAATCAGGAAATAACGGCTGCGGTTTTATTACCGTGTCTCTGCATTGGGGTAATGAATATGAAGCTCATCCCACAGTAGATCAGAGAGAGATTGCACACGTAATAATCGATAGTGGAGCCAATCTAATTATTGGTCATCACCCCCACGTTGTTCAAGATGTTGAAGAATACAAAGATGGAGTCATTGCCTATAGTTTAGGGAACTTCATCTTTGACCAGAATTTTTCTCCAGAGACACGTGAGGGATTAATATTTAAGGTAAATGTTAGGGGAGGATCTGTTGAAAGTTTTGAAAAAATAAAAATTCATTTTACTGATACATTTCAGCCATTTGTCTCAGATTCTCAATAAATTATCCATTTGCTTATTCGCGCAAATAAGCAAATAACGAAATAGAAATTAAAAATAAATAGTATGATAAAATTATTTTGTGATTGAATCTTTAGTTACTTTTCTTCATGTTCATATTATCCCCCTAGGAGCAATTGGAATTTTTATTGGTGCAGTTATTCAGGAAATTATCCCGCCGATTCCGTCCCCTTCAATTATGCTTGCCGGCGGTTTTTTATTTGTTGCGGATGCAGGCGGTGCTAACGCACTTTTAATTCTTATTTTAAAAGTTGCTCTACCGGCCGCTCTCGGTATTACACTTGGTTCGCTGGTTATTTACGGGCTAGCGTATGCATTTGGCAAGCCTTTTATTGAGAAATATGGCAAATGGATTGGTTTGTCATGGAGAGAAATGGAAAAAGTTGAAAATTGGATGGAAAAGGGACTTCGAGATGACATTCTTATTTTTGCTTCACGGGCAATTCCAATAGTTCCTAGTGTTGCTATAGGTGTTTTCTCTGGCCTTATGAGGTTTCCTTTACGAACTTACATAATTTCAAGCTTCCTTGGTACCCTAGTACGCGCCTTGATTCTTGGTTTTGTTGGTTGGCAAATAGGGCATTTGTACTCAAAATATGCTGAAATTATAGGGAGACTTGAGAACTATATCCTGATAATTATTGTTTTAAGTCTATTAATCTGGATTTTTATTAGAATAGTTAAAAAAAAAGAAAAGATTGATATTAACTAGTAAAGAATATGTTTAATACTGATTATCAATGTTTAAAGCTTAATCAACATTTATAAAAAAATTTTAATTTGGTTAATATAGTCCCTCGTGGCATATATTAGCTCCTCGGCTCGGAAATGAAAAATTCTTATTTTTCATTTCTCTCGCTCTACGTCGTTAATAAACCTTGGCTACAGAAATTGCTAAAATCTTAAATAACATACAAACGATTATTTTATTACCAATGCTTTAGTCAAAAAGGGAAATAGGATAAAGTATAAAAATGAAAATAGTAACTCATGATTCAAGTTTTCATACCGATGATATTTTTGCTTGTGCAACTTTGCTGATTCTATATCCAGATGCCGAGATTATTCGTTCAAGAGATCAAAAAGTTATTGAAAGTGCAGATATTGTTTTTGATGTTGGAGGAATTTATGATCCACAAAATAAAAAATTTGACCATCATCAAACTGGCGGGGCAGGGAAAAGAGAAAATGGAATTCCATATGCATCTTTTGGTCTTGTATGGAAAGAATTTGGTGAAAAGATCTGCGGGAGTAAGATAGTAGCAGAAAAAATTGACATCAGATTATGCCAACCAATTGATGCTATTGATAATGGAATTGAAATTACAAAAAAAATTTACAAAAATGTTTTTCCATATACAATTTCTGATTTTTTGAGTTCATATAAAAAAATTGATGAACCATCAGAGGAAGATTTATATAATAATTTTATCAAACTCACAGGTATAGCAGGAGAGTTACTTGAGAGAGAAATTGAGAATCAGAAGATAATTGAAAAATTACAAAAGGAAGTCATTAATGCCTATGATTTAAGCATTCAAAAAGAAATTATCGTTCTCGAAAAAAGAGTGGAAAGAAATATTTGGAGGGGAGTTTTAGTTAATTTTGAGGATCCAATTTATGTAATTTACCCAAGTTTAGATGGAAATTGGAAAGTTGAGGCAGTACCGGTTAGCCTAGACTCTTTTGAGTCACGTAAAAGATTTCCTGTAGCTTGGGCTGGAAAGCAGGGCCAAGAATTGGTTCAAATTAGCGGTATTCAAGAGGTGATTTTTTCACATAACTCTGGATTTATGACTGCTGTTAAGAGTAAAGAGGGGGCAATAGCTTTGGCTAAAAAAGCTTTAGAGCAAGAATAATGAATCACGAATCATGAATAATGAATCGGAAATCAAGAAGTCTATAATTTTATTTTTTAACTTTCATTTTACATTTTGATATTTACAGTTTAAATTAAAGTATTATGGATGATAAGTACTCGGCTACAATTGGACTAGAAATACATGCGGAGCTAAAGACGCAGACGAAGATGTTTTGCAATTCTAAAAATGATACGGATGAAAAAAGACCAAATGTAAATATTTGCCCCATATGCCTAGGATATCCGGGAACATTACCAACAATAAATAAAGAAGCTGTTAAACACGTTATAAAAGTTGGAATAGCTCTCGGTGGAGAAATTTCAGATTACACTGAGTTTGATAGAAAAAATTATTTTTATCCCGATATTCCAAAAGGTTATCAGATAAGCCAGTATAAATTTCCTTTAGTTAAAGGAGGTGAACTAAATGGGATAAAAATTACAAGAGTTCATTTGGAAGAGGATACAGCGAGATCAATACACAATGAACAAGGAACAATTAACAATGGATACAGTTTGATTGATTTTAATCGCGCAGGAATCCCTTTGATGGAATTGGTAACCGAACCGGTTATAAAAAGTGCAAAGGAGGCGTCAGATTTTGCAAAAGAATTACAATTGCTTCTGCAATATCTTGGTGCAAGTAATGCAAATATGGAAAAAGGGGAGATGAGAGTTGAAGCGAATGTGAGCGTGAAGCATGAATCAGGAATCATGAATCAAGAATTGGGGACAAAAGTGGAGATTAAGAATCTAAATTCTTTCAGAGCGGTGGATAGGGCAATTGAATATGAAATTGAAAGACATGTTGGTCTTTTAGAAAATGGGCAGCAAATTGTCCAGGAAACAAGAGGATGGGACGAGGTAAAAGAAGAAACTTTTTCCCAGAGAGCTAAGGAAGAATCACATGATTATAGGTATTTCCCCGATCCGGATCTGCCAAAGCTTAGAATTTCAGAAATTCCTGATCTGACGCCCGCGCACCTTAAGACCCATATGCCAGAGATGCCTTGGCAGAAAAGAACGCACTATATAGAAAATCTAAAAATTAAACCTGAGGATGCTGAGGTATATGTCAGAAATAGAAACTGGGGTAATTATTTTGAAAAAGTGGTTAGTTCGTTTGGTTTAGATACATCAAAAATTCAAACATCCTCAAACTATATAACCTCTGACTTGGCCGGGCTTGTGAAAAACGACAAAGACTCAGGTTTTGAAAATATTGATCTTTCGTCCAAAATTCCTTCAGAGAATTTTTCAAAATTAATGGAAATGGTTATGGATGGTAAAATTTCCTCTCGTGGCGCCAAAGATCTTCTTGGACTGATGTATGGAAATAATGAAGATCCGGGAGTTCTGGCAGATAAACACTCTCTTCTGCAGAAAAGTGATGAAGGGGAACTGACAAAAATTGCGGAAGAAATTATTAAAAATAATCCCAACGTGATTGCGGATTATAAAGCTGGCAAAGAAAGCGCGCTTCAATATCTAATAGGGCAGGGTATGAAGGTAACAAAAGGATCTGTTAATCCAGAAGTTCTAAAAAATATTTTTCAAAAAATAATCTAAGAAATGCCGAAACTTTAGTTACTTCAAATAGTCAGAAACCACCCAACCATCCATACCAGTTTTAAAATCAACTTTCCACCAGATATAACCTCCCGAGAGTCTGGGACCCTCTACTACAGTACCAACAACTCCAGAGTATTGTGATCCTAAACGTGTTGAGTATTGAGATGGATCTTTTCTGATATTTAGAATATTAGTAGTTGTAACTATTGTGCCGATTGAGATTACTTGCTGAGAGCCCAAATTTCCAGTGGGAATTTGTGAGGGTGAAGCAGGTGAAGTCCCAATTGCAGAAACAATGTAGTTTCCCGCTACCCAGCCGTCAACTCCCGCATTGAAATCAATTTTCCACCAGCTGTAGCCGCTTCCGGCCGTCGGGCCTGCGATGATTCTCCCAAAAGAATTTAGCAATTGAACTCCCAGTTTGGCTCCCAGGAGAGAGGGAGTGAGCCTGACATTGATATTGCTTGTGGCGGTAATAGTCGAGCCGATTTGCAGAGACTGCGCCGCGACTACAGTAGAGGCGGTCGAAGGTAGAATAAAGCTCCCCGCCACCCAGCCGTCAATGCCTGTGGTGAAGTCAATATAGTACCAAGTGTAGCTGCCGGCTTGAATCGGACCGTAAACTACTTTGCCGGTTTTGCCAAATGCTTGAGTGCCTAGCTTGGTCCCGGTAGCGGAAGCCGTGCCTCGGACGTTTAAGAGAGTGCTGCTGACTTTCACTGAGTTGCCAGCTGTAAAATTTCCCGATAATAAAGGAGGAGCAGGTGAAGCCGGATAAGATGGTGCCGAAACAGCGGGGCAGGGCTGGCCAGTGAGGGGGCTAAACAAAGTTCCAAGACCACATCCGAGAGGAGCCGCAGAGACTAATAGACAAGGCTTCCCGGTTGTTATGCTAAACAAGTTGCCGGCCGAACAACCATAGTCCGGAGTCGTAGCAGTTCTGGAGCTTCCTCCGCCTCCACCCCCTCCACCTCCGCCGCCGGAAGAAACAGGTGATGGTGATGGAGCCGGGCTTGGTTCGGCGGGAGATAGCTCAACAGGCGCAGTAAAAGAGAGCGTTGCCGGCTCGGAGTAGACTCCTAAGTCATCAATTGTAAAGAGAGTGTAATAGTAGAGCGTGCCGCCTATAACATTTTCATCAGTGTAGCCAGTATCGGCGCAAGTTAATTGCGCAATTTTAGCTGAAGAAGTGGGCGCGAGAACAGCGCTCTGTGTGGAGCGGTAGATTTCAATTTTTTCGCAGTATTGGTAATTGATACTGCCCCATGCAAGCTTGACTGACCCGGGTGAGGCGTTGAAAAAGTTAGGAAGCGGCGGCCGCGGCAATCGGACAGGCCCTTGCGGCGGAGTGTATTTTGTAAGGAAATATTCCGCACTCCAGCCGTCGTATCCGGTTGTGTAGTCAATATACCACCAAGTATTGGTAACTCCTGCGGATGTTGTTGTTATCGGGCCGCATTGTGACGTGGGGCTGCATTTTACTACTCCCGTTGCGCTTACTGGTTGAGTGCCCAAAGAAGTCTCCGCACCGGGAGAAGATCGGACATTGAGTATGGTAGTCGTTTGCACAGTATCGCCAACTGCAAATTTGGGTGGAAGGATTTGTCCTGACGGAGTGACAACAGAAATAGAAGCAGATTGCAGAGAATTGTTTCCCGCCGTGTCATAGGCAGAGACGCTGTATACATATGTTGTGTTTGCGGAAAGCCCCGTATTTTGAAATGAGGTGGTTAGAGATGTGCCTATTTGTATTCCACCTCTAAATATTTTGTAGCCCGTAACTCCTAAATTGTCTGTGGAAGCGCTCCAGGAAAGATTAACTTGCGCAGAAGATATAGCGATGCCAGATAACCCTAGAGGAATGGATGGAGGAGTGATGTCTCCCGTTGCCGCCGTGACATTTACCGTTGCGCTGGCCGGCGCACTTGGACCGTTTCCGTTGGAGCAAGTCAAAGTAAATTTGTAAGTTTTGACTGTGTTTAGAATTCCTAGAGATATATTTGTTCCGCTTGTCCCTCTTGGCCCTGTCAAATCGTCGGATGGCGAACAGGATGTAGGATTGTTGGTGGCGCTCCAGGTGAGCTGCGGATTAACAATGCCGACCATGCCAGTTGTCGGAGTGGCAGTGATGCTGACGACGGGGACAGCGCCTGCCGGCGGAGCAATAGGAGTTACATTCACGCCTCCGCGCCAGGCGAGGTAATGTCCGCTCGAGCGATAATTTTGGTTATATTCTTTCCCTGTGGCATCTGCGAGACCTGAATATTTATCAGCTCCCGGTCCCTGACCTCTGCCGAAAGTCGAAGCAAAAACTTCGTCACCCCACTGTAAATATTTAGGATCACCAGTAAGTTTATAAGCATAACCAAAAGTGTGAATGGTGGTAGCGTTTGCCTCCCGATTATTATAGATTCCATTATCATTGTTGAGACAAGGAGTGGCGCCCCAACAATTAGTGGCATTGGTGCTGTCAATGCTGCTGGGGTTAACGAGGAGAGTAAAATATCTCATTGAACGCCAGCGGAAATTAGTAAAGGGCGGGTTGGTAACATATTGCTGTTCGTAAGAGTAGTTATAGAGCCAGTCGGCGGCTTTCGTAATCATCTGGGCGAGGGCAGGGTCATTGGTTAACTCGTGGAGCGCGACTAGGGCTTCGGTGAGTATCGCGACTTGGAACGGCTGGCTCGCTGGCACATCAGGAGTTATGCAAGGATCACCGGGCTGGTCGCAATCATAATCGGTATCAATTGGCCAATACCATCCGCCGTCTGAATTTTGCAGCCGTTTATAATAGAGAAGTGCGGCATTAAGAGCCTTCTGGCGAAACTCGGCGCGGACCGCTGGGTCTGGGCTCACCTTCGCCAGCCAAGTCTCATGGAGAAGTGTAAATGCTCCATCTCTTACTCCGTAGCCAAGAACCGGACTAGTATAATAGCGGCTGAGCCAAATACTGTCTTGACTGCGAACGGAGCGTTCAATCACCTGCCACATTTCCGGCCGGCCGTCTAGGGCGCGCAGCATTAATCCTCCGAGTGATGCGCCCCGCGGTGTTGCTTGATATGACCCCCATTGGTCAGGTCCTTTACTGGGCCAATCAAGCCACCATGAGTCTGTTACTTTGCGGGCATAATTTAGAAATTGCGTTTGCGTATTGCCGGTTGTTCGGTAATATGCAGTATAAAGAGTAAGGCCGAGATCGTAATAATTTCTGAGGATAAAACAGTTGCTGTCACAAGCGGGGTCTGCCCACGGTGTCGCCGGAAAATTCGCTCCGTGCTGTAGTCCTTTTGTAATTGCAATAGAGTCATACCAGGGCCAGGGGTTGGTGGTCGTAGAAGCATTCGCTTTAACCTGCGGACCGACGATGAATGCAACTTCCGGATTGGGAAAGACAACTAAGTCGCCTGCGAAACTTACCGGAGGCGGTGGAAGCTGGACTTGCGCTTGATTATTTACAGTTACACTTACGGGAGAAGAAGTTATCTGGTTCCCTTGAGCATCGCGGGCAACGGCAGTTAGCGTGTAAGAGCCGTTGGTCTCGATCGTAGTATCAAAAGAAATTGAGTATGGGGAAGTCGTGTCTTCTGAACCAAGATCTGCTCCGTTTAATTTAAATTGAACTCCGGCAACTCCGACATTATCTGACGCAGTGGCAGAAATTGTTGTCGCACTGCCGGAAATAGTAGAGCCGTTTGTAGGAGAAGTGATTGAGACCGTGGGAGGCGTGACATCTGTGGAACCAGTTGGAGCTGGACAGGCGGCAAAATTACAAGTTGGAGGATTGATTCGCAATACAGTAGAGCCGTCTGAACAAGTCTGAAAATCTGTTGGGCACGATGTAGCTGGAGGATTTTCTCCGACCGAGGGCGGGGAAGTGTAGAGCTGACTCTTCGGAATAATTTGTTTGGCTTGCGAGCCAGAGAGCGCCCAGGAGAGATAGACTTGCGCCGCTCCATCCATTTCCAGGTATTCCATTTTAATCGGATACGACTGTCCGGCGGTAAGGGCGACACTCCCTCTATTTTCTAAAAGCGAATGGCCAGTCCAGTCGTTCACTAATTGCTGATTGTTCACCCACAATCTTGCGCCGTCATCGGTGTTTGTAAAAAAAGTATAAGTGCCACTATATAAGGGTTCAACGAAACCACTCCAGCGAACGGAGAAATTATCAGCATTCACGCTCGGAGCCGGAGAGGCTACTCCCCAATCGAATGAAACTTGAGCGTCGGTCCTCTGCAGTACTCTGGTGTCGAAATTCTTGCCGTTAAAATATTCGCTGTTGAGTCCGTCGCCCTGGCTTATGACATTTGAAACTTGGGCCAGGTTTAAAGCACCATATTGTGAAATCGTCTGAACTAGAGAAGAAGTTAGAAAAAGAGAAATAGATACAAATAAAATCCAGTGCAAAGCTGATGACACAGGCCTTTCATGCCAACGTTTATATAATTTGTTAGATTTCATAAGGTGATTGTGAACTTTCTTCATGCGCTATTAATAATGTAGAGTAATATACAATTTTCTCATATCTTCATATATAAAATTATACCCCAAACAGTGCCAGTGCCATAAAATATGATGTGAAAGCAAACAAGAATCGAATACAAAACCTTTGTAAATCAAAGTCTGAAATTTAGAACCTATAAAAAGTAAAAATTACCTCAATTAAACTCAAAATTAGTAGTTAATTAAGTTCAAAAATTGGTTCATAATAAAATAGCAGACAGAAAACCCAACTAAAAGTAGTGTTTCACAGCGTCTCGTTCATCCGAGATGACCATAATATTAGCCAACTAATAACTAACCACCAACAACCTACAACATTAAGGATGTTTGATACTTTAAAGAGCATAGTAACCTAGAGATCTTCTAAATGTCTGACTTGGAGTGTATGCATTCTATCTTTTGCATTAGTTTTTTTAGTTCCACCTTCAATATCTTCTATTATTTTAAGCAGATCCTCTCTTCTGTAGACTCTATAATTGTTCATGGGGTGCCTTTGAGCCTTGAATTTACCATTTTTATCCCAATTTCTAAGTGTAAGAGGTGATACTCCCAAAATATAAGCTGCTTCTTTAATAGTTATGTACTCTTTGTATTGTGACATCTTTTATAAAGCTTAATAATCTACTACATATTTCTGTATAGGTATTGTAATATTTAGTGGTCTATTAATCTTTTATAATATGCTTTTATCATGCAAATTATATCATAATTAAATATGTAAAGATAGGTTATCCACAGGCTAAATTATTATATTTGTATAACTAGATTGTGGCTAATTGAACTAACTTACTGTTTTTTTGCCTATTATCTTCCTGCTACTTTTTTGATTAGTAAATATCATTATTAATTAGATTTGAATAGTTGCCATCTGATTTTTTAAGTATTGATAGCTAATTTTTTATCAACTTGGCGATCTTAATTGCAATTAATTTTTATATTTTGATCTAATTCCACCTTTTTTCAGTACTATCAGCTTTTTGTGCTGTTTACTATCGTCTTTTTTAAGTAAATTGTAAAAACAGCAGGAAGTTTGAAGTAAATAAATATTTGGCAAATTTTATCGTTTTATCCACAATTTTGTCCTAATTTTGATATCTAATTTTACCGAGTAACTCTATAATGAAAGTAATGAATGATCTTTATTTTGACGGCAAGAAGTTCATCTCGTCTAGCCGAGCCGCCAAACTTACTGGTTATGTAAATGACTACATCGGGCAACTATGCCGCGATGAGAAATTAGAATGCAGAATAGTGGGCCGCTCCTGGTATGTCTCATTGGAATCTCTTCTTGAGCATAAGAATAAAGTTGGTAATGGTGTTACAAGCCGATCCAGCAAGCATGTTCAAAAGGTAATCTTTCTTGAAAAGAGAAAAAGTGAGGAGATTAAAAAAATTGGTTCAAAGTTTTATCCCAAAGCTCAAAAAACTGAACTGGAAGCGACAGCCAAAGAGGTGAGTGGAGGAATTAACCAATCTTATTCCTTGAGAGAAACTCAAAAGCAAAAGTCTGAAATAAAAATTCCCATCATTACAAATATTGTCCTTGATGTCCCTGAAAAAGATATAAAAAAGACGGCTTATTTTCATCAGTATAAAAGAAATCTGACTGATATCTTTCCAAAAGCCGTTCTTACAATTCTCTCTCTTTTTATTTCTTTAATGTCTTTCTGGGTGGCTTTGGAGAGTAATCCTGCGCAAGAATTTGCATACAAACAAATTCTGAGTGAAGTCAGGGAGACTGAACTCAATTTGGTAGCGAAGCTGAGTGGTGTCATTGAGGCAAACGCGCTCTCCGGAATCAATCTTGCTTTGGATAACACAAGAAATTCAGTAAAAACTTTTTGGAGTAATTTTTACAATAAAACAAAAAATAAAATTCTTACTCTTATTGGTAAAAATAAATTTGCAAATAATATTTTGTCAGGTGCACAACCCAAACAAGGCATAGTTGTTGTTCCGGTTGATAAGGAAACTAATAAAGAAGGAACAATAGCAAAAATAAAAAATTCTTTCTCAGATGAGGTTACAGTTTCACCGAGTGCGAAAGGTTCAGATGGAATTATCAGACCTGTTTTTAAAGAAGTTAAAGATGATGAATATCTTTATGTCCTAGTCCCGATTAAGAATTAATTCTTTCCAGCCCCATTTTTTTAGTTTAAAAAAAATGGGGCTGGGCGGAAACCCAGCTTTGGGTCGATATAAGTAAAAAATGATTTACATCAACAAAAAAGAAATAATACTAACTCTGGCGGTAGCCACACTTATTGCTTCTCCGGTTTTCTCCTTCGTTATTGAGAGCAATCCTAAAGCTGCCAATGAAGAGCGTTTTTTGGTTGGTCCGGCAAAAATAGAGGCAGAAATTGGGGCTGGGGTATCCAAAATATTAAACTTAAACCTTGATAATCGTACAGGTTTAGAGCAAAAGTTTATTATAACCTTCGAGGATTTTATCGGCTCAAATAAGCCCGAGCAGACCATATTGATGCTTGGAAATGAAAAAAGCTCAAGCTCACTTAAGGATTTTTTGTCTGTAGATCAAGTGGAATTGAATCTGAAACACGGTGATAGGGCAATAATTCCTATTACTGTGACTATTCCATCAGATACCGCGCCGGGAGGATATTTCGGCGCGGTGATAATAAATCCCACAACCAGTCTGACTAAAACACAAAGTAATAGAGATAATACCGCCCAGACCAAAATTATTGGCAGAGTCGCAACTTTAATTTTTGTCAGTGTTCCCGGAGAGGTTGTAAGAGAGGGGAAACTTCTTGACTTTTCAACGAAAAATAAAAAGAAATTTTTTTCTGCATCTCCAGTTGAAATGAGAATCTTATTCCAAAATTCCGGCAATGTTCATCTTAATCCATATGGCGCAATAACAGTCAAGAATATTTTCGGCAAAGAAATTAAAAAAATCATCCTTCCACCTTGGTTTGCATTGCCGGATTCATTGAGATCCCGTGATGTCGTAATAAATCTTCCCAGTACTTTCGGAAAATTTAGCGCCACATTGGAATTAAACCGAGGTTACGAAAATATTGTTGATGAAAGCGAAGTTAAGTTTTTCATTCTACCTGCATGGTTTGTGGCTGCAGTTCTAATTGTGATTGCGCTCCTAATATATTTTCTCAGAAATAAAGTTAAATCCGGAAATGAAAATTAAAATCACAACAGCTTTAATTTTTCTTTTTAGTTTTCATTTTGTATTTTCTGCTGTTATGTCAAGCTCCAATTATTCAATACAAAGTGACTCTGTCAATTTCGGAGGCGGACTTTCTTCTTCGACAAATTATGTTCAGGAAAGCACTTTTGGCGAAATCGCAACTGGTCGCATTGAAAGCTCAAATTACCAGATCAGAGCTGGATATCAGCAAATGCAGGAAGTCTATCTTGCGATAGGTGCTGTATCTGATGTCAGCTTATCTCCATCAATTAACTCAACGGGCGGAGGAACAGCAAACGGCTCTGCCAGCGTTACAGTAACCACTGACAGTATTCCCGGATATGAGCTCTATATAAAAGCAAGCTCATCTCCGGCGCTTAATTCTGGTGTGAACTTCTTTTCTGACTATACTCCAGCACTCTCTGATCCTGATTTCACATTCTCAGTTCCCGCAAGCACTTCGGAATTCGGTTTTTCTCCGGAGGGTAGTGATGTGGCGGACGAATACAAAGATGACGGAACAAGTTGCAATACAGGAGCATCGCAAACTTCAAATGCTTGTTGGAGGGGGTTGAGCACCACAAATGAACTGATTTCGAGAAGTACTTCCGGCAATCACCCCTCGGGTACAGAAACTGTAATTAAATTCCGCGCAGAGTCAGGTGTATCAAATACCCAAGCAGTTGGAACTTATATCGCCACAACAACAGTAACTGCAGTGGCACTGTAAATGAAAGAAGAAAAAGAAAAAAGGAAAAACCTAATTAACAAGGCGAGTAAATCAGTTGCTCTTGTCTGTACTTTGATTGTATTTCTTTTGCCATTAAATATTTTGCAAGCCGCTATTGAAGATCAGTTTGAAATTTCTGCAACAGTGGTTGAGAGTGCTGCGACTCCAGAGATCCCATCTCGTGGCGGAGGAGGCAGTGGAGACTTTGTTGCGCCATTAATATACGACATACAAGTTTCTTCAGGACAGACAAATGCAGAAATTTCATGGAAGACAAGAGTTCCTGCCCAGTCAATAATAAAATGGGGAAGTAATAATAATCTTGATTTAGGTCAATATAGTGAAAATTCTTATTCCGTCAGCCACAACTACACAATTGAGAATCTAGAGTCTCTTGAACGATATTTTTTCAGGATAGAAGCGGTGAGCGAATATGGCGCAAGATCAGAGACAGAAATTCTGGAATTCTACACAACAGGGTTTAAAGAAGGTATTCATAACCCGACAAATTTTGAGGCAACTGCAAGAATCGATGACATAAGACTTACGTGGAATAACCCCCAAAACAGTGAGTTTAAGGAGGTTAGACTTGTAAGATCTGAAAAATTTTTCCCAGGCGATCCGGATGATGGAGAAGTAATTTACGAAGGCAGAGCTGAGGAATTCATAGACAGAGATGTAAAAAAAGGAGTCACTTATTATTACACCTTATTTGCAAGGGAGCTAAATGGGGCCTTTTCTTCTGGTGTCGTTCAAAGCGGCAGAATTCCGCTGCCCGGAGAGACGAAACTTCCCGAGGAAGATATATATGAGAAACTTCCCAAAGCTCCATCAGTACATCCCTTAATACAATCACTGCAGTTTAGTGATTTTGAATTCATCCAGGACGGAAGAAAAATTCAAAATAATTTCCCAGTTGATTCTGTCTTAATTGACGGCAACAAAGCCCTAACTATTGATCTCAACTATCAGAGAATTCCCGAAGTTCTTAAATCAATTGTAGTTACAATGACTCACCCAACAAAGAAAGACAAGAAGTTCTCATTTCTTCTGAGAGTGAATAAAGAAAAAACTTATTACACATCGTCAATCGCAGCACTCGGAGAGTCGGGTCTTTATGATGTGGATATTGCTATCGTTGATTTTAAAAATCAGGGTCTTAAAAAAATTAACGGAAACCTTTTTGCATCTATAGAAAAAGCATTTGCATTTAATAAAGTCAAACTACCTGCAAACTTTGCCGATGTTAATAAATTCTTTTGGTTGCTTCTAGTTATGATGCTCATTGTTCTTTATGAAATCTATAGACAGATTCAAGAAATAAGAAAAAGACAAAACCAAAATAGAATGCTCTTAAAAAATGATTGATTTCTTTAAAAAAATTAGTGCATTAATTTTAATACTTGCGACTACAGCTGTGTCGCCGGGCATTTTTGATTTATTTATTCCGGTAGAGGAGGCACTTGCCGCTTTCAACCAACAGATTAATTATCAGGGTAAACTTACCAACTCTTCAAATGTTGCCGTTGCTGACGGCACTTACCACATGATGTTTCGGCTCTACTCCACTCTCACTGGTGCCACCACTTCAAATATCTGGGAAGAAGATCGAAGCACTGTCGCCGGAAACAGAGCAACTGTTACAAACGGTTTATTTTCTGTAATGCTTGGTAGTTCAACTGCCTTAACCACTGTTGATTTTAATCAAACCCTTTATCTTGGAGTTGAAGTTGGTGGTTCGGGGGGGTCGCCTTCTTGGGACGGAGAAATGTCTCCGAGGAAGATTCTGGGAGCTGTTCCGGCCGCATTTGTTGCTAAAAATTTAGACGGAGGCACTGCAACAACCTCAACAATTTTAGTTACCTCTTCTTCAACTCTCCAAAATCTTACATTCCAAAATGCAACAGGTACAGCCGCTACCACTACCGACCTTTACGTTTCAAACCTAGCCTCAACTACACAACTAAGATCAAATACTGCAAACATAGGCTTTGGCACATTAACCAACCTTCTTGTTAATGGATCATCAACTCTCCAGAACTTCACATACCAGAATGCTACCGGTACATCTGCCACAACCACAGGCCTAGCAATTTCTGGCATCACCTCATCACTACTTAAAACAAATTCAAACGGTTCAGTCATTGCAGCTGTGGCTGGCACTGATTATCTTTCTTCCATGACATTTGCTTTCCCATACACCACAGGATCAGACTGGGGAACACACAATGCCACTTCTACTATTCTAGGATTCAAAGCTGGCTTCTACTCACTTGCTTCCTCTACTATTGGTAACAACACCACCGCATCAGGTCTTACCATATTCGGAGGAGCAACAACTACGGGGCAACTGCTTACTCTTTCATCTACAACCCTTCAGAATTTCACTTTCACTAATGCAACGGGAACTTCTGCCACAACAACAAATCTCTATGTTTCAGGCAGAGCTTCCACTACTGAACTACGCGCGAATACCGCTTATTTTGGCGGCAACGTCGGCATCGGGACGACGAGTCCCACAGATAAATTTGTTGTCGCTGATGGAACAGGAGCTATTGAGATCAATAATTCCGCTACTTTGTCCTCACCGGCGGGAAGTAGCGCCACTGTTTTGTCGTTAAGAAACAGAGATACGACCTCTGGTAATACCGCCGGTCTTAAGTTCGAGGGCGGAAGTACTCTCTATACGGCCATAGAAACTGTATTTGATGATCGCACCTCTGGCTCGGAAGACGCAACCCTTGCTTTTACCACTATTGCTGCTGGTGCGCGGGGGGAAAGACTACGCATTACTAACACTGGCAATATCGGCATCGGGACGACCAGTCCAATTGCTAACCTGGATATCTTCAAAGCAAGCGGGGACGCTTCCGCTAGCTTCACCGCTAGCTCAACCGCCGGAGTTCAGCTTGCTTGGACCATCGGTACTGATTTATCAGATAGCGGCAAGTTTAAAATTTCATCTTCAACATTACTTGGTCTCAATGATCGTCTGGTAATTGATGGCAGCGGCTTGGTTACCATCGGCAATCTTCTCGCTACCGGCTCCACCACCCTCCAAAACTTCACATACCAGAATGCTACCGGTACATCTGCAACAACAACCGGTCTTGCAATTTCTGGAATCACTTCATCATTACTTAAAACAAATTCAAACGGTTCAGTCATTGCCGCTGTAGCTGGCACTGATTATCTTTCTTCCATGACATTCGCTTTCCCATATACCACAGGATCAGACTGGGGAACACACAATGCAACTTCCACTATTCTAGGTTTCAAAGGAGGTTTCTACTCACTTGCTTCCTCTACTATTGGTAACAATACTACTGCTTCAGGTCTGACAATTTTTGGTGGAGCAACTACAACAGGACAATTGCTTGCTCTTTCTTCAACCACACTTCAAGATTTTACAGCGACAAATGGAACCACCACTAACGCTACTTCTACTAATTTAAATATTTCTTCAAAATTTACTGGGGTATCTCTGTCAAATTGTAATATTGTATCTCAAAAATTACTTTGGGCTGACGGAGTATTCTCTTGCGGCACGGATGCCGGCGCGGGAGGAGGAGCGGGCACTTGGTCAACGACAACTTCTCAAGTATCGGGACAATTTATAAATTATCCAAATAATGATACAGATGTAATTACGATTGGAGCCAATGCTTCAACATCAGCTGAGTTTTTCTTTGATCCAAATACTTTATTTGCAAAAATTGGCGGCCAACTTTTAATCACCGGCTCCACAACTTTACAGAACTTCACATTCACAAACGCAACAGGCACAGCGGCAACTACCACAAGCCTGTACGTATCAGGCCTCGCCTCAACCTCTGATTTGAGAGTAGCCAACACCGCCTACTTCGGCGGCAACGTCGGCATCGGGACGACGAATCCTAACGCAAAATTAAATGTCGTAACAACGGATTCCATAAAGTCGATCATCGCTCGCATAACAGGTTCGACTAGCGGAGCGCCAACCACCGTGGCGGCTTCGAATTATCTCCAACTAGGCGGGGGAGAATATGGCACAAATAGTTATAGGCTCATAGGATTCGGTTATCGCGTTTTGTCTACCGATGTCGCCCCTGCTTATATTGGTTATCAAGAAACAGCAAACGCTGTTAATACTAAAGGTGATCTGGTATTCGGCACACGAAACACAGAAGTAGCAACAGATGTTCCAACGGAGCGTATGAGAATTCTGGCGAGCGGCAACGTCGGCATCGGGACGACTTCTCCAATTTCAATACTTGATGTATTCAAAGCTGGAGATGCAGCTCTCGGACTCACGGCAAGTTCCACAGCTGGAGTGCAATTGGCATGGACAATCGGCACTGATCTTTCTGATAGCGGTAAATTCAAAATTTCTTCCTCAACACTTCTTGGTCTCAATGATCGCCTTGTAATTGACGGGGATGGTCTAGTCACCCTCGGCAACCTTATCTCCACTGGCTCCACCACCCTTCAAAACTTCACATACCAGAATGCTACCGGTACATCTGCAACAACCACAGGCCTTGCAATCTCTGGAATCACTTCCTCACTCTTGAAAACAAATTCAAACGGTTCAGTCATTGCCGCAGTAGCTGGCACTGATTATCTTTCCTCCATGACTTTTGCTTTTCCTTTCACCACTGCCACTGACTGGGGAACACACAATGCCACCTCAACTATCATCGGATTCAAAGCTGGTTTCTATTCCTTAGCTTCTTCCACTATAGGCAACAACACTACTGCTTCAGGCCTGACAATTTTTGGAGGAGCTACCACTACAGGAGAGTTTCTTACTCTTTCCTCAACAACCCTTCAGAATTTCACTTTCACTAATGCAACGGGAACTTCTGCCACAACAACAAATCTCTATGTTTCAGGCAGAGCTTCCACCACTGAACTACGCGCGAATACCGCTTATTTTGGCGGCAACGTCGGGATTGGGACGGCGGCGCCTGGTTATAAACTGGACCTGGTTGAATCTACGGCATCTGCCTCAGTTAACCTTGCACGCATTGCGCGCACAAATGCCTCGGACAACCTGACCGACTCCATGTTTACTCTTGAACATACGGGAAGTGGCGACCCTGCCATGAAGTTTTTACTGACAGGTGATACAAAGTTCATTATGGGTATAGACAATTCAGATGGTGATAAATTCAAAATTGGGAGAGCAGATAACTTGGGAACGGATGATAAGTTTACTATAGATGGAACCGGCAACGTCGGCATTGGGACGACCAGTCCAATTGCTAACCTGGATATCTTTAAAGCGAGCGGCGATGCCTCCCTCTCTCTTACCGCAAGTTCAACTGCCGGAGTTCAACTTGCTTGGACAATTGGCACTGACCTCTCTGACTCCGGCAAATTCAAAATTTCTTCCTCAACATTACTTGGTTTGAATGATCGCCTTGTAATTGACGGCAATGGCCTGGTTACCATCGGCAATCTTCTCGCTACCGGCTCCACCACCCTCCAAAACTTCACATACCAGAATGCTACCGGTACATCTGCAACAACCACAGGCCTTGCAATCTCTGGCATCACCTCCTCATTACTTAAAACAAATTCAAACGGTTCAGTCATTGCCGCTGTAGCTGGCACTGATTATCTTT
>Ga0209542_10002686_pt1 | contig 39389 bp, 42 predicted proteins | sample RifCSPhighO2_01_FD_184028 | JGI IMG/M metagenome (GOLD analysis project Ga0209542, IMG submission 184028) | Soil microbial communities from Rifle, Colorado - Rifle CSP2_plank highO2_0.1 (SPAdes) (version 2) | ecosystem: Environmental > Terrestrial > Deep subsurface > Rock core/Sediment ... | reverse complement strand
CCCCGACCGTATTAAAGAAAACTTTGAGGTACTCAATTTTAAACTTGATGAGGCAGATTTAAAGAAGATAAAAAGTCTTGATAAAGACCTAAGGACTTGCTGGGATCCGACCCATATCACATAAAGAGCATTTGTCATGGAGTTTTGGCTATACGACTAAACGGGTCTTGACCGGCATGCTCAGTACAATGTTAGACAACGGTTTTATTATCAATGGGGTAAAATGGGTTATTGGGCAACATCCTGTTAAAGCTATTCCTTTGTATCCAAAGGATCATATAGAACTGGACTCTTATCCAAGTGGTCATGAGTGGCAAGAATCAAAACTGAAATGTGAGAAGTGTGGAAAAGTTTATACTCTTCCGAGAAACGTAGATGATCAAAAACGATATGTCATACGAGACATTAATTCAAGAACATATAAAACAAAGAGGTTTATTAATTTAGATGACGAAGCTTTACCATTGGCTGAAGAAAAGATTTCCTCAAAGGATAATAAATATTTCGTAACCTCCTTATTGACAAAGTCAAAAGCTGGTTTAAGGCTTGTTGTATATGCAGGAGAGAAGGGGAAAAAAGAAAAGGCACAAATCTTTGTAGAGCCTGATATAAAAAGACTGGCTTTTGATCAAAAAGATCTTCACCCAACTGACGTTTTCACTAAGTTAGAGGCAACTTTTTCCGGTGGAGTGAAGGCTACTCAAGAAAAGAAAAGGTAAGCTACGGGACAAAATGGTCCTAGTCCGGTCTACTCAACTCGGGATTAAATCTTAAAATTTTACCTGAAGTATCTTATGATGTAAGGAAGGAAAATTAAAATACCAACTATTACCGATCCTGTTGATACAACCAAAACCATTCCTGCCGATACATCTTTTGCTATCTTTGCCTGTTGCCTATGCTCCTGAATTATTAAATCAACCATCTCCTCAATTGCCGTATTTATCATTTCAAGACAAATTACAAGAATAATCATAACTCCTAATATTCCCATCTCAAAAGCATTTACTCTAAAAAACAAACTTGCAAGAATAACTAAAAAAGCAACTCCTATATGAATTCTTAGATTTCTGTTGTGTTTTATCGAGAACAAAATTCCCTCAGAAGCATACTTAAATGATTCTACCAGCGATTGATTCGTTTTCATTAAAGAATAAATCTCCCTATTATATAAACAATTATAGTTAAAATAACTCCAAAAAATCCACCTACAATCGCTTCTTTTGGTGTATGTTTTTTAATCTTGACCCTTGCCCATGCCATTGCCGGAATTAATAAAAGCGTGGGGGCAAACATGAAACCGAAGAGAATAACAAGAGAAAGAGTAAACGCGCAAACCGTTGCCGTATGAATACTGGCTTTAACCCAATTATTCACAATACTAATTACCAATACTCCCAAAATAATTCCAAAAACTACCAAATATAAAATTTTTGGACCATCTAAGAGTATCAAAGATCCCAAATACAAAAAGGTCATTATTCCAAAAAAAGCAAAAAGCTTTGGTCTTTCTTCTTTTTTAGAAACGTCATAGTCTGAGAAAAATCCAAGAAGCATTCCTAAAAAAACGAAAAAACAACAGAAAATAAAAAAATATAGGAAAAAAATGTCCATTTTAACGAATAGAAAATATTGCCCGTCTCTTTGAAAACAAGAATGAAAGGAGTTGGTAAAAAGAGAACTAATGGGCTTGATAAAAAAGAAATAATCCTTGCTAAATTTTTAAGCATCTTCTAAATTTTTTACAAAAAAATCTTTACCGTAAATTTCGTTAAGTTCTAAAATTCCAATTCCCTGTTCCTTTCCAGTCATAAGATAATAAATTTTTTTAAAAGATATTCTTTCTTTGTCGGAAAAATCCTTAAGAGCAAATAGCAGCTCTTCGTTTTTCCAAACTCCTCCCAGTTTATAATTTAGATACTTGAGTAAAATCTGAGCTTTTTGTTTTTCTTCAATTGTATATTTTTTCTTTTTTTTCTCACTTATTAATTTCTTAAAATCTTTTAAAGTTTTCATTCTGGATTTTGCCGCCGTTATCCATATCTTTGATTTATCAGACTTTAAAACTTTTATTACTTTTGGATCTTGTTTGTAAAATTCAACAAGTCTTTCGGAAAGATCCTTAATGCTTCTTATCCACGCTCCGTTGAACCATTCAAGTTTTTGAGTATCAAAAATAGGATTCGCAGTGTTTACATCGGCAAGATCAAAAAGCTTTATCATATCGTCAATACTCATTTTCTCTTGTTCACCCTTTGGAGTCCAACCAATAAGTGCCATGTAATTTAGAATAGCTTCTTTTAGATATCCCTCCTGCCTATATTCTAAAACTGATTTTGCTCCTTCTCTTTTAGAGAGTTTACTTTTATCTTTTCCTAAAATAATCGGCAAATGAGCAAATATAGGTTGATTCCACGAAAAGGCTTTGTATAATTGAACATGTTTTGGCGTCGAGGAAATAAATTCCTCACCTCTTATCACATGGGTTATCCCCATAAGATAATCATCAACTACATTTGCAAAATTATACGTAGGGTATCCGTCGGATTTTAAAAGCACAAAATCTTCCTGTGTCTCGTTTTTGAAAGATATTTCTTTTTGTCCCACCTCATCAATCCAAGATGTTTCTCTGTTTTTTGGCATTTTAAATTTTAATGCCCCATTATCTTCATAAACGAATCCCCTTTTTTTTAGAATTTCGGCGTGCTCCTTATAAATATCAAGTCTCTCTGACTGAATATATTTCTCGTCCCACTTAAGACCGAGCCACTCAAGAATTTCATAAATGGTTTTTTCGGCCTCTTTCATAAATCTTTTTCTATCTGTATCCTCTATTCTTAAAATAAATTTACCTTTATTTTTTTTGGCAAATAGAAAATTAAAAAGCGCTGTTCTCGTATTCCCAATGTGAGGAGTTCCGGTTGGACTTGGGGCAAATCTGACTTTCACCATACTTGCATTGTACCTTAAGTTTTTTCTATACTCAAGATATGCTCACCTTATCTCAGACAACTTCTTTAACAAAAAAAATTGCCAAATGGTTGGCAATAGTTGTTACGTCGATAATTCTTCTTTTGATTTTAGTAAGAGTAGGAAAAATACTTAAAGGAATAATAGCCCCAACACCCCTGCCTCCCCCAACAGTATCTTTTGGCAAGCTGTCACCTATTGAATTTCCCAAAAGCTCATCGGCACAGCAATTAAACTATTCTATAGATACCGTTACGGGGGGCTTACCAAATTTTCCGGACAGAGCCAAGATTTTTAAGATAGAAAAACCAAATCCGAATCTTCTGGCCTTTAAAAAAACAGGAGAAAAAGCAGCCCGGGCGGGATTTTCCTCATCTGCCATTCGGATTTTGGGAAATACATACCAATGGATAGATCTTCAAAGTTCTACTTTGCGAAAAATAAATGTTGATATATTTACCTCGCAATTTAGTGTTTCCTCCGCTTTTTTATTTGACCCATTGGTTATCTCAGGATCAAATCTATCAGATCCAAGCAATTCAAAGACAGTTGCCCAAGACTTTCTCCTAAGCTTGTCTTTCTTATACGATGATTTGGATTTGGAAAAAACAAAAACAAATTTATTCTCTATTAAAGGCTCTGTCTTGGTACCTGCCACAAGTGTTTCAACCGCACAAATCATAGAGGTTGATTTTTTTCAAAAAGACATAGATAAACTTCCTGTAGTTTATCCAAGAATCAATAATTCCACTATGAATATTTTTGTTGGGGGAGGAAAAAATCAACCTCAGGTTGTAAAGGCAGATTTCTTTCATCAGAATATCTCAAGTGAATCCGCTACTTATCCCATTAAAACGGCTTCCGATGCTTTCCTAGTGCTTAAGAATGGCAATGCCTATATTTTATCGCCGGCAGAAAATAAGAATGTATCTATTAGAAACACCTATCTTGGATACTATATGGGAAATAAAGAACAAAACTTTCTGATGCCTGTCGTTGTTTTTGAAGGAGATAACGGTTTTATCGCTTATGTTTCTGCAGTCAAGGACGAATGGATAAATAAGTAAGACTATCCGAAAGATAGGACGCAAGCGCAAGAGTATCCCCAAATCTGTCTTCGCTTCTCATTACAACTATTATTAAAGTGTGGCCGTTTTCTGCTTTTGAGGACACCAGCACTCCTCCAGCTTCATCTGTAAAACCCGTCTTTATTCCCGAAATTCCATCTATTCCTAAAAGTTTATTTCTATTTAAAAGAGAGTAAGTATTTATTCCGTTTATATCCGATATAAATCTGTATTTCGTAGAAACAATTTGGGAAAAGATTTTATTATCCAGAGAAACTGATGCTAATCTGGCAAGCTCAAGAGGTGTTGTGTAGTCATCCCGATCCAAGAGCCCCGCAGGATCCTGAAAATGAGTATTGTTAAGATTAAGAATCTTTGCCTTTTGATTCATTTTTTCTATAAAACCCGGCTCTTCCCCCGGATAATTTTGTGCAATTACAAAAGCCGCATCATTTGCAGATGGTAAAAGCATTGCGTAAAGCAAATCTAAAAATGTCATTTTTTCACCTTTTATAAGCCCGAGTATGGATCCCTCATCTGCTACTCTTTTAACTTCTAAAATATCTGTTAATTTAAAATAATCAAGTGCGGTTAAAGCTGTCATAATTTTTGTTGTGGAAGCAGGAGAAAATCGAAGGTTTTCATTTTTTGCATAAATAACAACGCCTGAATCTTTATCTACTACAACCGCTGCTTGAGCAAGAATATCAGGAACAAACTTATTCTTCAAAAGCGGATAGCTTACATTTGCATAATTGGGGAAAGGAGATTTTAAGGTTGATTTTAGAATGATCTCTCCTTTTTGATACACATCAAAAACGACTAAAAAGAGGAGGAACATAACAAGAATTACAGGAAATAAAAATGGGTCTGGTTTTAAAAGATGTTTTTTGAAAATCTTAATCGATTGCAGAAAATCTTTCATCTACCCGCTCCATATCTCTTGGGAAAAGACTTGCTTCTCTTATGTTAGAGAGTCCCAAAATATCTTTTGTTATTCGCTCAAGTCCCATTGCAAAACCGCCTTCGGGAGGCATTCCGTATTTGAATGACTGAAGATATATTTGGAAATTTTCCGGTTTATTTCCCCATTTTTTTATATTCTCAAGAAGCATTTCGTAATTATTTATTCGCTGTCCACCCGTAACCCATTCTTCACTTATACCTAAAAGGTCAAAACTTAAAGTATAATTTGGATCGTTTAAGTCCGGCATGGTATAAAACGGTCTTTTTTTAGTCGGGTAATGAGTAATAAAAACAAACGGAGCTCCTGTTTCTTCTTTTGCCCAATTACAGATTTCTTTTTCCGAGGAAGGGTCAAGATCCGGTTCATTCCTGTGATCTCTGTTTGTTCTTTTAAATATAATTTCCTGGGCATCTCTCATTTTTATTCTCGGAATTGATTTTTTAAACTCGGGAAGAGTTACTTCGAAAAGCTTCAGCTCTTTTTGATTTTTTTCTCTAACATCTTCAATCATAGACAGAACGACTTTTTCCGCCCATTCCATAATCTCTTCCCAGGAATTTATGAACCCAAATTCCGCATCAAGGCTTACATATTCCGATAAGTGTCTTGTGGTAACCGATGGTTCTGCCCTATAAGCATGTGCGATCGTAAAGACTCTTTCAAAAATTGAGGTCATTATCTGTTTGTACATCTGGGGAGATTGTGCAAGGTAAGCCTTGTGTTTATAATATTCAACGGGGAAAACTTCTGCACCACCTTCTGTTGCAGTCGGAACAAGAGTCGGAACAAAAATTTCTGTAAAGTCTTCTTTTTTAAGTGTTTTTCTAAAAGATTCTGCTAGGGTTTCCTGAATTTTAAAAATTGCAGAAACTTTGGGGTGGCGCAGGCTCAATGATCTGTTATCTAAAAGCGTTGGCAGTTCCAAATTTAACTTTTCTTCCCCCATGTCAAATGGCAGGGTTTGGGCTTTTGAGATAATTTCGATGTTCTCAACTTCTATTTCAACACTTCCCGTTTCTAATTCTTTATTTATTGTAGCCGTTGGCCTTTTTTTAACCGACCCTTGAACTTTAATGATATATTCGGGTCTTAATTCTTGCGCTTTTTTATAAGACTCCTGCGAGATTTTTGGATTTACAACCAACTGAACTATTCCGGATCTATCCCTTAAATCAAGAAAAATTAATTTTCCGTGATCCCGGCGGGTTTTAATCCATCCCGCAAGAACAACTTTTTGATCTATAAGCTCCGAAGTTTGCTTTGACAAAATTCTTTTCGATTTATCGTTTATCATTTGGTATTTATCATTTTAGTTTAATTTTACCCTCTTGACAAGATGTTTTATGCTTGATATATATTGATACATATGAGTCTTTCTTTCAATCTTATAAAATTAGTTATCCTCTTTATTAAGTAAGAGGAGGGTTTGTTGGAAAGAAAACCTCCCAATTCTAATTGAAATGGGAGTTTTTATTTTTAAGGAGGTGATTAATTTAAAATGAGAAACAAATCAGAAGGAGATAGATCATATGGCGGTGCTAAACCATTGGGTCAATTAGGAGAACTTTTAAATCGGTATGAAGCTCCAAATAATGTACAAGCCGCAATAGCAAGAAGAGCCGGTGGAGTAATAGGATCAGGCCGTGTATCTCATGCTTTTGTAGAACAAACAATACAGGATTCAATGTCTGCAAATGGTCTTCCTAAGTGGGACAATGTTACTCAACGAGTAGGTGAAGCAGTAAGAGAGACTTATCGAGGCAGAAGGTAAATTTGATATTATTTTTTTAATCTTTTCTTAAATCTTTTATCTTAAGCTGGAGTCTATTATTGCCATTCCATTCGTTTTCCTCAATCGTATAAACTAAATCGATTTTACTACCGATTCTGACTTCATCCGCTCTGTCTCCCAGACCAAACCCGATTGCATCAAAATATTTTCCATCTTTTTGAACCCTTAATTTCAAGTGCAGCCCATCATTGCCAACCAGTCTCATATCCTCAACCACTAGATTTTTTGACAAAAAAACTGGGGTAGGATTTCCCATACCAAACGGCGCAAGCTTTTGGAGTACATCATATAATTTTTTGTCTATAAAAGATAAATCGAGCTCACAATCGATTCGAACGCTTCGAGTCAGTTTGTCTTTATCAAGAAGTTCTTCGGCAAGCTGTTCAAGCTTTTTTTGTAAAAGAGAAAGTTTTGCTGTTTCAACAGTAAAACCTGCCGCCATAGGATGACCGCCCGCATCAACCAATAAATCCGAAGCTCCTCTTATAAACTCTATAATATTAAATCCGCTTATCGATCTGGCTGATGCCTTGCTGTATTTTTTACCGACAGAAAGAACTATGGACGGACGATAAAATTCTTCAACAAGTCTTCCTGCAACAAGACCGATTACTCCCTGCTGGTAAGACTCGTCTCCTAAGAAAATTAGACTTTTGATTTTTGACTTTTGATTTTTGATTTTTGATTTCGCATGTTCAAACGCTTCAATAGTCAGTTCCTGTCTTCTTTTATTTGTACTTCCCAACTTTGTTGCAAGAACCTCTGCCCTTTCTAAATCTTTTGTGCATAAAAGCCTTAAACTATCCATTGCATACTCAAGTCTTCCCATTGCGTTTAATCTGGGTGCAATAATGTGACCAATCTCAAAAACATCAATTTTGGATTTATCAATCTCCGCTTCTTTTATAAGAGCAAGAAGTCCGGGTCTTTTAGTAGTTCTAAGTTTTTCGATTCCAAATTTTACAAGAGTTCTATTTGCGCCTGTTAACGGAACCAAATCGGCAATGGTTGCTAAAGAAACGAGTTCTAAATGATTATTTTGAATTTTGGTTTTTGGACTTTGGTATTTATTTGAAATTTGAAATTTGAAATTTGAAATTTCTTGCGCAAGCAAGTACGCCACTCCCGCTCCGCAGAGCTTGGTTGTATGAAAAATAGCATAAGCTTTAGGAAGATTTTTTGATCCGCCAGCTAGCGGAACATGATGGTCGGTAATAATAATGTCGATTCCTTTTTTATTTGCGTACTCAACCGCCTTGCTTGCAACGATTCCATTATCTACGGTGATTATTAATTTAATTTTTGGATTTTTCAAAAGAAGATTATCTATTCCGATTTTTGAAAGACCATAGCCTTCATCTAATCTATGAGGAATATATGGCATAGCTTTTGCTCCTGCCTCTGTTAAGGTTTCCCATAAAATTGCCGCGCCACTTATCCCGTCAACGTCATAATCTCCAAAAACAATAACTTCTTCTTTTTTTGCGATTGCTTTATTTATTCTTTTTATTGTTTTTTCCAGATGTTTTTTATCGATACCAACAGATACTGCAGTTATTTTTTTAAGATCCGGTTTTAAAAATTCATCAATTTCTTTTTTTGTTTTTAACCCCCGATTGCTTAAAATAATTTTAACTATTGCATCTATTTGTGGCTTATGATTATATAAGAGCTTCCATTTCTTCATACCAAAAATTCTTTCTGCTATACTATATCAAACCCCGCCTCTGCGGGACAAGCTATGAATTTCGATATTCCGGATGAGATTGTTTCAATTTATAAAAAGCTTGAAAAATCTGGATTCGAAGTGTATCTGGTCGGAGGATGTGTAAGAAATCTTCTTCTTAAAAAAGACGTTAAAGATTGGGATCTAACAACCATTGCGACTCCGCAACAAATTCTCAAAAATTTTCCCTCAGGTTTTTACGATAATCAATTTGGCACTGTGGGCTTGCCTTTAAAAGATAAAAGAGACCTGCCTGCCGGCAGGCAGGTTGTAGAAATCACAACATACAGAACCGAACACGGCTATAAGGACAGGCGACACCCTAAGAAAGTTTCTTGGGGAAAATCTATTGAAGAAGATTTATCAAGACGCGACTTTACAATAAATGCAATTGCCCTTCGGCTGCCAGCATCTGACGCGGTCTCTCAGGATAAACTTTCTGAAACTGAAATTGTTGATCCATTCAAAGGACAGGAGGATATTAAAAATAAAATTATAAAAGCAGTCGGTGATCCAAAGAAAAGATTTAAAGAAGATGCTTTAAGATTAATGCGCGCTATAAGATTTGCTACTACGCTTTTATTTACAATTGAAGAAAATACTTGGAATGAAATTGTTAATGATTCAAAACTAATCGATGAAATTTCAAAAGAAAGAATAAAAGACGAACTATTGAGAATTCTTGAAAGCGATTATCCTTATGAAGGAATCATGCTCCTTAAAAACAGCGGCCTTATGGAATACATTCTGCCTGAGCTTCTCGATGGAGTTGAAGTTTCGCAGGTTCGTCCCGGCAGACATCATACTTCCGATGTTTTTACTCATAATGTTTTGTCGTTAAAGTTCTGCCCATCAAAAGATCCTATCGTTCGTTTAGCTACCCTTCTTCATGACGCGGGAAAACCAAAAGTTGCATCAAAAGATGAGGAAGGTTTTATTATTTTCCATAATCATGAAATTGCCGGAGCAAAAATTGCTCATCAGATTTGCGAAAGGTTAAAATTCTCAAAAAAAGACAGAGAAAAAATTGTAAATCTTATAAGATGGCATATGTTTACAGTTGATGAAAAGATTACAGACGCGGCCGTTAGAAGATTTATAAGAAGGGTAGGTGTTGAAAACGTAAAAGACATGATGGATCTTCGAATCGGAGACAGACTTGGAGGCGGAACTCAAACTGCAGAAAGCTGGAGGTTAAAACTTTTTAAAAAGAGGGTCGAAGAACAACTCACTCCCGCTCCGTTTTCAATTAATGATCTTGCAATTGATGGAAATGATGTAATGAAAATTTTGAAAATTAAACCTGGTCCCAAAGTTGGAGAAATCCTTCAAAAACTTTTTGAAGAAGTAGATGAGGACCTATCAAAAAATACCAAAGAATATCTTGAAAAAAGGATAAAGAAACTAAAATCATAACTGTGCTAAAGAAGGATTTACAGGAAGAGCTGAAGCAATCTATACTTGCAAGGGATGAACTTAAAACTTCGGTTCTTCGTATGCTTTTGTCTGCGATTAATTATTACGAAATCCAAAAAGGCGGCGCAGGATACCAAGCAACAGATGAAGATGTAATGTCGGTTATACAAAAAGATGCAAAGCAGCACAACGATTCTATAGAACAATTTAAAAATGCAGGTCGGCAGGATTTGGTAGATAAAGAATCTGAGGAACTTGAAATCTTGAAACAATATATACCTACACAAATGAATGAAGAGGAAATTAAAAAACTGGTAGAAGAAGCAATTGCCCAAACAGGAGCAACAACAATTACAGATATGGGGAAAGTAATGGCCGCCCTAATGCCGAAACTCAAAGGCAAAGCAGACGGAGGTTTAGTTAGTAAAATCGTTAAGGATTCGCTAACTTAATCGATAAGCAGCGAACCTGTTTCACCTTCAAGTTAGAAATTGTTATTCTTCTATGGCTAAGAAGTCAAATTAAAGAAAAGGTGTAAAGCGATTACACCCTCCAGGTGTGAAAGTCCCAAATTAATTATTCGATTGTTTCATAAACCCTAGATATTAATTCTTAACTCTTCTAATGCTTTTTTGTACCCTGAGGCTTTTAAAATTATCTTTTTAGATATAATTTTTGCTTGCTCCACTGATAAACTAATTTTTACAAGCTCGTTTTTCAAATCAGAATCACTAATATTACTCAGTTCAAGTATTGAACTTATTTTTAGGTTTTGCTTTATAGAGTCTTGATTAAGATCTATTTTATCCCTGTCTTCCAAATTAATACCTTCTAATAATAAAGATATATCTTGTTTCTCAAATGCTTTTTTTATTTTTACTTTTAATTCATTATTTGGAGTTATCTTCCCTATCTTAGACCCTTGTATAATCTGTTGAATTATATTGTCATTGTTATAGACATCACCAAGCCCTATTCGTTCGGCATCAACAAGTCCAATATTCGTTACATTCATATTGGTTTGTGTGAGAAGAAAATTTGTCTTAAGAAAACCGCTTGTCTTTAAACCCCTATTGTTTAATCGTTCGTATTTACCCCTGTCTTTAGCTTTTACCTTTTTAAGAAAGTCTTTCCATTCTTCTTTTTTAATTCTGCTTAGATGATAATCTAAAAATTTTTTAAACTCTTTTATTTCTTTAAGGTTTTCTTCTTTAAGGTTGTTCTTGTTAATTAAAAATGAGGGCGAATTTTTACCTAGTCGAGCAAAACCCAACTCCTGAAGAAAAATAGGATACTTTCTTTTTGGTGGAGTTATTTTTAAAGTTTTAGCTATTCTTGAAAAAGAAGCGCTATAAATAAATAGCTGATAAAATTCCGAATTGCTTGTAAGCGCCAAAAGATCTCTTTCTCTAATAATACTTTCATTTAGTAATTTATTTAACAGATTTAATGATGTTTGTTTTGGTTTCAAATCTGAATAAAAAACTTTTTGTTCTTTAGCAATCCTATCTAAATCTTGTTTTGTTTTTTTTGAAGCCTTATTTAATAAACTAAAATTTTCTTCAGATAGATCTCTGTGTCTGCCTTCCTGAAAATTTTGATAAAAAGAACTAATAATATCAAAAACAAAATATAAATAACTCAGGTATATAGATTTAAAAAGGACGGTAGCGAAAGCAATTAAAATCTTAGTTCCTAAAACTCCGTACTCCAAGAATACATTTAATAATTTTTTTAAACTCATAGATTTGATTTGATTCTAAAATATTTATCACTATATTGATTATTTTTCTTTAAAAAAATCAAGATCAATTTCTTTTGTTTCTTTATTTACATACCAAAATTCATCGTTTCTTAGTCCGAAAAAATAAAAAAACTCAGATAACAAAAGATAAGCAATCTTTTCAAGTTTAAATTCTTCTTCTAGATTAATTACTACCTCTCTGTCAGCTAGATCTAGATAAATTTCTCTAGAACTATCGGGAAAAGGAAAACCATCCCTTCTAACCAGCTTTACAATGATTTTTTCCTTTTTAGGATTAAGTAACCTAATTTTAAATATAAACCCTGAAGGAGTTATGTCTAAGTGCTCAGAAATTTTTTTGGAGAAGTTAACAAAATTAGTTATAAACTCAGCAACTGCAAGGCCGTTGAAAGCATACCCTTCTTCTGGTTCCATATCTTTATTAACACCATGACCAAAAAAGCCTTCTTCTCCTGCAGCAAGTATTTGTCCATCTCTAAACACTCTGATCACCTTTCTATCTCCATTTGCAACTTGCATATACTCTCCAGCAATAGGCTTTGCTCTATCAAGCGTTTGAAGATCCCAACCAGAATGTCTAAAAACCGGTGGGTTCTCTATTAACTTTGTTATTTCTGAGCTTCCAGAAAAAAGATCTATGGCCTTATTAGGCTGTGGTCTAAAAACACAAGACAATACTATAATTCTTCTTTCAATGAATCCCTCAAAATTAGTAATTTCCGATACTCTTTTTGTCTCAGAAACACTAAAAGATTCTTGATAAGCCAAAGTTCCCTTTTCCGTAAGATAATATCGAAGTGTTTCACGAAAGAGCTCACTGCGATTACGATGCTCTCTTTCTGCCTGCTTGTCTGCAGCATCCAAAAGAGAATCTGGAATAGAGATGTTAACAGTTTGAGTTTTCATCAACAATATTTATACAATATTTGTTGATTATTTGTCAATAGCCGTTTTTATGGACCTAGAGTTAAGAGTTTTCTACAATTTTTATTTCTTCCGGAGTGAGGCCGTAGAGTTTATAAACTACTTCATCGATTTTTTTATCCGTTTTTTCGATTTCAGTTTTTATCGAATTCCATTTATTAGAATTGCTATCGTAATTATTGATACTTGTATTGAGAGCTATCATATTTTTTGCAAAAAGAGAAATTTTAGTTTGTAAATCCTTATCAAAATTAGCTAGCGGTAAATCTCCTACGAGATCTGAGGTAAAATTTATTCCTCCATCAATTCCAAGCGCACTATAAATCTCATTAATGTAGAATCGAATTAGTTTTGAATTTAGTATTGCCAAAAAAAATAAAAGGTTACATTTTCTTTCTCTTGGTTTAGCAATAATCGTAGATTTACCTGCAATCATTTCTCCATTATTGTCTAAAAGACATTCAAAGTTTCTCATTCCACTGATTATGATTTTAGAAGTAGACATTTGTTTATATCTTTTGGGAAAAGCTTGCATAAATTTATCTTTTGCTAAGATTGGTTTGTTATAATAATCTTTTAGATAAGTTGTCTTTTGTTGACCCCAAAGACTTATATATCTATCAATGGTTCCCGTGTTTACGAATCTGAAGCTGTTGTTTTTATCTTTTGTCGACTCTTCCAATATTTTCTTAAGCTCATAAGCTTCTCCTACGGTAAAAGGGTTTTCTATGCTAAGATAATCTGCTATTTTATTTTTATTTTTCATCAACTTCTTAATTAAATCTATATTTCCTGAAAGCAAAACACCCCATTTATCTATATTTATTATTCCTTTACTTACATCTCCATTTTGCTGAACATTAAAATTTAGATCAAATTTATCAAGCACTATTTTTTCTTCTTTCAAACCCTTCTTTATAAAAGCTATTATCGGAGAGTTTCCTGCTGCAAAAACTTTCACATCTTTGCAATTGCAGACTTTGAAAATGCAATCATAAAATTCCTTTCTTAACGTCTCTCCGTATTTAATGGATATCCATTTGTTGGGAGTTATATACGAAGCTATCCCGTTTGGTTTAAGTAGTTTTTTAGCCAACTCCCAAAAAGGTATGTATAGATCCCAATTCCCCTTCGCTGAAGCATAGTTATTTGTAATAAAATCTCTTTCCTCTGGAGCATTTTTTGACATTGATTCGGAATCTATGTAGGGCGGGTTACCAATGATTACATCAAAGCCACCTTGCTTGAAAATTTGCGGGAATTCTTCTTTCCAATTGATAGGTTTTTTATCTTTATAATTACTTCCAAAGAACTTTCTTAGATCTTCATCAACTCCTGAAATTAAAGAGTTTCGATTTATTATATTTTTATCAAGTAAGGGAAGCTTGGCTCTTTTTTCTAATGCGTTAATTAAAAGATTCAACCTTGCAATTTCTACTGCTTGCTCATCTAAATCGACTCCATATATGTTTTCCTGTAATATTTGTATTTTTGTCAGTTCATCCCCCGCATTACCAAATTCTTTATATTTTTCATTAATAATTTCTAACACTTTTATAAGGAACGAGCCAGAACCACAAGCAGGATCTAACACTTTAATTTTTTTTAAATCATTAACGCTTCTACATTTATCTAAAACTGGTTTTAAGGCGTTCCTGACGATATAGTCCACAATAAAGGCGGAGTATAGTAAATTCCCTGCTCTTTTCTTTTTCCAGCATCTTTATGCAAGGTTAAACCTTTTTGAGACTGAGATAGTTTATAGCCTAAATAATTTTCATAAACACTTCCCAACGTATCGGCAGACATAACACTAAAGTCAAATTCGTAATATCCCTTTTTACCATTTAAAATATCTAAAACTTCTTCTAAAACTTCTCCGCTTTCTTCCCATGCTTCAAAAGCATGTTTTTCAAACAGATTGGAGTTATAAATATCATCAAGTTCGCGGAATTTTTTTGTCATTGATTGGTAAAGAGTAGGTTTATTTGAGCCTGTTAACAACCTCCATTGATTAATTAAGGGCAAGAATACATTCTGTTCAATTTTCCTATCCTCTGCTACTTTTATAAACACTATTCTATCTAAAAGTTTTTGGACTCCCTCATCTAGTAACTCTTGCGGAACGCCTGGATTCCACTCGCCTAATTTTTCTGTTAACAATTTTCTGCATTCATTTAAATCTTTAGAAAGTAATTCTGTTATTGGAACTTTTTGTAATTTTTTCCCTGCTTCAATTGCTCTTTGATCAATTAAATCTGTCTGAAAAGATTCTTTGGACAATTCCCATAATTTATCGAAGCGGTCTAGATACTCGAAGTATTTAAGTTCAAAATATAACTTGTCCCCTAAATATTTTGAGGGGGATTGAGCATTAAAAATTTTAATGCCTTCAAAATCTGTTAAGACTGCCCAAGTAACGCCCTTATTGAAAGAATATTTAATTGCTTGTCTTGCGAATTCTTCATTATTTAAATCCGCTTTGAGTTTTTTTACTTCTAAGTAGAATTTCGGCCTTCCGTTTATGTAAAACCCATAATCTAGTCTGCCCGATAAGGAAACGTGTTCCTCCGCCGATACTTCTTCTTTTTCCGAAAAATCCCAACCCAAAGCTTCAAAAAGAGGTTTTATAAAGGAGTTTTTTGTTTCCTCTTCTGTGTATTTATTGATTTTCCCTTGCTCCTTAGCTGTTTGATATTTATCTATAAGGAGCTTTATTCCTTCTTTTGCTTCGTTCATTTTTCGATTCTGTTATGGTTAACTTTTACTTTTCAGCTTGCGTTTTTCGCTCCACTCCTGCCAGACGACGAGAATTGGTGAAGCGTTAAAGATTGAAGAATAAGTGCCACTTGTTACTCCGATAAGAAGAGCCACCACAAACCACCTTATTGTCTCTCCTCCAAAAAGAAGAAGCGCAAAAAGAACAAGAAGAACGGTTAAGGAAGTATTTAGTGATCTGTCAAGGGTCTGAAGAATAGAATCGTTAACGATTTGAGGAAAGGAGTCCTGAGATGATCTTCTAAGATTTTCTCTAATCCTGTCAAAAACAACAATTGTATCGTGTACCGAAAAACCAATAACGGTTAAGATTGCCGTTACAAAAAGAGAGTCAACTTCAACTCCAAAAAAGTGGCCTAAAATCGCAAAAATTCCCAAAACAACCAAGACATCATGAATCAAAGCAATTATTGCACTTACTCCGAATCTTAAGCTGCTTGCAGGTTTAGGAACCTTTCTAAACGACCAGGTTATGTAAAGAATAATGAGTAAAGATGCAAAAAACACTGCTTTTATTGCGTTTATTGTTGTTTCCCTACCAATTGTCGGTCCAATTGTTTCAAACTCCGTTTCCTTTGCATCCTTAAAGTTTTTAGAAAGTTCATTTACGAAATGGGCATTTTGTTTTTGACTTATTGGATTGGTTCGAAAGTATACCTGATTTTTTGACTGTTCTACGGTATAAACTTTTATGTTTTGCGAAATTAAAGACTGTTTTATGCTGTCGATCTTCTGTTTTTCAATATTTTGCCCAAAACTAACGGTTAACCTTGATCCTCCGGTAAAATCAATAGAAAGATTAAGCCCAAAAAGTAGAAGTGCAATTAACCCCGGGGCAACAACTATCAAAGACAGTGCAAAATATAAATTCTTTTTACCAATAATATCCAGCGTTTTATTTTTCATAGAAAAATCGCAAGAATGTTCGGGTCACAACAATTGCCGAAAACATAGAAATTAAGACTCCAATTGCTAAAACCAGCGCAAAACCTTTAACAACACCTGTACCAAACTGATAAAGAATAGCACTAGTTATAAGAGTTGAGATATTTGAGTCTCTTATGGAAGGCCATGCTTTTGAAAATCCAATTTCAATTGACTCTTCTTGTTTTTTCCCAAGTCTTTTTTCTTCTTTTATTCTTTCAAAAATTAAAATATTTGCGTCAACCGCCATACCGATTGAGAGAATAAAACCGGCTATTCCCGAAAGAGTAAGAGTTATTCCATAAGGAGTAAGGTTGCTGATTTTAAATATAGATAATACTAAAAGGGAATAAACAGCAAGGGCAAGACTTGCTACAACTCCAAGTCTTCCATAAAGAATGCTCATAAAAATTACTATTATTAAAAATCCAATAGCTCCTGCCAAAAAGCTTTTTTTAAGCGACTCTATTCCAAGCGTTGGACCAATTACCCGCTGCTCTAAAACCGAAAGAGGAACAGGCAGAACTCCTGCATTAAGTTCGGTAGACAAAAGCTTTGCCTGCGCAAGCGTAAAACTTCCTGTAATAACTGCATTTCCCGTTAGAATTGACTGATTAACTCTGGGAGCCTCTATAACCTGGTTATCTAAAACGATAGCAACAATTTTATTAACATTTCTTTTTGTTATATCTGCAAATTTCTCCGAACCCTTGCTTGTAAAAACTAACTGGACTTGAGGATTTCCCGTATTCTGATCAAAAGTCACACTTGAGTTTTCTAATTCATTTCCCGAAAGACTTGTCTTAACAGCACCGGGCCCTAATACTTCTAGAATTCCTAAAGGATAAGCCGAAGGAGAGGCTGTTTTTGCAGATTCTGTTTTTCCCTGTTCCCAAAAAGAAAGCTGTGCAGTTGTGCCAATTAAATTTATTGCCTGATTAATATCTGTGACACCCGGAAGTTCTACGATAATTCTTGAATCTCCGTTAACAGTTGCGGTTTGAATAACCGGCTCGGATACTCCAAAAAGATTTATTCTTTTTTCAATTACTGTCTTCACGGAATCTAGGGCATCGGATTTTTGACTTGGGGAAACGCCGGACATATCTGCTTTAAAAGTTATAGATGTTCCTCCTTTTAAATCGAGGCCTCTTCTAAATTCTAAATTTTCCCTAATTCTAAATGTTCTTAAAAATGAAGACGGATTAATATCTAAATTTTTGACTGGACCTAAGGAAATTTTCTGAAAATTTGGCAAATTAATAAATATAGAAACTAAAGTCAGTAGAATTATGGAAAAAAATAAAAAACGGGGACTTCCTTTCATTCTAACATGCTCTCCTCATCGCCTATTAACATAACCCTGGAAGCTGAAAGGATAGAAAGGATAAAAGGATCTCTTCTTTTTTTTCTAAAATCAAACTCATCCTCGGACATTACCGTATAATTTATTTCTGTATTTAGTCTTTTTTCTTCTGCTCTTACCAAAAGTGTAAGTTCAGGAAGTACCACAGTACCGACCAAAAGCAGATTTATCTCATCCGGTTCAACCTTCATTCTTCTTGCAAATTTACCGGAAAACATAGCATATTTTATTTTTCCAAGTTTTGCGCGATTTATTAAAATATCTGCACCAAGACCCACAGTTTTTACTCCGGTTCTTAAAAGATCGAAGTAGAAAGGATAATTTTTAGAAAGTGAGTAGTAAACTCTGTTTGCTCGGGGTTCCCTTGATAAGATGCCCTTTTTTTCAAGAAATAAAAGTTCTCTTCTTACCGCATTTATTTCATCACCTGTTCTTCGCACCAACTCTCTGACATGGAACATTTCGAAGGGATTCCCAAGAAATATACCAAGCAGTTTTACTCGAGATTTTGATGTAATTAAATCAGAAAGCATAAGCCCTGGATGATATTATTTTACTGTCATTATTCCATCCGTGGGCAGAATTTCAAACCAAATAAGTCCTCTATTAAGCTCAACGGGCGCACCGCCTGAATCAAAAAGTAATGTTCTGGCGGTTCTTGAGTCTTTTTTCCATGTACCTTTTATTTCTTTTCCGTCCATAAAAATTGCTGCCTTTCCTCCCCCTTTTGTTCTGTACAGAAGATGTACATTGTTTTCGTACCCATCGTTGGCGTTTCTTTCCTGCATAAATAATACTACAATATTTTTCGAAGTCAACTGCTTGTTTGTATTCTTGTCTACCTGAATCTTTTTTCCGGTACTCCTTTTATATAGATTTGTCAAAGGATCGTAAACCCAGTCTGTAAAATAGTCCGGCATAGAACTCCAAAATTCTAAATGAATAGATTGGGTAGTTCCTCTCTTGGAAGAACTAGCATCTTCTTTGAATGAATATGGAACAAATCCTTTACTCCAAAGAGTGCCTTTTTTATCAACTTCGGTTAATCCTCGTGATGATTTTGCATACTCCCATAATTTTTCCGAAGTCGAATACATAGTATGCTCTGTTGCAACAGGGTGACCAAGTCTGTCATAATCTCTCCAAAAAACAGGGAATCCTATCGAAAATTGATTCATGTCATTATAGGCATTCCACCCATAATCGGAGAGCTGAGAAAGTGCATCTGCCGGCCCTGCCTGATTTGCACCTCCCACATGCGCATATAAAGGATAGTTTCCATATTCCGAGAGAAAATCTATAAAGTAAGTTCTTGCCGATCGTATGGGTCCTATCTGCGCACCATCCTGACAGAAATAAACGGCAAGAAATCTCGTAATTCCTCCTTCCGCAACTGCCTCGTAAATTACATCGGCAGAAGAAAGACCGGATTGCGGTCTTGCCTCTTGATGATTTTCAATCATAATACCCAAGGGCCTATGCTCTTCCCACCATTTTTTTTGCTGTTTTGAGTAAAGAACCCCATTTAACGGGCAGCTTTCGGTTTTTGGAAGATTCGGATCAAAAACTAATTTACCTTCTCCTCCTTTGACTGGAAGACCTACGGGAGACGTTACCGACTCTAAAAGCGATGATTTTGAAAAAAGAGCATACGAAATTCCGCAAGATATGATATATACCAAAATTATCAGAACAATTGTTAGTAATTTTCTTTTTTCCATTTAATTATCTTTTTTGGTTTCATTTAGAACTTTTTTTTCTTCGTCCGTTAGCTCATGCTCTGCCGCTTTACCGTTTATAACTCTTTTTGCATACCATCTTGTCCCGGAGCGAGAATAAAGAGCTGAGATAATTATACCTGTATCATTCGCATCAACTAAGGAAAGTACAAAACTTTGGTCTCCGCCTGTATCTTTGAAAGGATTAAACCTATGAAGCCCAATTTTTTGAACATGCAAAAGCCCATCTTTCTCCAGATTATCACAGTATTTCTTAATAGACTCTATATCTTTATTGTGAAGATCAATTTTGGAGAGAATATCCTCGAGAATTGACTTTAAATTTTTATTATTTGCGCCCTTTGCTAATCTTGAATAGTGGGAAAACATCTGCCAAAAAAAAATTGTGAGAATTAAAAGCCAAACAAAAAAAACACCCATTATAACTTGGGTCGAATTGGGTACCATATATATCCATCTATATTAGCCTCTTGACAGGCTCCCTGTCAATAGTGTAATCTAGGCTCTATCTCAATGAGGAAAACGAGAAGACAAAAAATAACCGCAGATCTTCATCGCCAACTCTACTCCTTAAGGAGTCAGAAAGTTCCCTCCTTTGAAGAAATGAGTACCGCAAAAATAGAAAAAACGAACGAAACTCTTTTGGTAGAACCTCAGAAATATAATTATTTAACTGCCGACATTACCAAAACCGGAGTTGTTACAGGTTTAATACTTATTGCCCAATTAATTTTTTCCTTTTTGCTTAAAAATCATTTGTTAACAATTCCAGGAATAAGTTATTGAGAGGAGGTGAAGCTATAATATGGCATCAATGTATTGCGTAAAATGCAGAGCAAAAAGAGATGATCCAAATGCTCAAAAAGTTACCATGAAAAATGGTAAGCCGGCTCTTAAAGGCAAATGCCCAACTTGTGGTACGGGAATGTACAGGATCGGCGGTTAATCTTTCTTGAAGGTCCTATCGATAGGAATAATTTTAACCTTTAAGAAACAATAGAAAACCCCTTGATTTTTCTGGGGGTTTTTCTATCTTGTTGAAGCTTTAGAATCAATCTTTATAATGTACGAGTTTGTATACTTTGACGACCGAGACATCCCATTGCCCAACAATTTCCGCTCTGCCGAATCCTGCAACTTCCCAAAGAGAATTGCCTAAGGGATGGCATGGATTTTGTTCACATACTACAAGGAGTTGTTCTGTAACGCTTTTTCTAATTGGATCGGTTGCAGTGTTTTGAATCGTTACTGGTGGATGATTTTCAAGGGTAAAAAAATATCTGTAAGCATGATCGGAATTTCCTCCCGTTATGAGTGCGAAATTAAATGGCTTCACATCGGACTTTTCTAAAACAAACTCCGAAATTTTTCTAACTTGATCAAGCTGTCTGTTTGGTTCATATCTAAATGGGAGACCGCTTAAATTAATTAAAACTAATGATAAAAAAGCAGTGACCGATACAATTTTTAGAAAACTTGTCTTTCTCATAAAAAAATCTAAAGTATTTCCAACCAAGATAAACGGCAGAGGAAACATAAAACCAAAATAGTAATCGTAAATTGATTTTTTATAAAAACCGAAGAGTCCTACGCCCAGAATCAACCAGACAACCAAAAGCAATAATTTTTGAAAATCGGATTTTTTTTCGATTTTTTTTCCAAAAGCTGGAAAAATTTGGACAAACTTATACACAAGAAGGCAAACAGATATAATAGCAAGAAGTAAGGTGAGATAATACCAGACTGCGATATTTGGATGGGTACCTATGGCAACTTGCTCAGGTGGCGGGAAATTTGTAATTAATCTTCCGAAAAGCCGGAAAAAGACATTTGAGATATTATCGAAAAATCTTGTTCCAACACCTGTATCTCCTGAGTGAAAAATGAAATTAAAAATACTTATTACGTTTGGGAACCCATGTCTTACCTCAAAAGCTAAAAAGGGAGACAATCCGATAATAAAGCCGAAAAGAATGTAAAGATAGGTTTTTATTAAAATTAAGATATCTCCTGAAGATTTGAGAAAATATCTAATTATAAAAGTCGATAAGATGTAAACTGCTATTATAAATCCCAAAAATAATGCCAGATAGTGAAGCTGCATCGATATGCCAAGAAGTACTCCGCCTAAAATAAATAATTTGATGTTGTTTTTTACAAAAGCCTTATAAATTACATAAAGAGTCAGAAGGGAGAAAAATGGAAAGATATTTGGATTCCACGAAGACCTTGAATATGCAATTACAACAGGCGATATTGAATATAAAAGTGCAGATATTAATCCGACGCGAGAATTAAATATTTCCGATGCGAATCTATAAATAAGCCAAACTGTAGCAATTCCAAAAAGAGCAACCATTACTGCCGGGCCAACGGGGTTGTAATTAAAGATAAAAAGGAACGGAGTTATAAAATAATAGTAGATAGGGCCTAGAAAAAAATCCCCTGCGGACGCTCTTGGACCAAGAAGAGTTAGTTTTCCATGTAAGATATTATAAGTAACCAGAACATCTCTCCCTTCATCTCCTAGAAATGTCATGTAATCCTGTATACGATAAAGCCTCAGAAATGAAGCTAAAGCGATTATTAATATGAGTAATATATTAGGATTTAAAACAAAAGTTTTAAGCTTTTGCATAAAAATTTTCATTTCGAGGTTTTCTTTTTGCGCCAGATGATTTTATTGTAAACAGTAAAGTTCCAAATAAGAAGTATCCCTGTTCCTATTATAAAATAGAGATTGATCAAAAGTCTGTTCTGCCGGCCGAATAGTGATCCTAACACAAATATTGTTCCTGTTTGAATAAAAATAACCCCGAAGGATGATGTTGCGTAGAACTGAAGCATCTTTAAAAAATACCTTGTAATGCTATTTGCTTTTCTTTCACCAAAAGTCCATAGATTGTTAAAATTATAATTTGAAAAAATAGCAAGAGATGCACCTGCTAAATTTGCGATCTCAGGACGTATGTTCGATACGGAAAGCAGTATGTTAAACACCACCCAGTTGATAATAAATCCTACTCCTCCAACTACCAGAAATTTTCCAAACTTTCCCAAAAGAAGTTCTCTGGTACGAGTAAAAATTACAAATTTAAACACTTCAAGAATATATCCAATAGGCGCAATCTTTGACCTACCGAGGGTTCTGTCTGAGAAATGGAACGGAACTTCTCCAATCTTAAATCCGTCTCTGATCGCTTTATGCAAAAAAGATATTTGGAAAATGTATCCTTTATAATTTGTCAGTTCTTCTTTCTCTTTTAAAAATACTTCTTTCTTGAGCGCTCTAAAGCCTCCTGTCCAGTCATGTATTGAAAATTTCATAAATACAGTCCTCACAAAAAGATTTGCGACAATTGAAAATAATTTTCTAAATAGAGGCCAGTTTTTAGGAATTGACCCCCCATCGCTATATCTATTTCCTATTACCATATCGCACCCTTCGTCTATTTTTTGAAGAAATTGCGGAATTTTTTCGGGATCATGCTGCAAATCGGCATCCATCTCAAACATCACGTCTGCGCCCATCTTATCGACCGAATAGGTCATAGCTCTTATGTAGGCAGCTCCAAGCCCATGCTTTTCTCCCGAACTGATATCGACATTCCTCCATTCTTTCATAAGCTTTCTTACTTCGTCTGCTGTGCCATCCGGAGAGTTATCATCGGCCACCAGGATATTCATGTCGTGATTTTTGATTTGAGGAAAAATATCATTTTCAAGAATGGGAATTAATTTATCAATGTTTCCTTTTTCGTTATAAGTAGGGGTAATTATGACAACTTTCATTTATAATCCTTTAAAATATTCTATTGTTTTTTTAAGTCCTTGGTCAATACTCACTTTAGGAATCCAGTCCAAAAGTTTTCTTGCCTTATCTATATCGGGCCTTCTGATCTTTGGATCATCCTCCGGTAATGGTTCAAAGATTATCTCAGATGAAGAGTTGGTCATTTTTTTTATAATATTTGCAAGCTCTAAAACTGTTTTCTCGTTTGGATTTCCCAGATTTAATACCTCACCCGAAGTTAAATCTGAGAAAATTGCTTTGATTAATCCATCCAGCAAATCATTGATGTAACATATGCTTCTTGTTTGACTCCCGTCTCCATAAACCGTTAATGGTTTGTTTGAAATTGCCTGATTTATAAAGTTTGACACCACTCTTCCATCATCTGCTCTCATCCTCTGTCCATAAGTATTAAATATTCTTATTATTCGAGTATCTGTATTAAATTTTCTAAAATAGGCTATTGTAATTGATTCTCCGAAACGTTTCCCCTCATCATATACTGAGCGTATTCCAACGGGATTTACATTACCAAAATAATCTTCCTTCTGGGGTGAAATTTTAGGATTTCCATAAATTTCCGAAGAGGAGGCGTAAAGAAATCTTGCATTAAATTTTTTTGCTATTTCCAAAAGATTATAAGTACCTAGTGAGTTAACAAGAAGAGTTTCTATTGGAAAATTTATATAGCTCCTTTGGCTTTTTTTATTTGGGGAAGCGGGAGAAGCAAGGTGAAAAATATAATTTATTTTAGGCAGTTTTGTATTTTGAAAAGAAGAGCTTGTAATATCTAAATTTATAAAACTAAAGTTTTTATTTTTAGTAAAACTATCTATATTTTCTTTATTTCCGGTAATTAAATTGTCTATGCAGATTACTCTATAATTCTTATCAAGCAGCCTTTCGCAAAGATTTGAACCTATAAATCCTGCTCCTCCTGTAACGAGTACCGTCTGCATAAATTATTTTGTTTTCTTTTCTCTCTTAATGTCTGCTTCAACCATCATTTCTACCAACTGCTTAAAACTTGTCTTAGGTTTCCAGCCTAATATTTTCTTAGCTTTGCTCGCGTCTCCAACTAAATAATCTACTTCTGCCGGCCGCATATGAGCTTCCATATTTGAAACGACGTACTTTTGCCAATCGGAAATTCCAACGTAATTAAATGCAGATTCTACAAATTCCCTAACGCTATGATTTTCTCCTGATGCTATAACGTAATCATCCGGATTTTTTTGCGCAAGCATAAGCCACATTGCCTCAACATAATCTCCTGCAAATCCCCAATCTCTCTTGGGTTCAAGAGAGCCAAGTTCTAATTTTTTCTGTTTCCCAAGACTAATTCTGGCAACCGCATAACTTATCTTACGTGTCACAAACTCTAGCCCTCTTCTTGGGGACTCGTGGTTAAAAAGCATCCCGGAACATGCGAAAATTCCGTAACTTTCTCTGTAATTTACAGTGATATAGTGTCCATAAACTTTGGCAACTCCGTAAGGGCTTCTTGGATGAAACCTAGTCGTTTCTTTTTGCGGTGTTTCTGTAACTTTACCAAACATTTCAGATGACGATGCTTGATAAAATTTAATTTTTGGATTTACCGTCCTTATCGCCTCTAATACTCTGGTAACTCCCAAAGCGGTAAACTCACCTGTTAGGACAGGCTGATTCCAAGAAGTCTTAACATACGATTGTGCCGCCAAATTATAAACTTCATCGGGCTCTGTTTCTAAAAGCGCAGAGGCAAGAGAACTCTGATCTAGCAGATCTCCCTGAATAAGCTCAACTCTGTCTTCGATTTCTTTTATTCTTTCAAAATTTATAGTACTGGTTCTTCTGGTTAATCCGTATACTTTGTATCCTTTTTTAAGCAGAAACTCCGCAAGATAGGATCCATCCTGTCCGGTTATTCCGGTTATTAGCGCTTTTTTTAGCATAACTTAGATTTTAAATTATATTTCTCCAATAATCTAGAGTATCTTTTAAAGTTTTATCTATAAGTATTTCCGGTTTCCATCCGGTAAGATTCGTAAATTTAGTTCTGTCGCAAAGAAGATCCGGATTATCGCTTGGACGAATCAGCGACTCATCCACTCTTATTTTTATTTTCTTTCTCGATAAGGATAGCATTTTATCAAGGACCTGCGAAATTGTATAAGATTTACCGGAGCCAATGTTATAAACTTCTCCCCATCTGCATTTCTCAACTGCAAGACCATATGCCGCAACCATATCTCTAACATCTGTAAAATCTCTTTTACTGCCTAAATTTCCTACAAAAAGAACGTCGTCTGTTTTACCTTTTTCTATTTCTGCTATTTTTTTTGCAAAAGCGGAAATAACAAAACTAGGTGATTGTCTTGGTCCTATGTGATTAAACGGCCGGATCCTGATAACCTTAATACCATAAGATAGAAAATATTGCAGTGCTAGAAAATCTTGAGTTATCTTTGAAACTGCGTAAGGGCTTGCGGGCATCAATTTTGTATCCTCATCAATTGGCAGATCTTTTTTTTCGACAATTCCGTAAACTTCAGCCGAGGAGGTAATCAATATTCGCGTATTCAACAGCTTAAGTTTCCTGACCGCTTCTAAAAGATTGAGTTGTGCCTTAACATTATTTTGAATAGTTTCAAATGGATTATCAAAACTTGCCTTCGGAGAAGTCAATGCGGCTAGGTGAAAGATGAAATCCGGCTTAGCTTCTCTAAGGGTATCAAAAACTTTTTTTTCTTCTGTTAGATTCAGCTTGAACAAATTAACTTTTGTTTTTACGTTTTCTATATTGCCCAGACTTGCTTCCTCAAGATAAGTCCCCGAAATTTTTCCTTTATTCTGTGAGAGTAAATATTCAACAAGAAAGCTTCCTGCAAAACCGGAGATCCCTGTTATTAGAATGTTCTTCATCTTCCAACGCCCAGATAAGCAAAGCCCATTTCTCTTGCTTTCTTGGGATCATAAATGTTTCTTCCGTCAACGATGTTTGGCTTTCTCATAAGCTTCTTTATTTTAAAAAGATCTAGCTGTCTGAATTCATTCCATTCTGTCATTATTATCAATAAATCGGCATCTTCTACGGCTTGGTAGCAGTCTTTGGAAAAAGTTATTCCTTTTAATATTTTTTCTGCATTTTTTATTGCTACAGGATCATATGCTTTTATCTTGGCTTCTGCCCTAATCAGAGAATTGATAACTACGATAGAAGGCGCATCCCTCATATCATCTGTGTCTGGCTTAAACGATAATCCTAAAACTGCAATAGCTTTATTTTCTAAACTTCCCCCGAGAAGCCGTTTTGATTTGCTAACGATTTCCTTCATTGCCTGATTATTTACTTTATCCACTTCTTTTAATAAACCAAACTCGTACCCGCTCGTTTTTGCAATACTAAGTAAAGCCTTTATGTCTTTAGGAAGACAGCTTCCGCCAAATCCCGCTCCGGGGGAAAGAAAACTTGAGCCGATTCTTTTATCAAAGCCAACAGCCTCAAGAACTTTAATTCCGTCTGCTCCGGTTAGTTCGCTCAAGCTTGCAATTGAATTTGCAAATGAAATCTTCGTTGCTAAAAAAGCATTTGCGGCATACTTAATCATTTCGGCAGTTTCTATATTTGTTAGTACATATTTTCCGTCTATCGGCTCGTGAAGCTCAACTAAAAGATCCTCGGCTTTTTTCGAATCTGTACCGATTACGACTCTGTCCGGTGATTGGGTATCGGAAATAGCCTGTCCCTCGCGAAGAAATTCCGGAACCGATGCAACATCAAAATCTGCTTTCGGTACTTTGTGTTGATTAATAATTTCTTTTATCTTGCGATTGGTGCCAACAGGGACTGTACTCTTTGTAGCAACAACCGTATATCCGTTTAAATACGGTGCCAATTTTTTTGCTACTTCAAAAATAGTAGAAAGATCTGCTTGCCCATTCTCTTTTGGAGGAGTGCCAACCGCTATGAAAACCACTGAAGATTCCGATATTGCATCTTTATAGTCCAGGGTGAAAAATATTCTTTTTGCTTTTACATTTCTTTTAACGATTTCCTCAAGTCCAGGCTCATAAATCGGAATCAGCCCTTTTTTTAACTTTTCTATTTTTTCTTTTGTATGTCCTATTACCCACACCTTATTCCCTAAATCGGCAAAGACAGAAGCTGTTACGAGACCAACGTACCCGTGCCCAATAAAAGTTACTTTCATAAATTAAGCTGTTTTTTTACTTCTAAAACTCCTTCTTCAAAACTTTTCATTTTTATTCCTAATTTTTGTATTTTATCATTTTTAAGCGAAAGATTGAAAGGTCTTGGAGCACGGTTTTTAAAAAACTCTTCACGAGTTGTTTTTTGGAGTAGATTTTTATCGAAACCAAAAGTATCGGACATAATAACACCCGCCTCAAAAGGAGAAACAAACTGACTGCCGACAGCATGAAAAACTCCGGTTAAGTTATTTCTAATAACATAATCTAAAACATTTGATAGATCGTCTACGAAAGTAGGTGTCATTATGTGATCGGCTACCAACTTTAATTTTTCTCTATTTTTTAATTTATCTGTTAAAACTCTTACAAAATCTCTTTTTGGGAAATTTGTTCTATACGGATAGGCAATTCTTAATATTACCCAAGGTAAAGATGACTGGCTTACCAGTTTTTCTCCTTCATATTTCGTTTGGCCATACCAGTTAATAGGACCGGGGAGATCATCTTCGTTATATGGTTTTTCTTTTTTTCCATCAAATACAAAATCTGTGGAAACATAAATAAGTTTTTTTCCTGATCTTGCGCACGCGTTAATTACATTTTTAGTTCCCTCAACGTTAATTTTCCACGCCTGCCCGTTTATACCATGTCTCATATCTTTCTGACAACCATCAACATCCGTTTTTGCAGCCAAGTGTAAAACTAAAGAAGCATTTGATAAAGTTACCAAAGAAAGAACTTTCTCAGAATCAGTAACATCAACACCCGTAGTAAGACTTAAATCTTCAAATTGATATTTATCGCTCAAAAGCTCTTGAATTCGTGATCCAACAAGACCAGATAACCCGGTTGCTATAATTTTCATATCGACCCATACTGTTTTTTATAGTATTCCTTATATTCACCGTTTTTTACGCTTTGCCACCACTCCCTATTTTCCTGATACCACAGAACTGTTGCCAAGAGCCATTCGTCAAAACTATGAAGAGGACTCCACCCTAATTCATTTTTTATCTTAGACCAGTCGATAGAATATTTCCTATCGTGTCCAGGTCTATCTTTAACATGCTCGATAAAACTTTCATCTTTACCCAATATATTTAAAATTTTTTTGATAACCGATAGGTTATCTATATCTTTTGTTAATCCTCCTATGCAATAAGTTTCTCCAATTTTTCCTTTTTGAAGAATAAAATCGATTGCCCTGCAATGATCTTCTATATACAGCCAATCTCTAACATACAGTCCGTCTCCGTAAACCGGAACTTTTTTTTCTTCCAAAATATTTGTTATTGCAAGAGGAATTAGTTTTTCCGGAAATTGATATGGCCCAAAATTATTGGAGCAATTTGAAATATTTATCGGCAGTCCATACGTCAAATAATAGCTTCTGACTAAATGGTCTGAGCTGGCCTTACTTGCTGAATAGGGACTTGCAGGATTATAATTTGTTCGTTCATTAAATTTACTCGTATCTTCTAACTTAAGGCTTCCAAACACTTCGTCCGTTGAAATGTGCATAAATCTTTTTATTTTAAATTTTAATGCTGCATCCAAAAGAACCTGAGTTCCTACAACATTTGTGATTACAAATGGAGCCGGCTTTAATATTGATCGGTCTACATGAGTTTCTGCTGCAAAGTTTACTACTATCTCGGCCCCTTCCATTGCTTTTGTTACCTGTTCTACGCTACTTATATCTCCATGAATGAAACTATATTTTTGATTTTTTTCTATGTCTTTTAGATTTTCCAAATTTCCGGCATAAGTTAGTTTGTCAAAATTTACTATCTCATCATCCGGATGATTTGCAATCCAGTAGCGTATAAAATTTGAGCCAATAAATCCTGCTCCTCCTGTAACGAGTGCTTTCATAATCTCCCTTCCTTATTTAGTTTATCAAGTAAAAAAACTCCAATAATGGTTGCGGCCGTCTTAATTTCGCCATCCATAATTTTTTTTATTGCATTTTCAATAGACATTTTAACTAGTTCAATTTTTTCTCCTTCTTCCGGATCTGATTTACCAAAAATCACTCCTTTTGCCAAAAAAACGTGGACGCTGGATTTTATTACGCTAGCAGATGTTTCAAGTTCTAAAATCTCCTTCCAATCCGAAGCTGTTATCCCTGTTTCTTCTTTTAACTCTCTCTTTGCTGCCTCAAGCGGTGTTTCTCCTTCATCTATGTGACCCGCTACCGCTTCAAGAATTTTTTTATCAAAAAGATATCTAAATTGACTAATTAGATAGAGCTCAAGTTTATCGGAAATAGGAAAAATTACAGATATAGGCTGCCTCTCAACAATGCTATATTCCCGTTCTTTTCCATTCGGTAATAAAATCTTTTGCTTTTTAACTTTGAAAAGTTTCTGGGAAAAGACAATATTTTGAGATTTTATTTTCCATTTATTCATTAAAGCTCGTTATTTCTTATTTTTTCCGCAACCATATTATTTGCGCGCAAAAGTTCCTCATACGATGTTCCGGCGTCAATCCACCAATCCAATAGCTCGCAATGCAGACTTCCTTCCTTTAAATAAATGTTATTAAGATCAGTTACTTCAAGCTCGCTTCTTGCCGATGGCTTAAGTGTTTCGATAAAATTGAAAACTCGTTCGTCATACATATAAATTCCGGTTTGAGCAATGTCCGATTTGGGATGCTCTGGCTTTTCTTCAATTGAAAGCACCAGACCACTATTATCTATTTCTATTACTCCGTACTGTTGCGAGTCGGTTGGCATCTTAACGCCGTAAATAATCGCTCCCTTATCCTTTTGCTCGAATTTTTGGATGTTAGCTTTAAGATCTGTTTTAAAAATATTGTCACCGAGTATTACGATTATTTTTTCATTTTTAGCAAATTCCCTGGCATAAGAAATACCATCTGCAATTCCTCCTTTAGCATTTTGCTGCACTCCGTAATAGATTTTTAACTCAAACTCTTCTCCCGATTTTAAAAGGTTAGCAAAATCTCCGGAATGATCCGGAGAACTGATTAAAAGAACTTCCTTGATTCCTGCCCGTTGCATGGCCTCAAGCGGGTAAAAAATCATTGGTTTATTAAATACGGGGAGCAAGTGTTTATTTGTAACCTGTGTTAACGGCCTAAGTCTTGTAGCAAGACCTCCTGCTAAAATTACGCCCTTCAAAATCCAAGTCCTCCTTTTAAAAAGAAAAAGATAACTGTGACGCCCAAAGCACCAATAATTATGTATTGTATCACAATCCTTGTGCTTAAATCGTGGTTTATTAAATGATGGACTATTCCAAAAAATATGTAAAAAAAAGTAGTAAGAAGAACTAGAATTAACTGAAAATTTTTATTTGGAGCTGCTAAAATAATAAAAAATAGACCAAGAGAAAGTATAAATATAAGAGAGATATAATATTCCAAATCGATATTTCTGCTTTTAATACTCACTACAATGTTACTCCTCTTCCTAAAATAGCAATAATTAAAAGTACGGATATCAAAAAGAATATATGATCCGGATTATGCTCTGAAAAACTTACAATTTTTCGCCTTTCCAAGATTATTGTTTCGGATATCAAGGCTAATATAAACAGTATAATAATAAATGTCCCTATATTAGTTGTTAAGTGGATACTATCAATAAGCGGTGCTTTTTTAACTTCCGATAAAGGACTTATTTTAGAAGAAGATTTTACGGACTTATTGGGACTTGCCGCAATCTTTTGTTCTGCAGGAATCTCGTTAGGATTATTTGAGCTTGTTGATACAGACTTTTCACTTGGCGGAGGAAGTGCAGCCAGAGTACGGTTTCCAAACTCCTCGACCACAAGGACTGTTTCTTCTCCGTTTAGATTACCGGTTACAACTGCAAATCCAACGTCTGAGTAATTCGGTGATAGAACATTTGCTCGGTGGGTTGGACTCGCCATCCAACCATTAGTAACATCTAGGCTGGTATTAAATCCTCTTGCCAAGTTTTCTCCGGCATAAACATAGTTATAACCTGCCTCTTTTAAAAATTCCCAGGGAGTTCTTCCATCGGGCGAATTATGCGCCCAGTAGTTTTTTAAAAGCATATCGTTGGCTTTATTCCTGGCTGCTGTTGCAAGTTCGGGACTAAACGATAAAGGAGGCAACCCATTTTCCAGTCTTTTTTGGTTCACCAGTGTCAGTAACTGCTCTGAAGTTATATCCGTTGAAATACCAAGCACAGAGGGGTATTTTGTTTTTGTTAAATTCAGCAATAAACCACCTATAATAAAAAGTGCTATAAACAGCAGCAATGTCGTTTGATGCAGTAGTTTTGCTTTGTAATTGTTGGACTCTCGCGGTATAAAAAAATGATGTAAAAACTCTTTCATCTATGTTAGTATATCATTTATATTTGGGTTCAACCAACTCATCAACTTTTTTTCCATTTATAGGAATTTTTAGAAAAAACCCCAGAGTATTAGCAATTGAAATACCAACTCGAAGTCCGGTAAAAGAACCGGGTCCGGTATTTACTTCGATTCCGTCAATATTTTCAAGTTTAAAGCTGTTTTTTTGCAAAATTTTATCGATCAGAGGCAAAATTACCTGGGCTTTTCTTGAATCTACCTTGTGTTTTAGAAGATATTTTTTATTACCAATTTTTAAACCAACAATAATCTGTTTATTATCGGACGAATCAATATATAATGTTATCATAATTCTTAAATCATAATTCTATTTTGATTGCCCCTTTCCTTAAGATTTTCCAAGGCGCAACTGAACAGTCAATAATCGTAGAGGGGTTTTTATAACTTCCTGTATTCCCCGACAAAATAAAATCCGCCTGCGAAATTAAATCAGGATTTAAATCCTCAGATCTAAAAGGCGTTTTTTCTCCCTGAAAATTTGCAGAAGGAGCCAGAAGAGGAACTCCAACCTTTTTTACTAAAAGCAGTGCAGTCTTATGATGCGGAATTCTTACTCCTAAGGTTTCCTTTCCTCCTCTTACTAAGATGTCCACCTTCTTTAAATTGGCTTTTAACACAATCGTTAAAGGTCCCGGCCAGAATTTTTTAATAAGGTTTTTTATAACATCTTCGCCAATCGGCAATGTATATTCCTGTACCATTTTAAGACTATCAGATAAAACCAAGACTGCTTTATTTTTTGATCTTTTTTTAATCTTAAATAACCTTCTTACTGCTTTACTATTATCTATCCTGCAGCTAATGACAAAAGTCGTATCTGATGGGAAAATTACTATTCCACCCTTTTTTAATATTTTTATTGCTTGTTCTATGTTACCTTTCATAATTTTTGATTAACTACTATCTTTCTTTTATTCCCTCCTACATCTTCAAATTTTACATCCCATCTTTTCTTTGGAAGCAGATTTTGCATCTTTTCCGCCCACTCAATCACGACAATATTTTGAGGATTATTAATAATATCTTCAATTCCAAGATTCTTAATATCATTTTGATCTTCCACTCTATATAAATCGATATGATAAAAATACTCAATACTTAATACTTTATACTTACTACTTATTTCATAGCTTCTGACAATAATAAAAGTTGGTGATATTATTCTTTTTTTGATGCCAAATCCTCTTGCCAAACCCTGAACAAAAGTTGTTTTTCCGCTGCCCAAATTGCCGTAAAGAGCAAGTAAATCCCCGCCCTTAAATTTCTTAACAAAACTTTCTGCTAATTTTTGGGTCTCTTTAAAATTCTTTGCAATAAAAATATTCTGTTTTGTTTTACTCATTATTGATCTTCTTATTCTTAAAATGCTGAAAAAGAAGTATAGCACAAGAAAAAACAAAAATTGCAATTCCTATCGCGATTAGAATTCTAAAAATATTATTTTGACTGATTCCTAATATCTTTACTTCCCTATTCGAGTCCGTAGCCTCAGAGGATTGAGTTGAAACTGCGCTTTTTGTACTTTGCCCAAGAATCGAAGTTGGAATCTCTATCTTGGAATTCGTTGCCGCACTTAAAATTTGCCTCCCGGAGGGAATTATGGAAGAAACCTTTTGTGTGGGAGTAGGTGTTGCCGGTGCTTTTGTCGGAGATTTCGTAGGAGGTGGTTTAGTCGGCTTGGGCGTTGGAGAAGGAGTAGGCGTCTGAGAAGGAGTTGACGTCGGAACAGGCATAGGAGCTGACGAATTATTTGTACTGCCCTTTGTTGGGCTATTGAAAATGGCCCACTCCCCAACGCCATCGGCATCACGTCCGTAAGATTTATTCGGACCCGGTCCGGTTGTATAGGAGTAACTGTCTTCAAGTGATACACCATTAAGCAGTTGAACTGTATCTGAGGTTGCTCTATTTAGATTAAAAAAACCACTCTCAAAAATTTTATATTCAGAGGGGTTAATCAATGTTCCACTTGGTATTGTAAATTTCTGTGATCCTCCATTATCATCAATAAACCAACTGCCTATGTCAATGGGGCTTGCTCCCTTGTTGTATAGCTCCACCCATTGACTTGAATCGGGATCAACCAGAAATTCATTTATTACTACATCTGCAGCTAAAACTTTTTGAGGCAACAAAATTAATAAAAAAAGAAAAAAACTTAAGCGGCCTGCCCGCATTAAGGATATTTTTTTCATGAATAAATTCTTGACACTTTAAGGATAAACATGCAGGTAATATGTTTGAATCCCGTCGCTTTGATCAACTCTGGAAAATAAAAGCTGTCCTCCTCCACACGCAATGCTTCCACGAAAAAGCTCTCCGTCCTTTACTGCGCGGACATCTAAAGATGAGTTTGAATACATATCAATCCCTGTATGAATCCCGCCATTATAGTAGACATTTGACCAAGCCGTATGCCCGAAACCCTGCTCAATCAGTATTGGGTCCGAGATCGGCCAATTCCATGAACCGCCAAATGAAAATTCACCATCAGGTTTGTTATCCCAAGTAACTCCTTTACTTGATAAATATTGGCTTGGATTTTGTATTGAGCCATTATTCCTTACTTCAAAATGTAAGTGTGTACCGGATGAACATGCTGATCTACCACTTATAATGTGACCAACAATATCTCCTTCTTTTACCTTGCCGGCAGAAACTACATTTCCTCCGCCTGAACCAATTTGCGCAATTGCCCGTTGCTCCGCCAGCGCTGCCTGTAATCTTTGCTGATAGATAGATTCGCTATTTTGGGTAACAGTGAGCAATGCCTGTTTATTTTTCTTTTCCTGATCAAGCTCTGCGGTATAAGCCTCAAGCTGTGCTTTAAGCGTTTCTACTTTTTTCTTTTTGTCTTCGAAAATTGATTTTTGATTAGAGTAATCATTCTTTGCCTGTGTGGTATCGTAAATAAGTCTCTTATCATGCTCCTGGGCTATTTTTAAGTAATTAAGTCTTGAGAAAAAATTAGAAACATTATCTGAAGACAAAAGTATATGAAATGGCTGAACAGTCCCAACTTCGTAGGTCGCAACAATTCTATTTATGAGAACTCCCGTTAGTTTTGTCAAGGAATTCTGAAGATTCGAGATTTTTTTATTTGTAGTGTCTATGTCAAGGGCAATATCTGTTATCTGTTGTTTGGTCGAATCAATTCTAAGCTGAGTTAATTTTATTTGACTGTCCATTACTGAAATTTGAGAAGAGAGAGTTTTTTCCTGCTTTTGTAAATCGGCGACTTTATTCTGCAAATCGTTTATTTGATTTTGCAAATCCGCAACTGCCTGTGAATTATCCTGTGCGGGCGTAGGAGTGGGCGTAATAGTTTGAGAAACCGCAATATTTAAAAACTGAAAGCTAAAAAAAAGAACTGAAAATAAAAAGACGACCCCGATTAAATCGGGGACGAAAATTGAGAATTTTTTTCTTCCAATCACCATAAGTCATATTATCTAAGATATCTTAAAACTGCCAAAAAGCTTGAAAGAAAACCTAATATTATGGCAAAAATTAGCTCCGCCAATAGAACTTCAAGAAGAAAGATGGGAGAAACAGGCAGGATTGGAATTCCTTTTAGAAAGGACGATAAAAACGGGGTCGAGTACCAAAGTGCAAGAGAAGCTATTGTCCATCCAATTACCGCTCCGACAACCGCATAGAACATCCCTTCAAAAAGAAACGGCCATCTTATATACCCATTAGAAGCACCTATGAGACGCATTATCTCTATGTCTTCTTTTCTTTGAGAAATTCTTATTCCTATTATTGTTATCATTATAAATGTCGAAACTAAAGAAAGGACAATTATCAAACCGATCCCTATTTTTCGAACAGCACTGGTCCAGGAAACAAGCGTAGACACAATATCTTTTTGAAAAATTACTTCCGAAACATCTGGCGATCCTTTAAGCATTTCCGATATTCCCGAAAGATCGCTTATTTTAAAAGCGGAAATTTCCAAAGATGCGGGCAGTATATCTGCAGTAACTAAATCCAAGAGAAGAGGATCGTCTTTATTTTGCTCCCTATATATTTTAAGTGCTTCTTGTTTTGAAACAAATCTCACAGAAGAAACTTTTCCGGTATTCTTAACTTGGGCCTCAAGTGCATTTATATCGCTTTGCTTTGTTTCATTTTTGAAAAAAGCCGTAACCTGTGGTTTTGATTCAAAAAAATTAATGACCCGCGCTGATCCGGAAAGAAGAAACGTAAAAAAAGATATAGTCAGAAAAGTGAGCATCATTATTAGAACAGCAGCAAGTGCCTGATATGGAGAACGTCGGATATTTCGAAAACTTGATTTTATAAACTTCATTTTTTATTTTCCTCTTTCTTAATTTTACCTGCCTCGCCGGCAGGCAGGTCATCTCTTACTAACTTACCTTTTTCAAGAGCAATAACTCTTTTTGAAAGATTTTTTATAATATCGACATTGTGGGTAGCCATTATTATAGTCGTACCCTTCTCGTTTATGTCCGATAAGAGTTTTACAATTTCCCAAGAGGTCGCGGAATCTAAATTCCCCGTCGGTTCATCTGCTAAAAGAATCTCAGGAGAAAGAACCAGAGCCCGCGCAATTGCTACTCTCTGAAGCTCTCCGCCCGAGAGCTGAATTGGAAACTTATCTTTATGTTCTATTATTCCGACTTGTGTTAAAACTTCTTCAACTCTTCGTTTTGCTTCCTCTATCGCAACGCCTGTAACTTCAAGCGGCATTACTACATTTTCAAAAACAGTTCTGTCAAACAAGAGTTTTAAATCCTGAAAAACCACGCCTATTTTTTTTCGCAAATGTGGCACTTGATGTTTTGGAAGTTTGGTTAAGTCCCAATCATTAACTATAATTGTTCCCTCTGTTGGAAGAATTTCTCTTATTAAGAGTCTGAAGATCGTTGTTTTTCCGCTGCCCGTTGGTCCAACTAAAAAAACGAATTCCTTTTTATCAACCGACAAGTTTATATCTACGAGTCCAAAAACTCCAGTACCGAATTTTTTAGAAACTTTATCTAATTTGATCATAAATCCGAAGCTACCTTTAGTAGGGTACTATAAAACTTCTAGTCTGCCAACATCCATAAGCCAGCCTGCGCGCTGTGCTTTATGTGTTTCTCCCCAAACTTTAACTTTTTTCCCTTCAAATTGAGACAAATCCACGATAGAAGATGTAAGATATACATTTTGACTCTCTCCACCAGTCCTTTGAAGATGAAATTGTCCTTCCCCATCAATTCCTCCAGTTTTTAAAACTCCCTCTGCAATGTTTTAGTATCATTTGATCCTACAATTTTTCCCTTTGAGATACTTAAAGAGCCTACTTTTTCTTTTAGACTAACTCCACCTGCAAAATTTCCTTTTTTAGACAGGAGATAACCACTTCCTATACCTAAAACCGCAATTAGTAATAAAATAACTAATAATTTCGTTGTTAAAAGAGATCCTTCTTTATCTTCGAAGGTATTCATTAAGGGTTGTTTTTCTGATTCTATTTTTTGTTCTTCTTCCACTAAAATTAACCTCACCTCCTGTCCATAGTAAAGCACATTTTTAAAGATTTGGCAAATTTTATAACTTTCGCAACTCCTCTTCTATAAAACCGTCTAATTCTCCGTTTAAGACCGCATCTGTATTTGAGGTTTCAAAACCGGTCCTAAGATCTTTTACCATATGATACGGATGAAGAACATAAGATCTAATCTGATTACCCCAGCCGGGAGTTTTATATCCGCCTTTTAATTTTTTTTCCTCTTTTTTTCTCTCTTCCTCTTTTAATATCCAGAGCTTTGCTTTTAGAAGTTTTAGCGCATATTCTCTGTTCTGTGCCTGATATCTTTGGGCTTGAGCCGTAACAGTTATCCCCGTTGGTTTGTGTTTTAATCTTACTGCCGTTGAAACTTTTTGTACATTTTGTCCTCCGTGACTGCTTGCCCTATAAAATTCCCAATCTAAATCTTCTTCTTTTATATCAAGTTTTTCCTCTTCTCCTAAGTCTGGCATTACCTCAACCAATGCAAAAGAGGTGTGTCTTAATTTATCTGCATTAAAAGGAGAAAGCCTAACTAATCTATGGACTCCTGCCTCTCCTTTTAAATATCCGTATGCGTATTTGCCCGAAACAGAAAGTGTTATGCTTTTTATTCCAACTTCTTCACCTGGAGTTTCATCAATAATTTCAAAACTCCAATTCTTTCGTTCAAAATATCTTGTATACATGCGGAATAGCATTTGAGCCCAATCCATCGCCTCGACTCCCCCCTGCCCTGCATGAATAGAAAGGATTGCAGGACGACCGTCGTATGGCCCAGAAAGATACAGCAGGGCTTCCAATTCTTTTAGGAGCTTTTCTGCTTCATCAAATTTTTCGCCTGTGATTAGTTCTTGCAGTTTTTCCGCATCGATTATTTCTTTTTGAAAACCTGCAAGTTCCTTCATTTTCAACGTAGCTGATGTCTGATCTTTCCAAAAAGAAGGGGTGGAGCTCTGCGCTTCAATCAATCGCACTCCTTTTCTTTTTTCTTCTATATTAAGACCGTCTAGAAGTTTTCTTGCTCTCTCTTTTAACTCGTCCATAATTTATTTAATAAAAAAGCTGAAAATTAGAATTACTGCAGATAATCCCATAATAAAAGCTGTAAGTACCCCCAAAATATTAAGAAAAGGACTATTTGTTCTTTCTCCCATAATTTTTTTGTTATTTGCAATAAAAAGAATCATTATGATAAGAGGAGGAGCTATTATACCATTTATTACCGCAGTGTAATAAAGCGCTACAATCGGATCGATTCCAATAAAATTGATCAATAATCCAATTAGAGTTGCTATTGTTATGACGCCATAAAATCCATGAGCTCTTTTGAATTTCTGGTATAGACCTTCTCTCCATCCAAGAGACTCAGAAACGGCGTAAGAAGCAGAACCGGCAAGAATTGGTAATGCTAAGAATCCTGTTGCGATAATTCCCACAGCAAAAAGAAGAAAAGCATAATCGCCTGCTAAAGGTTTTAGGGCAAGGGCGGCATCCGAAGCGCTAGTAATTTTAGTTATACCATGAGTAAAAAGTGTTGCACCTGTTGTTATAATAATAAAAAACATTACCAAGTTTGAAAAAAACATTCCTATTATGGTATCAAGGCGTAGTCTTGATATGTCTTTAGGGGTTATTCTTGGCTGACCGGCTCCCATTCTTCTTAGTTTATGATGCGCAACTTCTTCTTCTACCTCTTCATCTGCCTGCCAGAAAAAAAGGTATGGAGAAATTGTTGTTCCTAAAATTGCAACAATATTAAAAATATAGGTTTTGTTAAATTCTATATGGGGAGTAATCAAAGAAGCAAAAACTTCTCTTAAGTTAAGTTTTATTGTAAACGCAGCGATAACATAAGAGAAAAGGGCAAATGCTAAATATTTAAGATATTTCGAATAGGTTTTATAGGAAACAAAAATTTCAAGAATAAGCGTTAGCACAGCCATGCCTATAAGCCAGTAAATAAACGGGAAACCAAAAACAAGCTGGGCTGATGCCGCCATTGCCCCAAGGTCTGCTCCAATATTTACGGTATTTGCAAAAAGAAGAAGAAAAACAGCTGGATAAA
>Ga0209542_10002685_pt1 | contig 39391 bp, 37 predicted proteins | sample RifCSPhighO2_01_FD_184028 | JGI IMG/M metagenome (GOLD analysis project Ga0209542, IMG submission 184028) | Soil microbial communities from Rifle, Colorado - Rifle CSP2_plank highO2_0.1 (SPAdes) (version 2) | ecosystem: Environmental > Terrestrial > Deep subsurface > Rock core/Sediment ... | reverse complement strand
CCGTTGGCACCATGGCGCGCTTCGCGGCGCGAAGCGCGAGTCGATCGGAGACAAGAATAATATCTGGAGCAAGCACGAGCGAGGGTTTGTGTTTTGCAATCAATGCGGCGACGGAATAATCTGCCGGAATCGCACGATCAAGAATGCGTAAAAACTTTCTGAACAGACGCGAGCCACCAAACAACACCCCAACCAATCGTCTGATTGCAAATTTTAAAATATTTCTGTCGCGCACGAAAAACGCGTACTGTTTTCTACGCACTGTCCCCGTGCCGAGCGCGTTGAACGCAAGCCACTGCAGTGCGCGCCCAAACCAATGCTCTCTCTGCGGGTCCCACGACTCAAATACTACCTGCGAATGCGCGTACGTTTTTCTATAATATTCAACCTTGTGTGAAGGAACCAAAATCACCAGGTGCGCTCCACCTTTCAAAAGCTCAGGATACAGGTCGGTCAGAAAAAAATTTCTCGCCCGCAATCCATTAAATATGGGGAGCAAAATGGTCATATATCGTGAAGAAATATGTTTACACAAAGCTTTGTAAGCCCCGCTTCAGTGTTGCAAATTCCTCTTCTTGATCTCTGTTCTTCCCCACAGACGCCCTGCGCATGTGAAAACCGAACGGCTGGTCATTCCATATAAACTCTTCCCACCCTTCGTGTCCCGCATCAAAATATCCCCTCTCTTTAAACCCGACCGGAGAATATGTCCCCTCTCTCGGAGTATAACTATAGCGGTCTGGTATCACGTATCGCATACAATTTTTGAGAGCACGCATAAAAAATCTCCGCTCGAGAGGAAACTTGAATACAGGAATCAGTGTCTCAACACGCACTGTGCCATGGCCATATTTTTCATACAGAGCATACGAGGTGTCTCGAGACCCACCAACCAGCCTTCGAGCAGACACCATGTTCATACATGGAATGTTATATGTTTTTCTGCGTGGGGGTCTCTTACTATCCGTATACTGAGGAAGAAAATCAAGTTCCGTAAACGGAATCTGCTCACCATCAATAAAGAGAGCGTGGTGTGCCGGAAAATTGCGTATTTTTTTCCACCATCGCGGATGCCATGGAACTCCCATAAGCGCAATCTTATTTTTTTTCATGTGCGTTATAACTTTTTCAATCCATTCTGGTACAACAATATAAAAATCGCTGTCCAAAATAAGAGCAAACCGAGTGTGTATATGCGGCAGTGAAAGATTGATCGCACTCCCGTGATGGATACTCGGCCACACTGCCCGCAATTCTTCTGATAGGCCCGTTTTCAGTAACTCCGTAAATGGCATCGCTTTTATGACTGTAAACTTCTTCGGGTCTACGTGGTCCGTATATCCGAGCGGTGTATTGTCCGCAACAAGCCAATTCCAGGCGCGACTTGTATTTAGTGTCTCGGTAAACTCCCGATTTAACTCCAGCAATCGTTTGCTGCCAGAAGAGTGGTACACCGAACACATGGTGAGTTCGTTCATGTGATGAAGTTTGATTCTGGACGCGAAAGCCACTCTCGAAAAGATTGTGCACCAGCATCACGCGCTGAAAGTATAGGATCTCGTATGGGCCACGGTATCGCAAAATCAGCATCGTTCCAGACGATGTTACTTTCACCATCTTTGTTGTAAAAAGCGGAATAATAATACTCCACATCGGTATTATCCGTACGCGCACAAAACCCTGTTGCAAAACCGAATGGCGCCCAAAACGCAATCTTGTTTTCTTCACTCACCTCTCGCGCCTCCCACTTTCCCCGCGTCGGGGAGTTTTTACGTATATCAACTGCAACCATATACGCCTGGCCACGAACAACGCGCATTAACTTTCCAAGAGGTTTGTCCCATTGAAAATGGAGTCCCCGTATAACATTTTTTGGCGAATGCGACTGATTGTGCTGTACAAAAACACCACCAATCCCTACTTGGTTGAATGTATGCGCGTTAAAAACCTCCATAAAAAATCCTCGACCGTCAACATGCACCGTTGGTTGTATAAGAAAAAGTCCCTCTAAATCAGTGTGTGTAATTTTCATATCCTAATACCATTGTGCCTTAGATTGAATCTCGTAGTGGTGTAAAAATTCTTTCTTCGATTTTATGGCGAGCCACCACGCCTTGTTCTTTAGATACCAATCAACGACATAACCCATGACTTCGTCAATTGAATGTCTCCGCCCCCAGCCAAGTTTCCGTTCAATCTTCGAGGCATCGGGCGCGTAGCGGAGATCAGCCGCGGGGCGATCCTTTGTGTGAGACAGTAACACCTCGTGATTCTTGCGTAGATATCGTGCCACAAGTTCAATAATTTCGAGGTTCGTCCTGTGTTCTCCTGCCACATTATAGGTATCGGGTGCGTGCGTGCTATATGCAATGCGATCAATCGCTTTGCAAAAATCATCCACGTACACCCAGCTACGCACGTGTCCCCCACCACCGTGAACAGGTATCTTCTCATCTGCAATAAGATTGGTAATTACAAGAGGAATAAACTTCTCTGGATATTGATGGGAACCATAATTATTACCACTTCGAACAATTGACACCGGAGTCCCGTATACCATCCTATACGTACGGGCTAACATGTCCCCCGCCGCTTTCGAGGCCGCATATGGATTTGATGGGTTTAGCGCGGCGTCCTCTACCGAAAATCCATTCGAAATATTGCCATACACCTCATCGGTAGAGACATGCACCATGTGCGGTACCTTATGCATACGCACTGCCTCAAGTAATACTCGAGTGCCTTCCACGTTTGTGCGTATGAAATCGCTTACGTTGAAAATGGATCGATCCACGTGTGTTTCCGCGGCCAAATGAACAACAAGAGTAAAGTGGTATTTTTCAAATAACCGTTCAACAAGACGAGAGTCACACACATCACCACGAATAAATTCATAGTGCCCATCGGTCTCACCCCCGATGTCTCGAATGTTGTCTAAATTACCCGCGTAGGTAAGTAAATCGAGATTCACAAGTTTATGGTCTGGATACGCACGACTAAAATGGCGCACCACATGCGAACCCATAAAACCACAACCTCCAGTTATAAGCACTGAATCCATACGTACAAATTACAATACCACGCACTTTTTTGCTCACAAACACTGTTTTTATGTTGCCGGATGTTCTTTGAAATGTTCGACACCAATCTCGAGCGCACGCACCTCTTTATCCCAATCTCGTTTCTCCACATCGGGAGTAGAACGCATGTGGAAACCGAATGGGATGTTTTGCCAAAAAAATTCTTCCCACCCCTCACCTCTCGCGCTGAAATGTCCCCCATCTTTAAATATTTCTGTCGTATAAGAACCCCTGCGTGGCACATAAGAAAATCGATCGGGTGTGATCCGGTCAATTAGCTTTCGTATAACCGTCATTGGAAACCAGTATTTTTCATATGGCCTAAAGCTCGGGACAACATACTCAGAACGAATGGTGGGGTGTTTGTAATAATTCTTATACAAATCATACGAGGTATCGAGTGCGGTGCCTATACCGTACCTACCATCGATTTTCTTACGTAAGTGCGCAAGAAACGATGGAAGTCGAGGAGAGGAAAACAAATGGGTTGATGAAAGGCTCTTTGGAGTTGTATACTGCGGCAAAAAATTCAAATGCGATAAAGAGACGCGGCTTGTGTCTATAAACAGCGCATGGTGCGCAGGAAAGTAGCGCACTTTTTTAATCCACCGCGGATGCCACGGCGGTCCGAAAAAAGCAAGTTCTTTATTTTTCATATGCTGCAAAATAACACGTATCCAATTTTTTCGCACAATAAAAAAATCATTATCAAGAATGAGAGCGAAGCGAGTAGTAATGTGCGGTAATGTATTGTTAATCGCACTCACGTGATGATAGCTGGTACGCATACCCAACTGCCACAGAGCGAGAGTTTTCACGCATTCAGTCATGGGAATGCCACGTACTACGCGAAATTTCGATGAATCGAGACGCTCTTCTGCATAGTCAGCCGGAGTGTTATCCATGACAACCCATGACCAATCTCTCCGATCATTCAATGATTCCGTGAGTTCACGGCTCAGTTCTAAAAAATGTTTCGAGCGCGCGGAATGATATACAGAACAAATAGTTAGTTCGTTTTCGTGCTGTGTTTTAGTTTTCATACATACACAAACATTGTGTAAAACATTGCACACACTTCACTACGCGCACACTATGAATACTTTTTTAAAAATGTGGCAAGTGTTTTCTTTAAATACGACATCTGTACGGTGGTCATCCCCTGATGTGCCCCAAGAAGAAACCCATGTCTCATTATGTAATCCGAAACAGGAAAAGATGATGTCGCTTTACGATGTAATACGTTTTTGTAGGCAGGTTGACGCGTAATTGTCCCTGTAAAAATGGGACGCGTTTGGACGTTTGCCTCTTCCAGATATTTCGTTATCTCCACACGAGTAAAGGGAGCGTGTGGTTTGATGGTTATCGGGAACGACATAAAACTTGTCTTCGCTTTTTTTAAAGCGCGCGGAAGTATGAAAAAACGTTCGTGTCGCTTAAAGAATGCATACAGTTCCTTGAACCGCCTGTTGCGTGTTCGGGTGAATTTTTTGAGACGCTTAAGCTGTTCCAAGGCAAATGCGGCATTGAGTTCAGAGGGTTGAAGATTGTACCCAACTTCGCTGAAAATAAATTTCGCGTCATATGTTTTTCCGTCAATTTTTCCCGCGAAACGTTTTTTTATGTCCTCCGATTTTTCGTATGCGCCAAAGAGCGTTGAATTTCTCCCCCACGCCGCCATAATACGCACACGACGCTCAAGCGCGGGATCGTTAACACACACCATCCCACCGGCGGCGGCAGCAGTAATGGCGTGAGTTGCATAGAAACTCGTTGTAGAAATATGTGAGTACTTACCTGTCGGTTTCCCCGCGAACGCCGCACCAAGCACGTCACACGAATCTTCTATAAAAAACAAATTGTGTTTCTTCGCAATTCTTTGAATGCGTTCGAGGTCTGGAATATTTCCAAGAAGAGATGGGATGATGAGGGCCCGCGTCTTTTTAGAAATTGCCTTTTCTATTTGGTTAACATCTATTTGATACGTCCCCTCCCCCACATCAACAAAAACAGGAATGAGTCCTTTTTGCACAAGGGGAGCCACGGTCGTTGAAAACGTTAACACCGGAGTTATTACTTCAGACCCGCGTGGCAATTTGAGTGATTCAATCGCGAGAAGATTCGCTGACGAACCAGAGTTCGTCATTACGCCCGCCCTCTTACCGAATAGTTTCGCTATTTTTTTCTCAAACTCTGCGACTGACGCACCTGGGGCAATTTTTGAAGGATTTGAAAGAACGCGCACCACTGCCGCTATTTCTTCTTTTCCATACACCGCCTGGGCATACGAAACCCGCACCCCCTGTTCCTTTCTTGACATATTCGTAGAGAATATCACACGAGCCTTTCCGCGCAAGAAAAAACCGGGTCACTTGACGCGAATCACACTATCATCGCGCTGATACCTTTGTGCATGGAGTGCGTTGGTTTCCAACCAAGATTTCGTACACGACGCGTATCGGCAACCTTGCCGGATTTTGACATTGGGGGCAGTGACACGGAAGGCACACCGTACGCACGTGCGATAATCCGTGCAATGTCTCCCGTCCGCGTATGTGTTCCCGTCCCTACCTCATACGTGCCTTGTGCCCTTCTTTTTTCAACAAGTATGACAAGTGCGCGAGCAACATCATCTACATACACATAATCCAACCAAACATCATTTTTAACAACGGGAACCTTTCCGCTTTTCGCTTGGGCAATGAGAGCCGGAATAAGCGACCGTGGCGGCTTCCCCGCTCCATACACATAGAAAGGAACCGCCCATACAAACATACCGCCATTATCAGAAAAAAGTTTCTCGCCAAACTGGCGCAAGGCACGCTTCGCAAGTATATACGCCCAATAACTTGCCGTTTTCTCATTGTCATACTCAAAACACGTCCCCACGGCAACTACTTTTTTTAGTTTACATTTTGCAAGTAACATAAAAAACTGCATTCCCGTGGCGATATTTTTCGCGCTCATGGCCGCCCCGTAGTCAGGCAGTCCTTCCCACGCAAGGTGCAACACCACATCAGGTGCATATCGTTTCAATTCTTGCTCTACCCCTCGTATATTTTCTAAGCGCGACTTCATACAATACACACTATGTTTGCGCTTCTGTAGCTCCGCAACAACACGACGCCCGATAAATCCAGTGCTGCCAGTGATGAAGATACGCATAGAAATAATTTTGATTTACGAATTTTTAATTTTGATTCAATTGTGAATTCTTCAGTGTTGAAAGTATCTTGCCGAATATGAGAGTTAACTCCTGGCATTCTTTCCATAACAACCGCGCTTCCGTCCTGATCTGCGGCGCGGCGTGGGAAAGCATCCTTATCCAGTGCTTTGTTTCTTGTGCTTCCTTTTTACAAATGTGAATCTTATTTTTGAAATCTTTCCTTGAACTAGCGGCGTTTGCTTCACAGTAGTTTGCTCCAACACTGGTGGAAGAACGCACCAATTGATTAATAAGCGGGTTAGTGACTGCGTCAGATTGAATTTTTCGACATATAGTTACCGTATTTTCTCCAAAACGCGCGGTTCTTTCTTCAAGATCAAATGACTTGTTGTTTTGTTTATTCATACATTCACGCTTGATTCAAAATTCAAAAATCACAATTAGGAATTGGTGAAGCGTTACAATAGTTCCCTCAACATCGGCAACGCCACATCTTTTGGCGAAACAACCGTCGGCTCAAGGGGCCACATAACCCCAATATCTGGATCTTTATAATTAATGCCGCTTTGGTGTTCCGGAGAATAAAGCTCGGACATGAAATACAGCATCTCTGAATTATCCTCGAGAGTCTGAAATGCATTCGCACATCCGACCGGCACCAGAAGCATATTCTTTTTTTCTGCAGAAAGTTCAACAGATATCCACTGTTTGAATGTCGGAGAGTTCGGACGTAAGTCAACAATGGCAACAAAGAAAGCGCCCAATAGCGCAGTCATACATTTCGCTTCCCATTTTGGGGGCTTTTGAAAATGAAAACCCCGCAAGGTCCCTTTCACTGTATTGAAACTACGGTTCACTTGTCGAATGTGAAAATTGATCCCCTGTTTCTGAAATTCTTCTTCACAGAAAATCCGCGCGAAGTATCCGCGCTCGTCTGTGCGCAACTCTGATTGTATTTCAAAAGCACCAGCAAGTTTTGTTTCCCCAAAGCGCATAACCATCTCTTTATACCCCACGGGGTGGGGTTTCGCCATCACATCACTGCCTACAGTATTCCAACCCTTGTTTTGTCAACAAGAAGCTTCTCGAACATTTTTATGTTGTAAAAACGGTCATCGTCGTAGTTAAAATCCTTGCCAATGTTCGCGTCCAAATCCGCTAAAATAGTTTCAACGGAACCCCGTGGGTGAAATGCGAGTTCACGCACAGCACGATCATGGGATACTCGATAATTACGCGCATCTGGAATGTGTTTAGTAAAAACGTCCACCGCCTGTCCGCGTCTTGTTTTAAAATATTCACACACCCGTCGCGCGGCCTCTCCGACTGTAATATTCTCTGTATGAATGTTGAATATACCCTGTACTGACGAGGGCGCCACAAGGGCGCGTTCATGGGCATGGATTGCGTCAGACATCGCGAGAATCGGCCTCCAAATATCAGGATTATTTACCGTCAATTTCCCCGTTTTACTTGCATGCATAAACATCGTGTTGAGTAACAAATCAAAACGCATTCGTGGACCCCAGCCGCCCACTGTTCCCTTTCTCAAACAAATAACTGAAAAATCGTGGTCATGCATGCGCAACACACCAAACTCACCCTTCAGTTTCGAAATGCCATACGGATACACACTACGGGGCTCTGTCTCTTCTGTTGCAAGCGTTGTGCTGTCGATATGTCCATATACAGAGCATGAACCGGCATACACATAACGACGCACTCCAGCGCGCTTGGCGATATACGCAAGGTACGTGGGGGCTGCACCATTTGAAATAAAATTCATCGCGGGTGAATATTCGGCCATTGGGTCATTTGAAAGACCAGCAAGAAACACAACCGCGTCAAACCCCCGAAGGTCCGCTTCGGTTAATGAAAATATGTCTTTTTGGAGTACTGGCACACTGGAAGGCAGGGCGTTTCCAAACCATAGAAGGTCAGCGACCATGACTTCGTGTCCCCGATCCAGTAAAAACGGCACCAAGCGTGACCCAACATACCCCGCGCCACCAGCGATAAAAACCCTCATACTGCGTGAGCCACCTTAGCCCCCACCAACGATTCGACCTCCTCATATACACATTCGCCAACCGTTTTTTCTATCCCGCGCGGACGGATAAAAGATTCTACAAAGGATCTTCGAGCATGCGCCCGCGCGTCATCCCCATCAAGCAAATGAATAAGATTTTGTACACACTCTTGCGGTGTTTTTGGAATATCTGAGGCACCGCTTTCCATAAGTTGTTTGAAGTGGATCGTTTCTACTTGCTGCGTTGCAAATTCTGGATATAGAAGCGATATACACGGCTTACCGTCAATAATAGCATCAATCGCCCCACTGGTATTGATTTGAATAACCGCGATTGAGTGTGCAAGTGTATCATGAAAAAGTTTGAGTGCCTCTTCGGTGTCCGGCAAAGAACCCCGCGGAGGAATTTCTACTGTCTTAGAAAGAGAAAATCCCATATATGCCTTGAAATTGGCCGGGTGGACACGTAAAATAATTTGTATCTTCCTAATTCGCTCGTCAGACGAAGCATCGAATGCCGCACGCAACGCTCGAAGAACAGATGTCTCATCTTGCGCAATATTGCGCGCAGAACCGAGATACGTAACGATCGAATCTTCTGCGCGCAAACCAAATGTTCTGCAAAATTCGTCTCTTGGCATAGTGTATAGCCCATGATCGAACCATGGATCAAACACGGGGGCGCCGACAATTTTAATATGATCGAGTGGCACACCCTGATGCCGACGCGCCTCGTCTGCCTGTGGTTGATTCCAACATAACACACGATCCGGCAATATATGAAAAAGTCCACGCACCGTTAAATTATCCCAAGAGAAAACCGGCAGCACTGTTTTTATATGCAGCGCGCGCGCCGCCTTAAGATATTCAAGTTCGGCAGACGACTGTCGCATATTCACAGGAGAAACAATGACGACGTCTGGTTTGCGTCCCACAATATCTCGAACAATCCACGTGTCCGCCGGAAATGCCCCCTCAACCGCAGTGAGCATGTTTGCAAACCACCTCGTCATCACGAGAGACGCCGCGCCCGGCAATGCAAGAAATACCCGAACAGGAAAAGGCAGATGCACTTTCCAATCTCTTCGAAATAACTCCAGGTGCGCAATATCTCGATTCACCAGATAACGACGATAGCTCAAAAGGTCGCGTGTATATAACAATACCCACGCCCCAAACGCGCGAGGAGTACGTGCTGGAGCAAGAGAAACGTGTAGAGACTCACACAGTTTTTGTGCCTTTTCAATTTGCCCGCCATTGGAGAATCGCGGGTCGTAACAAACCTCTACCCTATTCCCACGTCGAACACATGCCTCAATCGTACTTTTATGAGACCGTATATGACCCGCAGAACGTATAACATACAGGATGGAAAGCATCGTTTTATTGTGCTATAGGTGCCGGGCACGGCACTATGGACTTATATTGCATAACGTTGTATATTTTCGCTGTCCAATATATGAGCCTAAAACAACTCTGGTCCTACATACGGCGGCTTGAAAACACGCTTGTAAAGTCACCCCTCAGCGACCATTCTTTTATAGAACATTCCACGCCCACACACGAGGCGGCGCAACGGAGTACAAAATACAGAAAAACTAAAATCATCGCCACCCTTGGTCCCGCAACAAAAACAGAAGCACATATACGAAAACTAAAGGACAAGGGGGTCGACTTCGTTCGAGTAAACATGTCTCACTCAAGTCTTGACGACCAGCGACACTTCATGAAGTTAGCTCGCACGGTTGGCATTCCATTCATACTCGATACCGAGGGGTCTCAGGTCCGTAATGGCACATTGCCAGTCGGCGAGGTATACATCGAGGAGGGTGACGAAATGAAAATGTATGCACGTACAATTGACGGGACACCATCATCCATGTGTCTGCGTCCAGAGATTGCACTTCAACACCTGGAACGTGGTGACTTGGTGTATGTTGATTTCAATTCACTCGTATTCCGAGTACTCGACACATCATCTTTAAAAGAAAGTGGGTACGCTACAACTTCGGCAATTTCCAGTGGCACCATGGGGGCTAACAAAGGGGTCGTCATCGATTCGGCAATGAACAAACGGTATACCTTACCCCCACTCTCACCCAAGGACATTGAGGCAATTAAAATCGCGCTTCAGGAGGGGGTTGAGTACATAGCGGTATCATTTGTGCGCTCAAAAGAAACGCTCGACGCGGTCCGCAAAGAAACAGAAGGAAAAATGAAGATAATTTCAAAGATTGAGTGTGTTGATGCGCTCGAACATTTGGATGAAATCATCAGTGGATCGGATTTTCTCCTTATAGATAGGGGTGACTTAAGCAAAGAAATTCCAATTGAAAAAATACCCCTGACACAAAAAATAATAATGGAGAGGGCGCGAAGAAAGGGAGTCGGTGTTTTTGTAGCGACAAATCTCTTGGAATCAATGGTGCAAAAGAAGGACCCAACGCGAGCGGAAGTACATGATGTTATTCAAACAGTGTTAGATGGGGCATATGGTTTAACGCTCGCCGCGGAAACAGCAATCGGGAAACATCCGATGGAAGTTGTAAATACTATTAATAAACTCATATACCAAGCCGAACAGTCTATTCCAAGTAAAAAAGCGCCCCCGCCGTACATACACGAACTATTTAAAAAGGGGTACCTGCGCACAAAAAATTCCGCACCAATGCTTGTGGCTCCTCACGGAGGCACCCTCATTGATCGTATAGGAAATCCGGAAAAAAGTTCTCTCAACAAAAACGCGCCACATATCACCATAACCGACGAACAACACATGGATATGGAACAAATCGCGCTCGGAACATTCAGCCCGTTAACTGGTTTTTTATGCAAAAAAGACCTCATGACAGTTCTCAATACCATGCGCCTCTCGAACGGTGTTGTGTGGCCAATGCCAATTGTGCTCGATATAGATACAGAAGAGGCACGAAAACTCCGTGTGGGCATGGATGCTGCTCTGCAAAACACAAACAAAGAAATTGTCGGTAGTATCCACGTGGAAGATATATACAGCTATAACGCAAATGAATTTGCTCGACTCACCTATGGAACTGAAAATCCCGCTCACCCCGGTGTCGCGCTTGTACGTGCGATGAAACCGATATTCGTCGGAGGAACAATTACACTGTACAAACGATACGCTTCCGAAACAAAACCGTACGAGTTGACCCCCCGGCAAGCGCGCCGTTTATTCGCAGACCGCGGATGGTCAAAAGTTGTCGCATTTCATACACGCAACCCAATCCATAGAGCACATGAATTCATACAGATAGAAGCATTAAAAAAATCTTACGCGGATGGACTATTTATTCACCCCGTTGTCGGTAAGAAAAAAACTGGAGATTTTTACCCCACACCAATTGTTCGCGCTTACGATATCATGATGAAAAAATTCTACCCGAAAAACACCGCGATATTTGGAACTTTCGCGACATATTCCCGCTACGCTGGACCTCGAGAGGCACTTTTTACCGCGCTCTGCCGTCAAAACTTCGGGTGCAGTCATATCATTGTTGGAAGAGACCATACTGGAGTGGGTGTTTTTTACGAACCAGACGCATCACAGGCGATATTCGACCGTTATCCAGACATAGGAATAACTCCTATTCGATTTAAGGATGTGTATTACTTCAAACAACACAATACGCACTTCGAACAAAAGGAGGATTCTCGAGAACACGAACAAGAACACATAAGCGGTACCGAAATAAGAAAAATGTTCCTCGAAGGAAAAACGCCTCCCGAGTGGTTTATGCGGCCTGAAATTTCAGAGGTTATTACAACTATGATAAAAAACGGTGAAAATGTATTCGTAACGTCAGATCTACGCATGGGAACTGTCATGTGGTTTACGGGACTCAGCGGCTCAGGAAAAACCACAATCGCGCGGGTACTTGCTACACATCTCGAACAAAGCGGAAAAAAAGTTTGCATACTAGACGGAGATGAAATACGCAAACAACAGGGCGAACAATTGGGGTTTTCTTATGCCGATATAGGGAAAAACAACGCGCGTATCGCACGTATCGCGCAAGAAAAGAGCAAAACGCATGATTTCGTCCTTGTTTCAGTCATCGCGCCATTTAAGAAACATCGAGAGGAAACGAGAAAGTTCTTGGGGAAACAATACGTGGAAGTGTTCGTTGATTGCCCACTTTCTGTCTGCATGCAACGTGACGTTAAGGGACTCTACGCGAAGGCATCTGCAGGCACAGTACAAAATCTGATCGGCGTGCACGATTCACATCCATATGAAGTACCCGAGCACCCAGACGTGACACTACAATCTAACACTGTGGGCATCGGAGACTGTGTAAAAATCCTGGCGAATTTCCTTCAAAACAGGAAAACATAGGCACACACTAACGTTCTATCACCCGACGAATACCGCGCTTAACGACAGCTGGGAGAAATTTCGCAAAAGAAGATTGCGCGGCCTCTTTCATCGCGCCCACCGCTTGATATAAGTGATTTATATTCTTGAACAGAGTCAAATCCAGCTTGAACAAAGAACCGTACGCGCGTATCTCTTCATCCAAAATCTGCCCCGCGAAACTCCACAATTCCATATCGAGCTTATTGTTTGAACGAATCAAATCAAGAACATCTTGGGGAATATCGCTCGTATGTGGTCTCATTTTCGTTTCCTGTTTGCGCCGGTAGTACACGGACCCAAATCTAAATTTTTTCTTTGTGATAAGAAGAGTTTCATCAAAACGCTCTGTGATGCCGACCACTGAAAACTGTTGCAGATGCTCTTTTGCAACCTTGAGTGCATCGGGCGACAATACACCCGCCGCCACATGTGGCATACCAAAGCCTCCACTGATAAGTCGCGTCTGATGATTAACAACAGCGTTCAAGCCACTCGTAACATACTCACGGAGTGTCATTCGTTGTGCTGACGCATGAAATCCGTGTGTCGGCCTGTAAAGCGCGTAGAAGTAACCGGAAAGAACAACGTCAACTGGGTTGCGTAACAAAGTAACATAATCGCTCGGACTGGAGAAAAATTCGTGCAGTCCGAAGGGCATATGTCCACTGAGGAACGCGATACCATCTCGCTCTCTTTGGGAGAGTTGTTTAAAGCGCTCGATTGATTTATCTGTTCCTGCCTTAATTGAATACCAGCGCGCGTTTTGAGGAAGCTGGCGCTTAATGATACTGCGCAAAGTGATACCACCGGTTTTCGTAAGATGTAAAAATATGATGGGACGTCGAGCGTGCATAGCATTCCTAAACCCTATTCTTTATGAAGCTGGTAAAACTTGGAGTTTTTATTGCGCAGTAACTCTTCTGGATTACCTGCCTCAACAATGCATCCGCGCTCAAGCATAAGTAAGTGATCTGCTTCCCTCACTGTAGAAAGCCGGTGGGCGATAATAACGATAGTTATCTTACCCCGAAGATCCTCCAACACTTTGAGAATTGCCTGCTCTGATTCTGTATCCAACGCGCTCGTTGCCTCATCCAAAATGAGAAGTGTCGGTTTGCGCACAAGTATACGCGCTAAAACAATTCTCTGGCGTTGACCGGCGGAGAGAGAAACGCCACGCTCTCCGACATTCGTGTGTATGCCGCGCGGAAGCGATACAATCATGTCCTCAAGCGCGGCCTCTTTTAGGGCGTTACTGACATCCCCCTCACTGATATGCTCATCATAAAAGCGCACGTTATTGAAAATTGAATCGTTTAAAAGAAATAAATCTTGCGACACATACCCGACATTGGAACGCCAGCTGGAAAGACGAATATCCGAAAGAGTAGAACCATCAACAGAGATGGTACCGGAGGTCGGCGCGATGAGTCGTAATAAGAGGTCAGCTATCGTCGTTTTCCCTACCCCCGAAGGACCGATAATTGCCAGTGTCTTGCCTCTCGGTATTGAAAAACTAACACCTGAAAGTATTGTTCTATCTTTCTTGTAAGAAAATTCAACGTCTTTAAATGTTATGACGTTACTAAAGTGAAACGATTGCGTGCCCCGCTCCTCTTCACGACGACGCTCTAACTCTTCCGTAAACAAAAGAAGTGTTGTGGCGTTTGGAATAGATTCATTGATGGTGAGGAGTGCCGATTGTACGCGTTCCACATACAGAAAAATGCGCTGTATCAAAAATACCACAACGGCAAACGACGCAAGGTTGAATCCCGGCTGAAGGAAAGAGTATGCAAAAACAATAAGAATAAATATGACTGCCGCCGGTTGTGCCGTTACTGATATAATAGAGCGCGTAATTTGTTGCCGTATGCGCGCAACGCGGAACATATCGAACAGCAAACCTATTCTCTCTATGGCCGCCCCCTGAAGCCCCATCGCCTTGATCGCCTTAAAACCCACAACACTCTCATTAACATCGTGTGCGATAGATTTGTTAAGAATGACGATGTCGGTCGCGAGTCGACGATTTCTGCGCAAGAGCGGATGAGACGCTACGAGTAAAAGAAAACCTGCTCCAATGGTGACAAGGGTTATCGAGAAAGAAATGGACAATGCAACAATGGTGTAAATCGCTATGGTAGAAAACTGCAGCAGTGTCCACGATATGTCTGCAAGTAATTTAGTGCACCTCCCAACATCAAGCATGAGCGTATTTTCCGCATATCCTAGTTTGTGTTCGAGCAGGAAAGGCCAGTCCGCATTTACTAATCTGCGAAACAAATCGCGTCGCATGCTTCGCTCAAAATCCGTAGTAATACGCGTGCGGATATATTCAGACACAAAAAAAGCTCCCGCACGTACAATAAATATGAATACAATGAAAGGTAGTATGAAACGCAGCTGCGTACTAACATCAAAAAATGCAAACGCGCTCGCAAACACATCTGTTATCAAACCGGCGTCAGGCAGTGGTTGCTGTAAAATGTGAGAAATAAGTGGGATCAACATTGCAACCCCAAAGCTTTCCAAAAACGCGCCAAAAACGCCAAACAGAGCGAGAACAACGATGCCTCGCTTATAGTTGCCGTACAGCCCAGAAAATAGCCGAAATACTCTAATTAATCGCTCTCGCAACATCGCTGTGTATTAAACCACAAAGACGGGGAGACCGCTACAATTCGCCTTCTTAAACAAAAAAACCGGCGACACGTGGTCGCCGGAAATATCGTCAAAGATCAAGGAACCACCTCTACGTGCTCCATGTTGCCGGAGAGTACACCTTCTATGTTTTTGGCAACCTGTCGAGAAATGAGTTCCACCGTGTCTCTGCCCACTGAAGCATTGTGCGGTGTCAGAATCACGTTGTACCCATTCCGCGCACTCGTCAAAAGAGACTGCATGAAGGGACGTTGGAAAAGTTCGAGGTCATGCGGAGCTTCGATTGAAAACACATCGAGCGCCACGCCGCCGATTTTCCTTTCCGCTACGTACCGCGCAAGAGCGTCTTCATCCACCACTGCACCCCGACATACGTTGATGAGAAACGCCGTACTCTTCATTCGCGCAAGAGAATCTTCGCCGATGAACCCCTTGGTCTCTTGGGTCAAGGCAACTGCAACAATTACCGCATCACTCTCGATGAGTAATTCGTGGACACTCTCAACAAGTTCGAACTCCGTCTCCAAAAAGAGACTCCGAAACTCATCACGCTGTTGAGTGCGATTCCATCCGAGAATTTTCTTTACGCCTACCTGATGGAGCCTGCGCACGAGCGCGCGACCAATATGCCCCAGGCCGATGACGCCGACCGTAAGATCCCCAATCGGAATACCGTACGCACGTGTCCACCGTTCCTGAATCATTGAGGTGTGCAGTAGTACGATATGTTTCGAGAGCGCAAACAGAAGCCCTAAGGCGAACTCGCTCGTCGCTTCCGCGTTAATCGCCGCAACTCTCGTTACAACAACGCCGCGCTTTTTCGCTTCAACAACGTCAACGTTGTCGTAGCCTGTGCCCGTGCGAGCGATCGTTCTAAGGTTTGGATACTTGTCCATTACCGACGCGCCAACCTTCTGATCCGCAACAACAATCGCATGCACATTCTTCCAACGCTCACCGTCTATTTCTAGACGGTCACTAAAATGAAGGTGTGTGTGTGCGGGAAGTATATCCCGCACACGAGCACGCTCTTTCCAAAAACCTTTCGCCCCCACAAGAATGACGTCTTGCGATTGCATTTTACTCTCCCGTTACAGCAATTCGTTTACGAAGCAGGGGGATACGCTCAGCGTGTTGATTCACCCGAGCAGTGTACAGAGTTTTCAAGTTATCGAGCCATAGACACTCAAACAGGTGTGCGGCCCTAATGGCGTCTTCGTATACCCCTCTGTCCGACGCGGTATCGATACCAAAAATTATTTTTCGCGTCTCAAAGCGGTCGAGAAGTTTTTGGTCCGCAAGTTTGCGAATAACCGGAAGTGTGCCAACCTCGATGCTTCCACCCATAGTCATGCACAGACCCGCTTTCTTTACACGAGAACAGATGTCCTCCGTGATAGTGAATATTTCTTGGGATTCAATCTTGTTCCTGCCGAGTCCAAGCGACCCAACAAAGTCCACCCTCCCTAGGGTCACCGCATCCAACCCGCCCCTCTTCGCCTCTCCCAGAATTGCGTCCAGGTTGTCATAAGCAAGTCCTGTTTCAACGTTAACGGCAAGCAAGATTTCCTCCCGCTCATCATCAGGAACATGCTTCTGCACTGCGGCGACAAATTTTGAAAGGGCGTAAGGACTTTCAACCATAGGAGCAACAATGCCCGAGGCACCGGCAAGGCGCCCCTGCAAAATACCCCACACATCTTCCGCCCCACCAATCTTTAGCGTCATGCCAAGATTCGCTGAAGCGGCAAGCCTGCTGAGGCGATTAAACTCCTCAAGGGTAGTCCCCTCCGCCTCAAATTCCGCCTTCACGCCCGTGGCACCATAGTTTTGAGCCATGACCCTCAAGTGAGCGACAATCTGTCTTTCAATTGCGTTCATTGCCATTACCTCTTTTCCATTGTTTTCGACGATAGTTACCTATAGAACACCATACCAACACTTGCCGTTTCAGGCAAGACGTGTCGCTATTACGCTTCAAAAAACCCACCCAATCCTATGCGTACGGCACTATCTGGTCGCAGACGTATTCTGCTATCGCGTAACGTGTCTCTGGCGTAAATGCCCCAACATGAGGGGTAGCAATGACGTTCGGGTGCTGTATCAGGCGCGTCAACATATCATTTTTAAAAGGCGGTTCTTCTGAAAAAACATCGAGTCCCGCGCCGGCGAGCGCTCCGCTTTCCAACGCCTCAAGAAGCGCCCCCTCGTCAACAATTTCTCCACGGGCAAGATTGATAAGGAACGCCCCCCTCTTCATACGTGCCAACTCTATTCTGCCAATAAGGTGTTTTAACTCTGGTGTAAATGATGCGTGTAGTGTGAGGAAGTCACTCGACGCAAGCACCGTATTCAAATCTGCCTTTGTTACATTCCATTCTTTCAAAAACGCATCGTCATACGCGATGTCGTATGCGATAACGTTCATACCAACTCCACGCGCAACCTTTGCTACTTCTTTTCCAATACTACCCAGCCCAATAATGCCCAGCGTCTTTCCGGCTATATTCGCGCCATCTTGCCGCTTCCACTCTTTTGCTCGCATGGCTACAGTAAGTGGTACCAGCCGACGGGCAAGTGCGAACATACACGCAAGTGCAAGTTCTGCGACCGTTCGCTTACTAAAATGCGGTAACTTTTTTACCACAATGCCCGCTTGCTCTAGGCCAGAAATGTCAATGTGATTCGTGCCAACACCAAAGGGTGTAACTACTTTTATGTTCGGGAAACATGAAGCTTCTGCGGGACCAACGTGAAGCATCACTCCTTTCTTGGTATGCCCCGCAACAATCGCAAAAACATCTTTCGCCTCAAATGGAAACGGCGGAGTAAACGTGTCGTGAAGCACAGCTTCCACGTCCTTTTTTGCAAGAATATTTTTCAAATCAGTCGCCTCAACTGTATCCGAAAAAGATGCGGTGGTAGAAAGAATAATTTTTGACATAGTACGATATTTCATACTAGCACGAGCGTAAAACAGAACAAAAAAGAGGCGGCTGGTTTTTCTCCAGCCGCATATTTCACTTATCGAGCGAGCACGCCACCATCAACAGGCACATCAATTCCCGTAATATTTGTCGCCCTATCAGAGGCAAGGAACACCGCAGCCCATCCGATATCGTGTGGATGCTGTTGTCGCCCGAGGGGCACCAATTCTTTAACTCGTTTTAGAAAAACGTCGTACGTTTCTGTCCCTGGCGGATACTGTTCTGGACGTTTCTCTTTCAACTGCTCTCCGAGATGTTGCCAAAACCCCGTGAATAAAAGTCCCGGCGAAATTGAATTGACCGTAACGTTATATGGGGCAAGCTGTATTGCAAGCACTTTGGTGAGAGCAATGACACCGGCTTTTGAGGCGTTGTATGCCGGCTTCATTTTGAGTTCTCCATGCCCGTGTGCCACAATAGAAGCAATGTTGATGATTCGCCCAGACCGCATAGTGGTGAAATTGTTCCACAGTGCCCTCACGGTACGTTCCATGGACACTGTATTGGTGTTATAAACCTTTAACCAGTTGTCCGGGGTGTTGAGCAAGAATGGGTCTCCGATCTCTCCAGCAATTCCAGCATTGTTGACGAGAATATCAACACGACCGACTTTCTCTAACGTTTCTTTTACTACCGCCTGGACACTGGCGTCGGATGTAACATCCAACTCAAGCGCAAATCCGTGATTCTTCGCTAAAAGCCCCCCCTCACTCAGAGCGCGTGCGACTTTGATATCTAGGTCAGCCACAACCACAGTCGCCCCCTCTAGAGCGAAGCAAGTGGCGATTCCTGCGCCAATACCATGTGCGCCCCCAGTTACGAGAGCGACTTTCCCGTCAAGCTGTCCCATGCTGTACACTCCTTGGTTTACTTCTATCCTGCGCAGAGAATACACATTGCAAAACAAATAGTCAACAATCTCAAGGGCTCTTCGGCTACATTGTTTTAGTATAGTTACCCGTATGGACTCTGGAGCGCTGTATATACGAAAAGAAACCGTTGACAAAGCACTCGCAACCCCTCCCGTTCAGGGCAAAAGAAACTTGGAACCATTCACCTCGTTAGCAAAACAAACAGGACTTCCCCTTCAGTTTCTTGAAGATACTGCGGTTTCAAACAACGCTGAAATCCACGTCACGGAAGACGACCTGTGGATGTGCGTTGAAGGTGAAGTAACATTTCTTTGCGGTGGCACCATGAAAGACCCGTGGTTCCACAAAAGAAAAGATGGTACGGAAAATAAAAATGAAATCCGATCGAACATGCTAGAAAACGCCACTACCTATATGTTGAATGCTGGAGATTGGCTTTGGATACCAGCTGGCGTTCCTCACCAACATTCCGCAAAAGGCACCGCGCGCCTCGCGATTATAAAGATTTATTCTCGAAGCACCGCTCGAGAATAAATCTTTGTTGACTCCTCGGCTCGGAAGTGAAAATGATTACATATTCACTTCACTTACTCTACGTCGTCAATTAAAACTCCGAAGAGGTGATTCCTTACAGCCCAAGGCGTCGCTTCAAAAGAATCTCGGCAAGCAAAAAATCAACCTCGGTATCAACATCAATGGAATTTTCTTTTGCTATTGGGTAAAAGCGTATTTTTTCTCCGGCCATAGCTTTATCATCAACGAGCGTCTTCCACCGAAGCGCAATCACATCCACATGAGAATACGCTTCTGGAAAACTTTGCCGCGGCATATTGTGCGCATCCTTGAACCCCGTATACTTTTCCGAAAGAAAAGGTTCCAGGTAGGTGCCGTTTGAGCGCCACAATTTATACGGGTGCTTCCCCGCTTTGACAACAGTACGCGAAGAGTCCGCCTCTGGATCATTCATTAAAAGCTCCACACACGCATCTATGTGCTCTGATAAACACAGGGGGGTCGTCGGAGGAAGACGCAAGATTATATCCGCCTTCCATCCCTCGTTTGTGTGAAGCCATGTAGCGGCATGATGCAAATAATCCCAGTCGGGCACCGAATCACTGGAGAGTTCCGGTGGACGAAGAAACGGCGTCTCAACACCATGTTCGCGCGCAAGCGCCGCGTACTCTGGAGAATCGGTTGACATGATGAGCCGTGTCACATACTTTGACTTCTTTGCCGCGTCAGCAATCCACGCAAACAGAGGTTTACCAAAAAGTGGCTTTATGTTCTTGTGCGGAAGAGATTTTGACCCCGCTCTGGCACCAATAATTCCAAGCACATTGAGCTTCTTCATCGGTTTGTTTATACAATAAAAACACAAAAAAAGAAAGGGGAGGCGTCGCCTCCCCAATTTCACCACCCATCACTCCTATTCAAGATCTAGACCGGATTCCACAACGCGCTTAATGCCCGCAAGCACCCGATTACCCGCCTCGCCGTCACACAATACGGAGAAACGAGGGTGCTCTAAGGCTCCTCGCGCGCGAAGAGTCCATGCCCCAGAGAGAACTCGATTCAATTGACGCATGTCGTCTGGTGCATACACACCGAGCGCCGGCGCCGGACTATCGGGTTTCTCTTCGAGAATTGATAAGAACGGAAATTCACCGCCCTTCGCGTCACGCAGATACTTCTGCGCCGACTTCAACATCACGAACGCCGTTGGCACACCGAGAAGACATGCTTTGACCACCTCTGTTGAATAGTCAGTGACGAGGAGGTCTGCAACAGAAGCAAGCTCAAGACCTTTCATATCTTTCAGATCTACAACCCGCTCTTGTCCAAGCTCTTCATACACACATCTTTGCAATCGCGCGACATCCTCCGGCTTATTTTTTACGTCCGCCGGATGAAAACGCACCGCAAACTTCATGACACTGCTTTGTGTCCATGGAAATGTCGGAGTATATGCTTTCACCCATTGAACGAGGGCGCGGAGTGATTCTTCAAGATCAAACTGACCCGCGCTTGAAGCTGAATACACCACAAGTGGGTTTGACCATACAACATCAAGCATTATTCGCGCCTCTTCGCGCATACGGTGCAAACGCAAACGCGCATCCGCAATTGCATCGAACGCCGGATTTCCGACAACGTGTGTTCTCGTGCGCAGATGTGGCACTATTTTCAGAAACCTTTCCGCGGTTGTGTCGTCAAAGGTGAAAAGATAATCCGGTGTAACGCCGCGTACCTGTGCTTCACATCCACTTCCGTAGAAATCCCCGAACCATGCACAGGGCACACGGCCGATGCTCGCGTCCGTTGCATTTCTCCAGAGGTCAAACACCTTACCGGCTGTGCCACACAGAATTGCAGACACGCCATGGAGACCATCTCTCTCGAGCAAATATCTCCCGTCAGTTGCTCGATGAGAAACATTCTCCCTCATAAGCTCAACAATTGCAGCCCCATTAATGTCAGCAAGCAATTCCACGTCATAGTGATCTCGTAGTTGCTGAAAGATCGGCTTAAAGTACTGCCACGCGCCCGCGTCTCCAACTGCAACGATAATTTTCTCACCGGTCACCACGTCCTCCTACGGTTGGGCTTCGTCTATTACGAAACCTAAGTTGCATTTCTATACTATTCTTAATATATCATAATTATAAAATAAAACAAGTCCCCCTGCGCGAGACCTGCAACTTGGGAAGTCACCCGTTACGCCTTAACAATCATGCACTGTCTCCATGATGACTCGAAAATTGCCTCCGGCTTCCCTTTCATATATTCGTCGATCGCTTTCTTTACTCCCGGAGAATTTATATAGTCGTGTGAAAGAATGACACCACCTCTCGTCATGCGTGGATAAAAAAACTCGATTGAATTTTTGGTGCTTTCATAGGTATCAACATCAAAATGCACGAGTGAAAACTTTTTATTTTTAATTGGTTCTGCTGTATCTGGAAACAATCCTTTGTATATTGAAATATTTTTATACGAAGAGAGATACTGCCGCACACCTTCAACTCCCGCCACATACTGCCCCTCGTGAAATAAAGACCTATCAATGTCCGAAAGAGCAGGAAGACCTTCAAATGTGTCAAATAAATATATATGCTTCTCACTGGAATTTCCACGCGCCTCCGCAATGAGTTTTGAAGACACTCCTTGGTACGTCCCGACTTCTGCTATATCTCCCTCAACGTGCGCAACTTTTTGAACAATCATAAAAAGCTGATATGCCTCATGGTCAGACAGGAGCAACTTTCTCTCACGACGAACGCGCGCGATTGTATCTAGAATACGCGCCCTCTCTCTTTCTCCATAAAAAATAACAACGCCATGTCTCATTCTAATAATGTTAATGAGAAGTAGCCCTAGTTTTTGTCGTACGTAACGAATCATATCTTTGTCCGTGCGAGCGCCACCACGTCCAGTGTATGTTGTCCGCGCACCCAAAGATACACGTACAGACATAGAGCGGGAATAGTGAACAGAGTATAGTCCTTAAAAAGTGCCAACGTTTTGAGGGCTGCAACGCGCTTTGAGCGTCTTGGTTTTGCACCCGCAACTGGAGACGCTTCTTGAACTGCTCTTTGAAGTTTCCCCACCAACCCAAATGAAAGCACCCCATCCGTCCAAAAATGAAAACGCTTAACGAGATACCATAACGGGACACCGAGGGATGCGACCTCAATCACATCGAATCCCGCTCGTCCCAAAGCACCAACAAGTGTGCGTTCGTTCCAGCGCGAAAGGTGTCGTGGCGGTTTATCCCCCGGCTTCATCCAGTCGGCAAATCCACGATGCGGCATCGCAAGAGCAACATACCCACCTTTTTTCAAAAGTGAACGCGCGCACGTCAGAAATACATACGGATTATCAACATGTTCTAAAACCTGAAACGCGGTTATAACATCGAACGAATGTTCTCCGAACTTTTCTTTCGCAGAAAAAACATCTCCCAGATGGACATCGGAAAGTCCAAAAACAGAGCGCGCTGTCTCTAGTGCGTCTGGGTCAAAATCAACCCCGGAACACTGGTAGCCGCGCTGACGCGCCGCATTCAAAAAATTACCCGTCCCCATGCCGAGGTCCAGTAATCTACCCTTCGGGTGAGGCAATAATCCAAAAAACCACATATGGTCCCCACCGAGTCCAAGCTGTGGGTCAGTGTTCCTGTTCGCATAGCGTTCGTCATGACTGTACCACTCGCTCCCCGGATTTTTCATCGGATCCCAAAATTGCCCCTTACACACTGAACACTCATGGAGCGTGTATTCGTTATACCTCTCAAGCAACGAGAGGGATGTATCTTTCCCGCAAATTCCGCACCGCGCTTGTGTACGAGACATCTGCGCTATTGTACAAGTGTATGCGCTAATGCGAAAATGCGCTCCGCCGCACGCCCATCTTTAGCATTCGCGTATTCCTGCATGAGCATACGCTCGCGGGCATTTTTACTTTGCTCCGGATGTTCAATATATCGCTGTACAGCTGAAAGCAAATCTTCTTCATTTTCCACAAGAGGAATACCTCCTGTTTTTACAATGCGCCTGAATACAGGGAGGTCATACTGAATGCGACACGAATTATCTGTATCTCTGTATTTCACATTCCCGTCAAATCCAATCCAAAGTGACGGTGTACCAACTGCACACGCCTCGATTGCAAGTGTGGAGGCACCAAGCCCAAGATACACGGCGCTGTGTGAAAGAAGGTTTGCTATGTGTTCAGTATCTGGAGCATCTTCAGCTCTTTCCCACTTGAACGACTCTAAAAATTCCTTGGAATATCGCGACAGGTCGTGTCCGGGATCAAAACGCACATATAGTTCAGCAGCACCAAAACGACCACCCCCGATTCCCCTCTGCACCATTTCAATAATGTCTTCGTTGTGAGGAAACACAATTGGAGTTTTCGCCCCAAGTGTAATAACTTTTTTTGAAGAATCGAGACCAAGAGTTTTCAAGAATTCGAGACGAGGTTTTGCTTTAAAGTCACGGAAATACGAATCATAGCGAAGGGCTCCTACAACCGTCATGTTTGAAAGTGGTATGTCATGCAGTTCGCTAAATTCTTTTTTTTGTACCTCACTAAAAAGAGCCAGGTGAGTAGCACGCCATGGGGCACTGAAATAACGGTAGGACGCCGCATCAATATTTGAATCAACGGCAAGCGTCGGAACACCGCGCGCGTTACCGGCAACAATAAAAGGAACATCATCTCCTTCAGCGCCCGCGCTTGCGAGCACTATGATACTTGGTTTGTATTTTTTTATGTGCATCTCTATAGAGCCGGAAAGCGCATAGCGCATGCAATACTCCCAAAACGTGTGACTGCGCTTTAAAAACCACGGTATAAAAAACGCAACGGCGCGTATTATGTATTTTTTTAGAGTCACCGCGCCACCCCCCTTCCTAAATCCGCGGGTCATTGAGTGGTGGATACTCCGCGCCTGCTCCAACATAGGATGCTCTTGCCGCATAGCGTCGGCGCGCACATACGCAACGCGCCGCGCCCACACTCCCATTTTTTCTATGCTCTCAAAATAGACACCGCTTCCCTCAAACTCTTTTCTAAACCCCACCTCGTGCGAGAACGGAGAAAAAATAACAACATTCCAGTTGTCACCGCGAAACATTTGAAACAGGGGCCGAAGCATTGTGCTTACTCTTCCCCTCGTTGCAACTACAAAAAATACAGTTGTGCGTTCCATGGCATTAAAAGCTTGCGATAATCTCTTTGACAAACGCAAGGTCTGCATCTAATCCACGACGCTTAACACTTCTGTGTTGTCGTAGGTGAAAACCAAACGGTTCGTTGTTCCACACCAATTCCTCCCACCACTGGTCTACCCCCTGCACATCATAATATCCGCGATCTTTGAATCCTCTGGTCGTAAAATATCCAGAACGTTTCGGAATAAAACAGAGGCGGTCTGGGAGAAACGCTTCAATAATACGGTTTGCTAGATAATACAACCCTCCCCGCCCACCATCTATACGTGGCTTAAAAACAGGTTGTAAACACTCGGAAACAGCACGTGGGTTATCTCTATATGATTTCAGAATATGCGTAACTGTATCAAACGAACCCTCAATCATTCCTCTTTCACGAACGGAGAAAGGATTGTAATGATAGTTGTACTTATCGGGTGCCCCAAAAATAAAGCGGGCAATCTTTCTAACGCGCGAAGCAAGAGATACGCCTGATCGCATGTTCTTGTTTTGCACTTGAACATTCTGCTGTTTTGACTCAAGAGAAAAATCACACAAGGGCATGAAATTTAATGAGTCCATCGGCATATGCTTCGTATCAATAAAAAATAATTGCGGGCACGGAAAATATCGCAGTTTGTGATAATATCGAGGGTGAAACGGGGAACCAAAAAATGTGATGTTGTTTTCGTCCATATGACGCAACACCCGATCAATCCAACCTTTTTGGATAATGAAAAAATCGTTGTCAACAATAAGCGCAAAGCGGGTTTTGACGTATTTGTGAAAATTATTGAGTACAACCCCATGTTCACACGAGGGTGTTTTGCCTCGGTGGTACCCGGTGATGTGTTCTGGTTCTAATTCCCGGGCCCCAGGCACGAAGGTAAACCGCTTGTCGTTTAACTTTTCTCCCACAAAGCCGGGTGGAGTATTGTCCGCCACAACCCACGGCAAAGAAATTCCCGGATTCTTTGCCTCCGCCAATTCACGATTAAGCTCTAACAGTGCCTTGCTTTGAGGTGAATAGTAACTGGAGCAAATGGTGAAGTCGTATTTCATATATTACACATTCCCATACCCCGTTAGAAGTAGGAAGTGTACACTTCCTACTCGATAATCATATCTTGTAGTGGTTCTGTTAAGGGACATGTAGACAGCGTTGGTTATTTTCTAAACTTCCGTGACTTCTAACGGGGCATATAGGTGATGTTTTGAAATCTTTGTTGCTCTACCAAGAAATACCCTGAGTGCATTTTTTAATTCCTGATATGCGCCCCATAATTTTGGATACACTGACTCAACACGAGGCATACCAACCTCGCGCACTGGATAATATTTCTTCAGCACCACGCTCACCTTCTCCATTTCTGGATTACTGAAATTACGCTCGTGATTCACACTGAATACCGATGAAATACCCCACTCTCGTGCTTTCTGTATATATTCCTCCATTTGTTTCGTCTTCATTTCTTGAAACGACGCGAGGTTTATCAGCAAGTCGGGGTGTTTAAAACTCAATGAGAGCCACAGATAATGCGGCACAAAAACAAAATCATACTCCTCTACTGACGCCCCACACCCAGCGACATCGGTTATGAATAGCGTCCGTGCATGTGGAAAAACCGTCTTCAGATACGTGGCAGAAAAAAGAATCGTGGAAGGAAAATCAACAACGATGTACGCGGTGTTCGGAAACAAGGTTTTAAATTGATAGGCAAACCCTCCCCATCCGGCCCCAACTTCCGCCACCACCCTCCGCTCTTTTGAGTTTCTAAACCGGTCAAGTCCGCCAGCGCGGTCAAGCGAAAGCATGGCATCGTAAAATCGAAGTGTGTCGTTGTTATACAGAGCGCCACTGATGGTATACCCGAAGCCCCCGAGTTTTGGTGATTCTGGAACTAAAACCCCGTTTATATCTTCTTTTTGAAGCCGCTTGAGGGAATCTTCAAAACGCGCCGTGTGATACGCGTGATGTGTCCTATACTCCCAATCTCTAACCCCAGTCAGATGGTAACAGTGATGCCGTAATTTTTTTATAAGAAGCGGAGATGCGTCCAACATGTACTCAAACCCAGCAAGTTCTTCTTGCCAATACCTACTCGGTTCGGAAAATGTGCTTTCTGGCTCATTCTCCACCATTGTGAATACAGCCTTTCGCGCCTCGCAGTAGTGTTTATATTCCACCGCGTGTGTAGCTTTTTCTATTTCCAATTGAAATCCATTTTTAAATTTTGGTGTATCATTTTGCATTTTTATTTCTAATTTTTTATCTAATCTTTTTTAAGTACCCGCCGCGAGCCACTGTTATAAGAAGTTTTTGGTCCATACCCTTATCAACTTCAAAATTTTTATTCTTTTTTAGAAACACATCAAGCGCGGTCTTTGGGTTAGCCCCCTTACCCCACGGTCTGTTACTCCAGTAAGAGTCAGGCAACTCCTCTACAATCGTATCAAACACAACCATGTAACTCCCGAGACTTACCAGTGGGGCATACAATTCCAACTCTCGAAGCACGTGGTCATGGGTGTGGAGTGAATCAAGACACACCATAATTTTCTTGTGTCGTTTGGCGATCGCACGAACGCGCCCCACAACACTCTCGTCCGTAGATGACCCCTGAATCATTTCTATACGCTTGGACATGGGGTGTTTTTCAATTTCCTTTTTGTTATGTGCGCGTATGTCCGTATCAATCCCCACAACCTTTCCGCGACCAAGCAACTCGAGCAGTGACGCGTAAAAAATGAGCGACCCACCGTGTGCAATTCCCGTTTCAATTATTAAATCGGGCTTCGTTCTCCACACCAATTCCTGCATCGCAACAATATCTTGCGGATACTGAATGATGGGGCGTCCAAGCCAGTCAAAGTTATACGAATATTTGTGGGCAAACGAATGGGTCAAAAAATCTCGCATCGCTTTTTTGAGGCGAGTATCCTGCGCCATGCGCGCCATATTTTGTGTGCGTTCCTTCTGGAATTTTTTAATGGGATTCATACATGGCTACAGCACGGTAACGTTTGGTATCGGAATAATATATTTGCCTCCCCCGCCCCTAAAAAGCGCGAGCTCTTGCATATTCATGACCTCTTCCGCTATATTCCAGCATAAAATGAGAATATAGTCAGGACGTTTTTCAACAATAGCGTTAGGGGAGAGCACGCGCAGATGCGTCCCTGGCGTATAGAGCCCCTGTTTTTCTTTCGCCTTATCGACTATGAACTCTATGTGCGACCCTATGCCAAAATAGTTGAGCAAAATATTGCCTTTGGCCGGCGCCCCATATGCGGCAATCCGTCCCCCGTCTTTTCGTATGGATTCCAATAATGTAACAAGTTTCCGCTTAAGTTTTTGGATATTGTTCGTTAATAATTGGTGTGTCTCGAATTTTTCAAAACCACTGTTCCGTTCTTTCAGAGCGAGAGAAACAACGCGCTCACTCACTGGATACACACCCGCGTGCGACACATATATGCGCAAAGATCCGCCCTGCACTGGCAACATCTCAACGTCACACACTTCGAGATCCGCCTTGGAAAAAAGATTCCGAAGCGCGAGTAGGGAATAATAAAAAACATGCTCGTGATATATCGTGTCAAATTTATTTTCCATAAGCCCACCGATGTATGGAAATTCAAATATCGCACTCCCCCCAGCCTTCAAAATCGTTTTTACACCACGCACAAAATCAACAATGTCCGGTACATGCGCGAGCACATTTGCCCCATATACAATATCTGCCCGCACACCTCCTTTCAGTAACTTTTTTGCAAGAACCAGATTAAAAAATTCCGGAACTGTCTTTATTCCTTTTTTGTTTGCAACATCCGCAATGTTGCGCGCCGGGTCAATACCCAACACAGGAATGCCACGCTCTTTAAAAAATTGTAAAAATGCGCCGTCATTGGACGCAATCTCTACCACGAGACTCTCGCGCGTCAGATGAAATCGTTCTGTAAGATACTCCACGGCGCGCCGATTGTGTTCCAAAAATGAAGTCGAGGTGGAAGAAAAGTAGATATAGTCCCGAAACAATGTTTCGGGGGAAATTGTTTCAGTCAGCTGAACCAGATAGCATGTCGGGCAAAACGCAACTGTTAAATCGTGCCTTTGCTCATGTATAAAATCTTTTTCATCTTTCAAAAAAGAATTGACGAGCGGCATCTTCCCCAAAGAAAAAAAAGGTTTGTGTGGCGTATTACATGCGCGACATTTCATATAAAAAATTCGTTGATTTGTTTTTGAGTAAGCGAAAGTGCGGATTCTCCAGAGTAGTACTTTTTATACCACACGAGTGTGCGCTCTAATGCGCCATCAATGGTCCACTGCGGATACCACCCAAGCATCATGCGTGCTTTTTCTGCATCCAAGACAAGCGTGCGCGCTTCGGGTTTCGTTTGATCAGGCACAATCGTGTACTGACCCCGGCCAAGCATGGCGCACGATTTTTTAAGAACGTCTGCAACTGAAAGAAGCCCGCTCGCGTCAGGCCCGAAGTTCCACGCCCCCGCCGCGTCTGTACGTCCTTCGTATAAATATTTCGCCAACAAAAGATACCCGGAAACTACCTCTAACACATGTTGCCATGGCCTCACCGCTTGAGGATTCCTTACCAGCATCGACCCCCCATTTTCATACACAGAACGAATAAAATCCGGCAACAGTCTATCTGGCGCCCAATCTCCTCCCCCAATAACATTTCCTGCGCGAGCTATGCCCACAAGAGTTTCATGGGCCTTTTTAAACATGCGTGGGTCAAAAAAAGCACTAACGTAACTTTGTGTTGCAATATCCGCAGCGGCTTTACTTGCGCTATAGGGGTCCCCGCCACCAAGTGCATCGTTTTCTTTATAGGCGCGCCCATCTTCCAAATTTGTGTACACCTTATCCGACGTTACAACCACAACAGCACGAACAGTTTTCATTTCTCGCGCTACCTCAAGTATGTTCACGGTACCTCCTACATTTGTTGAAAATGTAAACATTGGATCGTCATAACCCTTGCGCACAATCGCCTGTGCCGCCAAATGCATAATGATGTCTGGAGCGCATTCGCGCACACAGGAGCGCACCTCTTCAAGATCTCTTATATCTCCAAAATAATTTTTAATGTGTTTTTTTAGATTGAGAAGCGCGAACAAATTCGGATGCGTATCCGGAGGTAAAGAGAACCCAGACACATACGCACCGCACTCCACAAGTGTCTGTGCGAGCCACGCACCCTTAAAGCCCGTATGTCCCGTTACAAGCACTTTCTTTCCTTTAAAAAAATCTTTGGTGGTCATGTGTTTTTGTGCGTCCAGACTGCCCATGGCTTTTCTTGTCGCCACAATTGTTCAAGTTCCTCCACTTCCTGGTACGTATCCATACACTTCCAAAACCCACCATGTCGATACACGGAAAGTTCGCGCCGTGGAATCAAAATATTAAAAACGTTTTCTATTGGTCCGTTATCAAAATGGTTGAGAGCTTCGCGTTTGAAAATCATGAATCCCCCGTTGATGTGATCGTGCAATGTTGGCTTTTGAAAAAACCCCGTTACGCGATTCGTATCGCCGTCAATATTAATGAGTCCGTACCGCGAGCGCGGATTTACACCGGTTATCGTGCCGAGCGTTCCCTGCGTTCTGTGAAATTGTACGAGCTTGGAAATATCCAAATCCGCAACACCGTCGCCATACGTAACCATGAATTCTTCTTCTGGGAGGTGTTCGCGTACACGTACGATGCGCTCGCCCGTTGAAGACTCTTGTCCCGTGTCCACACACGTAACATTGAAATCAGTGTCCCTGTTTTCAAAAAAATACCTCCTAATCATCTCACCCTTGTATCCAAGTGCTAACACGAAATCTTTGTACCCATAATGCGCGTACAATTTCATGATATGCCACAACATGGGCCTCCCTCCTATTGAAACGAGTGGTTTGGGCATATATTCTGTCTTTTCCTTCATGCGAGTGCCTTTTCCACCGCATAAAATAACAGTTTTCATCCCGTTAGAGATAGGAAGCGTTTCAAACGATTCTTGATATAACGCTTACCCATCCCAGATTTAAGAAATAATTCTCTCGACCGTGCATCTTTCTCATTTTTGCACATTTCGTAATATATCAACTCTAGCGGCCTGCGCCCCTTGGTAGACCTCGTTTCGCCACCATTATGTTGCCTGAAACGCTTCCGCAGATCATTCGTAGACCCGGTATACGCCTCACCGTCTTTTAGGCTGCGAAGAATATAGGTATACCAACCACTACTATCTCTAACGGGATTCATCCCAAGACAATATATCTCTTGGAGCTAAAAGGCAACCGGGCGCCCACTTAGAATAGTCCTAGTCAAAATAAGTGCGCATCCAATACTCAACGAAAATCCATTGCCAAATATGGAATGAGTTCGCGGGCACTCCCGCGGTCGCGCAGTACGCGTCGTATGCCTCGAGTACTTTTGTTTGATTGAAGTATGGACGTCGGCCAAACGACTTCGATGAAAGTGTACCGCGTATCCACGGGCGCAACTCTTTTTTAAACCATTCGCGTTGAGGAGACGGTACGGCGCGTTTCGGAGCATTGAGCACATGAGACGGCATACATCCGCGCAAAGCACGACGCATAAAGCGACGCTGTACCCCATCCCTGATTTTGAAACGTGAGGGGAGCGCCATACTAAATTCAACAAGACGGTAGTCCAAAAGTGGCACCCGATGCTCAACGCCATATGCCATCGCCGAACGGTCGGACGAATGCAAAATGCGGGGTAATTTTGTATTTACAATGTCGCGATACTGCATGTTGGACAGCGCCGAAGAAAATGGTGTTGAAAATTGAGATCGTTCTGTTTGCGCGCGCTTTAAAAACTGTGGAGAGAGAGCTTCGGGAGAAACGAACGACGTCCCGTCTGCAGACGTTCCACCCCTATAGTACGCACTCAACATGCGAGCCAAAAGTTCAAATGAATTTTTTTCATTCGAATCTTTGCGGGACGCGGCAAACGCATTAAATTCTTTAAGAGCGGCATCTGCCCCACGCTCCCGCAGGACATCAATGTAGTGAGCCCCCATATAGTACTCATACCCCGCGCCGATTTCATCTCCACCCTGCCCCCCGAGTGCAACGGGTACCCCCTCTTCACGACACCTCTTCGCCATCAGATGCTGTCCAAACGTAGGAAGCCCAGGAAATGGTTCGTCTTGATGGTACAAAACCTCTTCCATATGTTGAGGCATATCAGACGCACGAACGGGAATGCTTTCGAGCTTCCACCCGAGACCCTTGGCAAGCGAACGCATAAACGGAAGTTCCTTGTCTTTATATTCTTCATACACGAATGAAAAAAGGCGCGCATTCTTCTGTCCACCAAGTACCTTGTGCGCCATAGCGACAACCGCAGACGAATCAAAACCACCCGACAACTGCATCCCCACAGGCACGTCACTCCTCAGTTGCAGGCGAATTGCATCCTCAAACAAATTTCGAAACTTTGTTTCGACCTCCTTATCTGTTGCATCCACATACATAGTTTGAACTTTCTCAAGATTCCAAAAATTTTGTATGCGCAGTTTCCCCTTCTTAAATGTTAGTGTGTGGCCAGCTGGCAACTGTTGTATACCAGCAAAAAATGTCTCATTAGTATGTTGGTAGTATCCATGCACCAAAAAATCATACAAAAGTTTCTCGTTTGGGCTTGTCTTAAAACCAGCCGCAAGTAAGGCCTTGATCTCGGATGCAAATGAAAACGTCTCTCCCCGTAGTGTGTAATAAAAAGGTTTTACGCCTACATGATCGCGCGCGCAAAACAATTCTTTCTTTTTCCTGTCCCAAATAGCAAAAGCAAAAATGCCATTGAATTTCTTAACACAGTCATCTCCCCATGTTTCGTATGCCGCGAGCAACACTTCGGAATCTGAGGAGCTTTTCCAGTCTTTCCTCTGTAGTTCTTTTTTGAGTTCAAGATAGTTATACAATTCCCCGTTAAATGTTAGTACATACCGACCATCTGAAGATGTCATCGGTTGGCGTCCCAAATCAGAGAGGTCAATAATGGAAAGTCGGCGGTGCCCAAGCCCCACATTGTCCTCAATAAAAATACCCTCCCCATCGGGCCCGCGGTGCGCCTGCGCATCTATCATCTTTTGGATAGTCGCGCGCGATACCGCCTTCCCGTTTTTTGTACATATGCCAGCGATAGCGCACATAATATGGAGTTATACGAACTTTGAAACCTTATCAAGTATTGAAGAAGAATCAATCGTTTCGAGTGAGGGTGGATAGGGCTCTGTGCGAGGGGCATCATCGTCCGCACGTTCGTTGCACAAAACGACGGGACGACCACCATACATAGAAGTACCCCACCACGCTTCGCGTGCCTCTTTTCGCGTCAACACAACGAGTGGCTTTTTCAAATGCGCGGCAATGTGCGCCCCGCCGGTATCAAGCGATACGACGCCACGCGCACGAGCAATAAGATTGATGAATTCTTGCATAGATGTTTTGCCAGCAAGATTTAAAACATTTGGAAGTCCACCAGATGTTTCCGCCGCGCGCACAACATCCGCCGTGCCCCCCGTGAGCACAAGCGTATGCGGAATCGCGCTCCGCAGTGCGCGCACGATTTCAACACGTTTGCGCTGACTGATACTTCTGCCCTCGTTCCCAGAAAACAGATGTGCAGCCACATACTTTCCACTGAGGCGAAATTTTGATACTACGGACGGATCATCGACATACGATAGTGACAGTTCAGAAACTCCCATGGGTACGCCAGACGCGCGCAGGGCATTTTGTTCTTCCACAATCATTCCACGACTGTGCGCTTCGCCAAAAAACGGCACCACCGTGTCATACATAAAATTCCACACCGAAGTATCGTTAAACCCAATGAGTTTTTTGGCGACAAGACGCGCGAATACTTTCGAAGGGAAGGAGAACGGATTTTCAGCTGGCTGTGTAAGTGCGATGTCACTCCCCGACAGCGCACGCCATGCAGATATAAGCGAGCTTGGGTTTTTGCGGTTTGCTTCAACAACAGAAAGCCATGGATATCCGAGAAGCACATCGTGAATCATCGCCCCACGACTCCCGACCAACATGAAACAACGCGCCTCCGGAAATGCCGCGTGCACATTTTCAAGAAAATATTTGCCCATAAGGGCGTCTCCGATAGACGACGCCCGAAGTGTTAGAACTTTTTTAATAGTCATATACTTTTTCGAAGACGCTGTAGTAACGCATAGAACGGCAACTTTCGAACCCAATACTTGAGGTATCTCACCCACCCACTGGCACTCGTCCCCGCGGGGTAGACGCGTCGCCACAAAGGCAAAACCTGTAGCTTTTCCTCGTCAATCGGTAGCTTGTGCCATATGAGATGGGTAGTACCCGTAATCTTGAGTGTGCCGTCGTAGAGCTGAAATAAATTTGTTTCAAACCTACGGTCAGTGTGAAGAACAGTAATGGAATTGTCGCCAATGGCACACTTTGGAAATAATTCCCGCAATACAAAGATGGCGTTAGTTTCTGTAACCGCCACAAGTTCGTACCCTTTCTTTTTTCCAAGCTCAACAATTGCCTTAAGTGAGGAACCCTGTTGCACCCCCATGTCGCGCGCCTGAATAAAATGAACATCGTTTGGAATAGATGGATTAAACTCAATCACCGCAACGCGCGACATATATTCCGTGAGTGATTCCCACACGTGATAGTCGTTCCCATCAATATCGAGTGACAAAAGATCAAATTGTCTCGGCAACGACGTTTCAGACAGCGTGCGGCCAAGCGCGTCCTTGCCCTCAAAAGAAACGAACCGATTGAGGCATATCGTATTCGTGCCCGCGTACTCCCTCTTTAAAACTTCAAAATAGGTAGGGTCTGCTTCAATAAGAATACCGGACCAGTGTTGTTCTTTTATGAGACGCCACACGTTACTGCCGTGCTTTCCGTTCAGTGCCCCCAATTCAACACACGAACGCGACCCGTCACCGATAACTGAAAAAACGTGTTCGAGGATGCCATCTTCCCCGTGTTCGGAAGTGACATTTTTGCTGAATTGCAATAACCCCGAAATCGGTACGTTCATATGTGAAAAGATACTACGCGCCTCATTTTTTGTATAAGGTGGAGAAATAAAAGCTCTAACACAACATTGAACGCTGGATGTGTTGGAAACTTAATCTCTTTGGATGTATGAATAGCGACCACATCGAATGGAGCGCACGAACCGCCGAAAATCCATGACTTTGGAGTTATGAGGGCAGTGAGCAGACGTAAACTCACAACTTTTCCAAGAAAGTATTTTCCACCAAACGTTAATGGCATATATAAAATGTACCCCCTTGTGCGTAACCACGTTTCTATATCACGAACGCGCGCCCCGTGCGCGCGTAATTGTGTAAGATTCACTTCAAAAAAAATCACAGGACGCGAACGCGCAATTAGTTTTTCTCCGCCGCGCAATACGGAAAGCTCCATACCCTCAACATCAATTTTTACGAAATCGGCACTCTCCGCCTCACAGTCGAGTGTAGACACTTCTATATCACCCCCAGGAGCAAGAGAGTGCGCCCCGGCATTATGCGCGCTGATTTTGACAACAGATGCATGCCCACGAGCGTCTGAAAGTCCTTTATTTCGAGCATCAATCGTAACATCATTACTTTTTACGTTGCGCTCTAAAAATGTAAACGTTTCTGGATTTGCTTCAAACGCAATCACCCGCTTTGCAATACGTGCCGACGGCACTGCAACCGTCCCAATGTGCGCCCCGACATCAATCATGGTGCCCCCTGGCGCATACGCGCGCACAAATGCCAATAAACGCTCGTGTGGATACGTATCGGAAGAAAGATGCTGCGCCATCTTTGCGTCTCGCTCCACATTAAGAGCAAAGCGCCCGCGAGCAGTTTCAATAATAATGTCTGATGACATACGGTACAGCCCAGGCCAAAAAGAACGGATCGCTATTTCACTTCAGAAGAATGTCCAACCTTGTGGTCAAAAAAACCGTGACCCGTTTCGTGAACGATGACGTTGCGCACCTTCGCGCGCTTTCCGTTTTCGGTTCGCATTCTAAGGGCCACTTTCCCAATTTTCTCTAGCGGAGCACCGGAGTCATCGTGAGCGCGAATTTCCCACTCACAATCCCACATGGCATTATTTACTGCGTACAATTGTTTTATCCACTGGTCTACCTGTGGAAAATCTTTTCGTATGCGCGCGATGGCAAACTCATACGTTTCAAGCTCCTGTTCAAGAAGTGGTTCGCGCGCCTTTTGTTCTTTGGAAAAACGGTCCGCTTTCAATTTCGTAATGGTATAACGGTCCACAATGTCCGGAAGCGGCAAACTCATATAGTGACTCTCTCCTTCACGCACAGAAGCCCCGCATTTCTTGCATATACTGAGTTTATTTCGCATATAAGCACCCAGTATGCCACTTACAGAGAATATGTTCAAGAACTCACTGCCACAGCACGTATAAAAAAGAAGCTCGGCTACACACTTGTTGTCGAGTTGCCACGTGTTGACGTTCCACTTCCGGTTGTCGGCGTTCCAGTTGACGTTGACAACGAAGACCTCGCTTCTCTCGTACTTGAAACCATCTGTGCCACCGCCCATTGAGTGCTCTCCGGGTTGTATCGAATTCGGGACGTTGTAAGTCCGCCAGTTTCAAGTACCAACTACCGATTATTTTTTGGAAAGATTCGATGCGCACTTCTTGAAACCATAGCCGCAAGAATTCCGACCTTCGCCTCTTTCGAAATCTCCATGTTCAAGCCGTAACCAGAACATCACCAGAAATTTCATACAGATTATACCAAAAGAAAGATTCCCGGGCCCCAGTGACAAAGTGTCAAAAGGGTCCGAGAATCTAGCCCGCCTGCGGCGGACAAAGTTTCAATCGGTCAGTTGCGGGAGCCGAACTGGATGCCGAAGAGCCACCCGTCGTCGAGAGGCCACGTGCTAACGAACCACCTCCGGTCGTCGGCGCTCCAGTTGACGATGACAACGAAAACCTCGCCGTTGACGCCTTCCACAAGGAAGAGGTTCACCCAACCGTTGTTGAGGAATTCACCTTCCTCGCCGTTCGGCTGCTTCGCGAGCTTCGTGGCAAGCCACGGGCAGAAGTCGGTCGCCGTCCAAACGCTACTCGGACGAGCCGATTTCATTTCCTCGCCGCTTCCATCACGGCCGAGTTTGAAGCGCGGAAGCTTTTTGAATTTCACCCTCGCTTCGGTCAGCTTCGCGACGGCGACTATGCGACTTTTGAAGTCGTCGTACACGTAGAGGCCGGAGCGCGTCTGCCAGAATGCATTCGGGTCATGCCGCTCGCCGAGTTTGACGGCGGAGTAGTAGCCATCCGGCTTCAGGAGCTTCGACTTCTTCGTTATGGGATTGTCGACAATCGAAGCCGTGCCGAGCAACACCTTGCGGAATTGACCGAGGGTATTACCCCTGGTCGCCGTTTTTACATTCGCAGGTGTCCAGCCATTGCGTTCAAGTGCGTGGTCGAGTTCCGCCGCCTGACGGGCGGACATGATGAACTTGTCGCTCATGACATGTTCCCTTCTTCCCTTCACAATGCAACGTGTTTTTTCGAACGTGTTGCGTGCTAGCGGGCTCCGAGCTGACCTCGGTTTGCCATAGCAGAAAAATCTCGATTCCATTCAAGGGCTTTCTGCTATGGCAACTGCTGACCTTTCGAGGAACTCACGCCATTATACTACTTGCTAATCTTTCTGTCAACTGTGTGTGAGTGAACAGTGTACGGGTCCAGCACAGGCACTCTCAGTCTTGAGAACCAGCGAGTAGTCGCTTATAGAGACCAATGTGCTTATCCGCAAACGCATCCCACGTGAATTTCTTCGCCTGTGCGATTCCTTTCTCTCGCAGTTGGCGCTTAAGCTCTGGACTCTCAATGACTCGCCTCATTGCGCTCGTAATTTCTTGTACGTCCAGTGCATCGACAAGAATAGATGCGCCACCGGTCACCTCCGGCAACGATGTCGCATTTGAAACAACGGTCGGTGTTCCACATGCCATTGCTTCAAGCGGAGGCATACCGAACCCCTCATGGAGAGACGGGAACACAAACACAGTGGCTCCGCTGTGAAGTGCCGGAATATCTCCAAGCTCAATGCGCCCCGCGCATATGATATCCCGCGAATAGGGAGATTCTGTTATGGCACGATATGTCTCACCTGAACCATGAGACGGCAAATCCGCAATCAATAATTTTTCTTGCAGTGCGGGTACTGCCTGTCGCAATAGCGTATACGCGCGAATAAGGTTTGGAACATTTTTATGCGGATTGAGCCCGCCAAGATAGAAAATGTACTTAGACGCGCCGATGTTGTATTTCCGCAGCGCTGTAGCCGTCGTTTCAGAGTCAACTGGACGATACATGGGGTCAACGCCGACATAGATAGACGCAGTTTTTGATTCTAGAAGATGGTACACGTTTTGAATATCTTTTCGTGCGTATTCTGAAACTCCAACAATTGCATCAATGTACCGATTGAAAAAACGGAGTACTGTGTAAAAAATTAGGTTCGGAATTGTTCTGGTACCCTTCACCCTTCCTACTCCCGCATCGTGCGCGAGCACTACAAACCGCTTCGCGGGCATGAGCCAGAAAAACGGGTACGGGCGCCCGACAAGATATTGAAAAATATCAAACTGCTCCCTTGTCGTAAAACAATACCAAATAAAAGAAACGAACCGAGAGCCCCACGGCAAGGAAATTCTCGGGATAAGAATCTCGTGCGCTTCTTTATAGAGTGGCTCATTCGGCATCGGGTCAAAGTGAATGAGAAACAATTCAATGTCGGGGTGATGCACCAGTCGTTCAATCAACCGACGGGCAAAAAACGCCCGCTCCGGACGGCGATCAAATGCATCCGCCATGAGTGCAACCTTTATTTTTTGATTCATATCTAGTGTTTTATTTGATACCTTGCAAGTACGCGTGCGAGCACGAGGCAGGCGAACGGAAGCTGTGGGAGATACTTCTCCACCGCCTCGTAGTACGAAGGATTGTCGCGCATACGCAGAAGCGCCTTGTGAGATATGCCCGGCACATTGAGTTTCAAAAGGGCGCTAATTGATTCTTGAATATCCTGACGATGGCGTTCGTACACATACCGACGAATCGGAATACTAAAACCGACTTTCTCTTTAAGAATAAGGTCGCTCGGGAGCGTACTTGCCCCGTTAGAGGCGATGCCTCTAACGGGGCGGGCGAGGTAGTCGCGCAGTTGTTTTTTGCCATCGTACCCTGTTTGCGTCGCGCGAGCGTACGCTTCCATGCCGGCATCCAAAAACGGCACGCGCGCCTCAATTGAATGCGCCATAGTTGTAATATCTGTCTTATATAACAAATCATCCGGCAAGTAATATGCTTGGTCAAAAAAACTCATCTGATATTCCATGTTCGACCTCGTAGGTCGAACATTGGTCCGTAAGGTTTTAAGTGCTTTTACGCGATCGCCCATGTCGCCACCA
>Ga0209542_10002684_pt1 | contig 39398 bp, 41 predicted proteins | sample RifCSPhighO2_01_FD_184028 | JGI IMG/M metagenome (GOLD analysis project Ga0209542, IMG submission 184028) | Soil microbial communities from Rifle, Colorado - Rifle CSP2_plank highO2_0.1 (SPAdes) (version 2) | ecosystem: Environmental > Terrestrial > Deep subsurface > Rock core/Sediment ... | reverse complement strand
TATCGACACCGCTTATCGTCAGAAATACCACGGTTCCCACGAGCAAATCAGAGATCTTTTCAACAGCCGCCGATAGCCAGACGTCGGTTGAAATTAATGTCCTTCAGGGAGAGCGACCGATGGCAGGGGATAATAAATCACTCGGACGATTTGTGCTTTCCGGCATTCCGCCGGCGCCTCGCGGGGTTCCGCAGGTCGAGGTTACCTTTGATATCGACGCAAGTGGAATTCTTAATGTGACGGCCAAAGATAAGGCAAGCGGCAAGGTCAGTACGATAAAGATTACCGGATCAACCGGTCTATCCAAAGACGAAGTTAGTAAGATGAGGAAAGAGGCAGAGGAGCATGCTGCGGAAGACACAGAGAAAAAAGAAAAGATCGAGGTCAGAAACCGCGCTGACAATTTGATATATACGGCCGAGAAGACATTGAAAGATATGGGTGACAAGGTCAAAGAAGAAGATAAGAAGGCTGTTGAAGAGAAGAGCAAAGCGCTCAAAGATATCTTGGAGACGGGATCAAGGGAGGATATTGAAGCCAAAACCAATGAACTGTCTGAAGCGGTCCAAAAAGTCGGCGCCGCAGCGTACGCGCAGCAGCCAGCTGACAGCTCCCAGCAATCAGCAGGACAAACCGATGATTCTGGAAATGGAAAGAAAAAAGACGAGAAAAAAGATGAAAAGAAAGTGGAGGAAGGGGAAGTGGTGAGCTAAAATATGGAACGATCTCTAGTTGCTCTTACTCCAGAGAAGGCATCAAATCAGTTATTCCAATTAGGGTACGATAAAATTGAGAATGTACCAGTTGGTAGGGGTAATGATTATCTAACAGCTTTGGTAAAAATAGCGGGGGGGGGGCATATCAAGGTATTGATATAGGTACAGTAATGAAAATTATTCATACTGAAAATAACGCGAGAGAAAATACACAGGACAGACCGTAAGAAAAACTATTGTAAGATGTTAGGGCGCGCGGGAGCGCGCCTATTTAGTATAATTAAAGAAATTTTGGATATGAAAAAACAAAAACGCCGTGTTGTCTATTCATTTATAGACAGTCAAAACTTGAACCTCGGTACAAGCAAGGACATCAATCGTCAAGGAAAACGGATTTATACTGGCTGGAAACTTGACTTTAAAAAATTCAGACAGTATCTCAAGGACAAGTTCCGCGTAAATAAAGCCTTTTTATTCATTGGTTACATTCCCCAACATAAACCATTGTATAGATATCTCCGTTCTTGTGGATATGAAATGGTATACAAACCGACAGTGAAAGATGATCAAGGAAAACCAAAAGGAAATGTTGATGCAGAACTCGTACTTCATGCCGCAGCCATTGAATTTACACGGTATGAAAAGGCAGTCATTGTTGCAGGCGACGGTGATTATCGGTGTCTTTATGAGTTTCTGATAAAACGTGGCAAACTGCTTCGAATTGTTATCCCAAATTCAAAGACTGAGTCGTCACTTCTTAAGCCTTTCCAAGCGTACAAAACGTTTCTTGAAAATGAGAAGCAAAAGTTAAAGATCTAACCATTAAAATTGGGAGGCGTTACTTATAACACGTAGTCATAAGCTCGTTTCTCCCTGATGATGAATCTATTATATAACACAAAAGCAAGTAAATCAAAATATCCATAAATTTACGTATTATGGCAACAAAAAGAGATTACTATGAAGTTTTAGGGGTTTCGAAGAATGCTTCAAGCGCAGAAATTAAGGCTGCATACAGGAAACTTGCGCTGGAGTGGCATCCGGATAGGAACAAAGCGGCCAATGCCAACGAAAAATTTAAAGAGATTAATGAAGCCTACGCGGTGCTTTCTGATGATAAAAAAAAGCAAACGTATGACCAGTTCGGACATGCTGCCTTTCAGCCGGGAATGGGGGGGCAGTCCCGCGAAGCGGGATCCGGCTTCGCCGGACAAGGTCCTTTTTCCTATTATTATTCCACCAATGGTGGCGCTTCGCCGTTTGGTGACATAGGCCTCGATCCGTTTGAAATTTTTGAACAATTCTTTGGCGGCGGTTTCGGACGAACGTCCGCCCGTCGGCAAAGACAGGTCTATGAGATTAATATCGATTTTATGGAAGCGGCAAAAGGCGTTACTAAAGAGGTTCATGTGCCGCGAGGTCAGGCAGGGGATGGGTCAGTCAGAAAAACGATTAAGATTCCGGCTGGTGTTGATTCCGGCTCGCGCGTTCGTTTTGACGACTTTGACATCGTTGTTGATGTAGTACCAGACAAGCAATTTAAGCGCGAAGGTGACGATATCATCGTTGAAAAAGAGATTTCCTACTCCCAAGCTGCTCTTGGAGATACGATTGAAGTGCCGACTATTGATGGAGGGCTCCATATTCGCATTCAACCCGGTACCCGACCCGGCACACTTATTCGCCTTCGCGGTCGAGGCGTCCCGCATGTTGGTGGCTCGGGTCGCGGCGACGAATACGTCCGCATCCAAATCAAAATCCCCACGCACCTCTCGCGTCGTCAGCGTGAACTCCTCGAAGAACTTGAGGAGATTGACTGAACGCATGTAGGCGCTATATAATAAGGAAGTGTTTTGAGGAAAAGGTGGGATAGCCCACCTTTTTTATTAAGAAAACCTATGCCAGCAATCGTACGAAGTGAATTTGCATTAGCCTTAAATCAAGTCGCCACAGAGCGTGGGATTGATCCATCTGTGGTTCTCGAGACGATTAAGGCCGCTATTTTGGCTGCCTATCGAAAAGACTACGGGGCTGAAGAGCTCGAGCTTTTGACCGTGGATCTCAACCCCGATACGGGTGAATCGAAGGTACTCAAAGAAGGCCGCGACGTAACCCCACCAGGTTTTGGCCGTATTGCCGCCCAAACTGCTAAGCAAGTGATTCTCCAACGCATCCGTGAAGCAGAAAAACAAGCGGTATTAGCTGATTTTCAGACAAAGGTAGGTTCGATTGTGCCTGGTATGGTGCTTCGCTTTGACGGGCCGAACGTGATTGTTGATATAGGTCGTACGCAGGCAGTCATGCCGCCCCAAGAGCAAAATCAGGGAGAGCGGTATCACCTCAATGGTCGTCTCACTTTTTATATCGAGGGTATCCGCGAGACGATGCGCGGTAATGAGATCATCGTTTCCCGAGCACACAAAGGACTTGTTGAGGGACTGTTTAAGCGGGAAGTGCCGGAAGTAGCTTCAGGAGCAGTAGAACTTCGTGTTATAGCCAGAGAACCCGGCGGAAGAACAAAAGTCGCGGTATATTCTACCCAATCAGGTGTTGATCCCGTGGGATCTTGTGTTGGACAAAAAGGTGTTCGCGTTCAGGCGGTCATTGGTGAGCTTGGCATCAATGAAAAGGTTGATATTATCCAGTGGAGCGATGATGCCCATCAGCTGATTACCGCAGCGTTGGCTCCGGCAAAAGATCTTGAGGTTATTTTAAACGAAAAAAAGAAATCAGCAGAAGTACTTGTGCCGGAAGATCAACTTTCATTAGCCATTGGTCGTGATGGGCAGAACGTTCGTTTAGCCGCAAAGCTCACGGGTTGGAAAATCGATATACGAGGAAAAGGCGGCAAAGCGGCATCAACGCAAAATACGAACGATGATACTGCAGATCCCAAAAACAAGAAAAAAAAGCCAGCAAGCGAGTAGCGTATGAAATATGAAATCAAAAAAGCAAATCCAATCTGTCTCTTCCCGACCCGCCTCGCCGGCAGGCAGGCCACCCATCGTCGCGGTACTCGGCCACGTTGACCACGGAAAAACTACCCTTCTTGATTACATCAGAAAAGCAAATGTTGCCTCCCATGAGCATGGAGGCATAACGCAACATATCGGGGCGTATCAGGTAGAAACGAATAGCAGACTCATTACCTTCATTGATACCCCAGGGCATGAGGCGTTTGCCAAGATGAGATCCCGGGGAGCGTCGGCAGCGGATATCGCGATCCTGGTCGTGGCAGCCGACGATAGTGTCAAACCCCAAACGAAAGAGTCGATTGAGCAAATTAAGGCCGCACATGTCCCTATGGTTGTGGCGGTCAATAAGATTGATCTTCCGGGTGCTACTGTCGATCGCGTTAAGAAAGATTTGGCGAAAGTTGGGGTTCAGGTAGAAGGCTTTGGAGGAGATGTTCCTATCGTCTCTGTATCAGCGAAACAAGGAACTGGTATTGTCGAGCTCCTCGACATGATTCTTTTGGTTTCGGACATGAAGGGACTCGAAGGATCGCCGGACGCGCCGTTTCTAGCCCACGTCATTGAGACACGTTTGGATAAGGGTCGGGGTATGGTAGCAACGCTCATTATCAAAAGCGGGACACTGCGATCGGGCATGGTGCTGTTTGAGGGAGACCGCCAAATAGCAAAAGTTCGGGCGTGTTTCGACGAATATGGAAAAGGAGTTTCCGAAGCGCTTCCCAGTAAGCCAGTCGAGGTTCTTGGATTTACGATACTTCCAACCATCGGTACGGTTGTTTCCAACGAGCCTGGAGTTTCTGTTGTGACTGTACCCAAAAAGAAATTAACCAATGATATGCCTGATTTTCTCAAACCCATGGAAGAGGAAGAACAGAAACTAAAAATAATCCTCAAAGCAGATACTGCAGGAAGCTTAGAAGCAATTGGCGCTTCATTACCAAAGGGAGTTACGGTGGTAAGTACGGGAATTGGGGACGTCGGTGAAGCAGATGTACTTCTGGGCAAATCCTCGGGGTCTATCGTCATAGGATTTAACGTAGGAACCAAGCCGGCTGTCGTTAAACTTGCCCAAACGGAAAAGGTGATTTTTCGATCATACACCATTATTTATGAACTCCTTGATGAGGTTAATGATGTCGTATCGGGCCTTAAAGTCGCTCTTGTGGAAGAGCGGGAGCTCGGAGTGGGGAAAGTAATTGCGGAGTTTCCGTTTGAAAAAGATCGGATTGCCGGAATAAAAGTCGTTTCTGGGAGGCTCGCCAAAGGCGATAGCGTCAAGATTATGCGAGGTGAATCGGAGATTGGGCGGGCAAAAATCAAATCATTGCGGCACGGAAAAGACAATATAACGAAGGCCGAGCAGAGTAACGAATGCGGCGTTCTATTCGACCAAAAACTTGATTTTACTATAGGAGATGGTATAATCGCTGTCACTATAGGATAGACTATGGATGTACAGACCGATTTACCAAAAGTCAAAGAGCAGTTGGAAAAAGCCAAAGAAGTACTCATTGTCACGCACGAGAAACCGACGGCTGATAGCGTGGGGAGTACGCTCGCACTCTACCTGGGGCTCATCAGCTTGGGAAAGAAAGTAACGGTTGCTTGCCCTGAACCGATTACTGTCGAACTTTCTAACTTCATTGGTGTTCAAAAAATTGTCTCTGACCTTGGCAATAAAAATTTTGTGATCTCTCTCGATTACGTCGACGGGTCAATCGAAAAAGTAAGTTACAATATAGAAGGTGATAAATTTAACCTCGTTATAGAACCGCGTGTGGGTTTTGAACCCTTTTCTCAAGAGAAAGTGCACTATGCGTATGCAGGCACCAATGCAGATTGCATTATTGCCGTTGATACGATCCATTTGGGTGGTCTCAAAAAACTCTATGACGGAGATAAAAATCTGTTTGCCAGTAAACCCGTTATCAATGTTGACCGACACGCCAATAACTCCATGTTCGGGACAATCAATCTTGTTGATCCGCAGGCATCTGCGACAACAGAGATTATAGCTCAGCTCATGAGCGGTTTGGGAGTAAAACTTACGGTCGATATCGCAAGCAATATTTTAAACGCCCTCTATGGGGCAACCGACGGATTTAGTCAGGCCAATGTGACACCGCTAGCCTTTGAGCTTGCCGCCACATGCCTTCGTGCTGGAGGCAAACGATTTGGTGCTGCAGAGCCTCAACCAATCGCGCCAGTGGTATCAGTACCGGTGACGTCTGTTCCGATCCAACCGCTTATCAAGCAACCGGCACCAAATGCCGGAGGTCAAACACCAGCCGACTGGCTCAAACCCAAAATCTTCAAGAGCTCCACCAATATTTCCTAAACATTGAAGGAGCAGACGTTCTGTACTATACTTCTCTTTGATGCGACTGGTATTTTCCGATCATGCGAAACGACGCATGAATGAGCGGAAAATCAGTAAAATTCTCGTTAAAGGAGTCGTAGAAGCGTTCGATTATAAGTTTCTTGATGTTTTAACTAAACACATTGTTTTTGTAAAAAGCATGATGTTTAGAAGAGAAAAACGGTATATTGCGGTTTCTGTCGATGAGCGTGAAGAGGAATATATAGTTGTCAGCGTTCATCCGATTCGTGATCGGGATTTTTCATCAAGAATAGAAAGTGGTAGATGGATATGAAGCAAAAACCAAAAGTTTACTATGACCAAAAAGTCGATGCGTTGTGGATCCGGGTTAAGAAAGGCCCGGAGGCAGATTCGGCTGAAATTGCTCCTGGTTTGACAGTTGAGTACAACGCAAAAGGTGACATTATCGGCCTCGAAATCCTCAATGCTTCCTCGGTATTTAATGCCGTTAAAACCCGTTCCGTTCCGCAGGAAGCATCCTACGCTTGATATTTCAGTGAGAATTTAGTATAATTATATTTGTTGGAGCGAAACGTAGCTCCTTTTCAGTATTTTATGCCTCGAACGAAGAAAACTGCGAAAGAAGTAAAGAAACAAACCAAAACTTCCAAAGGAACTCCTAAAAAAGTTGCCAAAAAAGAAAAAAAGGAAGCGGTGGTCGTTGCTCCTGCGCCAAGTGCAGAAAAGCAAGTGGTTATTACGCAATTTCAAGTCAAACAGGGCGATACCGGAAGCCCAGAAGTGCAGGTTGCGCTCCTGACTAAACGCATTGAAAAACTCGTTGGGCATCTGAAAGGTAATCCGTCGGATAATCATTCCCGGCGCGGGTTACTGGGAATTGTCAGCAAACGCCGGAGACTATTAAATTACTTGGAAAAGAAGGATGACAGGCGATATAAAATAATTGCACAGAAACTCGGGCTTTCTAAATGAAGATTACCAAAAAAACAGTAGATATAGGTGGGAGAACGCTTTCTCTGGAAGTAGGCAGGTTTGCCGAACAGGCAAGTGCTTCTGTTCTTGCGAGCTACGGCGATACCATGGTATTGGCCACAGTCACCGCTTCCTCCAAAGAAACGACGCTTGATTACTTCCCGCTTTCTGTTGAATATGTGGAGCGTCTCTACGCCGGAGGCCGCATCAAAGGAAGCCGTTGGGTCAAACGCGAAGGCAGGCCATCGGACGATGCAGTGCTTGCCGGGCGGGTCATTGATCGATCGATCCGACCGCTATTCCCCAAAACCTATAAGCACGACGTACAGGTGATTATTACCGTTTTGTCCGTCGACGGAGTCAATGATCCGGATATTTTGGGTTTAGTGGCCACATCAGCGGCAATTGCACTATCCCCTATCCCATGGAATGGGCCGATAGCCGGTGTGCGCGTGGGCTACGTTAAAGACAACGGCAACAGTTCGTTTTTGATAAATCCGACCATAACGGAGCAGGGACTGTCCGATTTTGATTTTGTCGTTTCGGGTACCCGCGAAAAGACCGTTATGCTTGAAGGTGGATTTTGTGAGACTCCCGAGAATGTGGTATTTGAAGCAATTGGGAAAGCAAAAGAAGCCAACGCAAAAATTATTGATTGTATTACATCGCTTGTCAAAGCTGTCGGAAGCACAAAAGTCCCGGTTTCTCTCGTGAGCCAAGCAGATGAACTCAAGATTAAAATTAGTCAGGATTACAAAAAAGAAATGGCCGAGGCTTTTGCCAAAAAAGCCCAAAAAGAATTTGGCGGAGCGGAAGTGGCTGAGCTTGCTAAGATTATCGCAGAGGCATACGGAAAGGACTATACCGTCAAAGTTATTGAGGAAGCGCTTGACGGGCTGTTCAAAAAGCAGGTTCGCGATAATGTTTTGGAAAAAGGACAGCGCTTTGACGGAAGGAAGATTGACGAAGTACGCCCGGTTTCCGTCGACGTGGGTATCTTGCCGCGAACACACGGGAGCGCAGTATTTCAGCGCGGCCAAACACAAGTACTGACCGTGGCTACTTTGGGGACACCAAGTCTCGAGCAGCTTATTGAAAGTCCGGCAGGAGAGGAATCAAAACGCTATATCCATCACTACAGTATGCCGCCGTACTCAGTTGGCGAAACAGGCCGCGTAGGAACGCCCTCCCGCCGCGAAATTGGTCACGGTGCGCTTGCCGAGCGGGCGCTTCTTTCGGTTATTCCCTCTGAAGAAGAATTTCCCTACACTATTCGGCTCGTGTCGGAAGTCATGTCGAGCAATGGTTCAACCTCAATGGCGTCGACCTGCGGATCAACTTTAGCGCTTATGGATGCAGGAGTTCCAATCAAAGAGCCGGTCTCCGGAATTTCGATTGGTCTCATGACCGACAAGAAAAAATTCGTGTTACTCACCGACATTATGGGGATAGAAGATTTCGCCGGTGATATGGATTTTAAAGTAGCTGGAACCAAAAATGGCATTACCGCAATCCAATTAGATATCAAGATCGACGGACTCACTGACGAGATCGTTGAGGGGACATTGGAGCGGGCAAAAGTTGCGCGATTGAAGATTTTGGCGGATATGCTTGCTGTTCTTGATGCGCCCAGAAAAGCACTTTCTCAGTACGCGCCCAAAGTCCAGATTGTCAAAGTTCCGACGGAAAAAATCGGCGAAGTTATTGGTCCCGGTGGCCGGATGATCAGGCAGATTATCGCAACCACTGGTGCAACCGTGGATGTCAACGATGATGGATCTATCGTTATGTCCGGTAGCGCCGAGGCGGTAGATAAAGCCGTTACCTGGGTTCAGGGGTTGACGCGCGATGTGCAGGTTAATGAGGAATTTGAGGGAGAAGTGAAGCGAATTTTACCATTTGGTGCGTTTGTTGAAGTATTGCCGGGAAAAGAAGGCATGGTTCATGTTTCGCAGATGTCAACAGGTTTTGTGAACGATCCCAATGACGTCGTGAAGCTCGGTCAAAAAGTGAAGGTTCGGGTCATGGAAATAGACGATCAACATCGGGTGAATTTATCAATGCTTTTCGGCGACGATGCCAAAAAGGTAGCCCCTCGGCAGCGTCAGGATGGTGGAGATCGCCCGCGCCGATCCTTCGACCGGAAGCGCAGATATTAACCTTCGGTTCCTCGTGATACTATTACACTATGTCCAAGCTCACCGATGAAGTGGAGGCACTTCGAAAAAAACTTAGTGAAGCGCACGTTCCAAAAGAATTAACAACGCGTGTTGAAGGCAATTTGGAAGAAATACTTCGTATTGAACATGACATTACTTCCCGCGCGCACATTGATCAAATCCTCCGTTACGTCGATTGGGTACTCCATCTCCCATGGGATACGCGAACCAATGACGTTCTTGATTTACCCAAGGCACGAGAGATTCTCAATAAACACCACTACGGCTTGGAGCCAGTTAAAATCCGAATTTTGGAGTATTTAGCAATATTGAAGCTTAACCTTGATCGCTGGAAGAATGAGTCGTCCACCAATGAGGCAAAGCTTTCTCATGCAATTTTGGCTCGTCGTGCACCGATTTTGTGTTTAGTAGGACTCGTCGGTACCGGAAAAACGACGCTTGCTAAATCGATTGCCGAGGCAATGGGGAGGCGCTACGTGCGTATTCCATTTGGAGGAATGAGTGATTCTCTGGATCTTCGTGGACAATCCCGTGTACGAGCTGATGCGGAGATAGGTTTAATCCTCAAGGGACTCCGGTTTGCCGGGACAAAAAATCCCGTGATATTGCTCGACGAAATAGACCGTGTCGCAGAACAAACCCGCGGTGACATTATGGGAGTGCTCGTTGAGCTTTTGGATCCGGAACAAAACGTCGCATTCACCGATCATTATTTGGACTATCCGTTTGATTTATCTGAAGTCCTTTTTATCGCAACGGCCAATAATACGACCAACATCGCTACAGCAGTCCTCGATCGTTTGGAACCGATCCAGATGCCTTCCTATAGCGACGAAGAAAAGATCACTATTGCAAAAGATTATGTTCTCCCACAGCTCATGGCTGAATCAGGGCTCACGAAAGAAAATTTAACCATTGATGAGTCCATTTGGCCTAAACTCGTCAGACCCTTGGGCTATGATGCCGGCATCAGAAGTCTCGAGCGCACCATGAATAGTCTGTGTCGCAAAGTTGCCCGCATGATTGTGGAAGGAAAGGGAAAGAGCTTCACCGTAACGCCGGAAAATATAAAGGAATTTATCGAAACGTATTAAGCGGAATTATTATGATACTGTATTACTGAACAGTAATACAGTATCCAGTTTATCGAAATTGAATATGACTAGGGTATCCCGAGTTCCGCTCAGTAACAAAGAGAAGTTGTCATTGACTGAAGAGTTTTGGAACACACTCGGAGAATTGAATAAAACGCAGGTCGAGCATTTTTTTAGAGAGTTCTTTTCGCCAACGGAGATTGTAATGTTTGCAAAGAGACTTCATATTTTAAAAAGTCTTCGACAGAACACTACATATGAGCACATACAACAAGGCATTAAGGTTACTGAGCCTACGATCGCCAAGATGAGTGCAATACTGCAACGCGGCGATGAAGATTTTTTCCGTATTCTTGATTACTTAATTCGTGATGAAAACAGTAGATGGCAAGCATATCTCGATTCTCGTAAACCTCACATTCGGGGAAAAATGATTTTTCATGTTAATAGATAGTTACTTTATTACTGTCCAGTAATTAAGTATTACATTACAGACATATGAGACGTTTTTTTCAAAGAAGAAAACAACAAACTGTTTTTCAGGGTTCTTCGGGAAGTGGGAAAGATTCAGTTCGTGTTATCCCTCTTGGCGGGACGGGGAATGTGACGAAAAATATGTTCGTCTATGAGTATCGCTATGATGGAAAACTCCGGGATATACTTCTGGTTGATTGCGGTATCGGATTTCCAGACCCGGATATGTATGGCGTCGATTTAGTCATACCCGATGTGCGATATTTGGAAAACAAACGAAACGCTATCAGGGGATTGGTGTTTACTCACGGACATGATGATCACATTGCGGGGATTCCCTATGTTTATCACAAACTGGGGAGTATTCCCATGTGGGCAACGACGCTCACCGCAGCGTTTGCCAATATTAAGCTCAATGAAATTCACATTCGGGAGCGAGTCAAGGCAGTCTCGTTTGATACGACGCTTCGGATAGGGCCGTTTACCGTATCATTTGTCCGCGTGACCCACTCGGTACCAGATGCGGCGAATTTGATTATTCAAACGCCGATTGGAATGTTTTATCACGGCAGCGATTTTAAGTTTGATTTTGACCCCCTTGACGGGAAAAAATCAGAGCTCGAAAAAATTACCGCGGCGGGCAAGCGCGGAGTACTCTGTTTGCTCACTGACTCATTGGGAAGCGAACGGCCGGGGTTTACCCCGTCTGAACAGGCCGTAGGTGATACGCTGGAAAAAGAGCTCCGCTTAAGTACCGGTAAGTTTCTTTTTACCACGCAGTCGAGTAATATCTCCCGTATTCAATTAGCAATTGAACTCGGTCTCAAGTATCATCGGCAAATTGCATTCTTAGGAAGAAGTATCGATCAGAATGTGGAAGAGGCAGTAAAACTTGGTTACATGAAGTTTCCCCGCGAGGCCTTGATCGGCGATCGGGATCTCAAACGAATTCCGGCCAATAAGCAATTCCTGGTCGTTGCCGGGAGCCAAGGGCAGTCTGATTCAGCGCTCACGCGGATTGCAAATGATACCCATCGATTTGTCCATTTAGAAGAGAGCGATACGGTGGTATTTTCAGCCGATCCGATCCCCGGGCACGAAAATGACGTGGGGAGTCTTATAGACCAAATATATCGAAAAGGCGCGCGCGTTTCCTACTCTTCCATAATGGAGGATCTTCATGTATCCGGCCACGGGAGCCAAGGCGACTTAATGCTTATGCTTTCAGCATTAGGTCCCAGATATGTGTTTCCTATCGGAGGGACGTATCGTCACACCATGCAATATCGAAGATTGGCCCAAGACATTGGATACGAGAAGCGCGATATTCTTATTCCGGAAGAAGGCGATGTCATAGAATTTCGGTCCGATGCTCCCCCCAGGGTTGCAGAACGCATAGCCCTAGAAAACGTCATGATAGACGGATTGGGAATTGGAGATGTTGGCGATATCGTCCTGCGTGATCGCCAAACGATAGCCAAAGAAGGAATTGTTGTCGTGGTTGTACCGATTGAGCAGTCATCGAGTCGTGTGGTCGGAGGAGTTGATATTATTTCACGCGGATTTGTCTATATGAGGCAATCGGGGAAATTGGTTGATGATGCCAAGCGTATCGTGTCAGCTTCTCTGAAGCTTCGAAAAGGCCGAATGGTCGATTGGCAATTTGCGAGAAAACAAATAGAAGAAGAACTTGCACGATTTCTCAAGCGCGAAACCGGCCGAAATCCTTTGATTGTCCCCGTTTTAGTTGAAGTATAAGCTTCTAAAGACCTATACTAGACAGTACTCACTATGGCGTTGTTTAAAAAGAGAAAACGATCTTACAAAAAACGACGGAATCAATTTGGGTCGGTGAAGCTCAAGAAGCAGACCGTCTATACGGTCGCAGCGATCTGGATGTGGTTATTTGCCGGTACTATCACATTGGCATTTTTTGGTGAAGGATCGCTCTTAACCTCGCTTCGGGACGAAATTACCTATCACATTGGTTGGGGAATGTACGGGCTTCCGCCGTTTTTGATTACCGCAAGTTTCCTTTTATTTAAGGTTAAGTCCGATATTGGCAAACCCAATGTCCCTCTGGGAGTTGGGATTATGTTAGCCTCTTTGATCGGACTTACCCAGGCAGGAATCGCGGGAGAGGCTGTTTGGAATATTTTAGCAGAAGCAATCTCCACTGAGGGCGCGGTACTCGTGTTTTTAGGAGCGTTTATGGTAGGGTTCATTATTCTCCTCAATACGTCGCTTGATCGATTTATCAACTTTATCTTTACCGGGCTACAAAAACTGGTTGAGATGGTCGGGAGTATCGGGACGTTATCGAAAAAGGATGATATCGTATTTAGTAAAGACAAGGAGAAGCCGATCGTCAAAACTCCCATGCCGCTTCCTCCCGTTGCCGGAGCTAAAGTTGCACCCGAGAGAACCCAGGCCCAGTCCTCGTTGTCTATTCCTTCACCAACAGTATCAGGGGAACCCATGCTATGGGAGTATCCACCGCTGTCTTTGCTATCTGATGGACCAGGTCAAAAGGCTGACCGCGGTGACATGAGGAGAAACGCACAGGTTATCGAAAAAACGCTCGAGGGTTTTGGCATTACGGCAAAAGTGACCGAAGTCAATAGCGGCCCCGCGGTTACCCAATACGCCATGGAGATAGCCCTTGGTACCAAAGTATCAAAGATTACTTCGCTTTCAAGTGACTTGGCCTTAGCGCTTGCGGCTCCGACGGGGCAAGTGCGTATAGAGGCGCCGATTCCGGGAAGAAGCTTGGTCGGTATTGAAATACCCAATAGGGGACTGGAGTTTGTGACGCTTAAGAAGATGTTGACGAGCGATGTTTTAGCCAAAGCCAAGAGCAGACTAGCAGTTGCGCTGGGTCTTGATGTATCCGGAAGCCCGGTAATAGCGGATATTGGCAAAATGCCGCACGTTTTGGTTGCCGGTACGACCGGATCGGGGAAATCCGTTCTTATCAATGCCTTTATTTGTTCCCTTCTCTTCCGTACGACACCCCAAGAGGTTCGGCTCATTATGGTGGATCCGAAACGTGTTGAGCTTACCGGCTACAATGGCATTCCCCACCTTTTGACGCCCGTGATTGTTGAACCCGATAAGATTCTTTCTGCTCTGCGGTGGGCAATGACGGAAATGGAAAATCGATATAAACAATTTGCCCAGGTTGGGGTCCGGAATATTGATAGTTTCAATGAGTTATCAGGTTTTCAGGCTATGCCCTATGTAGTTATTTTGATTGATGAACTTGCCGATTTAATGGCATACGCGCCTGTTGAAGTCGAAGATGCCATTTGTCGTATAGCACAGATGGCGCGAGCTACCGGTATTCATCTGGTTATTGCGACACAGCGTCCCAGCGTAGACGTTATCACGGGTTTGATAAAAGCCAATGTCCCTTCACGCATCGCATTTAATGTTTCTTCTATGATTGATTCGCGTGTCATCATTGATATGCCTGGAGCTGAAAAACTCCTTGGACGGGGAGACATGCTCTATGTACCACCGGAGCAAAGTAAGCCTAGTCGTATCCAGGGAACGTTTGTGTCTGAGCAGGAAGTAAAAAAAGTCGTAGATTTTCTTAAAACGAAGAATGTCCCCGTCCAGTATACAGAAGAGGTTACGACACAACCGCTCACCGGGTGGAAAAGAGGATCGGGTAGTCCTTCGGGCAGTGGAGACTCACGAGATCCGTTATTTGAAGACGCGCTCCGCCTCATTTGTCAGCACGATAAAGCATCAGCGTCACTTCTCCAGCGAAGACTTTCTGTCGGATACGCGCGGGCTGCGAGGATATTAGATCAGCTGGAAATGGCCGGTGTTATTGGTCCCGGTGAAGGGAGTAAGCCGCGGGATGTCTTGGTGAAGAATCCGGATGAATTCCTCGCGCGAGAAGTGGCATCATGAAAACGGTCGGTTCTATATTTCGTGAGGCCAGAGAAAAAAAGCATTTGACCCTGGAGCACGTTGAACGGGCTACAAAAATTCGCAAAAAATTTCTTTCAGATATTGAGAGAGATGATTACGAAAATCTTCCTTCCGCAGCTTATGCCAAGGGATTTGTCAAAAACTACAGTGATTTTTTAGGGCTCGATGCTGCCTCCGTCCTTGCCTATTTTCGCAGACAAACGGAGGAAGTATCTAAAATTTCGCTGCTTCCAAAAAAAGACGATGCAACACTGGCTCCCGCGCCACTGCGGATGACGCCGGGAAGATTTTTAGCACTCCTGGTCGCTGTTTTGGTTGTTATTTTTATTGGATACCTGATGCTTCAGTATCGGACGATCCAGCTTCCGCCGACGGTATCGTTGGAATCGCCAAAGGAAAATTTGATTTCTCCGGAGCGGAGAATTGAAGTATTGGGAACAACTGACCCTGATGCGACGGTCACGATCAACGAACTTTCCGTTCTTGTACGGAGTGACGGAAATTTTTTTGACCAGGTAATGCTCGAGCCCGGCGTTAACAAAATTACCGTCACCGCAACGAGTCGATTTGGGAAAGTATCGACAATCACAAGAGACGTTGGTTACCAACCTGATTGACAGTACCATCAAAGTAAGAGATACTCTATGTACATTTACTGCCCATGGATCCTGTACAGCTGACTATCATCGCCATTAGTTTTATTATCACTATCCTGATTGTGTTTCTTGGTGTTCAGGTGTGGTATATCCTCAAGGAAATGCGCGCTTCCCTTCAAAAAGTCAATAAAATGCTTGAGGATGCGGGTAAAGTTTCAGGTACAGTAAGCCAGGGAGTATCGAGTATGGCGGGGATGCTTGAGGGAATCAAGACGGGGCTGTCTTTGTTTTCCTCGCTTCGCCGCAAAGACCACGACGATGAGTGAAGAAAAATCCCGTGATCCCCGGTTTTTTGTAGGACTCTTTATCGGAGGATTAATAGGCGCCATTGTTTTGTTTTTTTTGGGAACAAAAGACGGCAAAAAGACTGGAAAACTTCTCGCTGATAAAGGCGAAGATATTCTTGACAATCTTCGCGATAAACTATCGGATATAGTTGAGGAAGGAAAAACTCAGATCGAAGAGAAAAAAGACGTGGTCGTAAAATCGGCAACAGAATCTATAGATACGGCTCTTGCCCACATCGAAGAACTTCAGGAGCGCGGCCGCCAAACGACGGCCACCCTCCGTAAACAATTCAAAAACCTTCCGAAAAAGAATTAATTACATTCCCAACGCTATTGTGACTTCGTCGGCTGAGTTGTACATTCTCTCCGGTAAATGATCCGCAAACCACTTCTTGTCTTCGGGAGAGAAATCTGACAGATTGTCACACTCAGCGAGTAATGCCGCTCTATCTGCCGGATATTTCTGATGATTTTTCAAATGATCCATCGCTCCTGCTTTATTTTGCATGTTTCTTCACCTCCTTTAACGAGAAAGTTTTCTTATTGTGTGAGATATATTACAAAATAGCAAGAAGGAAAAATTAGTTTATTTTCGCGGATTGTTTGAGTTCTTGATAGAGTTTATCCTCTATATCGATTTCTCCTTTTTCAAGATTTATATTTCTTTTTGCGATAGTATTTTCTCCGACGATTCTGATTTTATGACCATCTTTCGTTTTTGAATTTCTTACTCTCTGAACAAGCGTATAAACATTTTGTTTGAATTGTTCTAAATTGCCAAATAGAGTAGGAGAAAAAACGATAAAAAGATTTCCCCATCCGGCCTCTGGATTTTGTCCTACAAAGTCCGCGCCTGGCATTGCGCCAGCCAGTATTTCGACCATCATGGCAAGGCCTGCTCCTTTATATGACGAATCAAAAGGAAGGGTTGCCCCTTCCATTGCTTTTTTGGGGTCCGTCGTTGAATTTCCGGCACTATCTATTGCGCAGTTTTCAGAAAGTTCATGACCAAGTGTGGCGGCTTTGAGAATTGCACCAAAGCTTATTGCAGATGTTGCCATGTCAAATATGAGTGGTCGGGGACGAGCGGGTATACCAAATCCAATAGGATTAGTTCCAAACAACGGTTCTATGCCCCCATGAGGAGCAGTTGAAGGAGGAGAATGAGCCATAATAATGCCGATCAAATTGTTTTGCGCGATTATTTCTGCATAGTATGAAAGACAGCCGGAAGACGAAAAGCTTTTGTTTGTTCCAACGATGCCTATCCCATGTGTCTTGGCGAGTTGCATTGCTTCATTCATTGCCAACGGTCCAACGAGCATCCCTGGATTACCGTTGCCATCAATGAGCGTGGAAACAGATGTTATTTTTTTCGCAATTGGTTTTCCTTTCGGATTTTGAGCTAGCACACTTGCGTTGCCTATCAGCAGTCGTACGATGCCATGAGTAGTTTTTTCAGATAGTTCACCAAAAAGAATAACATCACAAATGTTTTTCGCATCCTCAATAGAGTATTTTAATTTTAATGATTTCAAGATAAGTTCTCCCAGGTTTTTAATTGAGATTTTCATAGGTAAGATAGTAGCTGCGGAATTACCGAAATTTTATATTTTTCCGTAAAATGACCGGCGCTTTTGATAAGGATAAATTTACCACCAAAGCGTTTACTCATTTCTTCTGCCATGAATGCGGTTACATAAGGATCATTGTCCGAAGAAATGCAGTAAATATTTTTAACATGTCGTTTTATTGCATTATGATGTATTGAAGTTTTCCAAAATAATCTGTGCTCTGCTGACAAATCATTAAAGTCCCATCCTGCAATAAGAAAAAGCTTGTCGAATGAATGTTTTTCAGCAAGCCTCATTCCAAGAAGGCAGCCGAGGCTGTGACCAAAGATAACGGTATCTTTATCGATGGTGATCAATTTTTCAATAAATGCGAGCTGTTTTTTCATATCCGGAAGATCGGTATGCATAGTCGGAAGATCTGGGAGATAGACGGTAAACCCACAATTTTCTAATTCTTCTTTGAGCCACGGATACCAATTGCTATCAGGTTTTTGATACCACCCTTGGAGAATAAGAGCTTTTCGTATCATGATTACAGTCGCTTCTTTTTCGATTGATCGCGGAGAGTAGGATAGACAATGATGGCAACAATAAGGAGAAAAGTCGCTCCCATTAAGTAAAAAAGCAGGAGTGGGGAAACTTCGGAGTTGAACATACGTTACAAATTTATTAGGGCCTCCGTTTTGTTTTAGTATCTCGTGTTGCGTGAAAAAGAATTCCAACCGTCAGTACGGAAATAACTATAGTGAGTATAGCTATTTGTAGAGATGTCATGTATTCTTTCTGAGTAAAAACATACTTACTATTACGCAGACTATACTTACAATTACTCCAACCAGAATTGTAATGGGATCTACTATGCTTCCCTTCACAAATATCGGAAGAACCAGCGTCGCAAGAAAGAGTAGGCCCAAGTTCCCAATAATTTCTGATAGTCGATCAAGTTGCGCTATGTTAAGTCTGCCATGATACGACATTAACGATATTGTAACATACGTTCACTATCGAAGTTCACCAACGATCCAGTCATGATACTTTTTGGAGACGTGGGAGACGGGGATGGCGTAAAGGGCAGGGTTGGTATAGGAATGGATTTTCAATACTTCTTTTTCAATATCTTTATATTTCGATTCCAGTGTATGGCAGAGAAGCACGGCTTCTTGTGCTTCTTCGATCCGTCCTTTCTTCGGCGGCCAGAGATAGTGAGAGTGAACCGGATCGATAATATTCACACATGCGACCAGTCGTTTCTTTAGAAGATGTTGGGCGATTTTATTGGCTTCTTCCAAATCTTTACAGGTGACGCAGGCGGTAATTACGGACATGTTATCTTCTCCATTGTATCAGTCCTTTTCGTGCAAAATTGTACCAGTGTTTTGTTTGCTTTGTTTTGTCATGTCGTTTTCGAATATAGTAATTTGTACGTAGAGCAATGACAGCATATTGTCCTCGGACCAGTATAGGTATTGCGGTGAGTTCCTGTGATGAGAGTGGATGATTTATATTATAGGTTTCTAGAATGATATCGATCCGTTTTTTCCTATCCAGTTCAGTTAAATCAACTGTGTAATTTGCTAGAAACGTAGCAATATCCACAATTGAGGCGTTGTAATCCATGCATCCCAGATCCAGTAAACAAAGCTCTCCGCGAGAGTTCTTGAGAATATTCTCGGGTTCAAATGTGCCGTGAATTATACTTTGATGAAAATCGCCCATTTGTAGAGACGAAAACTCTTCGATGACAGGATGAATAAGTGATAGAAGATTTGGCTTAAGATATGAATGAACTTGTTTGAATTGAGAAAGGACATTGACAATGCCCATCGTATCGTAATAGCGACGAATGCGATGTATGTGCGAGTGGATGATGGCCATGTAATTACTTAGTGCTTGTATATCTTTTTGAGTGGCCAGTTTCGAATGAAGAATAAATCCATTAAAGAATTCCATCACACAAAGATATATCTTTTTACTTTCCCCTTTGATCTGCAAGAGATAATCTCCATTTCTTGCTTGGCGAAGTATTGGCATAGGAACGCCAACTTTTCGAAATGTGAGATATCCCCAAATATTGTCCTTGACGCGCTCTAATGTTTTCTCTTTTGAAAATATTTTTACGACAAAACGGCCCCCAGATGTATCAAGTAGTATATTCAATTCCTGATAGCCATCAGGAAGAATTTTGTGAGACCGAACTGAGCCGAGTTTGTATGTATCTGCGACACGGACGAGAAGATCCTCAAGCGAGCCAGCTATATCAGTACGGGAAATAAAGGGATTCATGGATTATCTTTGATAATATGTTGCTCTGGATCAAATTTAGGAGTAGTGACCATGAACATGGAAAATGTTCCTTGCCAGGCGAATTGTTCATTTTTGTTGATGAATACGACGTCGCCTGGAGCAAACGATTGCTTGTTTGATTGTGTGAAGATTATGCCGTTGCCAGAAAGAATATAAACAAGTTCCTTTGATTGTTCATTGACCGCAAATCCTTTTTCTGGATAGCGACCGTTAATTTTCGCAACAGCTCCACTTATGTCTGGCTCATCCATGAGGTATTCGCTTATGTTCGATGTAGTCGTGGGTATTACTATATTTTTTCCAGATCTTTTAACGATAATCATGATAAGGATTTTACAAGATCAACAGCTCGGTCATCGTAGTCCAAGGCTTCGTAAAACCGATGGGCGCTGGTATTTGGTTCGAAAACTTCGATACGGGCGAAATCACATCCTGCGTTTCTAAAATAGTCTTCCATGGTATTCATTAACCGTTTGCCAATGCGTTTTCCTCGAAAATTTTCGTCGACAAATAATTCTAGGATTCTTCCTGATTTTGTGGGTTTGACTTCCAGAAGATCGAGCTTGGTTTGTTTGAGAATAATTCTTGCAATGACACCGACAATTTCGGTATTGATCTCTGCGACGAATATGATACCGGTATGCTTCTTGATTTTATGAAGGAGTGATGTTGTATACAGTTTTCCCCATGGTGGGAGACGACGCATGCGTTTTAGGGGGTCGAGGGGTGTCAAATAATCAAATAAACCCTCAAGACATCTAACTACATCGTCTCGATCAGCCTGGTTGTATTTTCTGATTACTACGTCCACGCCTGTATTATACAATACACATATGGTAAAAAAGGTTGATCTCGTGCCTTTACTGGAGCTTGAACAATATTTTTGGACACCGGAGACAATTGAGGAAATTGCCACTGTTGTGCGTAGTTATAAACGCATTGCATGCTTATCCGCGCCGACACTCGGCGTAGTATTACCGGAGTCAGTAATGTTGGATGTTGACGGGAGACTATCAAAATTTCCGAATTTTGTGTACTGGGACATCAAACACACAAAATCCCTGAAGCAGAAATTCGATATCATCGTTTCAGATCCACCGTATTCTCTGGTGACCGGTCAAGAATTTCGACGAGCGGTTGATGTACTTGCCGGTTCAAAAACAAAGTTAATTGTTGTTGATTCGGAGGACGGTAGACTCTTTGTTCCAGAGTTTCCAGAACGAAATCTCAAAAAGATGTTCGAGGCAAAATACTACACCGATGAGGAACAACCCGAGCCGTGGTATTTCTGGGGAGATATCTAATGTGTTTTAATGTTTTAAAACATTATAACAGTTAATTAAGATGTTCTTTGTACGTGAGTCCCTCTTCCAGGGATTCAAGACGCTTTTCAAGTTCTTCCTGGTGTAATTGCGAAGCGATGAGTTCTTTTTCAAGTTCTTTGATTTTTCGATTTTGGATTTTTATTGAAGAAAAAATTCTGTCAAAATACATTTTTACTTTTTTGAAGATTTTATCAGCAGTTTTTTCAAACGCTTCGAGAATATCATCTCTCGTTGCAAATTTCTCAAGGTCTTTCAGATTCATTGTTTCTATTATATCAAGAGAGACTGCCTTGGTGATATAATTTGGAGTATGAAATCGGCGGATATTAGAAGGAAATTTATCGAATTTTATAAAGTCCGGGGGCATGTAGAAATTCCGTCAGCCAGTGTTGTGCCGGAAAATGATCCGACGACCCTCTTTGTCTCAGCGGGCATGCAGCCACTTATTACCAATATTCTGGGCGTTCCTCATCCGTTGGGGAAAAGACTCGTTAATAGCCAAAAGGCAATACGGATGCAAGATATCGAAGAAGTTGGAAATAATCGCCATACAACGTTTTTTGAAATGCTTGGGAACTGGTCGCTGGGAGATTACTTTAAAAAAGAACAACTCTCCTGGATCTGGGAATTTTTGACGAAAGAGCTACATCTAGCAAAAGACAGACTCTGTGTTTCAGTTTTAGAAGGAGATCATGAATCAGTTGCGATCTGGAAGCAATTGGGGATTCCCCAGGAGAAAATCTATTCGTACGACGTTAGTAAAAACTGGTGGTCAAGAGCTGGCGTGCCGGACAAGATGCCGCCCGGCGAACCAGGGGGACCTGACAGTGAGGTATTTTTTGAATTTACTCAAGTTCCTCACGATCTAAAATTCGGCAAGGTTTGTCATCCCAATTGTGATTGTGGACGATTTATGGAAATTGCCAATTCCGTGTTTATGCAGTACCGCAAGAAGAAAGATGGAACGCTCGAAGAATTGCCAAACAAGAATGTGGATTTTGGTGGGGGACTCGAGCGGATGACCGCGGCAACAAATAATGATCCTGATGTTTTTCAAACCGATTTATTTGCAGGACTCGTGTCTTCGGCCGGAGACATTCGCGCTAGACGCATCGTCGCTGACCACATTAAGGCTGCGGTCATGATGATGGCTGACGGCGTGCTGCCATCAAACAAACTTCAGGGATATGTCTTGCGCAGGCTTATCCGGCGGGCAATTTTATACGCACGACCCCTGGGGTTGAGCGTGGAAAAACTTGTTGTTCCAGCAGCTGAAATTTATAAGGATGCATATCCTGCCGTTTTACAACAAAGCCATGAGATAAAACTCCTTGTAGTAGAAGAAACGTTGCGATTCGGAAGGACTCTTGAGCGAGGACTCAAAGAAGTAGAAAAATCGGACATTATTGATGGGAAAACGGCGTTTTATTTATATGAAAGCTTTGGATTTCCTTGGGAGATGACCGAGGAGCTTGCGCGAGAGAAGGGTCAAATCGTAGACAGGGAAGGCTTTGAGCAAGAATTTCGGGAGCATCAGCGAAAATCGAGAACTGCTGCAGCGGGGATGTTTAAAGGAGGATTAGCAGATCATAGTGAGGAAGTAATCAAGCTCCATACTGCCACTCACCTCCTCCACCAAGCACTTCGCACAATATTAGGCTCGCACGTCTCGCAAAAAGGAAGTAATATCACGGCCGAGCGATTGCGATTTGATTTTTCCCATCCCACCAAGGTTACGGACGATGAACTCAAACGCATTTCAGATCTCGTTAATCAAAAAATTCGAGAAGATCTGCCAGTTACATTCAACATTATGGATAAAGATGAAGCGATAGCCAATGGTGCCTTGGCATTTTTCGGAGAGCGATATGGAGACAAAGTAAAAGTGTACTCGATTGGCGATTTTTCAAAAGAGATCTGTGGAGGCCCTCACGTGGATAAAACAGGAGTTTTAGGCTCGTTTACGATCACCAAAGAAGAATCATTGGGCGCAGGAATAAGAAGAATCTACGCAACCCTTTCCTCCTCACTTTGACTCTTTCGAATTGGGGGGCTACTATGGATATAGCACGATCCTGTCTCGTGTTGTAGTCGTATGAAATTACCAGACCTCGTTGCGCGATTTCTTCCTAAAAAACCGGAAGCCAAAGAAGTATTGTTATCTCTTATTCTCGACGACCAATCGGTTTCGGCGGCAGCGTGGATAGCTCAACCCAAGGGGCTCCCCACCGTCGTTAAAACGGTGACTAAACCTCTCTCGAGCGACAGTTGGGACGAGCGCACAGCTGTTGCTGATAGCGTGATAGCGATACTCGATGAAGCCGTGGTACCGGCAAAGATTGAGAAGGTTGTCTTAGGTCTTCCGCCAGCTTATCTATCACCGGACGGAGAAATATTGCCTGATATTCGGAGCTCGATAAAAGAACTCACCAAAAAACTTGACCTAACTGCTATTGGTTTTGTACCCGTGCATCAGGCAATTGCCCATACGCTTAAAATTGATGAGGGAATTCCACCGACAGTTATTCTTATTGGTATTGGCAGAATGCTTACCGTTTCGTTATTCAAAGTGGGTGCGCTCGTTGGCTTGCGGAGCGTTTCACGAGACGGAGACGACGCAGCGGCGACGGAAAAGATTTTTAAAAGTTTTACGGATGTAGAGATACTGCCCTCGCGTATGCTTTTGTATGGAGGTAGTCATGAGTTACTCACTCAAGTACAAGAAAATCTTTTGCATCACCCGTGGCAGACCCGGGCAAGTTTTCTCCATTTTCCCAAAATTGAGCTCCTCCCGACTGATTTTGCCGTTGGTGCAGTATCGGTTGCGGGAGCGACAGAATTGGCACAAACATTGGGAGTGGAGATGGAAGAAAGTATAGCTCCGCAACCACAAGAAGACGAAGAACCCAACGTCGTTATGGTAGCTCCAGAAGAACTCGGATTTAAACCGTCCCAAGAGGTACCGGATACCAAAAAAACAAAATTGACATTTCCAAAGATTAAGATTCCGTCTCTTCCCCGTAGGGGTGTCGGGGTAGCGATTGGGGGAGTTGTTGTTATCGTGTTTATTGCGGTGCTAGCCCGATGGGTTGTCCCGCACGCACAGGTAACGGTGCTTACCCTCCCTCAGCTCGTTACGGCGGAAAGTTCGATTAGTATCGAGCCCACAGCAACCGTGGTCAGTAGCCAGGAGCATAGTATTCCAGCTCACAAGCAGGAAAAAAGTGTGAGCGGGCAGTCAGCTATTGCCGCAACCGGCAAGAAAAAGGTCGGTGATCCTGCTAAAGGGTCAGTTGTGATATTTAATAAGTCGACGAGCTCCAGATCGCTCAAGAAAGGTTCAATGTTCGTTGCTAACGGCCTCCAATTTACTCTGGATGAAGACATTTCGGTAGCGTCAGCCAGTGAAAATTTGATCAGCGGAACGGTAACGTTTGGAAAAGCAAACGCGCCCGTGACTGCCGTCGATATTGGGCCGCAGAGCAATCTTCCTGCGGGAACGGAATTTTCGTTTAAGGATGTGGCCATCTCGATTGCAATAGCACGAAGTGAAAAGGCTTTTATCGGTGGTACAAGCCGCGACGTGACGGTTGTATCGAGAGCTGATTATGAGGCATTAACAAAGGAACTCACCGATGAACTTGTAAAGAAAGCTAAAAAAGAGCTTCGAGGCGGTGTGAACCCAACGGAAAAGCTTATCGATGAAACGATCGTGACCAAGGTAACCAGCCGTGATTTTTCTCAAGAAGTTAATCAAGAAGCAAGTCAACTTCAGGGGAGTTTGACCATTACGGTTGCTGGGGTTTCATATAATGAAGATGATATTACATCGCTTTTGAAAGAAAATGTCGCCACAAAAGTACCGCAAGGGTATGCACTCGACGAAACGACGCTCTCATCAACCATTGCAGATGTTGTCGTAGCCCGCGATGGGGCGATTACCGTTCGTGCTTCTCTTTCCGGAAAAGCCGTGCCCGGAGTTGATGTTGGTGCCGTCCAACAAACAATAGCGGGTAAATCTCTCACAGAAGCGCAGGAAATTCTGCGCAACATGCAGGGAATTGCGGGAGCAGAATTTATTTTTCGATACGCGCTGTCTCGCGATCGCTTACCGATAAACAAAAACAATATATCTGTGCGTATAGCAACGCAGTGAGTATGGTGTCTCTATGGCTTTATATCGTTACGTCAAATCAACAAAAAATTACCCGCGATTACGCGGCAATATTCCTATTCTCATCTCATTCCTATCTATAACAGCCGGAGTGAGTTTACTGTTTTGGGTGGGATGGCCGATTGTTGCGTTTAGTGTATTTACCGAAAGTTTATTTAGTTCGACCGTTTCTCCGCTTTCAGACAGTACCAGTCAATCTCGACCATCACTTCCCGCTGTTGTGCTTGCAGCTGACTCGCCAGTGTCGCCGGTATCGGTGGGATTGACCAACGCGAACGCCTGGTTTCCGACCATGCCACAGAAGAAAATTGTTACCCCGGTTAATACCTACGCCGTGTCAATTCCAAAATTACATATTGAAAAAGCGACGGTTATTATCGGAGGAAGTGATTTATCCCAAAGCCTTATTCACTACGGCGGCACGGGGCTTCCCGGAGACTATGGCAATGCTGTTATATTCGGACATTCGACACTGCCTCAATTTTTTAACCCCAAAAACTATACATCGATTTTTTCTACCCTTCCGACCATCAAAGAAGGTGATGACGTATTTGTGGATTTTGATGGTGTAACCTATCGATATCAAGTGTTTAAACTGACGGTACTTGATCCAACCGATGTGGCACTTCTTGAGCAGCGATTTGATGATTCCTATGTGACACTGGTAACCTGTGTACCTCCGGGAACGTACTGGAAGCGATTATATGTACAGGCTCGTCTCGTGAGGCCGACCATGTAATGTTCGTTGAACTATGCCTAAAGACCAAAAACAGTTTGCCATAGAGGCAATAAAGAAAAAATTAGTTGGCAAAGCGCTTTCCTATAATGAAATTTTTGCAATCATGGATCAGATTGCAAAAGAGCGACTTGGTCCGGTATTGACAACCTATTTTGCCGCAGCAGGCTTTGCTGGCGGGTTTTCCGACGAAGAGCTCTATTCCCTGACGCACGCCATGGTCGCGACGGGTCCCCGTCTTCATTTTAACGGAATTGTTGCTGATAAGCACTCGACGGGTGGTGTTGCCGGGACACGGACGACCATGATTCTCGTGCCGATTATTGCGGCCGCCGGATTTCAAATTCCAAAAAATTCCTCTCGCGCGATCACTTCTCCTGCGGGTACTGCAGATACGATGGAGGTTGTTGCTCCGGTTACATTTTCCACTCGGCAGATTGAACACATCGTGGGTGCGGTGGGGGGATGTATTGTATGGGGGGGGCACTTGGGACTGGCTCCAGCTGACGACATTATCATTCAAGTCGAGCAGCCTCTTGCCTTCGAGTCGTTCGACAAAATTATTGTTTCCGTTATGGCAAAAAAATTGGCATCCGGATCAACCCATGTTGTCATAGATATCCCTGTCGGGCAAAAAATGAAAATTACCCACTTTAAGGATGCCGAAGTTATTGCCAGAAAGTTTACGTATTTGGCTAAGCGCTTTGGTATCAAACTCATATTTGATATTAACGAAACGCGTCAAAATGCCGGTCGGGGGGTAGGACCCGTGCTTGAAGCGCGGGATGTGTTTGAGGTGCTGGAGCAGAAGCCAAGTCGGCCGCTAGCCCTTGAGGCAAAAGCGCTTCGACTTGCTGGGAAACTTCTCGATCTGTGTTTTGTCGATACCAAAAAACAAGAGGAGAAACCGGGAGATGAGGTTGCCCGGGAAATTCTTGCCGATGGTCGAGCGCTAGACAAAATGAGAGAAATCATTAAGGCCCAAGGTGGTAATCCCGACGTTGGAAGCGCGTCTTTACGACCCGGCAGAGCGGTCAATGAGATTAAATCCACCAGGCGTGGACGCGTTGTTGCTGTTGATAACAAGCAAATTACGGTGATTTGTCGGATTCTCGGTTGCCCGACGGACAAACGTGCAGGTATGTATCTCAATCGGAAACTCGAAGAAACCGTGGACAAGGGTGATATACTATGTACGATCTATTCGACCGACAAATGGAGACTGAAAGAGGCGGTGGAAACAATGAAAAACATATCGGTCTATACGATAGAGTAATATGTTGAAAAATATAATCGCTCCAGTACAGGCCTGGCTTCTGTCGCAGGGAAAATGTGCGGGCTGTGGGAGAGCCCTTCCTCGAAAGCAAGGCAATAGACTTGTTCGCACTGACTGCATCTGCGGGCGCGTGTATATGTTTGATAGTCAGTCGGAGAAATATCGCCGGGCAACGTTTGATGAAATCAAATAAAAGTACGAGCACTGCATTTCGACTTGGCGTACTCATTATCGTTTTGTTGTTTACAACGGTTGGAGTATGGCTTTGGTGGACTGACGGAACTTCTCCTGTGGATGAGTCCGATGCTTCACCGGTGAACTTTGTTATTACTACAGGAGAGGGAGCCAGAGATATCGCGGTTAATCTAGCCAGCCAACGCTTAGTCAGAAGTTCTACAGGTTTTTTCCTCCTCGTAAAATTATTAGGTTTAGAACGGGATCTTCAAGCGGGGGATTATCGTCTTAATCGATCTATGGATGGACGACAAATTGCGCGAGAACTTACACACGGTATTGTCGATCTTTGGCTAACGACCCTGGAGGGATGGAGAGTTGAGGAAATTGCCAATAAGCTTGCCAAAGAGCTCGATATTCCTGGGTCAGAATTTCTCAAAGTTGCCCAGGAAGGTTTTATGTTTCCCGATACCTATCTCGTTCCTCGTGATGCCACTGCTGCGGCCATCGCAAAACTATTCCAGGATACTTTCAATTCGAAAATAACAGCGCAAATGCGATCAGATGCCATCAAATCAGGACGTACATTGAACGAGGTGATCATCCTTGCCTCCATTGTTGAGCGGGAAGGAAGAACCGACGAAGATCGACCCGTGATTGCCGGAATTTTATGGAAAAGACTCGATGCAGATTGGCCGCTTCAGACAGATGCGACACTCCAGTACGCGCTTGGGTATCAGGCATATGAAAAGAGTTGGTGGAAAAAAGAGTTGACGCTTGAGGATAAAAAAATTGCGTCTTCCTTTAACACGTATCTTCATAGAGGTCTTCCGCCTGCGCCAATTTCCAATCCTGGATTATCATCAATCCGCTCTGTCATTTATCCTACAGAATCCCCCTATTGGTATTATCTGCACGATCGGGAGGGCCATGTGCATTATGCAAAAACTTCTGAAGAACACGAAAAGAATATCGCTACATATCTTCTTGCTCAATGAAGCGGATCATAGGTTTTTTCACATTATTCCTGGTGTGGTTTTACCCGCCACTGGTGTTTGCAGCCGATGAGCATATTCCCTCATTTTTAAATGATATCGCTCTCAACAAAGACGGAACAATACAAGTAATCGAAACGATTCTCTATAACTTTGAAGACAACAATCGGCACGGTATTTTTAGAGATATTCCTTTTATAAAAACAAATGATGAAGGGAAAAGGTACGTACTTGATGTTAACGATGTGCGGGTCGTTGACCAACAGAATGCAGATTATCGATATAGTCAATCACAACAAAACGATACGCTACAACTCAAAATAGGTGATCCCAATCAAACAATTACCGGATCACACACGTATACGATTTCCTATCGTGTATCCGGGGCACTTACATATTTTTCAGATCACGACGAACTATATTGGAACGTCACGGGTAACGATTGGGATGTACCGATAAAAAATGTTCAGACCACGGTTCGGATGCCAGAACATTTCGGAGCCCAGCAGGTGCATCTTGCTTGTTTTACCGGAACAACGAGAAGTAGCGCGAGCGATTGTCGCACGTCGTATAAAGATGGGACGGTCGTTGTGAGCGCTGATTCACTTCTTCCACGGGAAGGACTTACTGTGGTCGTTGGATTTCCCAAGGGGGCTGTTTCCGTGCTGGAGCCAATGCCGTATGTTTCTTTTTTTGAAACAATGTGGGGGAAAATAGTTTTGGCTTTGTTGATAATCGTTGCATTCGTCTGGTACGTTGTTGTTCCCGGAATTGTTATCTATCGCTGGTGGAGATATGGGAGAGATCCGAAGCCGGCAATGGGAGTAGTATCGGCTTGGTTTGATACTCCAAAAACCCGTATGCACCGTAGGCTTCGGCCGGCTGAAACGGGGACACTTATAGATGAGGTAGTCAATACAAGTGATATTACGGGAACAATAATTGATCTTGCCCAAAGGGGGTATCTTAAAATCATCGAAACCACGAAGGAACAATTTTTATTGGAAAAACTGCCAAATCCAAAAGACGATGAAACATTGTTGTCATTCGAGGAAATAGTACTTGCCGAATTTTTTAAATCGGCAAATACAGTCAAACTCAAGGATGCAAACCTTTCGTCGTCACTGTCCAGTATTCAGAGCGCTATTTATGATCAAGTGGTTCGTGACGGGTTTTTCCCCAAAAGTCCGCAAAGCATTCGGACGCTCTATGGTGTAGTAGCAGTACTTGCTCTGATAACTGGAAATTTACTCTTAGCTCTCATTTCGTTTACGTTCGGCATGGGTATGCCCAGAAAAACATTTTTAGGAGCGAGTGAAGCTGCGGTCGGAAAATCACTTAAAAATTTTCTGTCTTCCCAGCATGAAAAGCTCGCCTTTCAGGCAAAAAATCAGATGTTTTTTGAGAAATTTTTGCCCTACGCTGTGGCATTTGGTGTTGAAAAAATTTGGGCAGAACGATTCCGTGAGATTCATTTGACGAAGCCCGATTGGTACGAAGGCTCTTATACAAACTCACTCATATTTACTCGATCATTAGGGAGTGGACTGAGCAGATCATTTTCTTATGCAACGACGATTCATTCCTCTTCCGGATTTTCATCGGGTTTCTCCGGTGGTTCATCCGGAGGTGGCGGAGGAGGTGGGGGCGGCGGCAGTTGGTAAACAGCGTAGCTATTGACAGGGCGACAAGACTGTGTATAATCATTGATAGTTTCAAGCCTGAAGGAGGCGGACGTTCATTGTTCGCTTCTTTTTGTCGTTTTCCAGAATTTATTTTTTAATGGCCACTCACCAGACCTCCAATGATCGACAATACTGGGGGAAGACGGACATTCCGCTTCCGCCGCTTGACTTAACGCTGGTTCAGCGGGAATCGTATCAGTGGTTTCTTGAGGAAGGAATTACAGAACTTCTTTCCGAAGTTTCTCCCATAACAGACTTTACCGGTAAAAATTGGGAACTATCATTTGGTGACTATTACTTCGGTAAACCTCGTCTTACTCCGGCGATTGCAAGAGAAAAAGGACTTACCTACGATATGCCGCTTAAAGTGACGGCAACGCTCAACAATAAGCAGACCGGTCATCATGTAACGCAGGAAGTATTTTTAGGCGATATTCCGGCAATGACCGAGCACGGTACGTTTATTATTAACGGCATAGATCGGTGCGTCGTCAATCAGCTCGTCCGAAGTCCGGGTATTTATTTTACGGGCGTCGTCGACCCTTCAACAGGTCGAACGCTCTATAGCGCCGAAATCCGGCCAATGCACGGTAGTTGGCTCGAGTTTATTGTTACGAGAAACGATGTACTCATGGTGCGAATAGATCGGAGACGCAAGTTTGTTGCAAGTACGTTTCTTCGGGCAATCGGTCTATCGACCAATGATCAAATTAGTCAGGCGCTTTCTTTTGTCCCAACGGAAATCCGTGATCGGTATCTCGAGGCAACATTCGCTAAAGATCCAACAACGAGTCAAGCAGAGGCAGTACTGGAGCTTTATAGAAAACTTCGTCCGGGGGAACCGATCGTTATCGAAAATGCTCAGGAACTCCTGCGGACGATGTTTTTTGATTATCGGCGCTACTCTCTTGAAAAAGTTGGGCGATACAAGATGAACAAGAAGCTCGAGATCGACGTTCCCAATGATAAAGAGCATTGGGTGCTTACACGCGAGGATATCATTGGCAGCTTTGGATACCTCATGAATTTGGTACATGGAAAGGGCGATGTCGACGATATCGACCATTTAGGAAACCGCCGGGTGAGGCGTGTCGGAGAACTTGTTGCCACAAGCGCGTTTCGTGTCGGACTCCTTCGTCTCGAGCGCTCTATTCGAGAAAAAATGAGCCTTGCCGGGCCTGCTGCAGAAGACTTAACGGCGACACAACTGGTCAATGCCCGGCCCATCATTGCAGCAGTCAATGATTTTTTTCGTACGAGTCAGCTCTCAACTATTTTAGATCAAACCAATCCATTGGCAGAAATTGACAATTTGAGAAGGCTTACGGTTATGGGTGTGGGGGGTATTTCCCGGGAACGAGCTTCATTTAGTATTCGTGATATCAACGCAAGTCAATATGGGCGAATTTGCCCCATTAGAAGTCCCGAAGGACCAAATATCGGGTTAGTTACCTATATGTCTCTCTATGCCCGAATAGATTCGTATGGATTTTTGGAAACACCATATCGAAGAGTGGAGAAGGTGGAGCGAAATGGTGTAGTGCGCATGCGAGTGACTGAAGAAATTGTGTATATTGATGCTGCCGACGAGCAATATCACTATATTACCCATGCAGGGGTCGGCGTGGATGCTGATGGATTCATCATGGATGAACGCGTACCAGTGCGTTACAAAGGAGATTTTCTCGAGGCAGAGGCAGCAGTTGTTGAATACATAGACGTCATTCCCCGACAGGTTGTGGGCGCTCCAGCTTCACTTATTCCGTTTTTGGCCCATGATGAAGCAAACCGAGCTCTCATGGGAACACATATGCAATGTCAAGCGGTGCCGCTTTTAGTTCCTCAAACTCCAGTAGTCGGAACTGGTATGGAAAAAGAAATTGCAGGAACGATGGGCCGGGTTGTACGAGCAAAAGAGGACGGTATCGTTCGTTTCTCCGATGGCACGCGAGTTGAAATGGATTATCCAAGCGGCCAGGATTCGTATGTGGTAAACAAATTTGTCCGTTCCGCACAATCCACGTGCTACAATCAGCATGCTGTCGTGGGGACCGGTCAAAAAGTCAAAAAGGGCGACGTCATTATTGATGGACCGGCCAGTGAGCACGGTGAACTGGCTCTCGGAGCAAACTTAGTGATTGCGTTTATGAGCTTTGACGGATTGGGCTACGAGGATGCTATCGTCATTTCCGATCGCTTGGTTCGTCAGGATGTCCTTACATCAGTTCATATAGAAGAATATGATGCAAGTGTTGTAGACACTAAACTCGGCCCGGAGGAAACCACGCGGGATATCCCCAACGTCGGAGAGGAGGCACTGCGCAATCTCGATGAACATGGAATCGTCGTGGTCGGTGCTGAAGTTGCCCCGAATGATATTTTAGTCGGTAAGATTGCTCCGAAAGGAGAGACGGAACTGACTGCAGAAGAACGGCTCCTTCGAGCCATTTTTGGAGAAAAAGCCCGGGAAGTTCGAGATACAAGCTTGCGAATGCCGCATGGAGAACGCGGTACGGTAATAGAGGTAAAAATTCTCGATAAGGAAAAAGGTGATGAGCTTGAACCGGGAACAAATCGAAAAATTGTTGTTAAAGTTGCCCAAATGCGGAAAGTCGTTGTTGGAGATAAGCTTGCCGGCAGGCACGGCAACAAAGGGGTTATCAGTAAAATTGTTCCCACGGCAGACATGCCATATCTTCCCGACGGAACGACGGTTGATATTATTATTTCCCCTCTTTCTGTTCTATCTCGTATGAACTTGGGACAATTACTGGAAGCACATTTAGGTGTAGCGGCCGATAAACTCTCTATACGTGTCGCACTTCCCGTGTTTGAACATGTGCAAGAAGACAATATTACGGAAAAACTGAAGGAAGCGAACCTTCCTGTTTCTGGCAAAAGCACGCTTTACGATGGCCGTACAGGTGAGGCATTTGTCGAACCGGTCGTTGTGGGCATCGGGTATATCATGAAGCTGATTCACATGGTGGAAGACAAGACGCATGCCCGTTCCACCGGACCATACTCATTAGTTACGCAGCAACCACTTGGCGGAAAAGCCCAAATGGGAGGCCAACGGTTGGGAGAGATGGAGGTATGGGCTCTTGAGGCACACCGAGCAGCGCATGTACTTCAGGAAATGTTGACGATAAAGTCCGATGATGTCGTTGGTCGTGCAAAGGCATTTGAGGCTATTGTTAAGGGAACTGATATTCCGGCATCTACTGTTCCTGAATCGTTTAAAGTACTCGTCAAAGAACTTCAGGCACTGGGACTCTCTGTTGTTCCTACCGGAGTAGTTACCACTCGTCCTGTGCAGCCCATAAGTGATACAGGATCGACAAAGGAAGAATAATTAAATTCTATGGATAAAAAAGGAATGTTTGCAAATATAGTTGATTTTTCCGGGCTCAAAATCACTCTGGCATCTCCGGATGCTATTAAAGCATGGTCGTACGGAGAAGTCACCAAGCCGGAAACGATCAACTACCGGACGCTGAAACCTGAAAAAGATGGTCTGTTTGACGAACGGATATTTGGTCCGACGAAAGATTGGGAATGTTATTGTGGAAAATACAAACGGATTCGCTATCGCGGTATTGTGTGTGATAAATGTGGCGTGGAAGTAACACAGAGTAAGGTACGGCGAGAACGAATGGGTCATATCAATCTCGCAGCCCCGGTTGCCCACGTATGGTTTTTTAAAGGTGCACCTTCAAAACTCTCTCTTCTCCTTGACATAAGTCCGAGAGCGCTCGAAGAAGTTATCTATTTTGCTCAGTACCTGGTGACGAGCGTTGATGAAGAAAAGAAAAAAGCAGTACTTGGAAAAATTGCCGATGCAGGCAAAAAACGATTAGAAGAAGTCGATAGTCGATTTAAAGACGAAAAAGCTACCAAACACGAAGAATTTCAAAAAGAGCGGGAAGAGACCAAAGATCGCGTGGGAACCGCCGAGGCACGGGAACTCGCACTTTCCGAGATTGCGCTTAAGGAAAAACAGGCGACGAGCGCGCTTAGTGAGAATGCAGATAAAGAAAAGGAGAAGCTCGAGGAAATTACGAAGTCTCTTGAAACAATAGTAAAAAGCGTAAAATTACTTTCTACTATTACGGAAGATGAGTATTTGCGACTGTTTGAGTATGAAGCGGCAGGCTGTTTTCGAGTAGGAATGGGTGCCGAGGCAATCTTGGAGGTGGTCCGCGGATTAGATCTTGATAAACTTGCCGCGACCCTGCGTGAGGAAATTCAAAACACAACCGGACAAAGACACATCAAAGCAACCAAGCGTCTCCGTGTTGTCGATGGGATGAGAAAAGCCGAACTCACCCCGACCTGGATGATTCTCTCGATCTTGCCGGTAATTCCTCCGGATCTTCGACCGATGGTACAGCTTACTGGTGGGAGATTTGCGACAAGCGATCTCAACGATTTATATCGGCGGGTCATTAATAGAAATAACCGCTTAAAGCATTTAATGGATTTGGGAGCACCGGAGATCATTTTACGAAACGAAAAACGTATGCTCCAGGAAGCGGTAGACAGTCTTATAGACACGACGCAACGGCCATCATCGCGGGCAGTTATCCAGCCGCTTCGGTCACTTTCGGATATGCTCCGGGGAAAACAGGGTCGATTCCGACAGAATTTGCTTGGAAAGCGAGTGGATTATTCCGGCCGATCGGTTATCGTCGTCGGTCCTGAACTTAAATTAACACAATGCGGCCTTCCCAAAGAAATGGCTCTCGAGATGTTTAAGCCTTTTGTCCTTCGGGAACTTATCGTTCGGGGTATTGCTCCGAATGTTAAAAACGCGAAAAATGTCCTGGAGCGCCGCACGCCCGAAGTGTTTGATATTCTCGAAGAAATCACCAAGAATCATCCGGTGCTTCTTAATCGTGCTCCAACGCTTCATAAACTTGGCATTCAGGCGTTTTACCCGATTCTTATCGAAGGGGCGGCAATACGCATCCACCCCTGTGTGTGTGCGGGCTACAACGCGGATTTCGATGGTGACCAAATGGCAGTCCATATTCCGCTTGGAGGAGAAAGCCAAAACGAAGCGATTCACCTGATGCTTCCGACGCATAACCTTCTTAAACCTGCCGACGGTTCACCGATTACCGTTCCGAATAAAGAAATGGTACTGGGCTGTTACTTTTTGACGACGGTTGACCCGAAGGCAGAAAAAATTCCCCAAGATCAGCTTAAGGTGTACCCAGATATTGCAAGCGCAATCTATGCAAATCAAATAGGAAAATTGGCACTGCGTCATCCCGTTCGGGTCAAGAGCGACGGAGAATGGCTGGTTACGACCGTAGGCAAGATGTTATTTAACGAAATTTTGCCCAGAGAGCTCCGGTTTATGAATACTCCGGTCAAGGCTGCCACGATAAAAACAATCGTCACGCGCGCGCTTGTCCACTACACAAAAGAAGAAGTCGTTACCCTCATTGATGCAATTAAGACGTTGGGATTCTGGGGAGCTACGCTCTGCGGAGGGCTATCAGTTTCTGTATTTGATTGTGAAATAATTGAGGAAAAACAGGTGCTCGTAACGGAAGCGGAAGAAAAAGTTGCCGATATTGACAACAATTACCAGCAAGGACTCATTACGCTTGAAGAAAAGAAGAGACTCAGTAACGAAGTCTGGATAGAAGCCACCGAACGTATAGCCGATCTGACATGGGCGAAATTGCCGGTCAATAATCCGGTCAAAATGATTATTGAATCGGGAAGCGCACGTGCGTCTAAAGATCAACTCAAGCAGCTGTCTGCAATCAAAGGACTCGTCGTCGACCCTCTGGGAAAGATAGTTGAGCTCCCGACAAAAAGCAATTATCGGGAAGGGTTGCAGATTTTTGAATACGTTACGAGTACGCGAGGGTCGCGAAAAGGACTAACCGATTCGGCGCTCAAAACCGCCGACGCAGGATATCTCACCCGTCGTCTCGTTGATGTTGCTCATGATGCAATTATCAGAGATCTTGACTGCGGTACGGACCAAGGATGGGAAATTGTCAAAGACGAAGAACGTCAAGCGCCATTGTCACTGCGTATTATTGGTCGATACGCCGCCGCAGACGTGATTGAGCCTCGTGGTAAACGGGTTCTTATTCCCAAAGGAGAATTCATTACTGAAGAACTTGCCCGAATTGCAGATGAGCATGGGGTCGAGTCCGTTTTAGTCCGATCGCCCATATCATGTCAGTTGCCTGTTGGACTGTGCATAAAGTGCTATGGCCGCGACTACTCAACCGGTCAAATGGTGGAGACGGGTACGCCCGTCGGAGTCATTGCGGCGCAATCAATCGGTGAGCCGGGAACGCAGCTGACGATGCGTGTTAAGCATGCGGGTGGTATCGTTGGGCTCGATGTTACTCAGGGACTTCCCCGGGTTGAGGAGTTGTTTGAAGTCAGAACTCCCAGAGTGCTTTCGCCGGTATCAGAAATTGCCGGAACAGTTGAGATAACAGAGGGTGATCACGGGCACAAAGTTCGTGTACGAAACACCTTAATGAAACCGGTTGAAGAGCGAGAATATCTCATTCCCTTGACGAGTGAACTGCGGGTAAAGGAAGACGATTTTGTGGGCGCTGGTGATCAATTGGCAAGCGGTGCTTTGGATATAAAAGAGGTCCTCCAAATCAGAGGACTGCGGGGAGCACAAAAATACCTCATTACCGAAATACAAAAAGTGTATGAATCTCAGGGTATCGGCATTTCTGATAAGCATTTTGAGGTAATTACCCGAAAGATGAGTGAAAAAGTTCGCATCGATACTGCAGGAGACACGAACCTGCTTCCGGGTGAACTCGTTGACCGGACGCGTTTTGGGGATGAAAACGCCCGGGTTCTGGCTCAAGGGGGAGAGCCGGCAACAGCCCAAATCGTCGTCTTAGGTATTACGCGTGCGTCGCTTTATACGGAATCATGGCTCTCGGCTGCATCGTTTCAAGAGACCACCAATGTTCTCACCGACGCAGCCCTTGCGGCAAAAGAAGATAAGTTGCTGGGCCTCAAAGAAAACGTTATAATCGGCCGACTTATACCTGTCGATCGCGACAGAGCAGTGATAGCAAGTTAATTATGCCTACTATCAATCAACTTATTCGAAAAGGGAGAAGAAGCAAGTCCAAAAAAATTAAGGCCACTGCGCTTCGCAAGTTTTTTAATGCGAAAATCCGTGTGACCAAGCAAATGCCAGCTCCGTTTAAGCGGGGAGTGGTGACGCTGGTTAAAACCATGACACCAAAAAAACCAAACTCGGCTCTTCGAAAGGTCGCCCGCGTGAGGCTTTCAAATAAGCAGGAAGTGACTGCCTATATTCCCGGTATCGGACACGAGATAACCGAACACGCCATCGTTCTTGTGCGTGGTGGACGAGTACCGGATTTGCCCGGAGTCAAATATCACATTGTGCGTGGAAAGTTTGACGCAAGCGGTGTTGCCAATCGCAGACAGGGGCGGAGTCGTTATGGTGCCAAAGCTGGTGGTCCGGGTCCAGCGGCCGCCGCGGCAAATTAACTATGAGAGGAAAACGAGTCAAAAAGATAGTAGCCCAACCGGATCCAATCTATGGAAACCGTCAGCTTGCGCGATTTATCAATCGCGTCATGAGGAGCGGCAAAAAAAGTGTCGCACAACGCGTCGTGTATCGGGCGCTTGATATTATTAGAGAAAAAGGTGAAGATCCCCTTAAAATTTTTGAAACAGCGACGGCAAATGTTGGGCCGAAAATGGAAGTACGGGCCCGACGCGTGGGTGGTGCATCCTATCAGGTGCCGTCTGAAGTCCGGGGGGACCGACGTGTTTCGCTTGCCATCAGGTGGTTGGTAACGTTTGCCGATAAGCGCTCAAGCAAAGAGTTTAAAAGCTACGCCGATAAACTCGCGGCTGAACTGTTGGATGCTTCCAAAGGTCAAGGGGAAGCCATTAAACGACGTGATACCATTCAGCGTATGGCAGAAGCAAATCGGGCATTTGCGCACTTCAAGTGGTAGTCGATGAAATCGGCAATCAAAAAACACTTTCAATCCGTTGACCCAATACTCGCCTCAGTCATTCCTCACATAGCCTCTATTACTATTGAACAATCGAATGATTATTTTCCGGATCTTGTTGAAGCAATTATTAATCAGCAATTATCTGATAAAGCTGCAGCAACAATATTTGGCAGATTTAAAACATTGTTTCCCAAAGGGAAAATTACTCCTGAAAAACTACTCAGGATCAAAGATGGGCACATTCGAACAGTTGGTACGTCGTGGTCTAAAATAACGTATATGAAAAATATTGCTCGGGCTTGGCTTGATGGAACGATAACATTTGATAAGCACACGACTATGACGGACGAAGCAATTATTCAGCAGCTAACGAAGGTGAAAGGTGTAGGAGCGTGGACTGCTGAAATGTTTCTCATGTTCACGCTGGGTCGAGAGGATGTATTTAGCTACGGTGATCTCGGACTAAGACGGGCGATACAAAAGCTCTATAAGTTTAAAAAAGAACCAACAGTTAAACAAATGGAAAAAATAGTTATAAAATGGAAACCCTATCGAACCTATGCCGCTCGCATTCTCTGGAAAAGTTTAGAATAGTCTTATATGGATGATCTATTTAGAATCGCAATAGCCAACCGGGGACGGATAATTGATTTTTTTAAGTGGTTTTATCTATTACTCGTACTTATCCTTTTGGTCGGCGGACGATCTATTTACTTTCGTGATGAACAATTCACCCCATTGTATCAGTGGGGCGTATGGTGCGGCCGAATTGCACTGGTACTTTACTGTATTACATTAATTCCCGGAATCACCAAACGGTTGGGAATACAACATAAATTATTTTCCCTCATTCGGATTTTCCGTCGCTATATCGGAATCAGCGTATTTCTTTTTGCACTCACGCACGCGTCGTTTGTTCGACTCATTCTGTTTTTACCTCAGATATTTACTGGACCCTTGTTTCAAATATTTGGGCTGATATCCTTAATACTTTTATTTTTTATGTTTCTCACGTCAAACGATTTCAGCCAGAATAGACTTGGGATCTGGTGGTATCGGTTACATTGGGTGACGCATATTATTATGATAAGCGTGTTTTTTCATACACTCCTCCAACGTGTTAGTGTCTGGTCGGTACTTATAGGAATAATTATTGTAGCTCAACTGGCATCATTTATCGTTTCATTCAGTCGAAAATTATCATGAAGAAAATACTATTTACATTGGTGATTTTGGTTGTTGGAGTCTTGTTTTATAATAATCGTCGCGGTGAGAAACCGACCGTTATTCCGGCAGTTAACGAGACTCAGTTTCCCTTAGCGTTGCCAAACGGATTTTCGATTTCAATAGTTGCAAAAGATTTAGGTGATCCGCGTGTTCTTGCATGGGATCCCAAGGGTACTCTCCTTGTGAGTATTCCAAGTCAAGGGAAGGTGGTTGCGATTGGTGCCACACAGATTACTGTGGTGAGTGGATTAAATCGTCCGCATGGTATCGCGTTTTTGGGGCCGA